>Ga0208624_1000341_pt1 | contig 24302 bp, 29 predicted proteins | sample Knorr_S23_td_DCM_FD_185607 | JGI IMG/M metagenome (GOLD analysis project Ga0208624, IMG submission 185607) | Marine microbial communities from Southern Atlantic Ocean transect - Knorr_S23_td_DCM_ad_71m_LV_A (SPAdes) (version 2) | ecosystem: Environmental > Aquatic > Marine > Oceanic | place...
CTGACTACGCAGAGTTTGTGGATAAGACAGGCTATGTGACGGTCGCTGAGCGTCCGCTTGATCCGTCCCTGTATCCAGGCGCAAGTGCTAAGGACCTGGTGCCAGGGTCTCTCGTGTTTGTCCCTACCGATGGTCCCGTAGACCTCGCAAACCCCGGATTTTGGTGGCGATTCGTTCCTGGTGCATGCTGGCGATTTCCACTGGGGCCAGGTAGTGACGTTGCAGCAAAAGGTGATCATCCTGTGGTACACGTGGCGTATGAGGATGCGGAGGCCTATGCCACATGGCAAGACGTGTCCCTGCCGACCGAGTCACAGTGGGAATGGGCGTGCCGTGCAGGAGAGCCCGGTGATTTTGTTTGGCATGACGGGGGCAACGCCGATAAGCATGCGAACATTTGGCAGGGGCGGTTCCCTTACCAAAACACTTCCAGGTTCGAACGAACGTCTCCGGTAGGGAGCTATCCCCTAAATGACTGGGGTCTTGCAGACATGATCGGGAATGTCTGGGAGTGGACATCGGATTGGTGGCAAGACACCCATGTTGACGATGACTCGGATCACCAAAGTTGCTGCTGCCCTGAGGTTAGCTTCGATCCTGATCAACCGGATATTCGAATCCCGCGTAAAGTATTGAAGGGTGGATCCCATCTATGTGCCGTCAGCTATTGCCTTCGATATCGACCGGCGGCCCGCATTCCCCAAATGGTGGATTCTGGTGCGAGCCACATTGGTTTCCGGTGTATCGAACTCCTGGCACGATGATCTTTACGTAACAGTCGTTAATAAGTATCATTCTCGTTTATATGAGCGGGTCGAATTGATGTCTCTAGCAATTTTCAAGGTTTTTCGCATTTGTACGCTATTTCTAGCGACCACGATATGGTGTGTAGCTTTATTGGCCGATGGCCCGGTTGGGGATCACGTCAACGAACTCCATGAGCATCTTGATGAGTATGGCGAGGAAGTATCGTGGTTGATCAATCAAGTCGACGGCATTGTGACTACGTACGAAAATCAAGGTGCGAAGCAGGCACAGCCCGAAAAGGTTGTTGATCATTGGGAGGCGGTGAAGTTTCATTCTGCGATCGAATCGAATTATGTACCCCTGTACGCCAGTATCTGGCAGGGTTTGTTTGGTGTACGACAGGCGATTGAGAACAAACAGTCCATCGACAAGGTGAGAACCGAGCAACGTGAGTTGGAGCAAGCGCTCTGGCAGTCGCTGGGTGCGGTCAAGGTAGCCGCGCAGTACCAGGATCAGGGATTGCTGCAGACCGTTGCGACACGTGTGGCAGAGGAGCCTTCGAGAGTGCTCATTGAGATCAAACAACGTCTGGACCGTGCTGTTGCAAAGTATGCAGAGCGATTAACCGAAGATGCTGTTTCGATGATCCATGAAACCTATGCGACCCGTTTTGAGAGCGTTCAAGATGTGCTGAAGTCACTGGACCTGGACCTTGTCGAAGACATCGAAAATGATTTCCGCGTGCATCTACCCAAGGCGATTTCTTCAAATGTCAGCGTCGAAGAAATTCGGGATGTTGTTGGTCGCATGCAGAATAATCTGGATCAGGGGCGGGCATTGTTGAAGGCAACCGAACGATAGTCCTGTCACTGCGACTACTACACGGCCAAAGTTAACACGGCCTATGGCGCCAGTAATCTCGGCATGAATGGAATGTGAGTAGCGCTGACATCCAACCCGACCTGAGAGAGGAGTGTCGTGATCTTCCACGATGATGGATCCCATGATTAAACAGTTTTTTTAAAGATTTCTCGTTCATGAGAATCTCCGCAAATACGGGGCTTAGAACCAACTTATAGGGAACTAGGCGCTAGTCTTCAAGCCCTTCACCCGTCTCGAGGTCGGGATTCACGCCGGTTCGATCTTCACAGAGTTTCAAGATAACTTTGCGGGCACGTATGACCGTTTTCTGTAGCAGGGTCGACGCGGCTGATTTTTTGCGCGAGAGTTCGGAGATGCATGCGTCAAATCTCCTGAATAGCGAAATTCGGTCAGAGGTCTATATGCTACTAGCGCTTATTGGATTGACGAGCACGTGTCGTTTTTTACACAGCCCCCAAATTCCGCCACAATGCGCGTCCCAAGAATCCACGGAGCTGGCATGGACAACATGTCGAGAAGGGGATTTGACCCCCTCACATACCGTTTTGAAGACCAGGCACCTGAACGCGGTGAGGTCACTGAGGTGGCGGAAGGCTGCTTCTGGGCACGTATGCCAATTGGCGGTCGTCTGAACCACATCAATGTCTGGCTCCTTCGGGATGGCGAAGGCTGGACTATCGTCGATACGGGTCTATTCGGAGAGCATACGCAAGGTCACTGGCGTGACATTTTTGAGAACTATCTCGATGGCAAACCGATCACGCGTGTGATCGCCACCCATCTTCATAATGACCACACCGGCAATGCCGGTTGGATCTGCCAGGAGTGGGGTTGTGAGCTGTGGATGAGTCGTAGTGACTTCTACATGTGCAAGGTTATGGCAGCGGATGGGCCTTCGGACGTACCAAATGACGCGATTGTATTCTACCGTCGCGCGGGTTTTGATGAGGCTCGTCTTGATCGCTATCGCAGTCGGTTTGGTCAGTTCGGCGCGAATATTGCGCCGCTCCCGGCGGGGTATCGTCGAATCACCGATGGTCAGTACATCAATATCGGCGACCGTGAATGGCGCGCGATCATCGGACATGGTCACGCTCCGGAGCACGTGTGTTTATATTGCCCAGAATTGAAGCTGATTATTGGCGGCGATCAGCTGCTGCCTCGTATTACACCGAATGTCAGTGTGCAACCTTCCGAGCCCTTTGCGAACCCGCTGAAAGACTGGATAGCCTCATGTGTGCGCTTCCGTGAGGTACTTCCTCCTGATCTCTTGGTCTTGCCCGCTCACGAAAGTCTGTACGAAGGTGTTCATGAGCGGCTTACGGCGCTGATCGACTGGCATGAAGTCGCGCTCGAGAAGCTTTACGATCTTTGTGATGAACCGCGTCGAGCAGTTGATGTATTCCCAGCGTTGTTCAAGAGCGAGATCACGGACTGGACCTTTTTTCCAGCGACCGGTGAGGCGATTGCTCATTTACATTGTGCGCTTGAGCGACGTATGTTGCTTTGCGAGGAATCCGATGGTGTGGCGTGGTGGCGACGTGCCTGATCGCTGACGCTAAGTCCGTCTTGGTGACTACGATCACCGCCGAGGGCAGCGACGCACCCTTTCGTAAGCAGTAGTAACGCACTAGCTAAAACAATCTTCGGGTTGGAATTCTACCCTTTTTGACGGGTTGCTCAGTGATCTGTACTTTGATCAGGTTAATTGAGGGGTAATTTCCATACCGTGTGCATCAGTCACGAATGCCAGTGACAGTTTGTCGATCAACGGAAGAACGTTCAATCGCTCATCGGGAGGTATTCTGGCGCTTTGTGGATTTACGTTAGATGAATGGGAAGCTGGCGACTTACGCGATGCAGAGGAAGAGAGGGACAAGTAGGTGTGCTCAAGATCACCTGTAACTGGTGAATACGACGACAGTCATCGGTCGTCGCAACGTGGACGACCGTTACGCGACAGCCTGTTGTGCTTCCTTCAGTCTGGCTTCAAGCAGGTCGACCTGCCTGATCAGGGCTTCTGGAATCCGATCTCCGAACGAGGCGTAATACTCGCGGATCAACGGGACCTCCTGTAACCAGCCATCGACATCGACACGCAGTAGTTCGGCTTTGTCTTCCTCTGATAGATCGATATCATCAAAATCAACAGCGTCCATGGTTGGTACGTTGCCGATCGGTGTTTCTAGGGCCTCTGCCGTACCTAAACACCGTTCGAAGACCCATTTTAAAACACGACTATTGTCACCGAACCCGGGCCAAATGAAATGACCATCGTTGTCTTTTCGGAACCAGTTGACGTAGTAGATATTGGGTAAGTTTGCGCCTTCACGTTGGCCTATTTTCAGCCAATGGGACCAGTAGTCAGCCATGTTGTAGCCACAGAACGGCAACATCGCCATGGGGTCGCGTCGCAATTCACCGATGGTGCCTGCGGCCGCGGCGGTCTTCTCTGAAGCAACAATGGAACCAAAGAAGGTCCCTTCGATCCAGTCCCTTGCCTCATTAACTAATGGAACGACAGTGGCGCGACGTCCTCCGAACAGAATGGCACTGATCGGCACACCCGCAAGTGCTTCCCACTCATCTGCGATAGCAGGGCATTGACTGGCGGAAACCGTAAATCGTGCGTTGGGATGCGCAGCTGGTGTGTCTAAAGCTGGTGTCCAATCATTGCCCTGCCAGTCAACTAGGTGTGCTGGTGGTTCCGGCGTCATGCCTTCCCACCAGACATCCCCATCTTCGGTCTCTGCGACGTTCGTGAAAATGCAGTCATGCGACAAGGTAAGCATCGCGTTTTTGTTGGAATCCATACTGGTGCCTGGCGCCACGCCAAAGAACCCCGCCTCAGGGTTGATCGCGTACAGTTGGCCGTCATCCCCAAATTTCATCCAGCAGATGTCGTCACCGACCGTTTCTACGGTCCAGCCTTTGATGGTAGGTATCAGCATAGCGAGATTCGTTTTGCCGCAGGCGCTTGGAAACGCACCTGCAATGTAGCGGGTTTCACCCTCCGGGCTCGTGATCTTCAGGATCAACATGTGCTCCGCGAGCCATCCTTCATCTTTCGCCATGGCGGAAGCGATACGCAGTGCGAAACACTTCTTACCGAGCAAGGCATTCCCGCCGTAACCCGAACCGAACGACCATATTTCTCTTGTATCTGGAAAATGTGAAATATGTAGATTCTCAGGATTGCAGGGCCAGGGAACATCCTGCTGTCGATCAGTCAGCGGTCTACCGACCGAGTGAATACAGGGTACAAAATGACCATCCGTACCGAGTTCATCAATGACAGCTTGCCCGACGCGGGTCATGATGTGCATGCTCGTGACCACATACGGGGAGTCTGTGATTTCAACACCGATGTGTGCGATGGGTGACCCAACGGGTCCCATACTGAATGGAATCACATACATGGTTCGACCCTGCATGCAGCCCCTAAACAGCCTCTTCAACGTTGCTCGCATGTCTGCGGGGTTAACCCAGTTGTTGTTCGGTCCTGCCTGTACTTTGGTCTCTGTACAGATGAAGGTCTTGTCCTCGACCCTTGCAACATCACCAGGATCAGATCGCACGAGGTAGCTGCGGGGTCTCCGTTCTGGATCTAGAGGTTTAGCGACGCCGGCATCCATGAGGAGCCTCCACATCCCGTCATATTCATCCTTCGATCCATCACAGATGACAACATTCTCAGGCTGGCACAGGTCTGCCACCGAATCGATCCAGTCCTGTAGCTGCTTGTGTTTCAACATTTAGTAGCCTTTGTTCCTACCGTTTGACTTTGAGATGCGAATAGTTCCCATCAACATAGTAACAATCTGATTTTAGGGATAATTTGTGTATTCAGATCGCCGACTCAAAAGGTCAACAGAATAACACAGGAAGGCGACAGATGAGCATGCTCCGATTGAACGACCGTCTGCCGGGATCAACTGCTCTTTCGATGGGCGGTATTGTGGATAAGCTAGTGCATCTTGTTCGACGAAGTCATGGCGAGGAGTCTTCTGCTTGCGACTTCTCGAATCTGTTCGTTTTCGGTTGTTTGCAGGATCTGAGTGTAGATATATTCCGCCAGTTCGCGGTTACCCTGCATCTCTGCCACATTGCCAAGCTGAATCGAGAGATCGGGCACCGGATAGAGAAGCAGCTGCCGCTCGATGCAAGCTTTTGCCTCATCCCACTGCTTGTTGGGCCAGAAGATGCGTTTCAGGTTGTCCAGCATGCGAAATAGAATGGCTTTGTTGGGAGCCGGATCAAGATGGCTGGACTCGAACTTTGCACGGGGACCCGCAATTTGTCTGAACAGTGTGGCGCAATCAGCTTCACTCAATATTCGACCGGAGAAAGGATCCACAAAGAGATTTCGATCGTTCCCGTACTGAACCAGGAAGTGACCTGGAAAATTGATGCCAGAGACCGTCAGATTCAGACGCTGTCCGATGCCGATATGGATCATTGCCAGTGTGATGGGAATCCCGCAACGGGTATCAATAACCCGGTTTAAATAGCTGTTCGCCGGGTTATTGTAGTCCTTGACGTTGCCGCTGAATCCTTCGTCGGTGTGAATAAATTCGCTAAGGCGCTGAATAGAAACACCCAGCGTGGTTTCCGTTGTCGGAGCGGCATCGAATCGCCGAGCAAGATCGTCAAGGTGGTTGAGATAGAGATCGACATCCAGGGCTTCGTCGGTCTCTGCTGCGATCAGCAGCGCTGCTCTGTCAAGTTGGATCTCGCTGTCCTCCAATCCTGCAACCGCCGTGAAGTGCGCTCTGGCGTCAATATTGAGCATCTGTCTTATCGGACCGCCGTCGAAACGAAGGACCAACTTTGCAAGGTTTATACACCTTTGTAAACCTCAGCGCTGGAATGTTAACCCAAACGAACTCATGGTCCGTCTGGTGTGGGTCATTGTTTGCGTTGACGAACTCGATCAGTCTTCTTCTGGTGGCGTCGATGTTCAGCGTGGGTAGCAGCATCCTGCCCTAGATGACTTTCTTCCCGCTCTCGTGCGAGTCGCATCTGCTTTTCCCGTTCACGGAAACGATCGCGATCAGATTCAGAATACTGGTGTTCGCAATGTGGGCAGCTGACGCCACGCACGAAGGCAGGATGCTGCTTGTCTACTTCACTAATGGGCATCCTACATGCGTGACATTGATCGTAGCCACCAGGGCGCAATTTATGGTCTACGGTGACGCGACTATCAAACACAAAACACTCACCCTGCCATTGTGACTGTGCTTCAGGAACTTCTTCAAAATAGCGAAGAATTCCCCCCTCAAGGTGGTACACCTCCTCTACGCCTAATGATTTCAGATGGGCGGTGGATTTCTCGCATCGGATCCCGCCGGTACAGAACATGGCGACTTTCGATGGTGCTGTTTCCGACTCGGCCAGGCTTTGAGCAAAAGCGGGGAACTCCCGGAAGTTGGAAGTTCCCGGGTTGATGGCCCCCTTAAACGTTCCGATGCGGACTTCATAGTCATTGCGGGTGTCGACGACCATCACGTCGGGATCAGAGATAAGGGCGTTCCAGTCTTTTGGTTTGATGTAGGTACCTGTCAGCGTTGCGGGATCAATGCCGTCGATACCCATCGTGACGATTTCGGATTTCAGTTTCACTCGGGTCCGATGGAACGGTAGGGACTCGGCCTGAGATACTTTAACCGGCATGTTATGGAACCTAGGGTCCCGCTCCAGCCAATCTCTGAAGCGTGTCATAGCGCCGTCATTACCCGCGATCGTTCCATTGATGCCTTCGGTCGCCACAATTACCGTGCCGCGTATCGACAGAGACTTCAGCAGGGAGCGCAGTTCTAATTGCAAGTGTGCGGGTTCATCGATGGTGACAAACCTGTAAAACGTGATCACCGTAACCATCAGTCGCTGCCGAGTCGACCATCAAGCGAAGGACCATGCCAACGGTCGACCCAGGTGAAGTCATCCACCGGGTTCCGACGCAGTCGCGTCAGCTGCCGCTCAGGTTTGCCAATAGCGACCATCGCCGCAATTGCGATACCTTCAGGAAGATCGAGCAGTTCGCGGGCAGCAGGTTCTGAATGGGCAAGAAAAGTCGTGAGTACGCCGCCCAGGCCCTCGTTACGTGCTGCCAGCAGAATGTTTTGCACGAATGGATAGATGGAGGCTCCGGAAATCACGCCCACGCGATCAAGATCACGATCAAAACTGGTTACCAGAGACAAATCGACACAAATCACCAATAGCGCGGGTACTGTGGTGAGTTCATCGATCATCGGAAAACGAGGTGACGTGTTGGCAATCTCCGCGTCGGAGACCTGCGTAGGAACGATAGTATTGAATGGGGTCTCACCGGCTTTTGCCTGCGCCTTGTAGGCAGCTACGGTCGGTATCATTAAGGCGCGCATCTGCTCGCGAATTTCGCTGTCCTTGATGACAAGCACACGCCACCCTTGCCGGTTACCGCCGCTGGGTGCGAATCTGGCATTTCCGAGAATTTGTCGTAGTGTATGGTCGGAAATTTGTTCGCTGGTGAACGCGCGTGCAGCAAACGTCGTCCGCATAGCCTCGATGGTCTCCATGAATTGATACTCTCCTACAGAGTGAAGTCATCAGTTTTGGCAACTAGGTATGTCCTTCAGGTAACGCTGCGCGGGAAACGACTTGAGGTCCGGTTCCTCGAGCCCAAACTGACGGTGGATGGCAGTTGTGACGGTATCTGCGAGTTCATCCTGTGTGGTCAGCCAGTCGATTAGTGCTCGATCGTAGCTTTCGTCGATACCCGACGGCCGTGTTCTATAGCAATCAGCTGGACGTTCGTCTGAATGAGGTCTCGCTCCATCCGCACCGATCATTCAACTCCCCGATCGGGACCATTCAAAACTCCCGTCACGCCGACGTCATATTACCGATTGTCAGGGCGGGAATCCAAAGCACTCGCAGAAAAATGTCAGCACTAAGGGGCCTATTGAAAGGTGTACTCGCGCGGCTTGCCTGATTTTGCTGGACAGCAACAGTGAAATGGCACTTGAGTGCAAGGATATCTAGAGTGGGACAGTGAGAAAAGGTGCAGACACCGAAGCGATTCTCTCCCCAATTCGACGTTGAGACTACATTCTAGCTGCTATTGCTCTCTGGGCTTGCGCGATTAGATTTGTAGCTTTATACGACGGAAACAAGCATGCTTGTCCCGTTTTTGTTCTTTATTAGAATCTGTCATTTCTGCTTCTTAACCATCCGTTTCAGCGCTCGGTCCACCCAACTGACTTTGGTCAGATGACAAGTAAATGGCGCTCCACCGTCACTTTGTCTTTGGTTATCGGTGCGTGCTTCGCGAGGAGCGTGCCACACTGCTCAATCGCTGTGACGAAACCCGGCACTGTGTCGCGGGTGCGAATATGCGTGATGAGTGTGTCGATCACGTGCTGCCAGTCATCCGTTGTGATACGTCGGCTTAGAGAACGATCTGCAATGATTTCGACGTAATGTTCAGCCTCTGAAACAAAGATCAGCACACCTGACTCTCCGGAATGGTGCAGGTGATGCTCTAGAAACTGGCGGCGAGCCAGATTACTGGCACGCCACTGTTTGACCGCCGTGGGTACGATGATATTCATCAGCACGGGTGTTCGGAGCACCATCGTCAGGAAGGTGAAGGCGCCCAATTGAATGACAAAGATCTCCCAAGTCTCAACCCACCAGGGTGACAATTCAATGATCAATGGCGTCAGCATCGCGATCAGAGCCGACCAAAGATAAGGGAAAGTACCGTAGTCGTCTGCCTGACGGGCGAGGACGGTGAACAACCGTGCATCCGTCTTTTGCTCCACCTGTGATATCGCACGTGCGACACGTTTCAGTTCAGATTCGTGGAGCATGCTCATGAATCGGTTTGTCGCAGTTGGTCGCGAAGTAAAGTGAATGATTCTGTGGGGCCGTTATCGCGCATTCGGTGCAACCTTGTGTAGGGATTATCTCAGGTAACTGGAACGGAACTGGATACCCCATTTCCCGTCCCGTCTGGTGGCGATCCACAAGGTGTCGAATCTTTTATAGACAGTTCCATCTACATGGCAGCGGTGTATATCCAGGGCTATGTGAACTTTGTCTTCACCTTCATGAATGACAGTGAGGTCGCCGACGGTTGAGTGATGCCAACCTTCTTCTTTGAGGCGCATTTCACCCTGGGCACTGATGGCAGTAAACTCCTCGGACGATTCGAGCCGAGCGAACCTGCCACCGGCAAGCCTGACATGAGGATAGTTCAATGTTTGGGCATGCGCCTCGTGGTCCTGTGCATTAAAGGTTTCCAGGAAGGCGTACACAGCCTCGGTTGCGGCGTCAGCAGGGGTCATCGGCTTTGCTCCTCAGAGGTTTAGATGGACTTTGCGAAGGCGTCAACATAACACGACTCAACTTGTTGTTATCTTAGATCATCAGGCACTTGCGGTGGTGGAAGTTCATCAACCCACCGACTGAGCAACATGACAGCCGAATGTGCCTCGATGGGATGATCCTCATGGCTGCTGTATCGGTGCTGGCTTTTATGGAATTCCGAGTAGGCCATTCTGTCATGGGCCAGTGGCCGACAGCCGCAGGCTATCGCCTCCAGGATCGAGGGATTCTGGAAGTCGTGCTCACTGGTTGAGATGACAAGTTGTGACGATAAGATCAAGCGGGGGTCATCGACATTGAAATCGATACCCGTTCACATTAGCGGATTACCACGAAACCGCCAACTGAAGTAGCGAAGTGGTAGTGTATGGATGGCAAACATATGATCGCTCAGTGGATCCACCATGCCCTTTCGCCAGTAACGATGGCCAAAGAATCGTAGGCGGACAGCAACAGCACGTTCACAGCCATTTCCAACTCTCAGAAGGAGTCTCTATGGTGCCGTGCCGCCATCGGTGCGACAACAGCGTGTACGATAACGGATCGCAGACATGTAGGATTGATCCACATGTCTGCCACAACATGTGAGGAGCAGGATTGTGGACATCAGCGAAAGAAGACAGGTCGGTCGGAGTGAACTCTCGGTCACCCCACTCGGTTTTGGCGGCGGTACGATCGGCAATCCGTCGGTCACTAATGAGGAAAGCCTCGCCACAGTTTCTGCGGCATGGAATGCCGGGGTACGGTTCTTCGACACTGCGCCATGGTACGGCGTGGGGCGATCAGAGCGTCGACTGGGTCTCGGGCTTTCCGGTTTGGGCGATCTGGACGAATACGATATCAATACAAAGATCGGAAAGACTCTGGTGCCGGAGGCGGTGCGCGATGAGTCTCGCAAGACCAACAGCCCGAACGGCCAGGTGAAGACACCACGAGACCCGATCACTGGATTTCGTGTGTCGTTTAACTATAGCCACGATGCGATCATGGCCCAGCACCACGATTCACTCCAGCGCCTGGGACACTCTCGGGTCAGTAGTCTGACTATCCATGATATCGACTATGGATATCACAGTGCTGAAGACATTGACCGACATTTGACGGAACTCTCTCGTGATGGAGGCGGCGGTGCGGAAGCGCTTGAGTCCCTGCGCACATCAGGCGCGATCAAGGCTATCGGCTGTGGCTGCAATCTTGAATCACGAAACGCCTTTAGCTGGCTCGATAGTGCCCATGAAGATCTGTGCGAACGGATTCTGGATACCGTGGATCTTGACTTTTTCGTGGTTGCAGGAGGTTATACCTTGCTCGAAACCCGTGGTCTGAGACGAATCCTGCCACTGTGTGAATCGCGAAAAATCGGCGTCATCATTGCAGCACCTTTTTCCGGTGGTTGGCTTGCTGACCCACAGAATGCGACGACCTACATGTATGCTGCAGTACCTCAGGATGTTGTGGAACGGTCCCTTGCGATGGCAGACGTTTGTGATCGATACAATGTACCGTTGTCTGCTGTCGCGCTTCAGTTTGTGCTTGCGCATCCGACGGTGGCGGCCATCATCCCGGGAGCGAAGTCGATTCTAGAGACGGAACAGAATCGTAAGCTCGTGGATGTCAACATCCCAGCGGAGTTGTGGACGGACCTCAAGTCCAGCAACCTGCTCGCAGAAGAGGCACCGACACCTGGTTGATCAGTCGCCGTAATCTGATCGAGGACTGGCTTCAGATACATATTGAAGGCTTCGGGTGATTCACTCATTGGGAAGTGGCCAACCTCTTTTATTTCGGTAAACGAGCAACCAATGCATTCGGCAATTTCTCTGGCATGAGAGGGTGGCGCGGAGTAGTCGTACTCTCATGACATCAAATACACGTCGCACTGTGACGGATCTATTGAGAGATCTTAGTTGCGCAGATCGCCATCGTGAAAGTAATTATTTAGGTCTCGTCTGAAGACGCCAGGACTGCCGCTGTCATAGTGCCATAGCATCAACGATCTTGATCGGGTGCATTGGGTGCGATCGCGTCTGCGACGGCAGCAGCACTCGCTTCCCCACCATTTGGACCAGATTGCAGACCAATCACTGCACGCACCTTATCTTCGTAACGATATATTCTAGGTAAGCGTTGGCGGTCAACCGGTAGGTTTGGTTCAACCATTCCATAGCTGGAAATGATTTTTGGTGTCATGGCAAATCGGGGACGATCACCTGGATACGTTTGTTGATTGTCTCGTCATTCAACAAGGCTGGGTCCTGCCAGCTATCTGCGCCTGCCGTGAGTAAACTAACGAGCGGAATACCCGCGCCGTCATTTTTAAAATAGATTCGACGAGAGAGCGCATCGTAGTGCGGCCGACAGTGTCCGATGATGCCTTTGACAAAGATCATGTTGGCAAGCCACGGTAACTAGTCGCCGCTCAGGCGTGCGTAACGGCGCTTGATTATTGCCGAAACATCATAGTGTGCTGGTTTTGGCATCTGTTCGCCGAACCGCACCCAGCTCGAGTTCGATGGTCAACGTGAAACCGGCGTCAGCGCTATCGTTATCAGGTGTCCTCGAGAGGGAACTGAGTACGCCACTTTGTATGTTAAATCGTCACGACTGCCCATCGATCGAGATTATGAAGACGAGACAGAAGTAATCGCCCAGTAGGGCGAGCGCCGGATCGGTGTTGACCACGATCCGAAACGCATCAAGTATGTCAGAAGATCAATCGCGCAAGGCGGGTGCGCGTCACGCGAGTGAGAGAGTGCTCATTGCCGAGCACTTTCAAAATGTCGACTATAGCCTTACGCGCTTCGCCGTCGTTGTAGCCCGGATTTTTTCCCACTGCAGCGAGTAGCTGGTCTAGCGCCGGTGCATAATCCTGTGATGAAGCCAGTGCGCGTCCCAGCAGTATAAGATTGTCCAGATTATCAGGCTCCGCTTCGGCGGTGGCCTGTAGGGTAGCCAGGTCAATGGCACTGGCATCCTGGAGTGACATACGCGTCATGAGTTGGGTGGCGGCTTCGTCACGGTTGGCGACGAGTTTGCTGATTACTTCCCTTGCATCATCCAGATTACCTTCAGACATGAGCAGTTTCGCAATCGCGATCCGGGTGCCCGCGTGTTCAGGATCAAGATTGATGGCCTGTTGCAAAAGCGTCTTTGCAGCATCGTTATCAGATTCTGCACTCGCGGCCGCTATCAGCCGGTCGATCTCGGACGGTGACAGTTCGTCGATGAACTGACTGATGGCAGCGGGCGGTTGAACCCCGACAAACTGGGATGCCACCTCACCATCTTTGAAACCAATCACCAGAGGAATACTCCGAGCACCTAACGCAGTAGCTGTCTGAGGGTTCTCGTCAACGTTGATCTTGACCAATTCGAAATCTTCAGCACGCTCTTCTGCAAGGCGTTCCAAAACTGGTGCAATCTGACGACAGGGACCGCACCACGGCGCCCAAAGGTCAACCACAACCGGTTTTTCCCTAGACCGTTCGAGAACGGCGGTTTCGAAGTCTGCATCAGTCACATCTTTGACGACCGCATTCATGCGAATTCTCCTACGATGGGTCCTGTGAGTATCAGTACTGGAACTCAGGCAATCGAACAATCATGCCCTCGAGTTCTTCAGATACGGTGATCTGGCATGACAGGCGAGAGTTGGCCTCGCGGTCCGGGTTCAGATCTAGCATGGATTCTTCCTGGTCACTGGGTTTCCCGACCTTATCCATCCAGTCATTGTCGATTAGGACGTGGCAGGTGGCGCACGAGCATTCACCACCACAATCGGCGTCGATACCGGGTACAAGGTTGTCGATGGCCGCGCGCATCACAGACGCACCGGTTTCCCCAGCGACATCATGTTCCGTCCCGTCGAACTCGATGAACTTTATTTTTGGCACTGTCGGTACCCTCCGTCAATCTGTGCAACATCAAATGGGCCAGATCCTGCATAGTGTATCGTGCGTTGGCCCAGAGCTGACGGGGGAGTCTAGCCCGGATATTGCACCAAATCACCTCCGGAGGAGGTCAACGGTAGCGAATCCACCCGTCGTTTTCCCGGGGGCTAGAGTCTCATGCCTGCGAAACATGCGCGGATTTCCTCGACAAAAGCCTCGGGTTGTTCGAAGGGGACAAAGTGGCCCCCTTTGGGTAGTTCATTGAAGCACTGAAGGTCCTGGTACCGGGTTCGGGCCAGCGTTCCGAAGTCTTGAAAATCTCCCTCGGAAACATGGTGATACCCGAGGGAATGGCTACTGGATTTTTGGTTAATTGGTTCCGGCTCTCTCATTAGATGCGGGCGGACGATGCACTGGTATTGGTCAACTAATACAACATCACATTATCTAGGAGTTCATCGACAGTGAGGACCGTGCGACACGTTCTATAACAGCGTGATAGGCTGGTCCGGACCACGTGATCACAGGTAACGTCCGATGGCAGTCGGTATCGGTATAGGGCTCTCAAGGTTCCCTTTTGACTCGGCACGGGAATACTGGCGCTGGGTCGAACAGTGCGAAATAGGTCGGGTCGATTCCATCTGGCAAACAGACCGATTGGTATCGACCGAACCCATGCTGGAAGTCCTGTCGACAATGGCGGCGGTTGCGGGGGCAACGGAACGAATCAGATTTGGTATGAACGTCGCGTCTATCGCTTTGCGTGATCCGCTGGTGACCGCCAAACAGTGCGCGACGATTGACTATCTGAGCAATGGAAGAATGCTGCCGGGCTTTGGGCTCGGTAGTACCCGGTCAGCTGACTACGCTGCCACCGGCACCCCGACAGCACGCCGTGGAAAAAAAGCGAATGAGGCGCTGCAGCTTATGGCGCGGCTCTGGACGGAGCCAGCCGTGACTTTCAAAGGTGAGTTCTATCAGTATCAGGATGCGGTCATCGAGCCAAAACCTGCGAATGCTCGTATTCCGCTCTGGATTGGTGGGAGCAGCGAGGTGGCGATGCGACGTACTGCGCGTTATGGCACCGGATGGCTGGGTGGACTCGATACGCCGGAACAGGCGGCTGTGATGGTTAAAGGCATCCGAGAGAAATTGTCGGACTACGGACGTTCAATTGATGAAGATCACTATGGCGCGACCTTCTCGTTTTATATTGGATGTGATGACATGGATGCTGCCAATGACACCAGAGCAGCCATGTTCGCCCGCCTGAAGAAGGATCCATCACCCTATATGGCGGTTGGTGAGGTCTCGGACATCATTGATCGTATCGAAGCCTTTCGCGATGCTGGTTGTTCGAAGTTTGTACTGATGCCAATAGGGCGCGGGTGGGCTGAGATCAGTGAGCAGACCCGGCTCTTGATCGAACAGGTATTACCGGAATACGACGGTCAGTAGTCAGCGGAAAATCAACCGTCATGGAAGGGAAGTTTCTGCCGTCTGGAACGTGTCGGCAAGCGGGCAGGTGATCTCGGTGCGGGCTTCAAGACAGAAGCGGTGCAGACAATCGATGCGAATTCTTCTATTTTCGCGGTGCATTTTTAACGCTGCATGGTTAAGGCCTTACTCGATCAGATCCATGGCGCGGCCGAGACAATCGATCCGCTCCGCCAGCGTACTGCCGTCAGGAGACAGTCGCAGCGTGGTGATTCCGGCTTGTCGGTAGTCGTTGATCCGCGCCTTGACCATTTCTTCGGTGCCCAGTAGATTCGATTCCACGATCATTTCATCGGGTACTCGGTCGATCGCCGCATCGCGTTTGCCAGAAACCCACAATTCCTGGACGGCTGTGGCGTCTTCCTCGTAACCCTGACGTTTGAACGCGTCGTTGTAGAAGTTGGTGGTTGCAGAACCCATCGCACCCAACTGGAAGGCCATCCCTGCTTTGAATTTGCGAACCAGCCCTTCGACGTTATCGCTGAAGGCGACACTGCCACCAACTTGAAGATCAATATCTCCAAGACTACGTCCTGCTCTTTCTGCGCCTACGCGGATCTGTTCGATGACCGGACCACCGCTGTTGGGTGTAAAGGAAGTGCCGACCCAGCCATCACCCATCTCGCCAGTCAGATCGAGTGCTTTTGGGCTCAGGGTTGCGAGGTAAATGGGGATCTTGTCGTTCCCGGGCTGCGACAGTCGTAGCGCTTTGCCCTGGCCTCCGGGTAGAGGTAGCTGATGATATTGACCGTTATAGGCGATCTTCTCACCAGCGAATGCCATCTTTATGATCTCGATAGTCTCTCTCATGCGTGTCACGGGTGCTTTGAAGGGGCGTCCCTGAAGTCCCTCGACTACCTGAGGTCCGCTGGCGCCGAGGCCGAGTATAAATCGGTCATCTGAAATCGCAGCCATCGTGAGGGCGGTCATTGCGGTCATGGACGGCGTACGCGCACTGATCTGCATGATGCCAGTGCCAAGTTTCATAGTTGTCGTGACCGCTGCAAGATAAGCCAAAGGTGCGACGGCATCTTGGCCCCAGGCCTCCGCAGTCCAGACGACATCCACACCTAACTTTTCGGCTTCTTTGACAAAGGTGACCTGGTTATCCCAATCTCGGCGAGAGCCCGAATTGGCGCCACCTACCCCAATGGCGACTTGCATGCTGCGTGATTCTGACATGTGTGTATCCAATGACGTAACTGAGCCTATTTATCCACAGATCGCGTAGAGATAGCCAGCCGGGTACAGCACGCTACTGCATGGTCCATTGCCATGCAGGGTCGAGGACACTTAGACTGCAAGGACCGGGCTTTGACCGAGCCGATATACACTTGGAGAACACATGCTGACACTGCACTTTGCCCCTAATTCGCGCGCCGGTCGTATTGTGTGGCTGCTGGAAGAGCTTGAGCTGCCTTACGAGATCAACAAGATGGCATTCCATCCCAAGGACCTAAAATCGGATGAACATCGTGCACGCCACCCACTTGGGCGGGTTCCGGTGCTCGATGATGGTGATATTCGCATCTACGAATCGGGTGCCATTGTTGAATATGTCATTGAACGACATAAGAACGGCGGGCTGAAACCCGCTGTCGATGACGTGCTGTACCCGGAGTTTCTGCAGTGGTTCCACTATTGTGAAGGCATGGTGATGCCACCGGTGAATACCATTGTTGTGCAAACGGTCCTGTTGCCACCGGACCGAAGAGACGAGACCGCATTGGGGCAGGCCCAGCGGCTGCTGTCCAAGGCACTCGCGCCCGTCGATGAGGCGCTGGCAGGGCGTGACTATCTGATCGGTGATTTTTCTGCTGCAGATATCATGTTGGGCCACGCCTGCTTCATGTCTAACCGGCTGGGTTGTGTCAACGACGACATGCCTAATCTGAAGGCGTACGTCGAGAAAGTGGTGGCAAGACCGGCTTTCAAAACTGCGATTGAAATGCAGTAGACGGATGGCGGAGCGTCGAACCGGTATCTTCTATACGAAAGACCCCTCCAAAGGTAACGGGGTCGTTGTGATTCGTGAGGGTAATCAGCTCTATCGCTACGACACGATTGATGAATTGATAGACGCCCACGTGGCTGGCGTAGAAGCGATTGAGCGAGAGCGCGAGAAGATAATCGCGGCTCAATATTTGTCGGATAATTCCGGCATCTGAGCTCTCACCTGATTCTTCATCCGGCCGTGATGTATGTCCTGACCTATTGCCTAGATCGTTGGATACTCAAACGGTTGTTCGGAAGGATTCTGCGAAGCTCGATACTCAATCGCTTTGCGCGTGATAGCGACGGCATCATCAAACACGGTTTGGGGCCATCGTTGACCTGCGAGCTGAACGTCGCTCCGATGGTCAAAATGGTAGTAGATCGTTCGCCGCAGGTCGGCGCTCCTGTTCCATGGACTGCCATGTATAACGCTGGTGGCGTGCACGATGACATCACCTCGCTGTGTTGGGACAGCAACTGCGTCGCTTGCGCTCGCTTCATCACTACCGCCCGTCCAGCTGTTGATGAATTCAGGATGATGTCGTGGATTCTGGTATCCCGCTAGGTGGCTCCCCGGAAAGACGCGCAGACAGCCGTTCTCGGTTGTCGCTTCGTCTAGGTAGATATCGAAATTGAAGACGGGAAAGCGAAATATGCTAACGGGATCCTGATGCCATGACGCCGGTACGCCATGGTGTGGTAGTTTGAATACCAGTGAATGGACACTGGAGGCGAAGTGATCGCCATTCATCAGTTGGCTAACAGCCTTGAGAAGGGGTGGGTAGGCCATCAGCATCTGAAAACTGGGTGGCATATCCTCTTTTAGTATTCCGTTAATTCGATAGTGGCAATGAAGCTGACCGGTCTCAGGATCATCCTGGTACAACCAGCGATCGTCTACCTCAGGATCGTTCAGGCCGCGCCCAATGAGTGTCATGCTGTCACTGTCTGGTTTCGTCAGTTCTGATTCCGGGATGAACCCTGGAATATGCAGGAAGCCGTCACGGACAAAGGCGTCCAACTGTGATTGCGTTAAAGGAATGTCAGTTGTTACGGGATCCTGCTTGAGTCAATGATTGGCTTGAGCGTGTGCTGTCTTTGGGGCATTAAACCACAGCGGCGTTCAATCGTTGCGGGTCCTAGCAGGGCTATGCAGGTATTCTGCATCTTTAGCGTTCCTTATATCCTCAACATCCATATCGAGCCACCCGGTCAGCACAGAGTCGTCCTCGCCGAGCAGGCTGAGCGAGCATATTGAAGCGGTTCTGGCCACTCTGTTGGGGGTATCTAATGATGAACTGACATCACTGCGACGTAACGACATCATCTGGACTGTTCCACTTGCAGCTCGACGTTAGGTGTCAGCGGACTGGGTAACAGTAAGCTCACCGTTGTCCTGTATGGTCACTGAATAGATATGAATCCCGTCCATGGCGGGTGGTCCGTCTGGTTTGCCTGTCTTCAGGCAGAATCCGGCGCCATGATATGGGCAGACGAGGAGGCCACCTTCCACGGTCGCTCCTTCCAACGGATACTCCATGTGTCCGCAATAGTAGGACACCGCATGTATGGAACCTTCGTGGTTCAAAATGAGGACGGGTTCACCGTCGACCGTAATGCGCCTCTGCGATCCTGTTGGCAAATCTGTGGCGATGATGGGCGTCATATGTTTGGTCTGAGAACGAAAGTGCACATCATAGCCTCAGGTGACAGTGAGTCAAAATCCTCCGATACTGTGACTTTATTGAGTAATTCAGGTGAGAGTGACACGGTGGTGAAACTTGTCTGTTGGAACTGCGGTGCTTCACTGGCTGAACAACCGACGCCAATCAGTCGGCATGATCAGTGTCCCTGCTGTTTCGAAGTGCTTCATTGCTGCCGTATGTGTCGGTATTACGCGCCTGGCAAGACGATTGATTGCGAAGAAGAGCGTGCAGACCCGCCAATGGAGAAAGCATCAGCTAACTTTTGTGATTTCTTTAGGCCCATGAATCGGTTTGATTCAGCGCGTCTGGGACGTATTGATAAAGCGCGTCATCAGCTGAATTCCTTGTTTGGGGCCCCTGAGCCTGATGGCGCTGGTGACATGGCCGGCAATGACGGCTCGAACGATGCTGCATTGCGAAAGTTGGATGACCTCTTCGACGATTGAATGAGGGAGCGCTTTCATGGCTCCTTTATTAGTACATCGGCATGCTCAAAGACGCTCGGTAATGACCTCATGAACTCATCGTTGCTCATGCCGCTGCGAACAAGCAATGTGGGATGCATCAGGCGACCGTCATAGGCAGGGTTTTGGGCAAATTCATCGCGCGAAGACCATTGTGTAATTACAAGCATTACAACCGCAGCAACCATTACTGTTGCTGTGGAAAATTGGCGAATCCGAGGTGACAGTTCTGTAGCGATTGTTAGAACGATGTATAGATAAGCCCCCCCGACGGAGATGTTGAGGCCCGTGACTAGCAGGTTTAGACTGCTCGCTCCTGGGAGATTGAAGTAAAGGGTATAAAGCAGTGGTTCGATGAAGAGAGGCACGATCAGCGCCACCAGTGTGACGTTGACCAGTGCTCGAAAACGGGAGTGACCGCGCGTTAGCTTTGCGATGAGTGCCCAGAATCCCGCGACGATGACTGGCGCAAACAACGCCCCCGCCACAATCGCGATGATGTTTTCCAGGCGAATCTCGCTGCCATCGTAACGAGTAAAGAGAGACAACGCGCTCATGGCTGCGAGAACACAGAGGAGCCCAACCATCAGTCTGATGCCGTCATGGGAGATGAGCCGATGCTCAAGATCGTAGAGTGACAACGCGGGGGCGGTGTGATGATCCCTGCTGAATACCTGAAGCTGCGACTTCCCTAGGGTCAGTAGGGCCCCAGACTTAAGCGTTCCGTTCTCAATAGGTCGCCTCCCCTCGCGGGACCCGTTTCGACTCTTCAAGTCAGTAAACTGCCAGCTACCGGGTTCGCGTGTATCGAGGATCGCGTGGTAAGGATCCACATACGGATCATCCAAAACGATGTCGTTGTCGAGGGCACGGCCAATTCGAACACGACTGGCGGTGGGGTGGATAAGGCGCGATGTTGTCCCTTCGGTTGTGACTCTGATGACCGGTGCTACCATGCGCCGGCCTCCATGAAACGCCGTGTAAATCGCATGGCAAGGTCCTGTGTGGTCCCGGCCAGGGTGAAGTGGATCATATGTGCTTCTGTCTTATCGTCCATACTGCCCTGGAGAAACAGAATATCGTAGATGCCCTCAAACTCCTTGTAAGCGCGTGCACAGAAGACGCTTTTAGTATTCACAGACGCGTCGTTATCCACAAAGCCCTCTTGACAGGCCCAGTTACCAAGGTCCTGTTCACGACCACTATTGCCTGGTCGGTAGCCCGAGAAAATAGATTCGTAGTAGTTGTAAAACTGCGCTCCGTTCAAAGTAGCCGACTCGATCCAGTAGAATTGCAGCTCAATCTTTCCGGTATTGAATCCCCGATTGACGAATATATTGTGGTCGGTCTGACACATCCGTTGTGCCCAGAAAGGACGATCGTCGGTCGCCTTGTCTTCATCCCTAGAGTTACCCCAGCAGCGTAGAAAGCCGGTCACCTCATTCAGTGCATTTGCGCCACCAAGCGTTACGGTTTCCCAGTTCCCTTCAAGCATCTCAGTGATCATACGTTCGCTGTTTGCCGCCAGTTGTTCGGCGATCGCACGATTCAGATCCTTTGGCGGTGAGGTTGTTGCTTCTGCGACCAGATCATGAAGGTTGTGGACAGGAACTAGAAAACTGACTTGGTTCCCCGAGGTTGCGACGTTCACACCGATGACCTCGTTGTCTCCGTTGAATGCGGGACCGCCACTCATTCCCGGATTCAGCGAACCCGTGAAATGTACTCGCGGACTCGCGCTGTGTGGGATGAGCCCGTTGTAGGTGCCTGGGACGACGGTCACTCCGAGATCGTAGGGATATCCGATGGAGTAGACACGATCACCTTTAGCGGGTGCCTGGGTTGCCAGCGTTAAGAAATCGGTAGCTTTGATCTCTGTCGACAGAATGGCGAGGTCATGAACGACGTCCACGTGGACGATGGTCCCAATGTACCGCATGACTTCGTCTTCCTGCAGAATTTCAATACGATACTTATCGGGTGACGAGATGGCACTCGCGATCACGTGATAATTGGTGGCGATGCTGCCGTTGTCACCAATTAGAAAACCAGAACCGGTTGAACTGCGGGTATTCGCAGATATATCCATGACTCGAATTTGATATATACGATCGCGTGTATTGTCGAATGTTATTCGGGCAGGATCGATCTCTGCAGCTGAGAGATTCTGGCTCGCAAGCAGAAGTATTACCGCGAAGTGTCGGCAGTAAGCCGATAGTGTCATGTTGATGGTGTCCTTTGCGGTGATGTACTCAATCAGGAGACCGGTAATGCCACAATTGCGTTACAGAGAGACCTGCAAGAAAAAGTCCTATCGAGACCACCATCGCAGGTATCAGCGCAGTGACCGTATCGAACGCCTCAATGATCTGTCCTAGTGTCATGACACCAATCGGAATCGCAACCAGCATACCAAGATTGAAAAGGGAAAGTATCCGTCCAAGAAATTGCGATGGTGACCCCGCCTGAATAAGGGTTCGGGCAAGATTACTGGTCATCCCCATGTTGAGTCCCCATAGGAAAAGTAGCGCTGTCAGTAGGGTCTGACCCGGCGCGAACCAGACTAATGCGACAACGAATGCCCGCGTAAGTTGGCAGATGACATACAGCTTCCCGGGAAACCGCTGAGGTGCAATCAGCATGATCACATTGGACAGCGAGGCGCCTGTGTAGAAGACGATCATCAGGATGCCTAGGTCTGCTGCACTACCATCGTAGATTCGCTTGACCATGTACGGTACGACGATGTTGAACGCACCTGCATTGAATATCAGCGCTACGAAGTTGATTGTGAGAACACTGAGTACAACCGGGCTCTGTCGGGCTGCCTTCAACCCTTCTCTAATGTTGGTGAGTGCAGACGTCGCTAGTTTGGGTTCTAGAGTTGTTTTAGGCACCCAGGTGATGGTCAGGACTGCAACGACGAGACAAAAGCCCTGGGTGATTAGGACTGTTGTGAGACCGATGAGCTCCATAAAACTCGCCAACGTCAGCGCTGCGATTTGAACGATAAAACCGATTAACGTGGCAGCGCTGACTGTGCGCTGCAGTCTGCCTTCAGAAATCCGGTTCAAGATGGATTGTAATGCGGGTGTAGACAATGCGTTAGTCACCGCCATTCCCAGACCAAAAAGAACCACCGTGAGTACGTGGAATTCTTCGAAAAATACGCAGACTGCCATAGCGATGGGCACCAGCCACGCGAGACCAAAGATCCGAATCAGCAGGCTACGTTGGTCTATTCGATCCGCAATTGCACCGCCCCACAACAAAGCAACAATCGCTGGCACGGCAACCGCACCCTGAATTAGACCGGCCTGGTCTGCGGGGAGAGCAAGCATGCCGACCAGCATCCAGGAGACCAGCATGTTCTGCATGGATGTCGCAAAGCCTGCGAATCCCGTACTGGTCAGGTAGGCGACCAGGTACCTCATAACGTGGTATCAGTTTTCAGAGGGAGCGTCCGTTCTTCGTGCAGCGCCGACCCAGATCGGACTTGATGGTATATTTTCAGACATATTTTTGCATGATGACGAAATGCAGACCAAGTTGCATCACGTCATTGGGCTCTGTGTTAAGCGGCGATAAAAAAGAAACATTGAAGAAAGGGCAAGGTGATGACGTTTCTGGGCGTTGAAGGTTCGATCAATCTGCGTGATTTTGGTGGTTATCGAACAAAGGATGGCGCAGAGGTGCTACGTGGCCGTTTGTTTCGAAGTGGCGCGATGATGAATCTCACGTCGGATGGTCTTGAACACTTCAAGTCGCTCGATATTACAACGATCTGTGATCTGCGCAGGGACGAAGAAGTGTCAATGAGCCCAACTCCAAAGGTCCTTCATCCCTTTTGTCGACACATCCCTATTAAGACTGCGAGCATGCTTGCTTTGCAAGCATCCTTGAAGGACAAGAATCAGACATCGGAACGTCGTGCTGAGCATATGCGCACTATGACTGAGGAGTTGGCCCGCGACCACCGCGAGGAATATAGACGCCTGTTTGAATGTCTCATGAATGCTGAAGGTGGTTTCCTGCTGCACTGCTCTGCGGGCAAGGATCGCACGGGTTTTGGCGCAGCGATGATATTGCTGGCGCTCGGTGTCACCCGCGACATCGTGATGGAGGATTATCTGCTGACCAACGAGGCACAGTGCCTGCGAGGTTTTATGCAGCAGAGGATCGATAGTCCGGTTTCTAGCGTCGATCTGGACAGTCTGGAAGTTATGATGGGCGTGCGCGCCGATTATCTGAATGGTGCGCTAGATATCGTTGATCAGCAATTCGGGTCTGCTGAAACGTATCTCGATAGTATTGGTGTGACCGAGGTTTGTAGGACCAAGCTGAAAGAGAGGTATCTGACGGATTGAGAAGGACGTTCAATAGAAAGCACACCTCTGGCCCTGGCGGGTGTAATTAATGCTGCTACCGATACTCTGACGAAACTGAAGCGGTGACACAGGCGATGAGTGAAACTAGGGTCAGTTCTTGGCGAACCACGTCTTCATATCGCCTTTATGGGTTCGCGCGAAGCGAACGAGCGACAGACCGTTGCATGTCACCTTCTTCATATCACGTCTACTGACTTTGAGTTCTTCCGCTTTCTTTCGGAGCGCTGCTTTCGACTCAAGCGCTGCCATGCAAAGCTGGCCATATTGGTTTTCACTGGTGATAAACCGCTGACCGTCGATGACTTTTGTATCGGCAGATGCGGAGTGAGTCAGGGCAAGCGCGAGAGCCAGCGCAAT
>Ga0208624_1000342_pt1 | contig 24273 bp, 17 predicted proteins | sample Knorr_S23_td_DCM_FD_185607 | JGI IMG/M metagenome (GOLD analysis project Ga0208624, IMG submission 185607) | Marine microbial communities from Southern Atlantic Ocean transect - Knorr_S23_td_DCM_ad_71m_LV_A (SPAdes) (version 2) | ecosystem: Environmental > Aquatic > Marine > Oceanic | place...
CGCGGAGGGGGCCGTAGGGGGCAGCCTCGGGCGCAGGCTCGCGAGCATCACAGACGCGCTCGTCCTGCGCGGCCGCTGTGAGCAGCCTGGGGTCGTGCTCGTGATCGATGCGGCGGGGTCGGCGCGCTTCGAGTCCTACGAGGAGAGAGACAGCCTCCCCGCCTGGCTTGAGAGCTTGGCTCAGAAGCACCCTCGGGGCGCGCACCTCGCTGTGGGGCCTGCTGCATGGAGAGGCGTGAGCTTTGCGAATTTGGCAGTAGGAGAGGACCCGCCGAGCTTCGTGGGGCGAGGCGGGCTCGGTGGAGCGCTAGCTGAGATGGGAGTTTGGGCGATCGTCGTGGAGGCAGATGAGGTCCACTCGAGCGAAGACTCTGCAGAGCTGGCTGCTCAGCTGAAGCGCTCTCCTCGCCTGCGTGAGCGCGGCGCTGGCGGCTCGCTTGAGCGCGCGCATGAGGTCGGCCTACACGCCCCGGATGAGCGCGCGGAGCTGGACGCACGAGCGCTCGCGCAGGCTGGCGCCGAAGACGGCGTCGGGCTTCGGGGCTGCGCTGGCTGTCCGACGCCGTGCGGCTGGATCTTCGAGACACACCAAGGTGCGCGACAAGGCGGTCGCTTCAACGCGTTGGACTCCGTGGGGCTCTCGCTCGGCCTGCGCTCGCCGACGGAGGCGCTCGAGCTCCTCGCAGCCTGTGATGAGGTCGGAGTCGACGCGAAGGAAGCGGGCGCTGCGCTAGAGGTCCTGGTCAGAGCGCATGAGGAGGGGAGGATTGAGAGTGGACCGCGCTCCGGGGTGCTCGAAGACTTCATCCGAGAGGTGCGCTCGCTGGGTCAGCTCGCACCACATGAGGCCGCCCTGGGCGCTGGCGCCGTAGGACTCGCTGAGCGCTATGGGCTGGAGGCACGCACCGCGCGAGGAGAGGCGGCCCGTCCGCGCCAAGGGCTCGGTGGGGCGCTGGCTGCGCAGGTGGCCGGGCGTGGGGCTGAGCCCATGCGCACCTTCGCCTTCCTGCTCGAAGGTGGCGTCCCGCTCGCGCGGGCACAAGCGCTCTTGCAGCCGCTCAAGATCAGCGCTCGGGGTCTTGAGGCATCAGACCTCGCTGAGAAGGGGCGGCTCGTCTGGTGGCACGAGAACTTTGTCGCTGGCGTCGACGCGACGGGCTTCTGCGCCTTCTCCGCTGCCGGCGTCCTCGCAGATGGAGTCATGGAGCTCGACGAGCTCGCAGCGCAGCTCATGATGGGGGTGGGTGCCGAAGGCGCTGCAGAGGAGCTCCTCAGCGTTGGGGCCTCTGTGACCCTCCTCTCTCTTGAGGTCGCGGGGGGAACGGATAAGGCAGAGCTTGAAGCCCGTGGGCTAGAGCAGCCTTGGGAGGAGTACCGACGCCTGCGCGGTCTCGACGAAGAGGGGCGGGTCCTAGCGGAGGTGGGCTCCAAGGTCGGGAGCGCTGAGGTGCTCCGCTGGGAGCAGCAGCTAAAGACCACTGCTGCAGTCGAGCGGCACGAGAACGGTGAGCGAGCTCTTGGTCATGTCCGCTTCGCTGCGGGTGGCGAGCTCGGACGCGCCCTGGGCGGATCGGTCTCTCTGGAGCTTGAGCTCCCGCAGCCCTTGTCAGATGTGCTTCTGCTCCTCTGCGATGGGCGCTCGCAAGCGCGTGAGCTCTTGTTTGTGAACGATGCTGCGATCGCCGTCGCTTGGCGGGGTGGGGAGCGAGTGGACTTAGACGAGCTCGTTCGAGACGGAGACCAGCTCGACCTCGTGCTAGCGGTAGGTGGGGGGTAGGCTCAAAGCCTGATGTCAGAGAGAGACTCCATCTTGATCGTGAAGACTGGCGCCCTGGGTGACGTCTTGCGGACGACGTCCATCTTGCCAGGGCTCTTCAAGCGCTACCCAGGCGCAGCCGTTACATGGGCTGTGGCAGAGGGCGCGCGCTCGCTGTTAGAGGGGAGAGCGGCGGTCGAAGTCTGTGTCTTAGATCTAGAGCATCCCGAAGCTCTCATCGCTGAGCTCAAAGGCAGGCGCTTCTCGCTCGTAGCCTCCCTCGATGAGGAGCGCGCTTGCTGCGAGCTCGCGTCCGGGGTCGACGCTGAGCGCGTCGTCGGCGCCTGCTTAGATGAGGCGGGCGAGGCTGCGTACTCTGAGGACTCCAGAGCTTGGTTTGATATGAGCCTGATCTCTCGCTTCGGACGGGAACGAGCTGACGAGCTGAAGGCGCTGAATCAACGCACACACCCCGAGCTCCTCGCGGAGGCGCTCGGGATCGATGCCGGCCGGCCCTCCCTCGAGCTGAGCTTGGCTGAGAGTGAGCAGGCCGCGGCGTGGTGGGAGCGCGCGGGGCTCGACGGCCCTGCGCGTGTCGTGGGGCTCAACACCGGGGCTGGAGCGCGCTGGCCTTCGAAGCAGCTGGACATGACCCGGACGATTGAGACGGCGTCTGAGCTCAGCGCGCGTGCCAGCGAGGACCTCGCATTCCTCGTACTCGGCGGGCCTGAAGAGGAAGAGCGCAACGGTGAGCTGTTGGCGGGCTTAGAGCGAGCGGGCCTTAGAGCTGTATCCAGTCGCTGCTCGAACACGCTCCGGGAGTTCACCGCCATCGTGAGTCGCTGCGACTTGGTGATCACCTCCGACAGCTTCTGCCTGCACGCTGCAGTCGCGCGCTCTGTCCCGACGGTGGCCTTCTTCGCGCCGACCTCGGCTGCCGAGATCGAGCTTTATGGTCTAGGAGAGAAGGTCTGCTCGACGTCCGCAGACTACTGCTCTTACAAAGCAGACACAGACAACTCGACGATCACCCCTGACCGCCTCGCGACGGCGGCCCACAACGTGCTAGAACTAGGCTAAGGAAGGGATCAGCAGATGAGATACAAGCTAGGAAAGGCCCTGCAAGCGCTAGGGCTGATGGTGGTCTTTATGGGCCTCTCGCTCAGCATCGGGAGCGTTCAGCTCTCTTCCGCTCTAGACTCCATGTGGATTGAGATTTACGGCCTCCTGGGTGGGATGGCCCTTTTTGGGGTCGGGTACCTGATTCTCGGTAGCAAGGGCAGCTCGGCTGGGTAGGGACCCCTTGGCTGAGGGACCAAAGACAGCAGGTTTTTCAGTCTGGGAGTATGATTTCATAGGGCTCTAAAAGTTCCTCAGCGATTGAGGGCACCCAGGCCCTAGCTCTCCCGTCCTCATCCAAAGCCCCGGCCCTGTCTGCGGGCTCAGCACTCACCGAATCCCCAATTAGTTCCTGACCATGCTCAAGCGCGTTCGCTCCACCTTAATGGGCTCTCTGGCACTCTTCGCTCTCAGCGCGATCGCACCGGCTCAATTCCAGGACAATCAGAGTCAGATCCCCTCCGGGAACCCGGCCAACAACTCGCGCAGCGAGAACGTTGACTTTGGTGACGTAGACCTCGACGGCGACTACGACGCTGTCTTCGCTGATGGCGGTGACGTCGATCAGGACCAGAACAGGATCTGGATGAACCAGGGCTACGACCAAGGCGGGACGGTCGGCTGGTTCACGGACGAGACCTCTTCGAGGTTCCCCTCGGTCCAAGACCAGAGCCGAGACATTGAGTTCGCTGACATTGACAACGACGGCGACCTCGACCTCTACATCTCGAACACGGCTGCGATCATCCCCCAGTCAAACCGCTGGTGGATCAACTCGGGCACTGGTTCAGGCTTCTATGTCGACGAGACCGCCTCGCGTTGGGTCGGCCTCGGCGGCCCTGGATCTTCGGTCGCGAGCTCTCAGGTCCTCCCGAGCGGAGGCTTCCTCGACTTCTCTTGCGACTGTGACTTCGGCGACCTGGACAACGACGGCGACCTCGATCTCGTCCACTCGAGCTACGGCGGCGTCTTCGGCGGGCAGGTGCCTACGCGCCTCTTCCTGAACGACGGCCTCGGCTTCTTCGAAGAGTTCAACCCCTCGGGCTACCAGATGCCCGGTCAGACTGTCGTGGATGGGCAGCCCGGTCTCTGGTGTGAGGGGACCCAGTCCAGTAACACGTCGAACTCGACGGGCGCTTTCTGTGACATCGCCTCGAGCGCCTTGGACATCGACCTCGGCGACATCGACGGTGACTTCGACCTCGACCTCCTCCACGGCGCACGCCAAGAGCTGCCCCGCATGTTCGAGAACCGACTCGAGGAGAACGGCGGCGTGCTCGGGTTCCGGGACACGACGACCGCAGCCTTCCCGAGTAACTGGAGTACCGGCGACGGACACTACGAGCAGGAGATGGGTGATCTTGATGGTGACGGTGACCTCGACATCTACGGTCTCAACTGGCTCGCCGGCTTCGGCTTCAATGACAGCACGATGCGAGGGAACGGGGACGGCACCTTCGACAGCATCACGACTCTCTCTAACTCCAACGCAGACGACAATGAGGGCGACTTCCTGGACTATGACCAGGACGGCGACCTCGACCTCTTCGTCGCGAACTTCTCGGGTCAGGACAAGCTCTACCGCAACACGAACAATGGCGGCTCAGGCTTCAGCTTGAACTTCGTCTCGAACGGGGTGCCTGGCTCTTCGAGCTTCATCGCCCTCGACGCAGACGCCTGCGACGTCGACCAAGACGGTGACACTGACATCATCGTCGCGAACGACAGCGGCTCTCGGAACATCTTCCTGAAGAACACGACGCAGACCCCGGACACGCACGCGCCTTACATCCCGAACGTAGAGCAGGCGCCCGATCGCAAGGCTGGTCCGGAGCCGACCGTCATCCGCGCGCACGTGTACGACAACGCCCCTTACTACATCACCTGGTACAACGAGACATGGGTTGAGGTACAGGTCAACGGGGGCGCAGCGACGAGTATCCCTGCGATGAGCTCGCAAGGCCAGATCTTCCGGGCTGAGCTCCCGGGCAACCTGAGCGGGACCATCACCTACCAGTGGTTCAGCAGGGATGAGTATGGGAACACCGGTTCCTCTGCGATCTCGAGTTACGACGCCTCTGGCGGTTCAGGCGGGACGGTCGTCTCTTTCTGCGCGGGTGATATCACCACCCTCACAGGATGCCCCTGCTTCAACGAGTCGACGAACGCCGGCAGCGGCTGTGAGAACAGCACCGGCCTCGGCGCGCTCCTCACAGCTACGGGTGACGCGAACGCCGTCTCAGACACGCTCGTTCTACAAGCGATTAACCTGCCCCCCGGCCCCGGCCTCTACTTCCAAGGCAACAACGCCGTGAACTCTGGCAACGGGAACGCCTTCGGTGACGGCTTGCGTTGCGCCGGTGGGAACGTGAAGAGGCTCGAGGTCCGCTTCTCGAACGCCGCGAACGGGTTCGCGACTTCGACGACGGCCTCTGTGTCTGCTGCTGGCGGCGTGAGCGCTGGCCAGACGAAGCGCTACCAGCTCTGGTATCGAGACACCGCGAGCGGTGCGCCCTGCAGCAGCGGCTTCAACCTCTCTAACGGGTTGGAAATCACCTGGGCGCCCTGATTTGAGCGCTAGATAAGGGGCTCACTCGTGGGCCTGACTCTTCATCGGGAGAGCTGACCAAGGGCGTCGAAAGCGCCCTTGGTTGCGTTTTAAGGGCTATGGCGAGGGGTGCTCAAAGAACTTCACTACCCCTCTTTGAAGATGCAAGCTAGGCTTCAGATATCAACTCGCTGGGTCGCGCTGCGCCCGTGTGCAGTCTCCTAAGGGGTCTGCGGCTCTGCGATGTCTCTCATCTCCACAACTATGAAGAAACAACTCCTCGCAGCGTCTCTCCTGATCGCAGGCGCACACCAAGCGGACGCTCAACAGCCTGTGCTTGAGCTCGACAGCCAACAGTGCAACTGGACGTGGAATGTCTATCTCCCGCCGCCGCTGAATATCTCTGGGGTCCCGACTACGACGAATGATTTCCAGATCTCTGGCCGGGTTGGTGGTCCCTTTAGCCGTAACTCGAACGGCGAAGTTTCTGCAGGGCAGTTCACTTTGGGAGAGGTCGCCTACTTCCCTGATCTCGAGGGTTACTTCCCTGGAGCAACGCCCGGTACTACTTGGGCCAACTTCCGTATCTATGACATCTTGATGCGCAAGGAGTCGCTGCCGCTGGACTTTGGTGTCGAAGCGACAGCCGATGGAAGCTACTCGGGCGACCACTGGTGGCACTTCATCTCAGGGACAGCGGAGATTCAGTTCACTGGTGGTGACAGCTTCATCGTGCCCATTGACGGTCTCGATAGCCTACCGATCTACCAGACCGGTCAGTTCACCTCGAACCCTGACGGGTCGCTTCACCTCGAAGCGACGGAGACACACTCTTTTGTGCTCTTCGATCCGACGACTAGCCTCACCTTCGACTTGAACCTCAGCGGGAGCATCGTGGCAGACGAGGTCTTCGACATCGTCAACTTCTGCTCCGGCGACGGGACCGGCACGTTCTGCCCTTGCGGGAACTCTGCAGGGCCGGGCGAGGGATGCATGAACGGTACTATGCAAGGTGGAGTGCTTAGTGCCTCCGGGAGCGCGAGTATCAACAACAACGACCTCATCTTGAAGGGCTCGCAGCTCGTGCCGAGTCAGCCTGGCCTCTACTTCCAAGGGAACAACGCCGTGAACTCCGGCAACGGTAACCCCTTCGGTGATGGCCTGCGCTGCGCGGGTGGGGGCGTGATCAGGTTGCAGGTGCGATTCGCGGACGCGACTGGCGCCTCTGAGACTTCGATCTCGATCCCTGGTAACGGCGGCGTCTCGGCTGGTGACGTCAAGCGCTACCAGCTCTGGTACCGGGACCCGAACACCTCCTTCTGCGGCTTTGGCTTCAACCTGTCGAACGGTGTTGAGGTCAGCTGGAGCGCCTGAGGCCTCTTAGACAATGCGAGGGCGAGCTGGCGAGCTGTCGCTAGCTCGCCCTTGTTCGTAAATGGAGGGCGGGGGAAGAGCGGGGCTCAGGGCTGCTCAGCACGATAGGATGAAGCCGTGGCGATGACGCAGTATCTCCGACACATGAGCCGAGGCCTCCGCCCTGGGGGCCCTCCGGTCCATTTAACTCTCTTCGTCACGGGGCGCTGCAATCTGCGTTGTAGGCACTGCTTCCACTGGGAGGACGTGGCGAAGGGGACTGATGGCCCGAGCTTAGAGGAGGTGCGGGCCTTGGCGGACTCGAGCTCAAGGATGGGGCCGCTGCTCTGGGTCGCCCTCGCAGGCGGAGAGCCGTTCTTGCGGAGGGACCTCCCTGAGTTGGCAGAGGCCTTCGGCAGGCACGGCGTTCGACACCTCTCTATCCCAACGAACGGCTTAGTGGGGGAGCAGCAGCACGACGCGGTCGAGCGCATGCTGCGCTTGTGCCCTGAGACCCACATCAACGTAGCGGTCTCCATCGACGGACCTCCCGCCGTTCATGACGAGATCCGGCAGGTCGAGGGAGGTCACGAGCGCGCGCTTCAGGCTGCAGCCCGCTTCCGTGAACAGGCTGAGAAGGAGGATCGGCTCGGCGCAGGGCTCATCGTGACGGTCACACGTGAGAACCAAGACGTCTTGGCAGCTCACTTAGAGGAGCTGGTCAGGGAGGTCTGCCCCGACCACCTGACGATCAACCTAGCCCGTACGGACGCGCTGGATCCATCTCTCTTGGAGGTCGATCTCGATCGCTACAACGAGGTCGTCGCAGAGAAGCGCCGGCTGCAAGAGGCTGGGCTCCTCGGTCGCTATGACCACCCCTTCGCGCGCGTGGCGGAGGCCAGGGATCGCCTCACATACCGCCGCGTCGAGCAAGTCGGGCGTGGCGAAGGAGGCCCTCACCTCCCATGCACTGCCGGCTCGCTCTCGGCGGTCATCTTTGAAGACGGGACCGTGCGTGCGTGTGAGGTCCTAGAGGAAGAGCTGGGGTCGCTCGCTGACGTAGGCTGGGACCTCGCGCAGCTCTGGAGGGGCGAGCAGGCGGAGCGTCTCCGTGAGCAGGTGCGCGAGACCAAGTGCGAGTGCACTTGGGAGTGCGCTCAGGCAGACAACGTCCTCTTCAGACCTGAGTCCTGGCCTGCCCTTGCACGTGAGGTCCTGAGGGGATGAGCGCACAGGGCTCGATCACCTTTGGTGTCTTGGTGCCGTGCAGGAACGAGGAGGCGGTCATAGGGCGTCGGCTCAAGAATCTCCTCGGCGCCGCATGGCCTGACTCTGACAGGAGGCACGAGCTCGTCGTAATTGACGATGGGTCGAAGGACGACACGGCGCGCTGCGCCGAGGAGCTCCTCAGCGCAGGTGGTGCGAGTGAGCTCAAGGCCACGGTGGTGAAGAGCTCGCGTGCTCCCGGAAAGAACGGCGCGATCTTGACCGGCTTAGAGCAGCTCAGTGAGCGCGTCGACGTCGTCGTGCTCACGGACGCAGACGTCGTCATGGACCCAGGCGCCTTAGAGGCCCTCGCTGACGCCTTCGCTGAGGAGCCGATGCTTGGTATGGCCAGCGGGGTTCAGTCTCTGCATAGCTCCTTGCCGCGGGACGGCAGCACCCCTCAGTCTGAGACTGCGATGGGCTTGTATGACAGTTGGACTCGTTGGGTTCGACGCATTGAGTCGAAGCGCGGGCGCCTCTTCAGCGTTCACGGCCAGCTGCTCGCGTGGCGTAGAGGCCTCGGGCTCGAGCCAGGCGCGCTCTTCGCAGATGATCTAGAGCTCATGCTCCAGCTGCGACGCCTGCACCCTGAGCGCACTGTGCGCATGGTCGAAGGAGCGCGCTTTCATGAGGAGCGCTCCTCAGCGCGCGACCTCCAAGATCTGCGCAGAGCGCAGGCATATCTGCAGGCCGTTCCGTTCATGGACGCGCCCGAGCTAGGCCTACAAGGCTGGCTCTATCGTCACCTGCCACCGAACGCTCCTGAGCTGAGCATCGCTGGTCTCACGCTCCTAGCTGCAGCGGCCTGGATGTGGTGGGGGAGCGCAGGCCTCGCAGGCCTCTTTACGCTCTTTCTGGTCCTCCTCATACACCCCGCGCTGCGGCGTGTGACGAGGCTGCTGTGGGTGATCCAGCGCGCGCGTCGCGTTCCAACGCTGTCAGGGGCGACTCTCGCGTGGGAGACACCTCGAGCATGAGCACAAAGGCCGGCTGGGTGCTCGCGCTCGTCCTCATCCTCGCCGCGGGCCTGCGTGGATGGGCAGCGTATGAGTACAGCGAGCAGCACCCGCTGAGGGACGCCCCGACCATTGATGAGGCCTCCTATGACCAGTGGGCGGTCGAGCTCGCTGGAGGCGACTGGATGGGAGAGGAGGTGTTCTTTCAAGAGCCGCTCTATCCCTACTTCTTGGGCGTGAGCTACACCGTCCTCGGGAGAGACCTCTTGATGATCCGCCTGCTCCAGGCCGCGCTCGGGGTGCTCACTTGTTACCTCATCGCGAAGCTGGGGCAGCGACTCGCGGGCGAGTGGGCTGGGGTCTTGGCCGCTGGGCTCTTCGCGTGCTTGCCCTCTGCGGTGCTCATGCCTTGCCTGCTCTTGAAGCCGAACCTGCACATGCCGCTCTTCTGCGCGCTCGCGCTCGCCCTCACGCGGCCAGGCCCTGGCGGCATCTTGCGCTGGTTCCAGATCGGCCTCTTGGGTGCGCTGTGTGCGCTCTTGCGGGGCAACTCTCTGGTACTGCTCGGGGTCTTCTTTGCTTGGTCTCTCCTCCCGATCCCGCGCGGGCTCCCGAGCTTTGTCCGCTGCTTCTCTTTCCTCCTCGGGGTGAGCTTGGTCTTAGGGCCTGTGGCTTGGCGCAACCACGAGGTCGGCGGGGTCTACACCCTCACGACCTCTGGCGCGGGCACGAACCTCTACGGCGGCAACTATCTGGGTAACCCCATGGGCGTCGCTACAGAGCTCCCCTGGGTCCGTGGGATCCCGAAGTACGAGGCAGACGACTGGCGTTATGAGGCGGAGCGACGAACCGGGGAGACGCTGACCGCTACCGGAGTGAGCCGCTATTGGTTGGGCCAGACATTGCGCTCCTTCGTCCACAACCCCGGGGCGCACGCCAAGATCTTCTGGAACAAGCTGCGGGCGACCCTCGGCTACTACTCGGTCCCCGACAACCACTCGCTCGCCTGGGACGCGAAGCACGTGGCCGTGCTAGGGCTGCCGCTCCCAGGCTTCGGTGTCCTCTCAGCCCTAGGCCTCGCTGGTGGAGCGGTCTTCCTCCTCCTGCGCAGCCGCCGTGATGTGCTCTTCGAGAGCGAGGAGGCGGGGATGCGGGCCCTCATCCTCTTTGGGCTCTACCTCCTCACGATCGTCTTGACCGTGACGAGCATGCGTGCGCGGATGCCGCTCGCAGTCCTCATGGCACCGATCGCAGCGGCGTGGGCGCTCTCCGTCTATCGCAGGCCGCATGTCAGCTCAATCCTCGTAGCCTGCGTCACGGCCGCCTTCGTCGCTTGGCCCGCCTTCTCAGCGGAGGAGCAGGCGCAGGATCTAGCGGAGCGTGACTACAACTTGATCGTCACAGAGCTCCGCTCTGGGCCACCGACTGAAGGGACAAAGGCGCGGGTGAGGAACCTTGTCTCGTCTTATCCAGGCACCGCTCGCTTCAAGATCTTGGAGGCGGAGCTGCACTTCGCTGAGTCAGTGCGCTTGCGAGCGGCGGGTGATGAGGTGACAGGCATGATGGAGGAGCAGGCGGCGCTGCGCCTGCTCGAAGAGCTCGACGCTATGGAGGACCTCTCAGCGCGTACGCGCATGAGCGCCGACCGCCTCGGCGGCTGGGTCCACACGAAGCGTCGGGACTGGTCGCGCGCTGAGCGCTGCTTTCGTCGCGCTCGGGAGTTCGACCCAGAGGGGGCGGACTTGAAGGCCGCGCACGCACAGGCGCTGGTAGGCGCAGCTGAGCAGCGCGGTCCTTCGGCGGAGCGAGCCCAGCTGGCGGGTGAGGCCAGGCGCCTCATCGCTGAGCTCAAGCCGGGGGAGGTGCCAGCTGAGATGCGCGCTGCGCTCTCGAGGAGGCTGGACGCCTTGGAGGCCAAGTAGGGCTCAGCGCTTCGACTCTTCGTAGAGCTGGTTCACGAAGCCAGCGAGCTCTACCGCGGAGGGACGACGAGACATCAAGTCCGCGCGCAGCTCCTCTTGGACATCCTTGAGCGGCGTGCGCTTGATCTTGATGACCTGGTAGAGGCCAAAGCCCCCGCTGAGGCGGACGGGCTGAGAGACCTCACCGCTCTTCAGGGCGGTCACGGCGGCAGCGACGGGGGCGGAGTAGACTCGTGGGTCAAAGACTCCAGGGAGCAGTCCGCCGGCGTCCCGAGTCTCGGGGTCTCCAGAGCGGCGCTTGGCCAAGATGCCGAAGTCCTCGCCGCTCTCTACGACCCGCTCGCGCAGCTCTACGGCCTCGCGCTCGAGCGCCATGAGCGTCTCACTCAGCCAAGCCTCAAACTCGCTGACCTCTAGGTCTTCAGGCGGGGCGGGCGGCCTCAAGAAGATCCAACGGACCGTCCTGGCTTCACCGCCAGGTCCAAAGACGCGCTCCCACTCGGCCCGTAGCTCCTCCTCTGTGATCACTCGTCGTGTCATCAGGATGGCCTCTGCGCAGAGGTCGTGTCGTGCTCGGATGCTCGCCTCTCGCCGCCAGCCTGCGAGGGTGCGGCCGTCCATGCGTAGATCTTCCAGCCATCGCGCGCGATCGCCCTCATAGAAGAGCGACAGGCGGTCAGTGAGATCTGAGTCCATGCGGGCGCTGACCTCTTCAGCTGTGAACTCGGCACCGAGCGCGGCTGCCATCCTGCTGACGAGCTGGGCCCGCTTGTAAGACTCAAGGTGGGGCCGGCCCTGGGTCTCCGTAAGCCAGCGGCTGAAGGAGGAGAGCGAGACCGCCTCACCAGCAACTTGCCCGATCCGCATGGTTGACTCGTTCGCGTTTGAGGGTAGCTCCCCTGGGGGGAGAGCGACCGCTGGTGCGCCGCGCTCGAGAAGCTCTGCGAAGAGCGCGTCGGCCTCAGCGCTGTTCGCGGGGCGCACGGCGAGGTCAGCTAAGAGCTCTTCGCGGACCCCCTCAAGCGGCGTGCGCTCCTTCTCTACGAGCTGGAAGATGCTCCAACCCCCACGAGCGGCTTGCGGCTCCGAGATCTCGTCAGGCTGCATGCGGGCGACCTCGCGGCGTACGAGCTCTGGCCACGTGAGCTCGTTGAGGCGGAAGGGCGCCTGTGGCTCTTCGCCCGATCCGCTCGCGCCGCGAAGGGCGTCGAACTCCGCGCCTGCTCGCCACGCCTCCATGACCTCGACGGCGCGCTCACGCGCGACCTCCCGAGCTGCGTCGCGTAGCGCGCGCTCTTCCTCACGTGTGATCCCAGGCGGTGGAGTGGGGGGCTCAATCTTGACCTGAATCCAGCGCACGACGGTCTGCTCACCGTTTGGGCCGTAGCGCTCTTCCCAGGCCTCAATGAGCTCAGGCTCTGTGATCACACGTCTCGCCTGTGCGAGCGAGTTGACCAAGATGGAGCTCAGCGTCTTGGGGCGTTGCTCGGTGCGCCAGCGCTCCTCGTCGAGGCCTAGGCGCTTCAGCTCAGCAAGCCAAGCGGCGCGGTCTCCGAGGTGAGCGTTCTCAACCCTGCGGCTGATCTCTGCGTCGAGGGCCTCTTCGACCTCGGCTGGGCTGGGGGTGAGCTCCTCTGCTGACGCTGCGTGTAGGACCAGCCTGTGACGGATGAACTCGGTCTGGTAGACCTCGCCTCGGGTGGCGAGGAGCCAGTCAGAGAACCCCTCGTTTGGGAGGGAGGCTCCTTGCAGGAGGAGGGTTGGAGCGAAGCTGAGGAGGAGCTCGAGCACGCCTGCAGCCTAACCCTTATTCCGACCCTCTGTATCCTCTCCAAATTGGAGGGCGTGCAGCTTGGCGTAGAGCCCTCCCTTGCCGAGCAGCTCAGCATGGGTGCCGCGCTCTCGAATCTGGCCATGGTGGAGGACGAGGATCTCGTCTGCCCTGCGAATCGTCGAGAGCCTGTGCGCGACGACGAGGGCGGAGCGCCCCTTCAACAGGTTCCTCGTGGCCTCTTCGATAGCGGCCTCCGTCGCAGAGTCGACGCTTGCTGTGGCCTCGTCGAGGATCACGAGGGCGGGATCAGCGGCGAGCGCACGGGCGATCGCGAGCAGCTGTCGTTCGCCCGTCGAGAAGGTGGCGCCGCGCTCAGCGACCTCACCCTCTAACCCACCCTCGAGGTTGTCGATGATGCGCCCGCAAGAGCTCATCTCGATCGCGCGTGCGAGCGACTCCTCGGTGACGTCTTCGCGCCCCATGACGAGGTTCTCTCGGACAGTGCCGGCGAAGAGGTAGTCCTCCTGTAAGACGAGCCCCGTTCGGCCACGCCAGGCGCGGGGGTCGTACTGGCGCAGGTCCGCGCCGTCATGGGTGACTACCCCCTCAGAGGGGTCATGGAAGCGGAGGAGGAGGCTCACGAGCGTGCTCTTCCCGCTGCCTGTGGCGCCGACGATCGCGACGGTCTTACCTGGCGGGATCTCGAAGGAGACGTCCTCGATGACCTCTCTCCCAGGGATGTAAGAGAAGGAGACGCCCTCGAAGCGCACAGCCTCCATCCCCGCGTGCGCAGGGAGCGCGCGCGGCGTGGCGGGGGCCTTGATCTCTGGCTCAGTGTCCAAGACTTGGAAGATGCGCTCCGCTGACGCGAAGGCGCTCTGGATCACGTTGTAGCGCTCGCCCATGTCGCGGATCGGGGACACAAACATCGCGAGATAGAACCAGAACTGGAGGAACTCTCCGTAGGTGAGCTCGCCGCCCACGATGCGCGTTCCACCGACCCAGATCGTGGAGGCCTGGATCAGGTTCACGACGAACGCGAGCACGGGGAAGAAGACAGCGAAGAGGAAGATCGTACGGAGGTTGGCGCGGAGGTAGCGGTCGAGGTATCCGTCAAAGCGCTCCATGACGCGGCGCTCACGCCGGAAGATCTGGACCACGCGGATCCCGGAGAGCACCTCTTGGAAGTAGCCGTTCTTCGCAGCGAGGCGGGCGCGGACGGTGCGGTAGGCTCGACGTGCGCCGCCGCGGAAGATGATGCTGATGGCGATCATCACCGGCGTCAGCGCGACCACGACCGTCGCGAGGAGCGGGTCAATGGTGAATAAGAGCCCGAGGGTGATGATGATCTTCACCGCATCGAAGAGGAGCACGACGAGCCCTGACGTGAAGAGCTCGTTTAAGTTCTCGACGTCTGTGGTGACGCGGGTCACCAGCGAGCCGGTCGGGGTGGAGTCGAAGAAGGGGAGGTCCAGCCTGTGCATGTGCCTGAAGAGCACAGTCCGCAGGTCGTGGATCACCAGCTGGCCGGTGCGGAGGAGCTGCGCCGTCTGGAGGTAGTAGAAGCCCATGTTGGCTAGCACCACGAGCAGGTAGAAGCCGATCCACTGGAGGAAGGGCGCCATGTCCGGCGTGTCGCCCGCGGCGCGCGCGTCGATGGCAGCTGCCAGTGGTCCGTCGATGGCCTCCTTCCAGATCCACGGCCCCAGCAGCGCGCAGGCGAAGACGCCAGTGAGGACGCCTATGCTCTTGAGGAACTCGCGGGCGTGGGGGCGCGCGAACTTGAGCAGACGCTTCAAGAGGCTGGTGTCCCAGCCCTTGTGGGCGACGATGTCCGGGTCGATCCAGTCGTCGCTCATAGCTCTCCCAAGGCCTCCTCAGCCTGTTGACGCTCCCACGTCTCTTGGTACCAGCCTGGCCTCGCGGCGAGCTCAGTGTGGGTGCCTCGATCTGCGACCCTGCCGTCCTCAGTGAGGACGAGCACGTGGTCGGCGTGGGCGACGGTGGAGAGGCGGTGCGCGGAGACCAGCACGGTGCGGGCGTCGCCCGCATCACGGAGGCCCTGCAGGAGCTCCCCCTCGGTCTCGGTGTCCACGGCGCTCAAGCAGTCATCCAGGATCAAGACGCGCGCGTCGCGCGCTAGGGCGCGCGCGATGCAGGTGCGCTGCCGCTGTCCTCCGGAGAGGGTGACGCCGCGCTCACCGATGAGCTCGTCGAGGCCGTTGGGGAACTCTGCGACCTCCTCGGTCATGCAGGCGGTCTCGATCAGGCGCTCGAGCTCCTCATCCTCGAGGTGCTCGTCGGCGCCGAAGAGGAGGTTGTTTCGGTACGTGTCCGAGAACAAGAAGCTGTCTTGAGGGACATAGCTCAGCGCGCCGCGTAAGGAGGAGAGCTTGAGGTCACGGATGGGGACGCCGTCGACTGAGACGACCCCCTCGGTCGCGTCGTGGAGTCTCCCGATGAGCCCGAGCAGGGTGGTCTTTCCGCAGCCAGTCGGGCCGACGACGCCGACTGTGGAGCCAGCAGCCACGTTGAGGTCGATCCCGGATAAGGTCGGCTTGGGGGCGCCGTCGTGCACGAACCCGACCCCGCTGAGCTGAATCTCACCGGCGGGCTCGCCGAGCTCGACGGGCTCCGCGCGCTCCCGGATCTCGCTCTCCTCATCGAGGATCTCGGCGACGCGCTTGGCGCTCGCTACCGCGCGCGGGTAGATGCCGGCCATCCAGCCGAGGGCGATGATGGGCCAGAAGACCTTGATGACGAGGTCGATGAAGAGGAAGAGGTCTCCCTTGGAGAGCTCTCCAGCGAGGAGCCCGTAGCCACCCAGGACTAGGATGACGGCGAAGCAGAGGTCGTTCGCCAAGTGGATGACGGCAGACTGGAGCCCTCGCCACTTGGAGAGCGCGATCTGGTTGTCACGGTTGTCCCCTGAGTCCTGGGCGAAGCGCTCTGAGCGCTCCTCTTCGCGCGCATAGCCGCGCACGACGCGCACGCCAGCGAAGCTCTCCTGCGCGCGCGAGGAGATGTCTGCCAGGCTCTCTTGTACGGCTGTCGACCACTTGTGCAGGCGCGGCGCGGTGAGGCGGATCGTGAGCCCCATCAGAATGAGCGGCAAGATGATCGTCGCGGCCATCTGTGGGTGGACGCTGAACAGGAGGGTCAACGTCACTGGCAAGATGACGAAGGCGCCGGCGCAATACATGGTCCCCGGTCCGAGGAACATCCTGAGGTTCTCCACGTCGGAGGTCGCTCTGCTCACGACGTCCCCCGAGCGGGTGCGGTCATGGAAGCTGAACGGTAGGAGGCTCAAGGAGTCGAAGAGGTCCTGCTTGAGCTCGCGCTCGAAGGAGCGAGACACGGAGACGATGAACCACCGCTGCGAGAAGCGGAAGAGGCCGTAGAGCAGCGCGACGCCCACCACGAACCAAAAGGTTGAGGCGAGGTGATCTGCGCCGTCGCCCGCTTCGATCTTATCGAGGGCGTCACGGATCAAGAGCGTGATCCCGACATCGCCGAGCTGTGCGAGCGGGATGGAGAGGAAGCCCAAGGCTAGCCGTCGCCTGTGCCGCCAGAAGCGGCGCGCAAAGCGTCGCAGGCTCCCTCCTTTGGCTGCCCCGCTCACGAAGCGCACCTCCCCCGGAGGGCGTGAGTGATCGGGTCGGTCTCGCGGCGGCAGGACATGGCGACGGAGAGTCTACTTTCCGTCGGGCCTGCTGAGGTCAGGAGAGCAGTAACTCCGGGCGACGAACAGGCGCTGGTGAGAGGCTGGAGATCGCGGTCAGGTGGACGATGTCCTTCACGCCGCAGGAGTGGGGCTGGAGCATGTGGGCTGGATTCTTCAGCCCGAGGGTGATCGGGCCGACCACGGGGAGGTCCCCTAAGGTTCGCAGCAGGTTGAAGGCGATGTTGCCTGCTTCGAGGCTCGGAGGGATCAGCACATTGGCCGGCTCTCCACCGAGCTGGCAGTCGGGGAAGTTAGCCTGGATCAGGGGGTCAAGGGCGCAGTCCGCGCGCATCTCTCCATCGATGATGAGGCCGGGGCTGCGGTCTCTCGCGAGCTCTACAGCCCGCCGGACCATATTCGAGCGGGGGTGGGGGTTCGCACCTAGTGTGGAGAAGGAGAGCATCGCGACCCGGGGTTCGATCCCGAAGGCCTTCACCTGCTCGGACGCGAGGCGCGCGATCTCTGCGAGCTCCTTGTGGTTGGGCTGAATGTTCACACCCGTGTCAGCGAGGAAGAGCGGTCCCGTCTTGGTGAAGATGATCGTCATGGCCGCCGCGAGACTCGCGTCATCCTGGAGGGGCAGGACCTTGAGCATAGGGGACATGGTCTTGCGCGCGCGGCGTGTGACGCCTGCGACCATCGCGTCCGCGTAGCCCATCCTCACGAGGAGGGAGGAGAGCCACATGGAGTCCTTGAGGTAGGCGCGGGCGCCATCGCGGGAGAGCTCCCGGTGCGCGCGGACCTCGCACAGTTCGCTCACGTGTGCCTCAAGGTCGGGGTTGTTATTCGGATTGATGATCTCGACGCTGCGCAGCGAGGTACCGAGCTCCTCGGCCTTCTGTCGGATCACCTCAGGGTCGCCGAGGAGGATGGGGCGCGCGATGCGCTCCTCCACGACGCAGCCGGCGGCGATGATCGTCCGCGCCTCTTCACCCTCGGGATAGATGACGCGTTGGTTGCGGCTCCGCGCTCGGGTCACAGCGTGACGCATGAGGTCACGCTGCTCGCCCATGCGCTCACCGAGCTGGCGGGTGTACTCGGCGAGGTCGAGCTCTCTCCCCGCGACCCCGCTCTCCATAGCGGCGGCGGCCACGGCGGTCGCGACGCGCCGGATGACCCGATGATCGAGGGGTTTGGGGATTAGGTACTCGCGGCCGAACTCGATCTCTTCGAGGTCATAGGCGCGGGCGACCTGCTTGGGGACGGGCTCGGTCGCGAGCTCCGCGAGGGCGTGGACGGCGGCGTGCAGCATCTGGGTGTTGATGCAGGTGGCGCGCGCGTCAAGGGCGCCGCGGAAGATGAAGGGGAAGCCGAGGACGTTGTTCACCTGGTTCGGGTAGTCCGAGCGCCCGGTCGCCATGATCACGTCAGCGCGTGTCTCGACGGCGAGGGGGTAGGGGATCTCGGGGTCCGGGTTCGCCATCGCGAGGACGATCGGGTTCTCGGCCATGGAGAGCAGCATCTCAGGCGTCACCGTGTCGGCGACTGAGACGCCAATGAAGACGTCTGCGCCCTCCATCGCGTCGGCGAGGCTGCGCCTGTCGGTCTCGCGGACGAAGCGCGCTTTGTATTCGTTGAGGCCCTCAGTGCGCTCGGTGTGGAGCACGCCCTTGGAGTCACACATCAGCACGTTCTCGGGGGTCAGGCCGAGTGAGATGGCGAGGTCCGTACAGGCGATCGCCGCGGCGCCAGCGCCGTTCACGACGACACGTACATCTTCGAGGCGCTTGCCAGCGATCTTGAGGGCGTTGATGAGAGCAGCGCCAGTGATGACAGCCGTGCCATGCTGGTCGTCGTGGAAGACTGGGATGGAGAGCTCTTCTTGGAGCCTGCGCTCGACCTCGAAGCAGCGGGGCGCAGAGATATCTTCGAGGTTGATGCCGCTGACGGTGGGCTCGATGGCCTTGACCGCTGCCACGATCTCGTCCACGTCTTGTGTACCAAGCTCGAGGTCGATGACGTCGATGTCTGCGAAGCGCTTGAAGAGGACGGCTTTGCCCTCCATGACAGGTTTCGCCGCCTCAGGGCCGATGTTGCCGAGCCCGAGGACTGCGGAGCCATCAGTCACTACAGCGATGAGGTTGCCGCGGGCCGTGTAGTCGAAGACCTTGTTCGTGTCTTCAGCGATCTCCCGGCAGGGCTCAGCGACGCCTGGCGTATAAGCGAGGGAGAGGTCGATTTGCGTCAGGCAAGGCTTGGACGCGATGATCTCGATCTTCCCTGGGCGTCCTTGCGAGTGGTATTCGAGGGCCTCTTTACGGGTGGTGAGTTCAGTCACTGCTGCTGTTCCTTTCCCGCTGTCGCGCGATGGGATTTCCAGGCGCTGGCAGTTGGGGCTTGGGGTCTCTTGAGATGGAGGGGGCAACCCTCTTAGAGAGAGTGAACGAGAATGGAGGCTACGAGTCCTCTAAGAAAAACACAAATCGGGCAGGAACGCTGAATTCTCTTTAGCGAGGAGTCATGCCTGGGACTGCGGTCTCTTTAGGTGTTCTCCAGTGCCAGTAGGTGGGCTTTGGATACGTGGTCAAGCGCTCCAGAGTGACGCTGGCTGGATGAGCTTGGGCTCATCATTCACCGAGAGAACGGCGCGGAAGCCTGGGCGCAAGCTCATCGCAGCCCAGCTACCGTCTGGACGGAGCCCAAGGAGCGCGACTTGATCCTCGGGTCCAAGCTCATGCTCCTCTGCGGTGCGCTTGATCGCGCTGCTGAGAGCGTCCTCGACCGGTGCTCCGCGGCGCATCTCTTCCACGGCGAGGAAGGCCGTGTTCGATCCCATCATCAGCTCGCCTGAGCCCGTGGCGACGCAGGCGCCGTGCAGAGGGTGGACCCAGAGCCCGTGACCGGGGATAGGGGAGTCGCCGACGCGGCCGGGCGTCTTGAAGCGCATTCCGCTCGTAGAGCATGCGCCGGCGAGGGTTCCGGTGGTGTCTAGGGCAAGGGAGCCGACGGTGTCGTGGTGTTCCCCGAGGCTCGGGTCGATGTTCTGCGGCCCGACAGAGTCTGCGTCTGCGAGCCAAGACTCGTAGGTGGCGCGCGCGCTCTGGGTGAGGAGCTCATGGGTCTCGAAGCCGCGCTCCAAGGCGAAGCGCTCTGCGCCAGCGCCGGCCAAGAGGCGATGGGGAGTGTGCTCCATCACGGCGCGCGCGAGGCTGGTCACGTGCAGGTGCTTCGTGATGGCGCAGACGGAGCCAGACTGTGCAGGGGAGAGCATGACGCATGCGTCCAAGCTGACGCCCCCGGCGGCGTCTGGTAAGCCACCGAGCCCAACTGAGTCCACCTCGGTGTCCTCCTCGACATGACGACAGACGACCTCGACTGCGTCGAGGGCCGCGCCGCCGGCGGCGAGCTGAGCCCACGCTGAGCGGTTCGCCTCGAGGGCGAAGGACCAAGTCGAGAGGATGATGGCTTCTGTCACGACAGGAGCATACAGGTCAGGGCTGTGAGGATTATCCTCTGAGGTATGAGCGTCACAGACTTTCCCTTTGAGGCTGTCCTCTTCGACCTCGACGGCACCCTCGTCGCGACAGATCGCTTCTGGGTCCCTGCTGCACGGGTCGGCGCCAAGCGCGCCTTCGCTGAGCTCGGACTTGAACGGGAGATCCCGACGCCGGAGGAGTGGATGGGGCTCGTCGGTCTGCCGTTGGCCGAGGGCTTCGACGCGCTCTTCGAGGATCTCAGCCCGGAGCAGCGCAAGGTGATTCTGGACCGCTGCGTCGAGGAGGAGCACTTCGCGCTCGACGCTGGCCGGGCTGCGCTCCTACCAGGGGCGCTCGAGGTGCTCCAAGAGCTCAGGAGCCGCGGGGTGCGCACAGGGATCGCGAGCAATTGCTCCCAGCGCTACCTAGACGCGGCGATGGAGGGGATGGGCTTGGGGGAGTGGGTCGAGGAGGGGCGCTGCCTGGAGTCTCACGGGATCGGGAACAAGGCAGACATGCTGAGCGACCTCCTCATCACCTTCGACACCCAAAGCGCAGTGATGGTGGGAGACCGGCAGGGCGACTTTTTGGCCGCACAAGCCAACTCGCTGCCCTTTGTCTTGTGTGAGAACGGCTTCAGGCAGGACTGGGAGCAGTTCGAGTGCGAAGGACGCATCCCCGACCTCCTAGAGCTGATTCCCCTCCTAGAGGCTGGAATCAAGTAGAACGAGACCTCCGCGGTTGCGCTTGAACCCTCTCAGCGGATAGCATCCCCGGTTCGCCGTGGCGGAGCAGGTCCTCCACGGCCCCTCACACCGCTCCCTCCCCGACCCCCGATCCCGCGAGGTCTTCCGCATGGAGAACGAAACACTCCCTCAGCGCCTCCAGAAGTCAGTCTGTGGCTCCTTCCACAAGACCGCCCTCCTGCAAAAGCGCGTGCGCGAGCTCATCGGTGGGGCCTCCCCCCTGATCGAGACCCGTGAGCAGAATCCGATCAAGATCGCCTTCCTCGAAATGGACCGCGGTCTGATCGAGCTGATCCCGGACGAGGACCAGGCGCCGCCCCCGACCCTCTAGGTCCCTTGACCCCTGCTTGCCTGGGGTGGACTCTCTGCGGGTAATGAGCCCCAAACCTACGGGGACCCGGCCTGAGCTGCGGCTCGCCAAGCGTGGCGGGCTCGTAGAGGCCCTGCGCCTACTGACGCCGCTCTATGGTGGAGTTGTATCCACTCGGAACTCTCTCTACGAGCTCGGGGCGATGCGAGTCCACCGCGCGAGCGTCCCGGTGATCTCTGTCGGGAACCTCACCACGGGCGGCACGGGGAAGACTCCATTCGTTATCTGGCTCGCCAAGCAGCTGCGCGCCCTCGGCAGGAATCCGGGTGTGCTCTCTCGAGGCTATGGCCGTGCTGAGGGTGCGCTGCAAAACGACGAGGGCGCGCTCCTCGCTCTAGAGCTGCCCGAGCTCCCGCAAGTTCAACAGCCTGATCGGGTCGCTGGAGCAGCAGCGCTAGCGGCCGAAGGCGCAGACCTGATCCTCTTGGACGACGGCTTCCAGCACCGCCGGCTCGCGCGTGATCTAGACCTCGTCTTGATCGACACGACTCGCCCCTGGGGGCTCCCTCCCGCTGCTCCAGGAGCGCCGCCTGTCGAGGCGCTGCTCCCGCGCGGGCTCCTGCGAGAGCCGCTCTCGAGCCTCAAGCGCGCTGACGCTGTGATCCTCACGCGCTGCGACCAATCAAGCGAAGCGACGCTCGCGGAGATCGAGCGGGCAGTGCGACAGCGCTCGGCTGACGCGCCGATCGCTCGCGCCGTACATCGCCCAGCGCGGGTCGTCACCGCGGAGGCTGTCCACGAGCCTGCTTGGTTAGAGGGTCGTCCCGTGACCTTGCTCTCCGGAGTGGGGCACCCTGCCGCATTCGAGGAGACAGCGCGCTCTCTCGGCGCAGAAGTTCGCGCTGCCCACGTCTTTGAGGATCACCACGTGTTTCAGCGGTCTGAGCTTGAGGGCCTCTGCGCAGAGGGGACTGAGCTCTTGGTCACGGCGAAGGACGCGGTGAAGCTCAAGGCGCTCGGCGTCTCCTGCGCCTCGCTAGAGATCGAGCTAGAGCTCGTTCAGGGGGAGGCTCCTCTGCTCGGGCTCATCGAGGCTGCCGCAAAAGGAGCTGCTGGTGACTGAGTCAGCGGGGTCTCGTGATGCCGACATGCTCGGCAAGAAGAACGGGCTTAGCGCCTGGATTCAGTACATCGCCGCGCGCTGTCTGCTCGGAGGGGCGAGCCGCATGCCGCGGGGCTTGCAGTCAGTCCTTGTCGGCGGCCTCGCTCGCATCGCACGCAGCGCGGACAAGCGGCACTCGAACGCTGCCCGGGCCTACATGCGACAGGCGTTGGGCTGCGCCGTAGCCGAGGGCCTCATCGGCCCGGACATCGAGGCGCGCGTCCTGACCGCTTGGCGGCACTTCCTGCAGCTCTCCCTCGACTCTGCCGCCTTCGATCGCGTCGTCGGTCAAGACCCGCTCGCGCACGTAGAGATTGAGCGCTGTGAAGGCCTAGATGAGCTCATTGCTAGCGGTGGGGGAGGCCTCCTCGTGTCACCTCACCTCGGGGACTGGGAGGCGGGCAGCGCCTTCCTCGGAGGCCTCGGCTTTGAGCCGCTCTTCGCGATCGCGAAGCCCCCTAAGAACCGACCGCTCTCGCGGTACCTCCAGCGCATGCGCGCGAAGCGGCGTGTGACCTTCCTCCCGAGGCGCGGCGGGATCGAGCTCGCCTCAGAAGGCCTCAAGGAGGGCGGGTGGCTCTTAGTGCTCCTCGATCAGCGCCCGCGGAAGGGCGGCGTCACCGTCCCCTTCTTCAACCGACCAGCTCCGACCGAGCGCTCAGCGGGTGTGCTCGCGCGGAGGCTCCGGCTCCCGATCGTCTTCTTTCACTGCTTGAAGGAGGCTGAGCCGTTCAGATATCGGCTGCGCTTCACGCGGATCGTGTCCAAGGAAGAGGTGCGCTCTATGTCGATCGAGGAGCTCGCCGCGCTCTCCAATCAGGAGGCGGAGCGCGCGATCTTGGGGTCTCCTGAGCAGTATTTCTGGCTCCACGACCGCTTCCGGCAGGATCCCTGAGGTCTTACTTTTCCCCTCCAGAACCTTCTGCGATCCTCTCAGGTCAAAGGAGCGCCCCAGAACCGCATGAGCCCTATCGATCCTAGCCTAGACCCGTTCCCCGAGATGAGCGGGGTCAGCACCCACCCTCTGGCAGATCGCGAGAGCCTCGTGAATCTCGAGCAGTTCTGCAGCTTGCCTGAGCCTCCCGCGGACTTCGGCGCCTTCCTCGAGGCGCTGCCTGACATCTACGCCGGTACAGAGCTGAAGGCGCTCGTGGACAGGATCGTCGCTGCGAAGGTGGATGGTCACCCGGTGGCCTTGGCGCTCGGCGCGCACGTCCTCAAGGTGGGGCTCGCCCCGCTCGTGATCGACCTCATGAGGCGCGGGGTCGTCGACCACGTCGCGATGAACTCTGCCGGGGCGATCCATGACTTTGAGATCGCGGTCGCCGGAGAGACCTCAGAGGACGTAGCGAAAGAGCTCCCGCGCGGACGCTTTGGCTTCGCCGAAGAGACCGGCGCTGGGCTAGCGAGGGCGGTAGCCCTCGGGCTCGAGCCTGCAGAGGGCGGCGCGGCTGGCTTCGGCGTCGGCGTCGGGCGCTTGCTCATCGAGGAGGAGGCCCCGCATCGCGAGCACTCAGTCTGCGCGGAGGCTGTGCGTCTCGGGGTGACGACGAGCGTCCACGCCTGCTTAGGCGCCGACATCGTGCACATGCATCCGGACTGCGACCCCGCAGCTATCGGCTTAGCCTCCTACTTGGACTTCCGTCGCGTGTGCGGCTTTGTGCACGGGATGGGGGCAGGCGTCTGGATCAACGTCGGCTGCGCAGTGGTCTTGCCCGAGGTCTATCTCAAGGCTGTCAGCGTCGCGCTGAACCTCGGGGCTCACCTGGACGAATGTACGACCGCGAACCTCGACATGATCCGGCAGTATCGCGCCGAGACGAACGTGGTGCGTCGCCCCCCTGGTCGAGGCATCTCCATCATCGGGCAGCACGAGGTGCTATTGCCCATCCTCCGCGCCGCGCTCATCGCCCGGCTCGCGGAGGCCGGCTGGGAGGGTGAGCGGGGATGAGCCAAGAGCGCTTGCGCCAAGTCCTTGAGGGACTCGGCGATCCGCGGGTCCTCGTCGTCGGCGACGTGATCGTGGATCGATACGTCTTCGGTGAGGTCAAGCGCATCTCGCCTGAGGCGCCGATCCCAGTCCTCAACGTTGATGAGGCAGAGGAGCGACTCGGCGGCGCAGGGAACGTCGCCGCGAACCTGCGCGCGATGGGAGCTTCAGTCTCTCTCGTGAGCGTCATCGGTGCGGATCGTTGGGGGGAAGAGCTGCGCGGCTTGCTGG
>Ga0208624_1000345_pt1 | contig 24097 bp, 18 predicted proteins | sample Knorr_S23_td_DCM_FD_185607 | JGI IMG/M metagenome (GOLD analysis project Ga0208624, IMG submission 185607) | Marine microbial communities from Southern Atlantic Ocean transect - Knorr_S23_td_DCM_ad_71m_LV_A (SPAdes) (version 2) | ecosystem: Environmental > Aquatic > Marine > Oceanic | place...
CGGGGCGCTCAGCTCTGCGCCGCTAGCCTTGGGCGCCTTCGGAGCTCCGGGGCCAGCGCCAGGCCCAGCCTCGCCACCCTCTCCGCCCGCAGGCCCGCCGTCATAGCCGTTCGCCTTCAGGTGATCGGCGGTCTGCCTGTTGGAGATGAAGAAGCGGTCCTTGAGCTCTATCAAGAGGCGCTGCTCGACACATTTTGAGGCGCCCTCATAGGCCTTGTATAAGTTCGCCTTGTCGCCACGCATCTCTTTGCCGAAGCAGATGCCATAGAAGGCCCAGCACTGCGACGAGTAATAGTGGTCCCCGATCTCACCGAAGTTCTCGGCCACCACCTTGAACTCCTCGCCAATCAGCGTGAACTTCGGACCTTCCTTGGCCTCCATGTTCTCCCAGTAGCGCTTGTTCAAGTCGTCGTACTTTTTCTTGAGCTTCCCACGCTCGCGCAAAATCGCCGGCTCGATGAGCGAGAAGTACTCCTCCATCTTCCCCGCGAAGCCAGTCTCCATCCCCGACTTCCAGGCCTTACGCAAGGCGGTCATGCGAGCTGCGAGCTCCTCACTTGACCCCCGAGAGATTGCCTCGGCGGTCTGAATGATCCAGCTGACCGCCTCCTCCTGGTTGCGCCTTACAAGCTGGGTCATCTGCGTCGTTGCGTTGATCTCCATAGCCTTCTTGAACTGATCCCTGAACTCTTGGTGGGAGTCTTGGGGAGCGAAGCTAAGGGAGATCGTGAGGGCTAGGCTGAGGCTGATCATGGATAGAGGGTCTCTAGGGAGGGTGCTGAGGCGCGATCTTATCCCCGCATAGCGGTAGGCCGCAAACTGGACTCTGTCACCCCTGTTTACGCTCAGAGGCGCGCTTCAGTTGATCCTTCTCGCGCTCCGAGAGGGCACCGATCCCCTCGCGCGAGATCTTCTCGAGGAGCTGATCCACGAGCTCAGCGTCCTTCGCGCTGCGTTCGGCCTTCTGGATCGCCCGGCGAGCCTGGAAGCGAGCGAAGTGATCCTGCTGGAGCCAGCCCATCCGAGCGCCGAAGAAGCCAAACGCTGCGCCGCCGAGGTGAATCCAGTGCGCAGTGCCAGTCTCTGCTCCACCGGCGCTCTCGATCGCCCAGTAGAGGTCAAAGGCGACGAGGCAAGAGACCAAGACCTTCAAGCTCATGGGGATGAAGAAGAACAAGACCGTGGCTCTTGGCTTGTAGACGGCCGCGGCAACGACCACCCCAAGGATCGCGCCTGAGGCTCCGATCGCGGGCTTGTCAGCGACCCAGCCAGCGAGGGCGGCGAAGAGATGAAGCGCCGCTCCAGCGATCGCACCCCCTGCATAAGCTGAGAGGAAGCGGGAGCTCCCAAGCACCTCTTCGAGCATGGTCCCGAAGAAGTACAGCAAGAGCATGTTCCAAAACAGGTGCCCGAGGCTGCTCGGATCATGCAAGAGGCCGTATGTCAGTGGCTGCCACACAGGGACCCATGGGAGAGACCACTCTGAGGGAAACAGGCCGAAGGTTGAGATCGCCCAAACAGAGGCGTCGTCAGCCATAGAGCCGAAGAACTTCGGGATCAGCCAGAGCGCGAGGAAGAAGCTGATGTTGACGAAGAGCAGCAGTTTAACGGCGCTGGTCAGGCGAGGCGCCCGGAAGCGCACGCCGCCGCCCTGCTGCGGCTCCTCCCAGTCTCTCCAACGGTCGGCGACGCCCAAGGCTCTAGCTCCGGCTCGCCTCCAAGCCGGCCTCGATCAACTTCTCGACGCGTCCTGCCTGCCGCGCACAGGCCGTCACCGTGTTAGCGAGGAGCATCGCTATGGTCATCGGACCGACCCCCCCTGGCACTGGTGTGATCCAGGCCGCGCGCTGACAAGCTGCCTCGAAGTCCACGTCCCCGACGAGCTTCCCGTCGTCGCCACGATTGATGCCTACATCAAGGACGACAGCGCCGGGCTTCACCCAGTCGCCCTGGACGAGCTCAGCCCAACCTACGGCCGCGACGATGACGTCCGCGCGCACCACCTCAGCGGCGAGATCCTTTGTTCGACTGTGGCAGATGGTGACCGTCGCGTTGCGGCCGAGAGCGAGCTGCGCGACCGGCTTACCGACGAGCTGAGAGCGACCGATGACCACGACATGCTTGCCCTCAAGAGCGATGTCGTGCCGATCCAAGAGCTCAATACACCCTGCAGGCGTGCATGGCAGGAGCCCCTCGGCGCCCTGAACGAGCGCGGCGACGTTCGCAGGGTGCAAGCCGTCCACGTCCTTCTCAGGTGAGATCGCCTCGACTACCCGCTGCTCATCAAGCCCCTTTGGGAGCGGCAGCTGCACGAGGATGCCGTGCACAGCTGCGTCCTCATTGAGCTCCAAAACGACGGCTTCTAGCTCCGCCTGGGTCGTCTCTGCAGGGAGTTTGCGAGTCTGAACTGTGATTCCAGCTGCGCTCGCGGCCTTGTCCTTGTTCCGCACATAGACCTGACTCGCAGGGTCCTCGCCCACCAAGACCACAGCTAAGCCGGGCTGAACTCCGTCTGCGACCAGGGCCGCCACCCGCGCCGCCACGCCCTCACGCACAGCCATCGCGGTCGCCTTCCCGTCCAAGATCTGCCCAGTCATCTCGCTCTCCTGATTCCTCTCATCGGTCATGAAGTGGCCCTCGTAGGGCACCATCTTAGACCTCCGACAGCGCAGACCCTAAGCCCGCTTGGCGAAGTTCAGGCCGAGAGTCGAGCGCGCGGAGACCAGAGCTTCCAAGCCCCCGCCATCAGCACAACCAGGGCCTCAACCCCGTACGTAGTCTTCAGGATCGAGGCAACCCCGTCCGTGAAGCCGTAGCTGTGGAGCCCAACGCCCAGCAGGTTCACACCCCACCAGGAGAAGACCACCACGACTCCGAGCACGACAGAGAGGACGCAGAGACCGAAGTCACGGGTGTAGCCGCCCATGCGCCCGTGCAGGATCAAGAGCTGCCAGAGGCAGATGAGCAGCGCGCCGTTCTCCTTGGGGTCCCAGCCCCAGAAGCGGCCCCAGGAGTAGTTGGCCCAGATCCCGCCTAGGATCGTCCCAACGACTGAGAAGAGTAGGCCAAAGCAGACCACCCCGTAGATCATCCGGGTGAGTGCCTTGTACGAGGACTTTGCCTCGAGCTTGATCCCGAACATTTGGCCGAAGAGCCAGACGTGCGCCAGGAGAGAGGCGAGCAATCCAGCGGCGTAGCCCATCGTCACAGTCGTCACGTGAGTCGCCAACCAGAAGTTTGTGTCCAGGACGGCGACGAGGCTGGGCATGGTGTCCCCTGCCGTCGCGGCCTCCTTGAGCTCGTACTTCATCGAGAGGAACATCCCGCCTGCGCCCAAGACTGTGGCGACGACGACAGCGATCCTCTGTCGATTCATCGCCTCGATGGCGATGGCGACGATGACTCCGACAGCCGTGATGAAGAGGATCGTCTCGTAGAGCGTGCTCACCGGCGGTCGCTCGCGGATGATGCAGCGCAGGACGATCCCTAAGATCACGAGGCCTGTCCCTCCAAGGAGAGTCGCCCAGACCCCGCGCGTCACCCACTTGCTAGCGGGGAGCATCCAGGAGAGACAGCAAAGGAGGAAGCTGAAGAGGAAGCACAAGAGCGCGCGATAGAAGAAGTCGCCGCGATAGAACCGCACCTCCAAGGGGACATAGTCATACTCCCCTCTCACTGCAGCGCGAGAGACGACCTCCTCGTGTAGCTCTGCGAAGCGCTGTTCAAAGCCCACAGGGTTCCCGCGGAGACCGACGAGGTCTTCGAGGGCGGCGATTGCTGGGATGCACTCAAGCCCGGCCTCTTGGTCGGCGAAGGCGAGCATCACGGCGTCACCGATGCCAAGCCACTCGCTGTCTTCTGCCGCGTCGGCAGGCGGCGGAAAGAGCGTCATGGTGTACTGAGTGGGCTCTAGGACCGCGTCGATCATGGTCGAGAGCTCTGTCGCCGCGTCCTGCTCAGATTGGAGCTCTGACGCCGGCAGCTCTTCGAGGCCCATCCAAAGCTCCCTCAGCTCAGGAGCCTTCTCAAGGAGCACCAAGACCCCAGAGCGGTGGTCCTCAGCGAAGATCGCAGTGAGGCCGGGAGACCCCAAGAGCGGGAGGCTCTCACGGCCAAAGTCCATGACCCCTGTGAGCCGACGGAAGTCGCGAATGTTCGAAGCAAGCAGGAGCGCCTGCGTCTGGACCAAGCTGCGCTGATCAGCTGGGACCTCTAGCGCAGCGTCTGCCAACCCAAAGAGCGTGTTCAGCCCCTCCTCGAGGTCGTCGTAGCTGTAGTAGTCACTCTTACGCTTCTCTTCACCGCGCACTCCCATGGCGGTGACGACCTCATCGTTTTGGATGCGGAAGCACTCGTAGGTTCGCGCTGTCTCGGGCCTGAAAAGGCAGTCCAAGATCCAGGCCGTGGGACCGATGCGCTCGCCGGCAGCGGTCTTGACGGTGCGCTTCCCGTTCATCCGCAGGAGCTGGAAGCCCGCGTATGTGCTGAGCGGCTTGACACGCCCGCCGTGCTGAACAGGGAGGGTGGCGGCGAGCTCCAAGGTCTCCTCAGTCCAGGAGAAGCTGGCGGCCTCCTCTTGAGCCTGAGCAGGCGCACTCAGAGTCGCGACAAGCGCGAGGCACAGGACGATGAGCTGTTTCATACACCAGCCTCCTTCGCACGCTGGCTGTTCTGAGCTTTGACGTATTTGATGAGCTTCTCGGTGAACGCGATGAGCAGTCCGACCCCGATGATGATGCATGAGTACAGCGGCCAGTGATCCGAGGGGTTCCTGACGACAGAGAAGACGCTGAAGAGCCGGTCACCCGGCCGCGCGTTGGACGGCCCCCAACTGGACTGAAAGAGGACCAGCCCCTCGTCGCGAAGGGGCTCGTTCATTCGGATGAGGAGAGGGAGCGACTCACTCCCCTTGCCCTGGGTGACCTCACTCGAGAACTCGCTCGGGATGTCTGTGCCGGGGTGCTCGAGCTTGATGAACTCGTCCAAGTGGATGCTGAACGGCATGCGATAGCGCTTGTGGCGCAGGACCACGCCCCAACGACGCTCGCCGATCTCGACCACCCAGGGGCTCTCTGCGAGCCCCCAAAGGATGGCGGTCTGCTCGCCACCAGTCGCGCTGCGCGCGGTCGCATAGACACCGGCGATGTTGGCCTCCGCCTCCGGCTCTCGCTCTAGCTCTAAGAGGCGCCACTCGCCAGCCAGCGGCAGAGGCGAGCTCTCGCGGGTAGGACGCGCGTTCTCGCGGAAGTGCCGGAGCTCCAGCTCGAAGGGGATGAGGTCATGGCTCACGCGCAGGCTGTCATCCTCAGCAAGCTTCAGCTGCTCGTCTGAGATCAGAAACTCTGAGACCTCCCCCTTGCTGTCCGCGTCAAAGACCGCGACCTCCCAGAGGTAGTAGCTCACGTACTCCTCCGAGCTCTCACCCTCGTAGAGCCTCAGGTAGCCATCATCAGATGCGGTGAGCTTCACCAGCCCTGCCGCGAACATGACGAGCATGCCGATGTGGACGATGATCACCCCCGCGGTCGCTCGGCTCTTTCGGATCCTGATCAGCCCGCCGGCGACGAGGTTCCAAGAGAGGAGCCCCATGCAGAGCACACCGCCGGGGAGCGGGAGCGGGACCCCAGCAAACTCATGCAGCACGAAGAAGGATTCGAAGTACTTCTTTTGGACTGCATAGAGGCCGTGGTCTACCTGCTCTAGGGTCCCAAAGAGGGTCAACAGGAACAGGAAGATCAGCAGCACACAGGCCGTGCCGTAGGAGGTGGAGAGCTCCCAGAGCTTCTTACCGAGCTGAGTCAATGGCTGTCCTCAGAGTGCATGGAGGCCACAAAGGCTGTAAAGCGCTCACGCTCCGCCAAGACCTCGGCGCTAGGACCGAGCATCTTCACGAAGACCGCGCGCTCAGGGAGGAGGCAAACGATGCCGTACATGGTCGTGTCAGGGATAGCGCCTGAGGCTCCCATGCCGGTGTACTCACCGGTCGCCTCAAGGAGCGGCGAAGGTACGCCCATGACCTCCACCTTGGGGAGCGCAGCGACCTCAGCCGCTGTCGGCGGCGTGAGCCCGAGCTGCTCGACCCATCGCTGGATGTTCGGGACGACTCCGCCACCGTCGCCGCCTAGGACTGTCAGATAGAGCTCTACGCCGCCACGACGGAAGGTGACCAGCCTCATCCCGCCACCAGGCTCCATCACCCATTCAGGGGGCGCCTCCCAGCCGATCCCGCTGGCCGAACCGTGCGAGGTCGAGCTAGAGGACGTGGAGCTGCTAGCGGAACTCGTCGCCTCTTCACGGATGGTAATGGACGCGCAGAAGGCGTCGAAGGACTCGGCCTCGAGAGAGACTAGCTCCGCGGGCCCAGTGAACTTGACAAAGATAGTGAAGCGGTCGGTGCCGAGGATGGCGCCGCGCAGCCCCCAGCCCTCCTTGGCCTCCGTGCCCATCCCCTTGAAGGCCCCCTCTAGCTCGACTAGGTAAGCCTCTGTGCCGAGCAGGGCGACCCTCGGAAGCGCCGCGACCTCTTCGGCGCTCACGGCCTCGAGCCCAATCTGCTCGCGCCACCGGTTCACGTTCCCCACGACGCCGCCCCCTGTCCCAGGCAGGATCGTCAGGTAACACTCCGCGTCTGCGCCGACGCTGAAGTTCGCGAGTCGCATCGAGCTGGAGGGTCGCTCCTCCCAGCCCGGAGGGCTCTTCCAACTGAGCGGTGACTCTGGAGAGCTCTGTGTAGGTCCCGAGCTCGCGTCAGGCCTAGTGCTGGGACCACGCGCTCCGAATCGTTGAGCGTCAGAGATCGAGAGCACAGGCTCAGCGAGCGCCGGGGCCACGCGGCGCTCAGCGTAGGTCGTGTCTCGCTCAGGCTCTACACAAGCGCTCGCCACGAGCGCGCATGCTATGCACCAATTCCGCATTACCATCTCCGCTCCAAGACATAGTCACCGATCTGCAGGAGGGCGTCGCGCGCGTCGCTCGCCGGGAGCTCCTTGATCCTGGCAGAGGCGCTGTCGACGAGCTCTCGCGCCCGCGCCATCGCGAAGTCAACGCCACGGGCGACGTCACAGACGTCATGCAGGCGCACCGCCCGCCTGTCCAAGTCAGGCTTCGTGTAAACGTCACGAATCGCGCCGCGGGTGGCCTCGTCGGCATCCCAATACGCGCACAAGATGGGCAGGGTCACCTTACCGTCCTCCGCGTCCGTCCCGACGCTCTTGCCGACCTTCTCGGGGTCACCCTCAAGGTCTAGGCAGTCGTCCACGATCTGGAACGCGAGCCCGACAGCCCAGCCGAAGGCGGCCATGTCGTCGCCATAGCGATCGCGCTCTTCAGAGAAGCCGTGCTCAGGGTAGCGGGCGCCCAGCTCACAGGCCGCAGAGATGAGGCAGGCGGTCTTGGCTCCAGCGATGCGCTCGTAGTCCTCTTGGTTGAGGTCGAAGTTGTACCGCATGGTGCTCTGCTCGATCTCACCCACGCAGATCTTGCGCGAGGTGTCAGAGAGCACCTGACTGCAGTAGGTGCTCCTCAGGTTGAGCGAGAGGCCGAAGGCCCTCGTGTACAAGAAGTCCCCTAGGAGCACAGCGACCTGGTTGTCCCAGCGCTGGTTCACGCAAGCGACCCTGCGGCGAACCTCTGCACCGTCCAGGACGTCATCGTGCACGAGCGTGGCCAAGTGGATCATTTCCACCACCGCAGCCATCGTGGGGTGTTCATCACTCGTCGCGCCGGTGGCCTCTCCAGAGAGCAGCAGAAGCGCGCCTCTCATCTGCTTTCCACGGAAGCGCGAGATGTGGTCGAGCATGTCTTGGGCCGCAGGCGAGGGGTCTGTGATCCCTCTCTCTAGCACCACGCGCGCCTCCTCCATGAGGCCCTTCACAGGAGAGATCAACCCCCTCAGGACGACATCCTTTGCGCTCATGAGGCCACCCCCGCGAAGCGTGCTCGCTCGCTGCTCAGCTCGGCTGGCGTGTTGAGGTTCCGCGCGACATCAAGCTCCCGCGCAGCTTGCGTGAGCTCGCTCTCCCTCAAGATGCCGACCTTGAGTCTCTCACCGTCTACCTCTAGCTCGTAGAAAGAGTCCACGCGTCGGCGCCCGCTGCTCAGCGCAGAGCGCATAGCAGGGAGGCCCGTCCTTCGGTATGCAGCCATCAGCGGCTCCCGCCTGCGGCGGCTCTCAAAGAGGCAGACATCCAGGTCCTCCTCTTGGGCACGCTTCAAGAGCGACAGGGGAAGCTCTGGAGTCACCCGCGGCAGATCGCAAGCCAACACCAGGGCCCACTCCGCCTGTGTCGCCTCTATGCAGGAGGCAATGCCCTCTAAGGGACCACGCCCTCCGCTTGAGTCCATGACCAACTTCAAGCCGCGGTCCTCATACCGAGGCGAAGTGCCGCACGCTAAGACGACCTCCTCACATGCCCCACTGAGCGCGCCCACAACGTGATCCACCATGGCTCGCTCTCCGATCCGCAGCTTGGCCTTGTCTTCCCCCATGCGACTGCTCTCTCCCCCGCACAGGACAACTCCGACCGCCCCTCTCGATTTCGTCATGATCTCTACGCAGCCCTGTTGATCCCTAGCACCTCAGCCGGCGCCGTCGTCGGAGCCGCCGTCCACACCGTCCCCACCCTCAAGCCCAGGCGGCGTCACGTCATCCTCCTTGAGCCCTTTCTTGAACTGGGTCACGCTCGAGCCCATGGCCCTTGCAAGGCCAGGGAGCTTCTTGGCGCCGAAGAGGATGACGACACCGAGCAAGATAAGTCCGATCTCCGTGGGTCCGATGGCGAGGTACATCTGATGTGCTCTGGTTCTGGGGATGGTGGATGGGAGACGACTTGAGGTCGTCACATCCGCTTCATTCTAGTTCACCCGCGAGCGGCGCCCAAGCCCGGAACTGCAGAGCCGCTCCCTGTGCCGCTCCAGGCGCGCCTGGAGCCTCCCTGCCAGAGGGGGCACCCAGCCACCGCGGCTAGCCCAAGTCCCACCACGCCGCCCGGAGCGTGGGCCGGGCCACCCAATCGTCAAGCCGCTAGCCATAAGGGCCGCACGAACAGGGTGAGAGATGGTGTAGGTCGTGAGGCGCCCTCCAAGCGCGACCCGCAAACCTAGCTCATACAGAAAATCGGGCTCCCAAGCCCCTGGCTCCACCCCTGGCGAGAAGCTGTCGAGAAAGACGGCGTCGAAGCGCTCGCTCTCATCGAGCTCACGCAGGAGAGCTTGAGCCTCACCTTGATAGAGCCGCAGCCTCCCGCGCGCGCTGAGCTTCACCCAACCAGAGCCTGGTGCCTGGGCCGCCAGCGCCAAGCCGGCGTGAGCGCGCTCTAGAGCTGCAGCTGACCCGCTCGGGGCGCCGCCGCGCCAAGAAGTATCCGCAGAGAGAGCGGCTCCAGCCTCTAGGGCCTCAGCTGATCGCTCCACAGCAGTGACCTCCAACTCGCCGGGGAGGCCGCTGGCATATGGGATCGTGGCTGCGATGTTCCATCCAGGCGCCGCCCCCACCTCCAAGAGGCGAACACGCTCCCCACGTAGGAGTCGCCGCGGGAGATCACAGCCAAAGACATGGAGCTGATTCGCCTCTGCCCAGGCGCCTCGGGTGTCGTGACAGGGTTCTCCATGAGTCGGGTGGAGCAAGGTCGGACTCCCGTCGCCCGTGATCATCTGTCGCCAACTACTCGTCATCGCGCTCGAGAGCAGCCCCGCTCGCTGCGACCCGCGCCAAGAAGCTCGCCACCACTGGATCGCTGTCGCTTAGGCCGCGGAAGCCAGCGATCAGCCGCTCGTGAGCGAGGGCCTCATCCCCATCAAAGAAGCGAAGCAAGCTGGCCTCTCGTAGCTCTCGCCGCGCACCATCCTCAAAGTGCTTGTGTCGCTGAGGGTCCTGAGTGCTCCGCCATGCATATACGAGTCCCCCGTCGTCACCGCTCCACAGGGTGTGCGCGTCAACGCTCATAGCGAGCGCTGTGACCGCCTCGTCGTGACCGGCCAGCTCGAGCAGAGCGTCTCCGCTCTCGACATCCCAGAGGTATATGTTGCCCAACACATCTCCCGAGAAGAGACGCTCCCCATCAGCGTGAAAGCACACGGCGCTCACGTCCGCTTGATGCGGCCCCAACTGTGACACCAGCCCTTCCTCGCCTACGCGATGAATGAGCACGACGTCCTTCGAGGATGAGGCGACCTGCTCTCCATCTAGGGAGATGCCGAGGGCCTGAACCTGCCATGTATGCGCTGCCGGCCAGCGGTCCACCTCTTCACGAAGGTCCGCGTCCCACACCCTGAGGTCCTTGTCCTTATCTGCAGTGACCACACGCGTGCCATCAGCGTTGATCCCTACAGCGACGACTGCCCGAGCGTGAGGTATGGACCAGCTGTCAACCTCTTCGCCGGACTCAAGCCCCTCCCAGATGATCGCTCGACTGTCAGAAGACCCCGAGATGAGCCGGTACCCCATCTCATCAGCAGCGAGATCCACGACCCTCGCGTCGTGACCAGCGAGGGCCTCAACCAGCCCACCAGTCTCAGGGTCGATGACATAGACCTGTGACCCTCCATCAGAGAGCGCAAGATAAAGATCACCTAAGCGAGCAGCTGCCGCCCATGAGCCTGCGCGCGGACGGAGCGGAGCGCGCGCGTTGCCGGAGCTCGTACGCTCTCTCATCAACACCCCACCGGCTGAGAGCGCGAGCGCGCTCGCGCCCTCTTCAGCAGCTCGCTCGCCCACAAACAAGACCCTGCTACCAGCGCTGTCCCCCAAGGGCTGCCGCGTCTCCTCCCAGTAGGGATCGAAGACCCTCAAGGTCCCATCCTCAGCACCGCTCAAGAGGCGCTCGCCAGGCAGCGAACAGAGGCCGAGCACCGCGGCCTCATGCCCGTGCATCACTCCAGCACTCGCGCCGTGCACTGCACTCCAGGCCCGCACCGTCCCGTCACGCCCGCCCGCGTAGATAGACCGATCATCCCAGCTGAAGACGAGACAAGTGACGCCGAGCCGGTGCCCGACAAGGCGGTACTTCGGCTTCAACTTGGCCCACTCCAAAAAGATGTTGAGGCCTTGGATGATGAAGCCGTCCCCCTCTGCGCGCTCTTGGCTCAAGAGCACGCTCGTCTCCCAGAGCTGCACCTCCCCGTCCTCCTGCGCGCTCGCCAAGATCTCGCCATCGTGAGAGTAGAGGAGCGCGTTGATCACGCTCCGCCCTTCATCGACGAAGCCGCCGAGGCGCTCTCTGGAGAGAAAGTCCCAGAGCTCTACCCGGCCGCCCTTAGTCCCCAGGGCCACCTGGGCTCGAGAGGGGTGAAAAGCTAGGCATGTCAGGGGATCGTCGACGTCTTGCTCCCAGAGCACCTCTCCATCCGGAACAGACCGAACGCGGGCGAGGCCCGCGCTGTCCACTGTCCCCAACAAGAGCCCGTCCGCAGAGAAGGCGAGGTCCGTGATCTGCGCGGAGCTGCCCCTGCGCTGCGCCCCGCCGGTGAGCGGCCGGATCACGTCCAGGGACTCCATATCCCAGAGCAACACCACCGGAGACTGTGAAGCGGTCGCGAGGATGCCTCCAGAGCTCAGCGCGCACAGGTTCTTCCCCGTGCCGACCTGCGCCGTGATCCCTTGGGCTCCGATGTTCGGCAGGCCATAGCGCACCGCGTGGTCCTCAAAGCTCCAGTCCACGGTGTCATAGAGCCGCGCCACTGCGTCTGCCCCCATAGAGACGATGTCCTCTCCATTGAAGGCGAGGTCCACCGACCCGTTGGGGTGCGGGAGCGGCGTCATGACTGAGTCCTCTGCGCCGAGCTCAAGGTGCCGCCATTCCCAGCCCCGCAGGTCGCGGTCAGCGCCCTCGAGCCGCTGCCTCGTGCGCCCAGCCTCGCTCAGCCTCAGGCTGTACCAAGCCGCGGTCACTTGGGCTCTGTAGCGCGCGCGCCGAGCCTCCTCCAAAGTCTGCAGCCGCTCCTCCTCTAGGCTGTTCACCTTGATCTGTTCCGTCAGGAGGCGGTTGGACTGCTCGCTTGCCCGCCGCTCAGCCTCCTTCGCGCGCTCGGCCTCCTCCTCTGCCTGCTCAGCGTTGGCCTCAGCCGCCGCCTGCGCCGCCTTGGTCAGGAGCTGCTCCTCCTCAAGGTCCAGAATGCTCTGCTGCTGCTGCTGGAAGAGCAGCCCTAAGCCGCCGACCACCAAGAGCACCATCCCCATGAGCGTGGAGGCCATCCCCTTATTCCTCCCCACCCACTTCCTCACGCTGTAGATGACTCCAGTCTCGTACGTGGCTACAGCGTGGCCTTCCAGCCAGTTGCGGAGCTCCTCGCCCAGGGCCATCGCGTCGCCGAAGCGCTCTGATCGCTCCCGCGCCATCGCCTTCTCGCAGATCGCGATGAGCTCCGGGGGGGCCTCGGGGTTGATCTTCTTCACGGACCAAGGTGGCCCGCTCTTCACAGCCTCCAGGATCGTGAGCGCGCTCACGCTCTCACCGAGGGGCTGATACGGGAGCTGCCCAGAGAGGGCGAAGTAGAGCATCGCCCCGACAGCGTAGATGTCACTCCCAGGGCCGACCTCATCGCTCCTCCCCAAGGCCTGCTCAGGCGCCATAAAGGCGGGCGTCCCGACGACATCTCCAGCGAGGGTGTGCTCTGCCGAGGAGCCGTCCGAGCGGAGAGTATGAATCATGCTCGAGTCCGCACCGCCCACATCCTCCTCTCGTCCCATGACCTTGGCCAGGCCCCAGTCCATGAGGAAGACCTCACCGAACTTTCCGACCATCACATTCCCAGGCTTCACGTCCCGGTGAACCACGTCCTTGTCGTGCGCGTATGCCAGCGCCTCACAGACTCGAATCAGGACGCCCACCACACGCTTGAGGTCCCACCCCTCCTCGCCGCGCTCAGCTAGGGCGATGATGTCTCGCATGTCACGTCCATCCACGAGCTGCATCGTGAAGTAGACCCTGCCCTCTGGGTCGATCCCGAGGTCATGGACGGGGACGATCCCGGGGTGATCTAGCTGGCTCGTGATCTGCGCCTCCTCTAGGAAGCGTGAGAGCCGGCGCTGACTGTGCTCATCTGAGGCCGCGCCCTTGGTCTCGCCGTCTCCACGCAAGGCGACCTTCATCGCCAGAGGCCGGCGGAGGTCCTCATCCCAGACCCGCAAGATCGCGCCCATGCCGCCGCGCGCGATCTCGTCACGCGCCTTGTAGCGTTCGCTGCCCCCCTGCGATGAGAGCTTGCTCATCAGCGTGCTTGAGCTCTCCTTCTGCTCCCCCTCTTCCTCTAGACCGGAGAGTGAGATCTCTGGATCAACGGAGTCGCCGTAACGCTCGCGGAGCTGCAAGGAGAGCGTGCCCTCCTTCGGACCGAGGCGATCCAAGACCTCTGACATCCTCGCCCACTCGGCGTAGAGCTGCCTGAGCTCTTCCGCGAGGTCCGCGTGCTCTGAGCAGAGCTCAGCGAGGTCAGACTCCTGCCCTATCTCAAGCCGCCTGAGGTGCTCTGAGAAGACCTCAAGCGCCCGTGAAGAGGGCTCACTCATGAGCTCACCATACGTCATTCATGAGCGCGCGGCACCCGAGGAGACCCGGGCGCCGCGCGCTGTCACGTTCTGCGGCCCTTTAGGACTTGCAGGCCTCGAGCAACCCGGCCTCGCGGAGGGACTCCTCCATGGCCGCGCCGATGCCTGAGGGGCTACGGCTGACACGTACGCCAGCCGCCTCCATGGCTGCGATCTTCTCAGGGGCTGTGCCCTTACCGCCCGAAATGATGGCGCCAGCGTGTCCCATGCGCTTCCCAGGAGGCGCGGTCGCGCCAGCGACAAAGCCCACGACAGGCTTGCTCATATCGCTCTGGATGAACTCAGCGGCCTGCTCCTCTGCCGTCCCGCCGATCTCACCGATCATCACGACCGCGTCGGTGTCAGGGTCCTCCTCAAAGGCCTTGAGGCAGTCGACAAAGTGCGTACCGTTCACCGGATCCCCGCCGATGCCCACGCAGGTGGACTGACCGATCCCGAGGCAGGTGAGCTGCCACACAGCCTCATAGGTCAGGGTGCCGGAGCGCGACACCACACCGACTCTGCCGGGCTTGTGGATGTAGCCGGGCATGATCCCGATCTTGCACTCACCGGGAGTGATCACACCTGGGCAGTTCGGGCCGATGAGCTGCGTCTCAGAATCCCGCACGCGCTCCATGACCTTGACCATGTCGAGAACTGGGATGCCCTCGGTGATCGCGACGACAAGCTCAATGCCCGCGTCCACAGCCTCGATGATTGCTTCACCAGCGAACGGCGGCGGGACATAGATCACGCTGGCGTTGCAGCCCGTCGCGTCCCGCGCCTCAGCGACGCTCCCAAAGACAGGCAGGTCTAGGTGTGTCTCGCCCGCCTTGCGAGGGTTCACCCCGCCGACCATGTTCGTGCCGTATTCGATCGCGCCCTTCGAGTGAAAGGTCCCTGTCTTACCTGTGAAGCCCTGGCAGATGAGCTTCGTCTCCTTACCAACCATGACGCTCACGCGGCACCTCCTACGCCGATCGCGGCGCACGCTTTCTGGGCGGCCTCGTCGAGGCTCGCTGCGGACTCAATGGGGAGGCCGGAGTCCGCGAGGATCTGGCGGCCTTCGTCGACGTTCGTCCCCTCGAGGCGGACGACGAGGGGCACGCTCAGCTGGACCTCCTGGACCGCTGCGACGATGCCTGAGGCGATGACATCACACTTCATGATGCCACCGAAGATGTTGACCAAGACCGCCTTCACCTTCTCGTCAGAGAGCAGGATGCGGAAGGCCGCCGTGACGTTCTCTTTCGTCGCGCCGCCGCCCACATCGAGGAAGTTCGCAGGTGAGCCGCCGTAGAGCTGAATGACGTCCATGCTCGCCATCGCGAGCCCGGCGCCGTTCACCATGCAGCCGATAGAGCCATCGAGCGCGATGTAGTTGAGGTCAAACTTGCTCGCCTCGATCTCCTTGGGGTCCTCTTCGTCGAGGTCCCGAAGCTCGAGGAGCTCTCCCTGTCGAAAGAGCCCGTTCGAGTCGAAGTTGACCTTCGCGTCGAGGGCGATGACGCGGCCACCTTCCGTGGTGACGAGCGGGTTGATCTCTGCGAGGGAGCAGTCCTTCTCGACGAAGAGCTTGGCTAGCCCCGTCAGGAAGGTGACCGCCTCTGCTACGAGCTCCTCAGGGATCCCTATCCCAGAGGCCAAGCGCACAGCGTCCTCTTCAGAGAGCCCGTCGGCTGGAGAGTAAGACGCCTTCAAGATGAGCTCGGGCGTCTCCTCTGCCACCTTCTCGATCTCTACGCCGCCCTCGCTAGAGGCCATCATCACAGGCTGCTGCGTCTCGCGATCAACGACGATACCGATGTAGTACTCGCTCGCGATCGCTGAGCCCTCTTCGACCCAAAGCCGCCGGACCTCTTGCCCCTCAGGGCCAGTCTGGTGGGTCACGAGGGTCGCACCGAGGATCGCCTCGGCTGCCTCGCGCGCCTCATCTTGAGAGCGGACGAGCTTGACGCCCCCCGCCTTTCCGCGGCCGCCCGCGTGGATCTGCGCCTTGACGACGCAAAGCTCCGTGTCGAGCGCTTCGTAGGCGGCGACGGCCTCATCGACGCTCACGCAGAAGTGGCCGCTAGGTACGGCCAGACCTGCGGAGCGCAAGAGCTCCTTCGCCTGATATTCGTGGATCTTCATGTTCTGTTGGGTTGGGCGCCTCGCCCGTCGCTTCTTTGCTCCGGCTCCGATGCCAGAGAATTTGGGAAACAGTCTATCCGCCCGGCCCGGAGCCCCCAACCACTTCGCCTATTCAGCGACCAGAGGGGCACATCAGCTGAGAGAGCTAGATCGCCTCATCGCCGCGTGCTACTAGAGGGTCAGCGCCCCGCGGATGACCGGGGCGCAAGGAGCCCCCCCCCGCGTGACCCCTGAAGAGCTGATAGAGGTGTGTGCTACCCCTAAGCGCCAGGCGCGAGAGCTATCCCTCGTACTGCACGCCCTCAAGATCCCTCACCACCTCCAGGCGACAGGGGCCAGGGTCCACATTTTGGTCCCTGCCCAACACCTAGAGCGAGCTCGCCACGAGCTGCAGCAATACACCGCTGAGGGCCCCCTCAGAGCCGTCAAGCCAGCGCCACCGGACAAGCACGCGGGCTACAGGGCCGTATGGATCTGGGCCATCACGCTCACCGGCATCCACTTCCTGACCTTCTTCGGGCCAGGGCTCCTTCGGAGTCGTACTGCGATCGCTGTAGCCAGCCTCATCCGGGACGGCGAGCTCTGGCGCACGATCACCTCTCTGACCCTGCACGCAGACCACCTCCACCTCCTCAGCAACCTGATCTTTGGCGGCCTGCTCATCGGTATCCTCGCAGCAGAGACCGGCCTCGGCACAGCGCTGCTCTTGACCCTCCTCGGCGGTGCGCTCGGGAACACCCTCAACGCCTTCATCGGCTCGGAAGCCCACCGCTCTCTCGGCGCCTCGACCGCTGTCTTTGCGAGCCTCGGGGTCCTCGTCGGCGCGCGCTTTCGAGCAGAGCGCACCGGCCCATCTCGAGCGAGAGCTTGGGTGCCGCTCCTCGCTGGCCTCTTCCTCTTGGGCTGGCTCGGTGGACCCTCAGAGCGCATGGGCCCCAACGGAATCATCCGTACAGACGTACCAGCACACGTCTTCGGACTCCTGGCAGGGCTCTGCCTCGGCTACGCGTGCTTGCGGCCCGGGGGCCGTTTTAGGCGACAAGGACTACAAGTCCTCTGCGCAGCCCTCTTACTCATCGCTGCCTGGGCCGCGTGGGCCCTGAGCGAGCTCTAGGCCTGAGGCCTAGATGGAGCCGTGGCGGGCGCGCTGGCGCTTGTTGATCTTGCGGCCGTTGGCCGTCTTTTGACGCGTGCGGAAGCCGGTCTTCTTGGCCTTCTTCGCGTTGCTGTTGCGTGTCTTGATCTTCATGTTGGGGAGGGCTCCTGCCCGAATGAGGCGGAAGATTCTAGCTGAGGCTGGGGCGCGCCGCGAGGGCTAGGCGTGGAAACCTGCCCGCTAGGCCTCTCTGGGGCCTGTCATCTCGACCGGAACGACTGCAGCTTCAAACTCATCGGCGCTCATGAGCCCTAGCTCCACCACAGCTTCCACGAGGGTTGTGCCCTCTGTGTAGGCCTTCTTAGCCACCTTGGCGGCGTTGTCGTAGCCGATATGGCGATTGAGGGCCGTGACGAGCATCAGCGACTGCTTCATCAAAGAGTCCACGCGCTCCACATCGAGCTCCAGCCCCTCCACACACTTCTCTCGGAAGGAGTCGCAGCCGTCTGCCAGCAGGGTGATCGACTCGAGCACGTTGTGGATGATCACAGGCTTGAAGACGTTCAGCTCGAAGTTCCCTTGAGAGCCAGCGATGCCGACTGTCGCGTCGTTCCCCATCACCTGCGTGCAGACCATCGTGAGGGCCTCGCACTGCGTGGGGTTCACCTTGCCAGGCATGATGGAAGAGCCTGGCTCGTTCGCAGGGAGCTTGAGCTCGCCGAGCCCGCAGCGGGGTCCGGAGCCTAGCCAGCGCACGTCATTCGCGATCTTCATCAGCGCAGCCGCGGTGGTCCGAAGCATTCCAGAGAGAGAGACGAGGGCGTCGTGCCCAGCCAAGCCGGAGAACTTGTTCGGCGCAGAGACGAAGGGCAGCCCCGTCTCCTCTGCGATGCGCTCAGCGGAGAGCTCCGCATAGCGCGGGTGGGTGTTGAGGCCAGTCCCCACAGCCGTCCCACCGAGGGCTAACTCATAGACAGCGGGGAGGGTCGCCTCGATGGCCCGGCGCGCGTCGGCGAGCTGCTGCGCCCAGCCGGAGAGCTCCTGCCCAACCGTGAGCGGGGTGGCGTCTTGCAGGTGAGTGCGCCCGATCTTCACGACCTCGCTCCAAGCCTCCGCCTTAGCACGGATCACGCTCTCCAGCGCCTCGATCGCTGGCAGCAACCGCTTCACCGCTTGCTCACCAGCCGCGATGTGCATCGCCGCGGGGAAGGTGTCGTTCGAGCTCTGCGCCCGGTTCACGTGATCGTTAGGGTGAACAGGCTCCTTGGATCCGAGGGTCCCGCCGAGGAGCTGGATCGCTCGGTTCGAGATCACCTCGTTGGTGTTCATGTTGGACTGCGTCCCTGAGCCCGTCTGCCAGACGACGAGCGGGAAATGCACGTCGTGGTCACCGGCGATCACCTCGTCAGCGGCCTGTAAGAGCGCAGCCTGCTGCTCCTCGCTCAGGGCGTCGAGCTCCCCGAGCTCGATGTTGGCCTGCGCGGCGCACTTCTTGACGATCCCCAGTGCACGCACCATCGCTCGCGGGAAGGTGTGGCCGCCGATCTTGAAGTTCTGGCGAGAGCGCGCTGTCTGCGCTCCATAGAGGGCGTCATCAGGGACCTCGATCGGCCCCATAGAGTCTGATTCGGTGCGCGTGGACATGGCGTCGGTTGGCGTCGGTTTCTGCGTCAGGCCTAGGCGCGCTGAGGCGCGCCGTCGTGGTCTATGCCGAGTCTCGGCTCAACCACCTTTCGTAGCGGGAGTGTACCTCCCTAGAGCCCACCTACGTTAGAGCAGGCCCAGGTCCCTGAGCGTCTCAAGGTCTGCAGCGATAGCGCCCGCGGTCTTCTGCATCTGGATGCGGGCCTCTGCGGTGAGCGGGAGCTCGACGATAGCCTCCACGCCGCGGCCGCCCAGCACAGCGGGGACCCCCATGTAGAGGCCCTCTAGACCGTACTGACCGTTCAGAAGGCACGCGCAAGGCATGAGCCTGCGCTCATCCCGCAAGATGGCGCCCGCCATAGCCACTGCCGAGGCTGCGGGCGCGAACCAAGCGCTCCCCGTCTTCAAGAGCCCCACGATCTCAGCGCCGCCGTGCCGGGTGCGGTCGGAGAGCGCGTCGATCTCCTGCGCGCTCAGGATCGCGTTGAGGGCGACCCCCGCGACGCTCGTGTGCTCCGGCACAGGGACCATGGAGTCACCATGCGCGCCGAGCACCATGGCCTCTGCGTCTTGCGTCGCGGTCCCAGTCGCCTCAGCAGCGAAGAAGCGGAAGCGCGCCGAGTCGAGCACGCCCGCCATCCCCACCACTTGCCTCGCCGGGAAGCCTGTGCGCGCGCGCATGAGGTGAACCATGGAGTCGAGAGGGTTGGTCACGACGATGACCACGGCGTCAGGCGAGCTCTCGCGGACATAATCTGCGACCGCGCTGATCACACGTCCGTTTGTCTCCAAGAGGTCGGACCGACTCATCCCCGGAGTGCGAGGTCTACCAGCGGTCATGATGACCACATCTGAGCCCGCGGTGTCACCGGGGTCATTCGTCCCCACGACGCGACTAGCGAAGCCCTCTACGGCCGCCATCTGGTTGAGATCGAGGGCGATACCCTGTGGACGGCCCTCGACGACGTCGATCAAGCAGACCTCGCTCGCGAGGTCCTTGGTAGCAGCGAGCTGGGCGCAGGAGGAGCCGACGTATCCAGCACCTACGACAGTGATCTTTCGACTGGGGATGCTCACGAGCATGAGCCTAAGTTCGCGCGACGCTCACCGCCAGCCTCCGCAGCGAAGAGCGCGCGTAGCTCAACCGCCGAGCAAGTCCTCGGAGTTCTCCTCCCACCACTTGCGCCAAGCGCCCTGGGCCTTGACGCGGTCGGCCTCCTTACTGAGGGGGTCGAAGCGGAAGTCCTTCCCTGAGATCACTCGCAAGGCGACGACAGCCGCCTCCCTCACCGCCGCCTGGCTGTCGCTGAGCGTGCTGATGAGCCCCGGGATCGCCGCCGCGCTCCCGAGGTCTCCCAGCACCCGCGCCGTCGCCATACGGACAAAGACATCCTCATCCTCAAGCATGGGCAAGAGATACTGCACGACGCGCGGGTCCTCGGTGTCACCGAGGACTGTCACCGCGTTCCAGCGGTTCCCTGCGCTCGGGTCCTTCAGCTCCGGCAAGTAGGGCAGCCAGCTAGGCTGCCCGCCGCTCTCGCCGCTACCACCAGTCGCCACGCCACCTTCGAGCACCTCCTCTAAGGCGAGCACGCGGTCCTTCAAGTAGCCGAGCTCATCTTGCATCGTGCCGGAGGCGTCAGAGGCAAGGTTCGCCGCCTCAGAGGCGCTCTTCACGCTGGCTTCCACGGAGCGCCGATCCTCAGCTGTGGACTCCCTCAGCGCCTCGACTGAGTTCTCAATCCGAGCGGCCCGGCTCCCTAGGTTTGTGAACTTCTCGTTCATGGAGCCTTCAAGAGCGCTGAAGCCATCACGCGTGATCGTGTCCCGCTCCTGCTCTTGCCTCGCGAGATAGGCCTGGAGATCACGGAAGCGCACGTCGGCTGCCTCATCCCTCTCCTCAAGGGCGACGAGAGACTGGCTGAGCGCAGCGCGCGAACGCTCACCCTCTACCCATAGATAGGCGGTGCTCGCTAATGAGGCGATGAAGCCCAGAGACAGCAAGCCCAATAGGCAGCTGGAGAGGCTCACCCTTGCGCTCGCGGGCGCGACCGCTGTCGCCGCTCTCCCGACCTCAGGCACTGCTGCAGGAGCGGCCGTCGCCTCGGATCCCTCTCCACCTTGTTCCGCTGCAGCACCAGACTGCGCCGCTGCAGGCGCTGAGCCCGAAGAGCCACCAGCATCCATTGTCATGACCTTGTCGCAGACAGCGCACATGACCCGCTCCCCCCTGCGCACAGCGGCGCCGCTGTCCAGGTCGGACTGGGGAACAGACTCGTTACAGATGTCGCAGAAGAAGATGTCCATGGTCAGCTCATCCCTACTCAGGAACGGGAGGCACTCCTCGGCAGGATGCTCACCCATTCTGTATCTTCCTTCCCCAGAGAGCCATCTTCTCCGTGCCCTTGCGCCACGGCGGCCCCTGCGTCAGGCTCTCTGACACACCAAGCCTCCTCATTCCGTTGTCCCGCGAATCGATACATCTTTCTCCCCTCCTCAGGGAGCAGCTCGGCCAGATTGGCCAGGAGTTCCTGGTGGACTTCTATCAGGTCGTCACAGACCGGCAACCGGAGAATCTCGAGGCCTTAGCAGAGCTCGCCCAAGCACACACTCGCCTGGGAGAGTGGGAGCGCGGCTTGGAGCTCGATAGGCGGTTAGTTCGGATGCTGCCGGAGGACCCGACCATCCGCTACAACCTCTCCTGCTCCCTCGCTCTCACAGATCGCACCCTCGAAGCGCTCGAAGCCCTCGAAGAAGCCATCGCGCTCGGCTATGACGACGTGGACTATCTCCTCAGCGATCCGGACATGGACCCGCTCAAGGACGAGCCTCGCTTCGTAGAGCTCGTGCGCCGACTCCGCTTACAGACGGCCTACTGAAGGTCTGCGCGGGCCAAACCCTCTGTCTCTCGCGGGGCGCTGAGCTTGTTCCACCACTCGCGCCAGCGCTCGACCGCGACGTCGCGGTCGCCCTTGGGCCCGCCAGGCACATAACCGAAGCGGTCGTGTGACTCCTCGAAGAGAGACTGGGCGCACAGCGCGCGCACCATCAGGCGGTCATGCTCAAGCCCATCGATGAGGTGGGGCACCATGGAGTAGTCGCCTAGGCGTAAGAGCGCGCGAGCTCGCTCCAAGCGCAGCTCGACGTCCTCAATGTTCGGCCAAGGGAGCTCGTGGAGGGCAGGGATCAATGCGGCATCTCCGGTCGCGCCGAGGGCCCCGAGAGCAGAGCCTGCCACGTCCGGGCGGGGATCCATGCAGAGCTCTAGAAGCGCGGGGTAGGCCGGCTCACCAGTCTCAGCGAACCATCGAACGAGCTCCATGCGCTCTACGCCGTGAGTCCAGGGTAGGCGGCGCGCCCGGCGATCAATCTGCTGCTGCAGTCCGGGAGAGGGCCTGACCCAAGGGCTGACATCTTGCACCGTCCCAGGGGTGCTGCAGGAGGGCAGAGCGAAGAGAGCGCAGAGCGAGAGCTTGATGAGGTGACTGTTTTTCATCGCGTGTGGCCGGTGTCGAGGGAGGAGGCCGCGGCTCAGAGTGCTTTCACTCCACAGCGGGGCCCTTTCAAGACATGCCTCGACCAGGGAGGTCGCCGATCTGAAGTCAGATCGACGCTTTCCTCAGGCGTCGCCCTAGCTCGTGCGCCAACGCCCTAAGAGCGCAGCGCCAGCCAAGAGGGCGGCAGCAGCACCGATAACCCAAGGCGCCCGCGCATCAGGGACGGGTAAGCCCGCCCTCACGATCCTCGCAGGGGACACCAAAGCCCCTTCAGCGAGCCGCGCACTCGAAGAGGGCTGGAACTCTTGGGCCAGCGGACGAGGCAGGCCGAGCTTCGAGAGCACCTCGCCGCTCACAGCGTCCGTGAGACTTACCTGGAGCCGTCCCTCCCCCGAATCCAGGGCCTGAAGCGCCCCGACCCTGCGAGTCAGGACGCCCGGAACGATGCCTGCCCCCAAGGAGAGCTCGGCCGACCCCACGGAGCGCTCGACCCCTGCCGCGTCCAGAGAGAGGAGCTCGGCCTTCACTAACGCTGGCCAGCTCTCACCCTCCGCGCCGAGGCGCAGAACGAGCTCTTCTCCCCGCAAGCTGATCCGAGGGCCTGCGTCGCTCACGCCGCCACCTCGTGATAAGAGCGCCCAGAGCGGCGCCCAGACATCATTCGCCTCCGCAAAGCCTGGCGCCCATCCCTCCTCGAGGAGCGCGGGGAAGCAAGCCGCCCAACCTTCACCGACCCGGCCGAAGGCCAAGAGCGGCAACCCCTCAGAGGTCCGCAGGAGGACCTCGCTGGAGCCCCGCGCCTCCATGCGCGCGAGCTGCTCTACCTCAGGCCAGACCTCTCTCCCTGTCCACGCCGCTGCTAAGGCCCGCAGATCCTCTGAAACGAGGTCTGTCTCGAGCGCGACGCTCGTGGGCGCGCCCTCACGGACGCGCTCACGGGCGACCTCACGCCTGAAGAGATCTGCCAGTTTCGTCAGCTCCTCCACCACGATGACCTCTCCGGATGGCCCCGAGATCTCCGTCAACATGTCGAGGTCTGCCTCTGAGCCAATGGCGATCACAGACAGCCGCGTTTCACTCTCACGAAAGGAGGAGCGCACCGCCGCTGCCCGCTCATGAACTTGGAAGGCGTTGCGGTCACGACCATCTGAGAGGAGCAGCACCAAGCCTGGAACTTCGCTGGCTGCGCGCGCCTCCGCCAAGCCCTCTAGCGAGAATAGGATGTCTGTAGAGCCACCTGGCACCCGCGCGTCAAAGAGCTCCCGCATTCCTTGGACCCGATCCCTTCGCCCCACCCCAGCCACCTCGATCACGGGCCCAAGGGCCCCTGTGAAGAAGCGCATCTTGAGCGCGTCCGTAGGGAGCGCAGCAGGGACCAGCTCACCCAAGGCGTCCCGGACGCTGTCGAAAGGCGCGCCTGCCATGCTGCCCGACCCGTCCACACAGAACACGACCTCACGCTCGGGGACCTCCCCCTCCGACGGCACGAGCGGGAGCCACCCGCTAGCTGGCGCGCTCCCCTCCGCCCCGCCAGGCCAAAACTCGGACAGGAGGCCCCATCCGCCGAGGGCCAGCCAGCCGCCCCCCTGCTCGAGGAAGGGGCCGAGCCAGCGCTCAGGCAAGGACGCAGTGGAGATGTCGTAGCTGAGGAAGACGTCACGACCAGAGAGCCTGTCACCGACCTCGCTAGGGTCGACGACCTCCCACTGAATCCCCGGGCTGCCGGAGCGCGCCAGCCACGCCTCGAGCTCTGCGATGCGCCCTGGCTCAGCGGTCGCGAGACCTAAGCGAACCTCTCCAGCGCGCGTCGCACTCACGGCCCGATCGTTCTCTCTCACAGGATCACCTGCTGAGAGGGCGCCAGCACCTGCCAAGCGCACGCTCGCGCTGACAACGACCTCTCCATCAGCGCAGGGCCCGAGGTCCATCGAGACAGACCACTCTCCCCCTCCTCGCGGCAGAGAGAGCGGACGAGAGAAGCTCCGGGCTCCATCAGCGTCCTCACATCGAATGAGGAGCTCACCGCTAACCTCTCGCGCACCAGGCACAAAGGTCAGGTCACAAACGGCGGCGAGGCGCTCACCAGCGGCGAGGGAAGTCGGGAGCCGCAGGGCAAGGATCCCCAGATCCGGCCAAGGAGCCTCCCCTAGGCCGACCCGCTCCACGCTGACCCCTGCTCTCCCGAGGCTCGCGATGCGCGCGCTC
>Ga0208624_1000346_pt1 | contig 24095 bp, 18 predicted proteins | sample Knorr_S23_td_DCM_FD_185607 | JGI IMG/M metagenome (GOLD analysis project Ga0208624, IMG submission 185607) | Marine microbial communities from Southern Atlantic Ocean transect - Knorr_S23_td_DCM_ad_71m_LV_A (SPAdes) (version 2) | ecosystem: Environmental > Aquatic > Marine > Oceanic | place...
AATTAAAGCAATAACTAATGGTCAGTCGATTGTTTTATATGATGAAGACGGCATTTGTATTGGCGGTGGAATCATTAGAAAAAGAAACATACCTTTTTTGGGTGAGGAAATAAATGAATAGAGAATTGAGAGTTATAATTTTAGCAGCTGGCAAAGGTACTAGAATGAATTCAGATTTACCAAAAGTGTTGCACAAGTTACATGGTAAGGCTCTCATAGACTATGTAATTGATGAAAGTGAGCTTCTAGGCCCCAAAGAAATAATATTAGTAGTTGGATTTAAAAAAGAGCGAGTTATAAAACATACTGAAGGCAGAATTAATCTTAAGTATGCTACTCAAGTAAAGCAACTTGGAACAGGACATGCTGTGTTGCAAACAAAGGAACTATTAAAAAATAAAAAGGGGCATATAATAATTTTATATGGTGATGTTCCGAATATTAAAGCGTCAACCCTTCTGCCGATTGTCGATGATCATATTAGTAATAATCGTGACTTAACCTTAATTACTGCAGAAATTGATGACCCCTCGGGATACGGACGAATTATAAGAGATAAAAATGGAAACCTATTAAAAATTATCGAAGAAAAAGATTGTAATAACAATGAGAAAAAAATTAAAGAGTGGAATCCAGGTATATACATTTTCAAAACAAAAGAGGTCTTTAGAATTTTGAATAGTATTAAGACAAATAATGCCTCCAAGGAATACTATCTCACTGATGCAATCGGCTTAGCGCAACAGTCAAATATGAAAATAAAGGCTATTAAAATTGCAAATTCTTATGAAGTAATTGGGATAAATACAGCTGATCAGCTGAAAGAGCTTGAAGATTGAAATACTTTCTAAATATAATTATTAGTTTTTTAGTTTTTATTATTTTGGGATTTGCCTGGTCATTTAATGTATATCTAAAACAAGAATCTCCAGCAAAAAATTTAAGTCATACAAATAATTCAGAATTAACGAGTAAAATAAAATTATTCGAAAATTATTCTTCCCAAACTTTAAGAATTGCTGTCTTAAATGGTTGTGGTGTTAGTGGGGTTGGTAACTCTTATGGAAACATATTTACAAATAGATATGGATTACAGGTTACAAGAATTGAAAATGCGGATAACTTTAATTATGAAATGACGACTATAGTTATTTTAAACAAGAACAACCCTAATGTTGATAATATACTTACTATTTTAGGAACTAATATTAATGCTGGTAATGTACAGTTTAATTCAACAGTAAATCCTAATGAAGATATTCAAATTATTATTGGTAAAGACTATCAAGAGTTTCTTAACTTGAATCAATGAGCTCAAAATCTTTACTTAAAAAAATTATTTCATTGGCAGATGACAAAAAAGCTGAGAATATTGTTGCGCTAGATGTTTCGAAGATCACCTCTCTTTCAGAATACTTTGTTGTATGCTCAGCTTCAAATCTTATTCAGGTCAAAGCAATTGCAGATAATATAAAAGAAAATATTTCTGAAAATCCCTGGAAAACTGAAGGGTATGAAAATGGTACATGGATAATTTTAGATTATGTTGATATAGTAGTGCATATTTTCTTTGATGAAATGCGATCCTACTACGATTTGGAAAGAATTTGGTTTGATGCTAAGGTTGTAAAAGTATGAAGTTAAATAAACTTATGGATGATTTTTTGCAAGACTATCTTGATCAAAATAAAGTTGAGTTTTCTGATTGGAGCATAAATGTTAACAATCAAGAAGGGTTTGGAGATTATTCTTCTAATATTGCACTTAAGCTAGCAAAGATATTGAAAAAGGCACCGATAGAAATTGCAAAAAGTATTGCTAATCATCCAAACACATCAGAAAATGTTTTCACCTTAAGTTCCTCTGAACCTGGCTTTGTCAACTTTCATATTTCTAATGATTACTATCTTAAAATTTTAAAACAAATTATTAGTGAATCAGAAAATTTTGGTAAGAAGAAAAGATTAAATCAATCAGCCAATGTAGAGTTTGTAAGCAGCAACCCTACTGGACCTCTTACTGTTGGTCACGGAAGGCAAGCAATTCTTGGTGACATGGTTTCTAATATATTAACCTGGAATGGTTATGATGTTACAAGAGAATACTACTATAATGATGCTGGAAAACAAATGAGAGTACTTGCGGAATCTTGCTACGCCAAATATGCTCAGCAGATTGGTAAAAAAGTAGAGATGCCTGAGAATGGATACGTTGGGACATATTTAGATGAAATAGCTGAAAAAATTATTAATAAGCATGGAAAAGATTTAGAATCTGGTAATCCAATTTTTAGAGACTTTACAGAAAAAGAAATCTTTGAAAACATTAAAAATACACTGGATAGTATTGGTATTAAATTTGATGTTTTTACTAAAGAAGGAACTTTTTATGAAAACGGTGCAATTGAAGATGTTCTCAAAATATTAAAAGAAAAGAATCTTTCTTATGAAAAAGATGGCGCAGTATGGTTCAAAACATCTAACCTAAACAAAGAAGAGGATAAAGTATTAGTAAAGAGTTCAGGAGAACCAACATATAGATTACCTGATATAGCATATCATGCAGATAAAGTTGATAGGGGCTTCGATTTAATTGTAGATATTTTCGGTGCTGATCACATTGATACATATCCGGATGTAATTTTAGGTTTAAAATGCTTGGATAAAAAAACCGACCACATAAAAGTAGTTATTCATCAATTTGTAACAATTAAAAAAAGTGGAGAAATTGTAAAAATGTCCACAAGAAAAGCTAACTTTATAACTCTTGACGAACTTAAAGATGAACTTAGCTCAGATATTATAAGATATTTTTTTATTATGAGAGGTGCAAACAGTCACCTTGATTTTGATTTAGATCTTGCAAAAGATGAATCTGAAAAAAATCCTGTCTACTATCTACAATACGCTAATGCAAGAATTTCAAATCTATTAAAAAGATATGATAAAGAAATTCCCTTAGATAGTAAAATCGATTACTCGCAATTGCAGGAAAAAGATGAAATTGCTTTAGCAAAGTTATTATCAGAATTCCCTAGTAAAATGGAACATGTTTTACATTCGCTAGAGCCAAGAAAAATTGCAACTTATTTAGAAGAAGTCGCTGCAGCATATCACAAGTTTTATGGTAACCATAAAGTGATTAATCCACAAAATACTCGTTTATCTTCAGCTAGAAAAAAATTATGTGAAGCAACAAAAATCATTTTAACAAATGGATTATCAATTCTTGGAATAAGTGCACCTGAAAGAATGTAAGAATGTCCGATTTCTCAAGACGTGATTTTATCAAAAAAAGTATATTATTATCATTAGGTGCGTCCTACATCATTTCGTGTGAAGATAACGATATGTTAGATAGTGATACTGAATCAGATTCCTCAGATGAATCATATAATAATAGTAAAAAAGTTATTATCATTGGGGCAGGAATATCCGGACTAGTAGCTGGGTACGAACTGACAATTGCTGGCCATAATGTAACAATTCTAGAGTCCAGAGACAGAATTGGAGGTCGAGTTTTAACAATAAGGTCCCCCTTTTCAAATAATCATTACGTTGAAGGAGGTGCTGCAAGAATTAAACCTAGTCATAATCTAACTATAGCTTATGCGAACCACTTTAATCTTCCACTAGACCCTTTCTATGCTACAAGTGGCAACTACGTAGATTTTTCGAATGGAAGTAGAACAATAATTGATAATACTACTTATTTAAATACGTCATACGGTTCTACTATGCGAAAAAATTATCTTAAAATTCGTGGAGGTTCAGATCAGCTCACAAATGCATTTGCAAATTCTAGTGAACTTTCAAATAAAATATATTTAAATCATGCAGTTACATCTATCACTCAAAACAGTGATAATGTAATCGTCAATGCGGGTGGGAATCAATTTCAAGCAGATAGAGTTTTATGTACAGTTCCATTAACAGTATTAGATAAAATAAATTTTAGTCCTGCACTTTCATCAGAAAAACAAACAGCAATGAACGGTGGATTTAGATATGCTCCGGCAACTAGAATATATATTCAGTTTAATAATAGATTTTGGGAGAATGAGTCATTAAATGGATGGGGAAATACTGATCTGCCTGAAGAGATTTGGCAACCATCATGGGATATGACAGGTAATACTGGTGTCTTAATGTCTTATCTTAGATGGTCAGCTGCAGAAGATATGGATACACTAAATCAAGATGAACGAAACAATGCTGTTCTAAATAGATGGGAAAATATTTTTGAAGGAACAATAAATAATTTTGATAAAGGAGTATCAAAATCTTGGGTGCTTGATGAATGGTCAAAAGGTGCATGGGCATCTCCTACTACATCTCAAAATGAAACTTTAAATGAAAGCATAGCACAAATTGAGGGTCGCATTCATTTTGCTGGGGAACATGCCTCAAATGATCGAGGATGGATGCAAGGCGCCCTTTTTTCAGGCTTACGCGCAGCCACAGAAATAAAAAATTCTAATTAGGGTTAAAATATTATTACTAAAAAAATAATTTATTTTTATCTATTTGTTTTATCTTTTATGATAATGAATTCATGTTCGAATCATAACACATTAAGTATTGGGCACAGGGGAGCAAAAGGATATGTTGCAGAAAATACTTACGAGTCTATAAGTAAGGCAATTGATTTGAATGTTGATGGAATTGAAATAGATGTATTTAAGTGCGCAAGTGGCGAATTGGTATTATTTCATGATGAAGACCTAAAGAAATTGACTGGAGAATCAGGTTTAATTGAAAATTTAACCATTAAAGAACTTGAACAATTTTTGGTTTTGGGTAAATATAAAATTCCAACATTGGAAGAAGTATTAAAAAAACTTGAAGAGCCAATTTTTGTAAATATAGAGTTAAAAGGATCAAATACAGCAGAAGCTACATCCAAAATTATTCAATTTTTCGTTAAAAATACTTCTTGGGGTTTAGAAAACTTTATTGTTTCAAGTTTTAACTGGATTGAGCTTGAGCAGCTTAGATTAATAAATGAAAATATTCCTATTGGAGTTCTTGTTGGTAAATCCACAAGTATTAATGAAGCTATTGAATTTGGCAAAAAAATCAATGCTCAAGCTATTCACCCTAATTACGCACTACTAAATGATATTACTGTTAAAAAAATAAAAAATAATGGTTTTAAAATTTATACATGGACAGTTAATAACATAAATGATATTAATTTTATGAAAAAATTAAAAGTTGATGGTATTATATCAGATTTTCCTGATAAAATTTAATATAAAGTGGAGGCGGGGAGATTCGAACTCCCGTCCAAAGTAGAGAAAAAGTAGACATCTACATGTTTAGTTTCTTGATCATATTTCACTAAATAACTGTACAAGAACAAACAGGTATATAGCAATCTTCTAAAGTTTCACTTATTTAACCGAAGCAGAAAAATAGGCTATCTCATATTTATGACACCATTCAGCGAACGATGAGAAACGTCTACTGATGATGGGCTTTAACAATTAAGCAAAAGCCATTTGGCCATTATCGGCACTTAATATAGGTTAGAAGTTTTAAGAGTTACTAAGCTCTACATGCAATCTAAGATTTCATTCTAAAATGTCGAAACCGGTCGCCCCCAATTGTCAAATAAAACTGAAAATACAATACATTTTGGAAACAAAAAAGGCTCTGTAGCGCCAACCCCAGAGCCTTTCCGATTGCTTGTATTTGCGTACAATAATCTAATTTTAGACTTACGCAAACTAATAATAAATTTTTCAAATGGTCAATATTTTTTATTTCAAATTTGAAAAAAAATTTTAAAAAATGACTTTTTATGAGTATTAATTTAAATTTTATAGGTTATATTTTAGCCTAGTTTTGCCTCCGTAGCTCAATGGTAGAGCAGGGGCCTTTTAAGCCCTTGGTTGTAGGTTCGAGTCCTTCCGGGGGTACTATTTTGGGGAAATCTCATAATTATGTCTGAATTTCATAAAAAACATATTGGTCCTTCTCAGAAAGAAATTGATGAAATGTTGCAATATCTTGATTGCAACTCTCTCAATGATCTTCTTGAAAAAATTGTGCCTAAAAATATTTTAGATATAGATGATATGTCTATTGGGAATGGGGTATTTTCAGAAAATGATATTTTAAATCACGTTAAAAAGATTGGTAAAAATAACAAAGTTCATAGATCTTTAATTGGTCAAGGTTATTATGATACAATTACTCCGAACGTTATTTTAAGAAATATTCTTGAAAATCCAGGATGGTATACGCAGTATACTCCCTACCAACCTGAAATTTCACAAGGTAGATTAGAAGCACTATTAAATTATCAAACGATGATTACACAAATCACCGCTTTACCTATTGCTAATGCTTCCTTGCTAGACGAGGGAACTGCAGCGAGTGAAGCAATGTTAATGCTTTATCGTAAAAATAAATCTGAAAAAACACAATTTTTAGTTGATAAAGAGTGTTTTCAACAAACCATAGATGTTATTATTTCAAGAGCAGAACCATTAAATATTGAAATCATTGTCACAGACTTTAAAAATTTCGATTTTACCAATGCTTTCGGATGTATTGTCCAATATCCAAATAAATATGGGCAAATTGCATCAGAAAATGATTATAAGGGAGTTGTGTCGGATGCTCACAATTCAAATTGTAAAGTCATCTTTGCAAGTGATTTAATGTGCCTACAGCTTTTTGAAGCTCCCGGTAATTTAGGAGCAGATATTGCTGTTGGAAACAGTCAACGTTTTGGTGTTCCACTTGGGTACGGAGGACCTCATGCTGCATTTATGTCTACAAGCGAAGAATTTAAAAGAGATATTCCTGGAAGAATTGTTGGCGTATCACAAGACCGTAGAGGTAATCAAGCTTACAGACTTACGCTACAGACCAGGGAACAGCATATCCGAAGAGAAAAAGCAACTTCAAATATCTGTACAGCTCAAGTCTTGCTTGCTATCATTTCGGGAATGTATGCTTTGTTTCATGGTCCTGATGATTTAAAAAATATTGCTAAGAGAATTCATAGTCATACAAAAGAACTTGCCAATAAAATTTCAAAATTAGGTCATGAGATTGTAACTAATGATAATTCATTTTTTGATACAGTAGTAATACAATTATCAAATATGAATATTGAAAGTTTAAAAGAGAAGGCCTTAAAGCATAATTTTAATTTAATGTATCATGAGAATGGGCTTGTTGGCATTTCTTTAGATGAGAAGACAGATTATAATGAAGTTGAGGTACTTGCAAATTTATTTGATGTAAGTAATAATTCTCAAAATACTTACGATATTTTTAAACCAAATAGGAAAGGTGATATTTTAACTCACTCTATTTTTCAAAGTATTAATTCTGAAACAGAAATGCTTAGGTATATTAATAGATTAGAAAAAAGAGATCTTTCCTTAAACTACAGTATGATTCCTTTAGGATCTTGTACGATGAAACTGAATGCAACTGTTGAAATGATTCCAATTAGTTGGCCAGAATTCAATTCTATTCATCCTTTTGCTCCATTAAGTCAGGCTAAGGGTTATGAAAAAATCATTAATGAGCTCGAGCAAATGCTATATAAAGTTACTGGATTTGATGCCGTATCATTTCAGCCAAATTCTGGTGCTCAAGGAGAATATGCTGGGTTACTAAGTATTAGAGAATATCATAAAGCAAATAATTCAAAAAGAAATATATGTTTAATCCCTGAATCAGCTCATGGTACAAATCCAGCTAGCGCAATAATGGCAGGACTTAAAGTTGTGATAGTAAAATGTGATGATCATGGAAATATAGATTATGAAGATTTGAGTAAAAAAGTTGATGAAGCTGGCGATAAATTATCATCATTAATGGTGACTTACCCCTCAACCCATGGAGTATTTGAACATAACATTGATGAAATATGTAACTTAATTCATGAAAATGGTGGCTTGGTATACATGGATGGAGCCAACTTGAATGCTATGGTTGGTGTATGCAAACCTGGCAAGTTTGGTGCTGATGTTATGCATATAAATCTTCATAAAACTTTTTGTATACCACATGGTGGTGGTGGTCCAGGTATGGGTCCAATTTGCGTAAATGAGAAATTAAAGCCACATCTTCCAAAACATAGTTTCACTGATAAAGATTTTTCCTATTCGGTATCGTCATCACCATTTGGTAGTGCAAGTATTCTATTAATTTCTTATATCTATATGAAATTAATGGCAGCGAACGGTTTATTGAAAGCATCCCAAGTTGCAATTTTATCTGCCAACTATATGGCTAAGAAACTTGAAAATGATTATAGCATTCTTTATCGCGGTAAGAGCGGATTAAATGCGCATGAGTTCATTGTTGATTGTAGATCATTTAAATCCACTGCGAATATTACTAATGAAGATATCGCTAAAAGATTAATTGATTATGGGTTTCATGCTCCTACTATGTCTTGGCCTATTCCAGGAACACTAATGATTGAACCAACCGAGAGCGAAACAAAATCTGAACTTGATAAATTTTGTGATGCTATGATTGCAATTAAAAAAGAAATTATTGAAATAGAATCAGGTAAAATGCCTCAAGAAGACAATGTTTTAGTTAATGCTCCACATACTGTACACGATATTTGCGATGATTGGAATCACCCTTATTCAAAAGAAAGTGCGGTTTTCCCTACCAAATGGAATAAAGAAAATAAGTTTTGGCCATATGTTTCTAGAATAGATAATGCCTTTGGGGATAGAAATTTTTTCTGCGTATGTCCGGACATAGATTCTTATAAAGAATAAAAATTCTATTTAAAATATTCTTGAAGTGCTTTCACGCTAATTTTGTTTAAATGTTTCATAGAATCAATAGCGGCTCTTGCACCTGGGAGTGTAGTAATAGTTAAAATATTTTTCATGACTGATGTTTTACCAATCGCTTCTTCATCAAATCTTGATTGTGGCCCTTCCGGTGTATTGATTACTAATTGAATATTATCATTTAAAATTTCATCAACAACATTCGGTCTTCCTTCACCAACTTTAAACATATCATCGCACAAAATACCTTGTTCATTAAGAAACCTGGATGTACCCTTTGTAGCAACAAGGTTAAAACCTAAACCCATTAAATTTTTTGCTATTGGAACAAGGCCTGCCCTATCTGTTTTATTAACTGATAAAAAAGCTGTGCCTTGTTTTGGAACATTATACCCATCTGACTTCATCGCTTTTAAGAAAGCACTGCCTGTGCTCATATCAATACCCATTACCTCACCAGTAGATTTCATTTCAGGGCCTAAAAAGACTTTTTCATCTTTAAACTTTTTAAATGGTAAGACTGCTTTCTTTACAGCATAATGTTCAAAATTATTTTCTTTCAATTTGAAATCATTTAATGATTTTCCAACTGAAATTTGTGCAGCTATATTTGCCAATGGAACGTTGCTATATTTACTGACAAAAGGCACTGTACGGCTTGATCTTGGGTTTACCTCTAGAACATATACTTTATCATCTTTTACAGCAAATTGAAGGTTAATTAAACCTACAACTTTAAGCTCAATTGCTAATTTAGCTGTAATAGTTTCAATCTCTTTTTTAACAGTATCACTTACTTCGTATGGAGGAATAACACATGAAGAATCTCCAGAATGAACTCCTGCTTCTTCAATATGTTGCATAATTCCTCCAATGAAAACGTTTTCTCCATCGCAAAGTGCATCTACATCAAACTCAAATGCATTTTCAATAAATTGATCAATTAAAATTGGGTGATCATTTGTAGCTTCAGCTGATCTAAATACATAATCCACCAATTGTTCTTTTGAATAGACAATTTGCATTGCTCTTCCACCCAATACAAAACTTGGTCTTACTAATACAGGAAAGTTAGCAGTTTCAGCATAACTATAAATATCATCATAATTTTTGGCTATACAATACTCAGGAGTTAATACTTTTAGTTTATCAATTACCTTAGCAAACTCTTCTCTGTTTTCAGCAAGATTAATACTGTCGGATGATGTACCATATATTTTGACTCCAGCTGAGGCAAGTTGGTTAGCAATTTTTAATGGTGTTTGTCCTCCAAATTGAACTAATACACCATCTGGCTTTTCAAAATTGATAATATTCATAATATCTTCGAATGTTATTGGTTCAAAATAAAGTCTATCAGCTAAATCAAAATCAGTTGAGACAGTTTCTGGATTACAATTAACCATTATTGATTTATAGCCAGCCTCTCTCAGACCAAACACCGCTTGTACACAACAATAATCAAATTCAATACCTTGACCAATCCTATTTGGCCCACCTCCTAAAATCATAATTTTTTTACCTTCAAGAGGTTGTAAATCATTTTCTGATTCATATGTGGAATATGAATAAGGGGTTTCAGCTTCAAATTCCCCAGCACAAGTATCTACTAATTTGTAGACTGGTTTAATTCCTTGATCTATTCTCATTTGCTGAACTTCATTTTCGGATAAATTGTTTAAGCGAGCTATTTGTAAATCTGAAAATCCATTCTTTTTTAAAAATTCTAAATTCTCTATTGAAGAATACTCTTTTTCAATATTAACTATTTCTCGAATTTCCGTTAAGAACCATGGATCTATGCCAGTATTTTTATGAATTTCTTCAATTGAAAATTCCTGCTTGATAGCTTCTTTGACCTTTAACATCCTAAATGCACTACCATCATTTAAAGATTTAATATCTAGCTCTCTAAATCTTTTAATATCTAAATCTTCATCTCGAGGATCTTTTGTTTCAAATCCTGGTAAATTAAGCTCTAGAGAGCGAAAAGCTTTTTGAAATGATTCCCTAAATGTCCTTCCAATAGCCATCGCTTCCCCAACAGACTGCATTTGTACACCTAGTTTTCCCGAAGCTGATGAAAATTTTTCAAAATCAAATCTTGGCAATTTTGTCACTATATAATCAATTGTAGGTTCAAAAGCCGCTAATGTCCTGTTGGTTATATCATTTTTTAATTCATCTAAAGAATATCCAACTGCGAGTTTAGCCGCAATTTTTGCTATAGGAAATCCTGTTGCTTTGGATGCTAGGGCAGAAGACCTACTCACTCTCGGATTCATTTCAATGATTACCATTCTTCCATCAACTGGGTTAACAGCGAATTGAACATTTGAACCTCCAGTATCCACACCTATTTTTCTAATACATTTTATAGCTGCATTTCGCATTAATTGAAACTCTTTATCACTTAATGTCATTGCGGGTGCTATTGTAATAGAATCACCAGTATGTATACCCATTGGATCAATATTTTCAATTGAGCAAATGATAATAACATTATCATTTAAATCTCGTATGAGTTCTAATTCATATTCTTTCCAACCATTTAAGTATTCCTCAACAAGAACTTGACCGGTAGGGCTTTCTTTCAAACCTTTATTTACTGATACTTCAAATTCTTCTTCATTATATGCAACAGAGCCGCCTGAACCGCCTAAAGTAAATGAAGGTCTTATAATTGCAGGTAAGGAGATTTTATTTAATAACTTTTTTGCCTCATCTAACGATTTAACAGTATATCCGTATGGTAAATCAAGACCAATTTCTAACATTGCCTGCTTAAACATTTCTCTGCTTTCAGCAGTTTCAATAGCTTTTCTGTTAGCTCCAATGAGTTCTACATTATACTTTTTAAGAATTCCTTCTTCATCTAGCTTCATGGCAACATTTAAAGCTGTTTGTCCGCCAACTGTAGGCAAAATAGCGTCAGGTTTTTCTTTTTTTATTATTGCTTCAACGTATTCTGCAGAAATAGGCTCAATATAGGTTTTATCAGAAAATTGAGGATCAGTCATGATTGTAGCTGGGTTAGAATTAATTAATACAACTCGATAGCCTTCTTCTTTTAAAGCCTTAATAGCTTGTGTCCCTGAATAATCAAATTCACACCCCTGGCCAATAACAATGGGTCCAGCACCTATTACTAAAATAGTGTTTATATCATTACGTTTTGGCATCGTTCTTCATCATATTAAAAAATTCTTTGAAAACATATCTTGAATCATGGGGCCCTGGACTGGCTTCAGGATGATATTGAACTGAATATGCTGAAATATCATTGCAGCTTATCCCTGCAACGGTATCATCATTTAAATGTTTATGCGTAACAGTCACATTTAATGGAAGAGAATCTTCGTCAACAGCAAATCCATGATTTTGGGATGTAATTTCAACTTTGTTTGTAATTAAGTTTTTAACTGGCTGATTAATACCTCTATGACCAAACTTCATTTTGAACGTATTAGCACCTAATGCTAAAGCTAGAATTTGATGCCCAAGACATATTCCAAATATAGGTTTTTTACCCAACAAATTTTTTACCGTTTCTATTCCATACGTTACAGCAGCAGGGTCTCCAGGTCCATTCGATAAAAACACACCATCTGGATTAGAAGCAAGTATTTCATCGTGGGATACATTTGCTGGAAAGATTTCAACTTCGGCATCGTGTTCAAGCATAATGTCATATATATTGCTTTTCATGCCAAAATCAATTGCTGCGATTTTATAAATAGGATTATCAGTATTTGATAAAACCACTTTTTTCTTTCTGGCAACTTTAATTGCTAAGTCTTGACCTTCCATTTTAGGAATATTTTTAATTTTGCTGGCCAAATTATGAGCGTCAAAATCTTCCGTTGAAATAATTCCTCTCATTGCACCTTTTTTTCTTATGTGTATAGTTAATGCTCTTGTATCAATATCTTGAATGCCAACTATATTATGTTTTATTAAAAAAGATGATAGAGATTCTTCAGACCTCCAATTTGAAGGTTGTATTGATTCGCTCTTAATAATAAATCCTGTAGCATAAACTCTTTCTGATTCGGTATCGCTATTATTGGTCCCATAATTTCCTATATGTGGACTGCTCATTGCAATCATCTGGTTAGAATATGAAGGATCGGTTAATATTTCCTGATACCCAGTCATTCCAGTATTGAAGCAAACTTCACCGAAAGTTTCTCCACTTTCACCAAGACTTTTTCCGATAAAAAAAAGGCCATCCTCTAGAAACAGGATAGCCTTTTTTAATTTTTGCATGGCCTATTTTAAATCAATTAAACAAAAATTAAAACCTAATTTTTTTTCCTGTTGACATAAGTACAACTGCCATCAGTGTTGTTGCAATAGTAAATAGGACTAAAAAGATAGATGCTGCCAGAAATGAAGCATCTGAAACACCAAGCGTTGCTTCTCGTAATGCGCTAATTGCATAATAGATTGGATTTACTTGACTTAAAGTCATAGCCCAACCAGGAAGCATTTTAATGGAATAAAATATTCCTCCAAGGAAACTAAACGGTGTAATAACAAAATTTTGTATGAGTGCAAGCTGATCCCAGGAATCGGATAGCTGTCCAACAAAAAGACCCAGACTTGAAAATGACCATGATACTAAAAGAATAAAAAATAATGTAAGGGGTAGGTTTAAAATAGGCATTCCTGCTAGCCAACAAATCAAAAGAATTAAAATTCCATTAACAAATCCTCTTATAGCGCCTCCAATTATAAATGATAATGATAATTCAAGGCTGGAAAGTGGAGTAATCAAAAGCTCAGGAAGAGTTTGAAGTAATTTCATTTGCAACATTGACGAGGCAGAATTTGCAACTGCATTGGTAATAACGTTCATCATTAATAAACCTGGTAAGATATATATTTTGTATGAAACACCACCTATCTCACTAATTCTATTTTCTAGAGCTACTCCAAAAACAAAGATATATAATAAAGTAGTAACTATTCCTGGAATTATAGTTTGTCTCCAAACGGAGAAAAAACGCATAATTTCTCTAGATGAGAGAGTATAAAAACCAACCCAATTTTTAATCATTAATTTTCCTCCCCGTTAAATCTAAAAAAACATCCTCTAAAGATGTTTGAGGAATATGGATATCCTCTATTTTAATATCTTTTTCAGAAAATTTTAAAATTATTGAAGGTAATTCAAGATTGGGTGTATCTGTAAAAATTTTCAAAGAGTTATTATCAATTTTATAATCATATTCACTTAAAAAACTTAAATCATTATTATCATTATCTTTTAATTGTATTTCAATGGAAGAGTTTTTGACCATTTTTTTTAAATTAGAAACTGTGTCTTCGACAATTAACTTTCCTTTATCTATAATCCCGACTCTCTCACATAAAAGCTCTGCTTCATCTATATAGTGAGTTGTTAACAGTATTGTTTTCCCATCTTTATGTAGTTCTTGTAAATACAGCCATAGATCATGCCTTAATTCAACATCAACGCCAGCAGTAGGTTCATCAAGAATGATGATTTCAGGGTCATGTACCAAAGCTTTTGCTATTTGTAACCTTCGCTTCATTCCCCCTGAAAGCTCTCGCATTTTTTTTGTTCGATGTTTGGATAAACCTAATTTTTCTAGCAAATATTCAATTCTTTCTTTTGCATGAGATCTTGATACTCCATAAAAACCAGCCTGAAAATACAATAATTGTTCTAGAGGGAAAAACCAGTCCGTGCTAACTTCCTGTTGCGCAATTCCGACTTGCGATCTAGCAAATCTAAAGTCATTTTCTATGTTTTTTCCAAAAATTTCAATATCTCCATCTGATGGCTTAACTAGACTTGTAATTGAATTAATAGTAGTTGATTTTCCAGCGCCATTAGGACCTAGCAAGCCATAAAACTCACCTTTATTGATTTCCAAATCAATACCTTGTACTGCTTTTACATCATCGTATGACTTAAAAAGCTTATCGATTTTTATTGCTAGATTTTTACTCATTTGAAGATACTATTTTATAAATACTTCCTAAAAATTCCACTATATATAATTCACCATAATTAATCTTCATTTAAAAACTCAAATAAATCTTTCTCTTCAACAATCTTAATACTTAAATCTTGTGCTTTTGATAATTTTGATCCTGGATTTTTTCCTACAATAACAACACTAGTTTTTGAAGAAACAGAAGAGCTAACTGTAGCTCCTAACTTTTCTAATCGAAGCTTTAGATCGCTACGTGACAAACTTTCAAAAGATCCAGTTATAACCACTTTGTGATTCAACATCGTCATTTTTGACGTATCATAAGTAGTAGGTATTATCTCAATACCTGATTGCAGACAACTTTCAACAATATTTTTATTGTTATTGTCGTTAAAATAATCTTGTATAGCTATAGCAACTGTATCACCAATCCCATCTATCTCTACCATTTCTTCAACCGTTAATTCAGTTAATTTTTCTAAAGATGAATTACAGTATTTATCCATTATCTTTGATATATGTTGACCTACATTTGGGATACCAAGTCCAAATAAAAATCGTGGAAAAGTTGTTTTTTTAGATTGATTTATTGAATCAATTAAATTCATTGCAGATTTGTTCTTAAAACGATCTAAGTTAATTAAATCTTCATATTTTATTTTGTAAATATCATCAAAACTATTTAATAAATCTGCTTCAAATAATTGTTTAACAATTTGGGGACCCATACCTTCAATGTTCATTGCATTCTTTGAACAAAAATGTTCAAGTATACCCATAACTCTTGATTTACAATTTGGATTTATACATCTATATGCTGCTTCTCCTTCAATGCGTTCGATTTTGCAGTCAGGATCAGGCCATTTATAATCACTAATTGAGAATTTTTGTGTATTTTGAGGTCTTTTATTTTTTAGAACCTGCGTAATCTTAGGAATTACATCGCCAGACCTTTCGATTAATACAAAATCATTAATTCTAATATCTTTTCTATCAATTTCATCTTGATTATGAAGAGTAGCGCTGGATATCATAACACCTGACAATTCGACTTCTTTAATTTTTGCTACTGGAGTAACAACTCCTGTTCTACCGACTTGTAAATCAATTCCTATGATCTGGGATTCTGCTTGCTTTGCTTTAAATTTTGCTGCGATAGCCCATCTTGGAGAACGTGATCTTAACCCCAATCGCTCTCTTCTTTTGTAATTATTTACTTTTATGACAGAGCCATCAATTTCATAATCTATATGGTTACGATTTGATTCAAGGGTGTGATGATATGCTATCATATCACTAGCTGACGTAATTTTTTTGGATAACGGATTTACAGGTAGTCCAATTGACTTTAAATAGTCAAGCATTTCAACTTGATTATTAAACTCAATATCTTCACTACCTCCAATTTCGTAACAAAAAATTGAGAGATTTCTTGAGGCAGTAATTTTAGGATCGAGTTGTCTTACGCTTCCAGCTGCTGCATTCCTAGCATTTGCAAAGAGTTTCTCTCCTAATAATTCTCGAGATTTATTTAATTTGTTGAAATCTGAGATGTTCATAAAAATTTCACCTCTAACTTCCATAAAAGTAGGGGTTTTTACAGATTTTCTTAGCTGCAATGGAATAGCATTGATAGTTTTGACATTATGAGTGATATCTTCTCCTTTAAATCCATCACCCCTTGTTAAAGCTCTTTCTAGTATTCCATTTTTATATATTAGCGAAACCCCTAAGCCATCAATTTTCGGTTCTGCTACAAAATCAACTTCAGAGTTGTTTAACCATTTTTTTATGCGTTTATAAAAATCAGTAATTTCTTCATCATTTATGGCATTGGATAAAGAAAGCATGGGGACAGCATGATCATAACTTTGTAATCCACTACTTACAGGATGACCAACTCTTTGTGTTGGTGATAAATCAGTAACCAAAGAAGGATATTCTTTTTCAAGCTCCTCAAGTTCTCTAAAAAGACTATCATATTCCTCATCAGACAACTTAGGGTCATCTAAAACATAATAAGCATGGTTATGATTATTAATTTCTGATATTAAGTTATCTATTCTTTTTTTAATCTTTTCTTCCATAAAAATCCTATAAAAACTAGTAAAATTATTAGTAGAAATAATTGTATCAATAAGTTATTAATAACAATTGAATGTGCATACATATTGAAGTGGCTAGTTGCTATATCATTAAAATCAAACTCCCAATAAATAGTGTTATCGTTTTCACTTATAAATGTAGCATTGGTGTTTCTCAAATGTCCTGGAATAGCAACACTGAAAGTGAAACCATCTAACATTAAATTGGTATTTTTTTCAAATTCTTTTTCTAAATCGTCAATAATTATTGTCATATCTGAAAAAAAGTTTTTTGGCAATCGACGCTTCATTGGTGATAAGGCATCAATAAATATTTCAGAAGATTTTCTGCTAAATTCTTTTTCATGATCTTTTTGTTCTATATATGAGATATATGTGTCAATTTGATTATCTATTCTATCAAAAATAATTTTATCAATCGAATTTTTTTCTTGGAATACTTTTATGCTTTCAGAAAAAATATATCTCTTTGCAGGCACTAACCACGATAAATCATCTTCATCTATATCTAAATAGTTTACTATTTCTGGATATTTTAAATCAATTTCTAGATCTTTGATATTTGATTGAAATGTATATATATCCCAAAAAAAATATGAATTTTTGGACACATCTATATCATATTGTAGGTTCGAAGTGTTAGTAAAAGTTAATTTTGTTTTAGTTGGTGAAGATAAAATAGTTTCTTTTTCCCATATATTCTCCGTACCACTGTCATTTATTTGACGTAATGAAGTTATCCAGCTATGTTTATCATTAGTTGTAGGGTGTATGAAGTCACTATCAAGCAAATCATTCTTATGGCCTATTGAGTTATATTTTACTGAAAAGCTTCCATAATCAAAAATTTGTATATGGACTAAGTTTTCCACACAAGAGACCAAGAAAAAACCGAGAAAAAATAAAATTTTTCTAGGCATTATGAGATTACTTGAAATTCTTTAGAAGTTTTATTGAGGATTTCAGCTCCATTTTTTGTAACGATGATGTCATCTTCAATTCTTACACCACCAATATCTGGTACATAAATTCCCGGTTCAACAGTCATTACGTAGTTTTCTTCAAGAACATCTTCACTTACTTTGCTAAACCTTGGGTCTTCATGAATTTCCAACCCTAATGAATGTCCTAGGCCATGATCAAAAAATTTACTATAACCTGCATTTGCTATGTGATCTCTTGCAATCGAATCAATAGACTTACAAGACATTCCAGATTTTATTCCTTCAATACTTTTAACTTGGGCATTTAAAACAATATCATAAATTGATTTTTGCTCATCTGAATATCCTTTTGTTGCGAATGATCTAGTCATATCAGCGTGATATCCTGCAAATTTTGCACCTGAATCAATAACTATCAATTCACCTGGTCCAATTTTTCTGTCTGTCGGCTTATGGTGAGGTTTAGCTGAATTTGGCCCTGTACCAACTATAGCAGCAAATGCATCAGAATCGGAGTCTCCATACTTTCTATATAAAAATGATAATTGATTTGCTATGACCTTTTCTTCAACTCCAATTTTTACCATTGGCAATACTTCGGCAAACGCCTTATCTGTAATCTCAACAGCTGTTCTAATTGCTTCTAACTCTTTTTCATCCTTTAACATGGCCATTTTTTCTATAATTCCTGTAATATTTTTCAGGTTTATATCAGACAAAACTTTTGATAATTGCTGATAACCTTGGTGACTTACATTATTTCCATCAAATCCTATGCTTTGACTGCTAGTTAATAGATTTTGTTTTTTAATAACCTCATAGTGGGAGATGCTATCAATGATAACTTTTGCTCCCTTTACTTCTTTTTCTGATTGTACGACGTATCTTCCATCAGTAATAAAATGTACTTGATCTGCTGTAATTAATAATGTTGCACTTGATCCGGTAAAACCACATAAATACCTAATGTGTGTTAAATTAGTTACAATCATTCCATCAAGATTTTCTTTTGCAAGCTTATCAATTAATATATGTTGTCTTCTTTGAAAATATTCAATGCTCATTTTAACCCCTACAAATTATCTAGTATGTTTTGTGCTTTATTTTGCTCACTCTTATTTTTTGAATAACTAATTATCAAACGAAGGTTTTTCTTTGCCTGCGTTTTTTTCCCTTGAGAAATCATAAGCTTGATTAGAGAAAGTGTAACTAATTCAGGTTTTTTAGAAACTCTTTTCTTTGATGTTACCACAGGTTTATGCTTGATTGATAAATTTGGGTCTAGTCTTTTCAATTCTTTATAAACAATATTTTTCTTTTTTGAATTTATCTTATCATATATTTCATAAAGCATTAAGTAGGCAGAAAAATAATCTTTATCATGTTTTATAACTTCATTTAATAGATTTTTAGATTCAGTAAGCTTTGAAGTTTCAAAAGCTTTTTTTGCTTTAATAAATGTGTTAGTAATATTTGAAATCATCTTCTGTGCTCTTTAACCCAAGATTCAATATACTTAAGTGACTCGTTAACTGGAGTACCAGGACCAAAAAGTTTTCCAACCCCAATATTTGCTAACTCTTCAGCATCTTCTTCTGGTATAATTCCACCACCTGTTACTAAAATGTTGCTTAGGTCATTTTCTTTTATTAAATCCATTACCCTTGAGAAAATTGTCATGTGAGCGCCTGAAAGTATTGAAAGAGCTATTACATCTACACCTTCCTGAATAGCTATTTTAACTACACTTTCTGGAGTTTGTCGAAGCCCTAAATAAATAACATCCATACCGGCGTCTCTATAAGCAGCTGCAAGAACTTTAATTCCGCGGTCATGACCGTCAAGCCCTGGTTTTGCCATTAAAATTCTAATTGGAGGATTTATTTTCATATACTATAATTTAATCAATCCAGACGTTTGATTCCCCTAATAAATCCCTTAATAAAACTAAGAATTGATTGTTATTTGATACTTTAATTTTCTTAGAAATAATTTTTCGTTCTTGAGCATTTTCTCCGGGAATATGGACAACAAAAGAATGATCGCCTTTATTTCCGTTAGCTAACTCAACAATTTCATTCATTAAATCTTTTGATGAATTTTTTGGTAACCTAATATTCACCTCAGTTAATTTTAAAACCTTTTTAGCATGATTAATTGGAATTACTTCGTCAACGATCAATTTTAAATCAGCAAAGTCGTTTTGTGTGGAAGTGTGGCCCACTAAAAAAACTATATTATTATCTTTAATAATTTCTTTATACTTGTCAAAAGCATCATGAAATATAATTGCTTCGGCTTGTCCTCCTAAACAATCTAAATTGAAAAAGGCCATTTGCTGGTTTTTTTTATCAAAATGAAGTTTAAAATTTGTTACAGCACCTCCTATCTTTACAATAGAATTTTCCTTTAATATTTGCTTTTCAGAGAAATCGTAGTTACTTAATTCTTCTATAATATCTGCATATTTAATTAGAGGATTTCCTGAAACATAAATTCCAAGTACTTCTTTTTCTTTTGACAATTTTTCCTGATTATCCCAGTCTTCAATAATCGGTAAATTAGGCACTTTGACTAGCTCTTCCTGATCCCCAAATAAATTAATTTGGTTTTTATTAGTTTGCTTATCTACTTGATTCCCATAGTTTATTGCCAAATCTACTGCCTCAAATAATTGTGCTCGATTTTCATTTAGTGAATCAAATGCTCCTGCAAGTATTAAGCTTTCTAATACTTTTTTATTCACAAGCCTTTGGTCAACCTTTGAAATGAAATCGAAAATCGACTGGAATTTTCCGTGTTTATTTCTCACTTCAATACATTGTTCTAAAGCTTTTACTCCAACATTTTTTACAGCGTTTAGCCCAAACGAAATTTCTTTATCGTTTAATGGCTCAAAGTTTATACCGGAATTATTAATATCAGGAGCATGAACCTTAATGTCCAACTTCCGACACTCATTAATAAGGACAACTACTTTATTAGTATTATTCATTTCGCTTGTTAAATTGGCTGACATAAATTCTGCAGTGTAGTGTGTTTTAAGCCACCCAGTTTGATAGGCTATATATGAATAGGCCACTGAATGACTTTTGTTAAAACCATATTGAGCAAACTTATCAATTAATTCAAAAATCTGCTTTGCTTTACCTTTTGATAAACCATTTTTGACTGCGCCTTTTACAAACTTATCAGCCATTTGATCCATTAAAGAGCGAATTTTTTTCCCAATTGCTCGCCTCATTTCATCCGCTTCAGACAACGTAAACCCAGCAATAATATTCGCAATCTGCATCACTTGCTCTTGATAAACTATTATCCCGTATGTTTCTTTCAATGCCTCTTCTAACAACGGGTGAACATACTCTACTTTTTCTTTTCCATGAGCGCGCTTAATATATCTATCAATGTTTTGCATTGGTCCTGGTCTATAAAGTGCGTTCATTGCAATTAAACCATCTATACCTTTAGGTTTTAATTTTTTCAGGAATTCTCTCATTCCAGCTGACTCAAATTGAAAAATACCAACAGTAAGGCCTTTTGCAAAAAGCTCGTACACTTTTGGATCTTCCATATCAATTTCATCTATATCTATTTCTTTATCGAATCTTTTTTTTATTAAATCTATTGTCTTATCAATAACAGTTAGATTTCTCAATCCGAGAAAATCCATTTTTAATAGTCCAATTGACTCAAGCTCTTTCATATCATACTGTGTTGTTACATCACCCTGTGAAGATCTATAAAGAGGGACAAAGTCAGTTAAATCCCCTGGAGCTACTACAACGCCAGCAGCATGTATAGAGGCATGTCGCGTCATACCTTCAAGAACTTTTGCATTGTCAATTAGTTCTTTGTAGTTGGTTTGTGATACACTTCTTAAATCTGAATTTTGTTTTAATGCTTGATCCAATGTTACTTTTGGCCCTTCTGGAATCATCTTTGCAATCTTATCAACTTCAGAATATGAATAACTCATCACCCTTCCAACATCTCTTATTACTGCTCTAGCATTCATTTTACCAAAAGTAATAATTTGAGTTACCGAATCTTCGCCATATATACTTTTTAAATAATCAATAACCTGACCTCTTCTTTCAACGCAAAAATCGATGTCAATATCTGGCATACTTATTCTATCAGGGTTTAAAAATCTTTCAAAAATTAAATTATGTTTTAGGGGATCAATATTTGTAATTCCAAGCGCGTACGATACTATACTCCCTGGGGCAGAACCTCTGCCAGGACCAACAGGTATTTTATTTTTTTTTGCATACTCTACGAAATCTGCAGTGATTAAGAAGTAGCTCGCAAATCCCATTTTTTTTATAACTGATAATTCATAATCAAGCCTATTATTAATCTCACTATTAATATTTTCATATTTGTTTTTTAAGCCTGTTGAACACAATGTCTTTAAATATTCATCAATGTCCTTTGATTTTTTATCTCCAGGGATTGAATACCATGGTAAGTGATAGTCCTCCATAGGAATTTCAAGATCTACAGAATCAGTTAGAGCTCTTGTATTTTCTAAAGCTTCTGGAAATTGTTTAAATAGTGAAAACATTTCGTCCTGGGATTTGAAGTAAAATTCATTTCCTGGATATTTTAATCTATTTTTATCTGATAAATGCTTTCCGGTACCAATACAGATATGTACATCATGTGCTTTATAATGCTCTTTTTTTGCGTAATGCGCATCGTTTGTTGCAATAATTGGAAGGTTCATTTCTTTTGCAAGCTTTGTTGCTAATTGAATATTTTGCAACTCCTCTGGAATTCCATGATTTTGAAGTTCTATATAATATCTACCGGGAAAAATACTTGAATATTCTTCAGCAACTTTTTTTCCGGCTTCCAAACCATTGTAAATTAATGTTTCTGGTAAAATTCCTTTCAAGCATGCAGATAAACATATAATGCCTTCATTATATTTTTGCAGAATCTCTGTATCAACACGAGGCTTATAGTAAAATCCCTCCAAATAACCATGCGTTACAATTTTCATTAGATTTTTGTACCCCTGGTAATTTTGTGCAATCAAAACCAGGTGGTTATATTGTCCCATTCCGCTAGATCTATCTTTTTGAAAGCGACTTCCTTTGGCCACATACACCTCACAACCAATAATTGGTTTAATATTTTTATCTTTAGCCTTTTTATAAAAGGAGACTGCACCAAATAAATTCCCATGCTCAGTTAAAGCAACAGAATCCATTCCAAGATCTGTAATAGTTTCAAGAACAGAAGGAACGTTTTGAGCTCCATCAAGCAAGCTGTTATCAGAATGATTGTGTAAATGAATAAATTCGCTTTTCATACACCCTTAATATATCTTAATTACTCTATTTTTTCCTTCTAAATCTTTGTATAAAACGGATTTATTAGAATTAAAATTTTTATTTATAGATATAATATCTTTAGTAACAGATGAAAAGGGGATTTCTAACAACATGATACCATTTGTTTTAATGAGGTTATTAAAATTTGATATTAAATATTTGTAAAATGATATCCCATTCTTGAAATCGGTTAAAGCGCTCATGGGTTCGTTCTGCTTTATTGACTGTTCAAGATTTTGTATTTCATGATTAGCCAAATAGGGGGGATTACACAATATTAAATCAACTTTTGGTTGATTATACATAAAAATATCATGGTTGAAAAATTCTACATTTTTACAACCAAGCAATTTTTTATTTTTATTTGCAGTCTTTATAGCGATTTTAGATTTATCTATACCTACGTATTCATGATTTGGGAATTTCTTTGCAATGCTTAATAAGATGCAACCACTTCCTGTACAAAAATCTACAATCTTGATAGTATCAGTTTTAGTGGATACGAACTCAACAGCACAATCTACTAGTAATTCAGTCTCAGGTCGAGGTATGAATACCCCTGGAGGAGTAAAAAATTTATCATTATAAAAATGAGTTACTCCAGTAATATGTTGAACTGGTTTATTTTGCAAAAGCTGTATAAACATTCTATCCAGATTTTTAGTGTCTTTTGAAGATAAAATTATATCTTTAAAAAATAATTCTGCCTCTGAAATTTTTAAATAATGCTGAATGAGAATTTTGCTCTTTGCTTTTTTCTCTTGGACTTTTGTGCCTTCTAATTCTGAAATCTTATTTTTAATATATTCTTTTAGAAGGATCATTATATTTACGTTTTATTCTATTTTGGCGCTATCTTCTGCCAGCTTTAATTGTTCAATTAAGTGATTTAGCTCTCCTTCAAGAGTAGTTTGTAATTTATGGGTTGTATAGTTAATTCGATGATC
>Ga0208624_1000347_pt1 | contig 24087 bp, 15 predicted proteins | sample Knorr_S23_td_DCM_FD_185607 | JGI IMG/M metagenome (GOLD analysis project Ga0208624, IMG submission 185607) | Marine microbial communities from Southern Atlantic Ocean transect - Knorr_S23_td_DCM_ad_71m_LV_A (SPAdes) (version 2) | ecosystem: Environmental > Aquatic > Marine > Oceanic | place...
CTTTCAAGGTGAGTCCAAAGTCCTTTCAATCTTGGCATTAAGTACTGATATTGAGCCAATTCTACTTGATTTTTAGCATAGCTAGTTTTTGCTCTTTGAGCAAAAATATCCAAAATTAAACCTGTTCGATCAATTATTTTTGAACGTAAAATCTTTTCTAAGTTTAATTGTTGAGTAGGCGACAGCTCATCATCAAAAATGACTGAACCAATATCGTTTTTAGTACAGTAGTTTTGAATTTCAATTATTTTTCCAGACCCAATAAAGGTTTTTGGGTTTGGTTTATCTACCCTTTGTATAAATCTTTTAGATACATAACCACCGGCAGTTTCAGTTAAAAATGATAATTCATTTAAATATTCATTTACAATTATTTCGCTCTGAACACTATTGATTATTCCAATCAAAATAGCTTTCTCATAGCTGATTTTATTAGTTTCAATCAAATTTTAATTTTTGAAATATTTAAGTTCAAGTGAATCATCTTTGAAATGAAGAAAAGAGTAATGATTTATCCAATCACCTGTGTTAAAATAGTAGGAATTATTGCCTAATTCAATTTTTAAAGGCAAATGCCTATGTCCAAATACAAAAAAATCGTAATGTTTAATATTTAACTTTTTCTTACAGAAATGATATAGAATTTCATTTTCTTTAGATTTAAATTTTATATTATTCCCGGATAGAATCTTATTTTTTCTTGAAAAAAAGTTACCTAATGGAATACCAAACCATGGATAATTGATTCTAAAAAGAAAAATAAATAGTGGATTTCTGAAAATTCTCTTTAAGAATTTATATTTAAAATCTCCAGGACCCAAGCCATCTCCATGGCCAATAAAAAATAACTTATTATTAATTTTAAACTCAGTGGGCTTTTTTAATACTTCCATGCCGATCTCTTTTTGAAAATAATCCCTAGTCCAATAATCGTGATTACCAACAAAAAAATAAATTTTAATTCCTGAATCGGAAAGTTCAGCAAGTTTTCCAAGAACTCTAGTGAAGCCTTTAGGAACCGATTTATAATACTCAAACCAAAAATCAAAAAGATCCCCTAATAAAAAAATTACTTGAGCATCAGTTTTAATTTTGTCTAGCCATGATATAAATAACTTTTCTCTTATTAAGCTATCTGAATAGTTAGGGGCTCCAAGATGATTATCCGATGAAAAATATATACTCTTACCCTTATTTAATTTAATATTGATCATTAAGATTCTAAGTCAATTTTTTCCCACTTATCATTTGAATCTAACCTGAAAGAGCCAATATATACCATGTTCCATTCATTTGGGCCAATAATTGATAAAAAAAGTTTTTCATCTTTTCTTTGATATAAATGATAAATTTCACCCTTCTCAGGCTTAAAACTAAAACTAGAGTTATAGATTAATTTATTCCATTCATATGAGTCAATTAAATCTTGATACTCTTTTTTTATTTCTTCATACTTAGACTTAAAGTAATTATTGGTTTTTAAGATTTTTTCTTGTTTAAAAGATGTAAGATCAGTTGGCTTTATAACCGGAGCTCCTACATTAGAAGCATACGGTAAAATATTCGGATTATCTGCTACTTGATCTGGTTTTTTTTTAGCCATAATTATAAAACAAAATTAAACAATCTATTTTAAGCACTTTTCATAGCAATTAAAAGGCATATCACTTTGGTCTCTGAAATATATTTGTCCTAACTTTTCATAACCAATGTTAGAATAAAAATTATTATTTTTTTTGTTCATGCTGAACGTATCTAATCTAATAGAATCACAATTATTTTCAATTGCATCATTTTCAATATGTTTCATTATTCTTTTTGCATAACCAAGTCCCTGATATTTGGGGTGAATAGCTAATCTATGAACATAAATATTTTTTTGGGTTGTAGCAATCCAATCAATTGTACTGTAAAAGTCATCCATTTTATTAGTAACTGATACACAGCCTAGTAACTGATTACCCTCAACGAGTAAAAGTAAATCTTCATTTTCAATGTCATTAAAAAAAGTTTCTCTGTTAGGGTATTTATCATTCCATTGATAAATTTTTTTTGATATCATATCCTCTGTACAAGATTTAATTATTTGCATTACAGCGTCAAGATCCTCCTGAATAGCTTTTCTTATATAAATATTATTACTGCTCATTTTGAACTAATTCACCTTTGAAATTGACTTTAAAATTTTCGAAAGGATTCAAAAAATAATCCACAATGATAGCAAATTCTCCTCTATTTACAAGTCTATTTTTATTAAAATTGGAAAGACCTAAATCTGACCAGACTTGGTTGTGATTTTTAATTTCTTGGTTTAATATTAATGAGATCCATTTAAAAACTGAATAAATTTTTAAATCACTTAATGGAAACTCATCTAAGTCATAATAATCTGTAAGGTCTGACCTCAATAAATTTAATTCAATATCATTCTCTGGATAAAACCAAGTTTGATTAGACCATCCTACATTTAAACCGGTTCCTTTAAGTATACCAGTTGAACCAATTCTTTGGTATGCTTTAAAAAAAGTATGGTTTTTTTCTACATCAAGGAAGGGCTGAATATATCCTCCCCTATTTAAAAATTTTGTTTGAATAGTTCTAATGTCTATTTGTTGTGTGTTTATATTTTTATTGACTGCTTCAGATGCTATTAATCCTGCAATTTGTCCAATCTGTAAAACTACAGGTTGAAGTCTGGTTGTTCCATTTACCAAATTTGAAACAGAAATTGATTTTTCTGCCACCAAAAAATTAGGATTCTTTTTTGAAATGATTGAGCCAATTGGTAAGGTGTACGAGGGAATTGGATAAAATGAAAGCTGTGGTAACCTTTTTTTATTTGGATGAGCATCGTGATGATGATCTACTGGATAATCTCCAACTAAAATACCAGTTCTATATAAAGGATTTACCTGATCATATGGTTTCTTTATGTAATTAAGAGAAAAAGTCGTAATACCACTAATTCTTCTAGCTTCTCTGTAATATGGAATTAAAGGAAAATTATCTTTCGTATCGTATTCTTCATCACTGATTGAATAATTATCAAAACCTAATTCATTTTGAATATAGTACAGGTATCTCATTGATTTTTCCTTTGCTTTTTTAAAAACTACTTTTCTTTGATCTTCGTTCATCTCCAAAAGATTTGAATAATAATCATTTCCATAGATTGGCCAGTTGATCATTATTTTATCATTTGGTAATTTGCCATAATTCATCATTTGATCTGGTGACCATAAAGCTTTATCAGATTCAGGGCAGTTGATTGACGCGGTTGAGCAATAAAATTCTGATGGATCATAATTAATAGGCTTTTCAATTTTCATGCTCTTTCCAAAATTCTTTAAAATCATTACATAAGTTAAATCTTGGATAATATCATTCTTCTCGTCTGGTGCAATATCTTCACCATACATTATTTTGTTATCCATACCAATGTCATAATCTTCATCTAACATTGGAAGAATATCTCCAAGCTCAGTGGCATCTATAAGAACCTTTGATGAAAAATTACCTTTTGAAGATTTTACATTGAAATTATAACTATTTCCTCCTGTTTGAACAACAGAGTTTACTTTGGAACTATATAATATTTTTAAATTCTTTTCTTTACTTGTAATTGCTTTTAAAATTTCATTTCCAACTCTTGGCTCAAATAAAACATTACTAACCCATCCGGTTTTCAAAGCATCTAGGCTACCATAATGAGATACTAAGCTATCTTTGAATTCACCCCAGAAACCTGATGGAAGTTTATAATTACCATCTACTGCGCTAACTCCAGCTGATGTAAGCATACCTCCTAACCAATCAGTCTCTTCAATTAGAAGTGTCTTGGCGCCATTTCTAGACGACTCTATAGCAGCAGAGGTTCCTCCTACACCTCCTCCAACAATTATTACATCATATTTAGTTGATTGATCACATGAAAAAAAAATTATAACAAGAAATAGTATGATTTTATTTAACCGCATTAAAAAATTAAAAGTCTAGTTAGATATTTATTCTAAAGTTTTAATACCAGTACTAAAATCTTTAGTAATAGTAGCTGTATCATATTCATCACCTAAGGCTGTATAAGCTTTATATATCAATGATTCATTTTCAATTGAAATAACTTGAAAAAATTGCGTTTGTTCTCCTATCTTGTTAGATAAATATCCATCAGTCTTATAATCCTCCAATTGTTGTAAACCAATTTTGTATTGCTTGGGGCCACTAACTGAAGTAATATATAACGTGTTGAAATTTCCTGTTTTATTTTCATCCTGAGATTTTACTGGTACATGGCCTCTAGCGTATGTATGATCATGACCATTAAGTACCAAATCAACACCATATTTGTCAAACAATGGCTTCCAATTTTTTCTAGCAAATTCAAAATCTCTTCCCTCTGCGGGTGAAAAAATTGAATGATGACAAGTTACTATCTTCCATTTTGCATCACTTTTACTCAATTTTTCTTCAATATATGCCATTTGCTTTTCAAGAAAATCTGTAGAATTCAAGACTAGTATTAGTACGTCCTGATATTCTACTGTGTAAACTGTTTCATGTAATTTTTCGTGTAAACTCTCCTCAACAGGCAAAGTAAATTGAGGTCTCCATTGTACAGAAAGTCTTTTAGGGCTTAATCCATTAATTCTTTGAAATTCATGATTTCCAACAACAGGAATTGCTGTCCACTGACTATGTATGAAACCACCAGCCTTAAACCACTGTGCCCACTCATAATCTCTGTGGGCTGTATCAACCATATCACCTGCATGTATAACAAAAGCAGCATTTGGAGCAGTTTGATAAGCCATCCTAATTACTCTTGACCAGTGATTTAATATATCATTTTGTGCATCCCCAAAATAAACAAATTGAGTAGGACTGTACCCAGTTTTTGCAGTTTTAAATTGAATCCATTCTGACCAATTTTTTCCATCTCCAACTCTGTATGCATATATTGTATTTGGGTTAAGGTTATCAAAAATTACACTATGATAATTCACTATAAAAGACTTGTTTGTCTTATAAACTCCTAAATCGAATTCCTGAGTAATTGCATTGTAGTTTTTAGCATTTTCAGTAAATTTTGAATTAACTCCGGAAATTGCTATTTGAGCAATTGCATTTTTTACAGATGAATCTGTTCTCCAAGTCACTGCTCTTGTAGAAGAAGGGTCTCCATTGAAATTAAGCATTATTCTATCTGGATCCTTGCTTGGTATTTCCCAATGATGTAAACCTAATCGGTGATCCTTGTTAAAATGAGAAAATTCTTGTGCATTAATAAATAAACTATAAATAAAAGCAAGTAAAAAAATAGATTGAAACTTATTCACTGTTTTAAAATTATCTAAAAATCTGCAAACGATCGTCATTATTGGCTATTATTAAAAGGTTATCATTTTTACTTTTTAAGGAAATGATTTTTTTTGAATCACCAGGTGCAAAAAAACCAGATTCGGACACAGAAATTTCCTTAAAGTCTCCATTGCCAATGCCTTGTAAAAGTAAACCGTTACCTGAATCATTTCGTGTGGTTTCGATTTCAGCATGATACATGTTGCCGACTAGTACAATATCATTTATTTTATCATTATTAAAATCCTGAATTATTAAATCATTTGTTGATGAAAATTGAGCATAATTAGGAAGTGGTTTAAAGTCAAAAAATGATTCATTATTTATAAGTACTGCACTTTCAAATGTATTTACAGATAGTCTTAATGCATTTTCAAGATTCTCTTCGCCATATACTTCTTGTACGTCTAAAGAAGCAAAAATATCATACTTCTTAAATTTATCTTTCAAGTCAGGGACTTGTTGTGAGGAACATGAAAAGCCTCTTAGAGGAAATTGTATTCCATAGTTATAATATGCAAGTACAATATCTTTAGAGCCATTATCATCAAAATCATCATAAAAAACTTCAAAAGGTTCATCAACGGAAGCTTTGTACTTATAATTTAAACCTAAATTCCCAACAACTAAATCTGGGAGATTATCATTATTCAAATCACCAACTTCAACACTATACCACCAGCCTGTTGATGAGCATCCAAGGTTGGTATTTATTTCCTCTTTTGTAAACTTTCCATTATCGTTTTTTATAATAGTGATTGGCATCCATTCACCAACAACTACAATATCAGAATCTCCATCATTATCATAATCAAACCATTCAGCATCTGTAACTAACCCTAAGTCAACAAGTGAATCAGAATCATATTTACTAAACTTTCCATTTTCATTTATAAGCAAATAACTAGAAGCTGGCTCTGGGTAATTCCATGGTTTCATTCTAGTACCAATAAATAAATCTAAATCTCCATCCATATCAAAATCATGAGGTTTTACAATTGAGCCACTTTCAAAAATTGATGGTAACAGTTCCCTTTTAAAAATAAAATTTCCCTGACCATCATTAATGTATAATCTATCTAAATATGTACTAGAATTAGGCATAAACTCATTCCCACCCGATACAACATACAAATCTAAGTCTCCATCATTATCCGAATCAAAAAATACAGCATCAATATCTTCTAACGATTTATGTCTGTTAAAAATATCATTTGGTTTTTCTATAAATGATTGATCCTCCAGTTGTAAGTATAGTGTAGCCTCTTGACCAGAAGCCCCACCAACAAATAAATCTTCCATTCCATCACCATTAACATCTCCTTTTACCAAAGCTGGGCCTAATTGTGATAATTTATGGGGAAGTAATACCTGTTTACCATAATCATCAAAGTAATTTTCTTTATGTACGTGCTTTAATATTTCTTTATCCTCTTTAAATATTTTGGATTCTTTTAACTTATTTTCGTTAAGAGATTTTGCTTTCTTTTTAATAATATGGAGCTTATTTTTTTTAGGATTAAAAATCTTTTGAATTTTTCTATCAGGCCACTCTATTATAATACTATCAACAGAACTTGAATTTCCTAAACCAAAATGAACAATATTTTCACTATTGGAATAAATACCTCTAACATTGGTTGTTTCAAAATATTGGAATTCATCTCCTTGGAATAAAGATACTTTGGAGCCAAATGTTGGTTTATCATCAATAAGTTTTAATCTTAAATAGGAATTACCATTTTTTTCAGAGTTATTTCTATAAATAAATGCTTGTTCATTAACATTATTCACTACCAAATCCAAATCTCCATCATTATCTAAATCCACATATGAGGCTCCATGGGAAAAAGATGGCTGATTCAATCCTGTATCATCTGTAATATTTGAAAATTGTAAGTTACCGTGATTCCTATAGTAATAGTTTTTTAATTTTTGTGAGGGGAGAATATCAAGTAGTTCTTTTAGATTAACTACATCCCAAAGACTTATATCATTATCGTTAGGGTTTTTGATAATGTATTCGTTGATTTTTTTTGAAACTATCTCTGAAATTTTTTTATCTGCATCAGTATTTCTAATATCTCTTAAAAGTCCGTTGGTTATATAAATATCCTTATTTCCATCATTATCAAAATCAGCTACTAAACTTGCCCAACTCCAATCTGTAGCAGCAGTTCCTGTAAATTGGGCAATATCACTAAAAGTATTATTGCCATTGTTTAACTGCAAAGTATTAAACATATATTGATAATGTCCTCCACCATTTACAACATTCCAAAAGGAATCAGGATTCATACCACTCATATTGGATTTTAATCTAAAATTGTCTTCAGCTGTCATATCTAATACCATTAAATCTAAATAAGAATCATTGTTGATATCAGCAGCATCTACACCCATACTGTAAAACGATGTATGTCTTAGAGATGATTCTGTTTTGTAACTGAATGATCCATCTTTATTATTAAAGTAAAGAAAGTCAGGTGCATCAAAATCATTTGCAACATATATATCAGCCCAACCATCTTTATTAAAGTCTCCAATCACTGCTGCATTTGGAAAACCTGCTCTATTTAGGCCTGCTTTCTCAGTAACATCTACAAAATGGTCTCCTTTATTTTCAAAAAGTTGAAGGTTATATTCAGGTAAAGTCATATCCGATCCAAAAAATGGAGAAAAATTACCAGTATTTGGAGGATGATTTAATAAGTATAAATCTAATAGCCCATCATTATTATAGTCAAAAAATACTGAGTGTCTTGTTCTTCTATCTACATCAACACCCCACTTTTTAGCAGATTCAACAAATTTAAAATCTCCTTTATTTATATATAATTTATTTGTTCTAAGAAATGGAGCATCATCATAAAGTTCACAGCTAACATATATATCTAATAATCCGTCATTATTAACGTCTGCAACAGTAACACCAGTGGACCATGATCCATTATTAATAATCCCAGATAATTTTGTTTTATCCTGAAATTGAAAATTACCAAGGTTTTTATAAATTTTATCATCAATCAGATTCGCAGCTAAAAAAATATCATCTAGGCCGTCATTATCAAAATCTCCTATTCCAACCCCAGCTCCACCATAATAATTAGCATATAAAAAAATACTATGGTCCTTAGTATCAACTAAATCGTTTGAAAAAGTAATCCCGGTTTTTTCACTATCGATTAAAGTGAATAAAGGCTCCTGAGAACTTAAAAAAAAAGAAAAAAATAAAATGAAAACTGATATTAATTTCCTCATATTTTAAAAAAAAAGGGAGGATAAAAATCCTCCCTTAAATATAATTATAATAAACTAAAGTTTACTACTTATCCCACCACATTCTAGTTGTGAAATCATCAGCTCCTTGTCTAGCAACTGCAGCAGCATAATTATCGCCGTTAGTTGCAGATTCACCACCTGGGTAAATCATTCTTCTAAAGATTTGATTATTTGACACACTGTTAGGGTGTTTAGTTGGAGTAAGAGTTGGATATCCAGTTCTTCTCCAGTTAGCATAAGCTTCGTACTCATTTAAGAAAGTAGCTTTCCAATACTCATTCATAGCCATTTCCCAGCCTTTAGATGCATCATAAGCACCTGGTCCAGCTAAGTAAGCAGAAATTTCAGCATCAGTTATAGCAGTTGAAGCTGGATAAAGTTGCTTAAGCATTTTCATCGCAGCAGTAACTCCCTTGTCGTAATGCTCCTTAGCAGAAGATGAAATCCATCCTCTGATAGCAGCTTCAGCTTTTAAGAATTCTACTTCAGCGTAAGTTTGGAATACCATAGGAACATCTTTACCTTTCAAAGCAGAATGCGTTTGAGCGTAGACATGTCTATCAGTTACTCCAGGAACTGAAACGCCATCAGTACCTACATAAGTATCTGATGTACTACCATTAGGCATACCAACAATTACTGAATTACTACTACCAGGAGCAAATAATACTGACAATCTTGGATCACCTGACAGGTGAGATTCAAATGTAGCACTTAATCTCATTTGAGAATCTACATCAAATACTTCACCATGACCATTTTTGTTAATTCCTTCAGGTCCATCAGTATGAGTAACTGCAGCAATATGATCATTTGAAGTCATAGTACCTGCGCTAATAGCCTTAACTGCCCAAGCTTGAGCAGCTGAAACATCAGCTTTAGTCATTCTCATAGCTAATCTGAGCATCATGGAGTTACCAAAGGCTTTCCATTTAGTAGTATTACCTCCAAATATTGCATCAGCATTACCCATTGATGATGAAGAACCGATCTGAGCAACAGCTTCTTCTAGTTCTTTCAACATATCCATATAAATGTCTTGTTGAGCATCATACTTAGGTTTTAAGATACCATCAATGTATCCTTTACCTGCTTCAGAATATGGTACATCTCCGTGAGTATCAGTCAATCTATGATAAATAAATACTCTCAAGATTCTAGCTATACCCATCTCTGATCCGGAATTACCTTCCTGATTCAATTGGTTGATAATATCCTCAATACCTTTTACAGCAGTTGGATAATTTCTATCCCACAAAGAAGTAGCATAACTATCATATCTGAAATATTTATCTCCAGCCCAATAACTAGCAGTAGTAGAATAGTGCTGAATTAAAACAGAGTTATAGATCAAGCTATTTCTCCAGTTTTCATACCTACCTCCACTTGTATCAAGAACAGTTTTTGCAAACTTGTTCGCTACAGCTACATTGTTAGCGGCATTTGGATTTACATTCATATCCTCAAACCCTGCATCAAACTCACAAGAAGTAAGAGCAAAAGCGAAAGATAAAAATGCTATATATACTTTTTTCATATTATTAAAATTTAAGATTAATATTTATACCAACAGTTGTAGGTACTGGCATACCTGCAAACTCAAGACCTTGTGAGTTGCTATTGTTGTAAGCAGACTCAGGGTCAACGTTAGGAACACTATTGTGTATAAAGAACAAGTTCTTACCAATTAATGATACACTTGCAGATTGAATAAATGTACCTTCCAACATAGTTTTTGGGAACGTATATCCAACACTCATTTGTCTCATTCTAAAGTAGTCTGAGTCATAAATACCAGCCTCAGCTACATCATTATATCTTCCCCAGTAATTTTGTTGCTGAGTGTAATCTAATGATTGAGTAATAGGCGTACCATCTTCAAGTACACCATCAGGAACGAATCCAGCTTCTCTTCCTCCAGATGGTACAGTCATTTGATGTAGACCATATCCAATTAGACGTACGTTAGTACCTGAGAATACTTGAGCACCAGATTTTCCTTCAACTAAGAAACTTGCATTCCAATCTTTGTATCTGAATGAAGCACCAATACCAAGTTGTTGTGGTGGAACTCCAAATCCTAAGATTTTTCTGCTTGTATTCAAACTAGGTCTAGGATAACCTTGCGACATTTCGTGGATAATTCTTCCTTGATCATCACGGTTAAAATATGTACCAAATAAAGCACCATATTTTTCACCAACAATGTGAGTAACTCTTAAAGTTCTTTCCCTTGGTTCATCTAATGAAATATTACCATCAGTATCATTAGTAGCAACAACTTCACTATCGTTGTTAGTATAGTTAAATGAAACTTCCATAGCAAAATCATCAGTTACCACAGGCTTAACTCTAAGTAATAATTCTATACCAGTATTGCTGATCTTACCAAGGTTAGCAAGAGCACTTCCAAAACCAGATGTTGCAGACGCACTTACACCTACAATATCTCCAACAGTTTCGTTGTCATAGAAAGTTGCATCTAAACTTACCTTATTGTCAAATAATCTGAAATCAAAACCAAACTCTGTTTCATTCTTTTGGAATGGAGTAATTTCTGAGTTAGGAATTTGACCACCATTAATTTGACCTAAAGAAGCACCTAAGTGACCCTGACCTGTAATACCATACGTTAAGCTTAAAGCATATGGGTTATCAGCACCACCAGCAACTTCAGAAATACCTGCTCTTAACTTAAGGAAAGAAACTGCTTCTCCTAAATCAAGTGCATCAGATAATATTAATGATAAAGTTGCAGATGTATAAAGATCATTGTTTGGTGAATCTTTACCAGCAAGTGATAATGTTGAGAACCAGTCATTTCTAGCTGTAACAGTTAAAAAGGCATAATCTTGGAAACCTAATTCAGCAGATCCGTATGCGGAGTTAATTTGCTTTTTAGAATAACCATATCCTGCAGATTTATTTGCTACGTTATTTATAGAAACTAAACCAGGTACAATAAAGTCATTACCATTTACGCTTAATGATTCTGCCTCTTGTACGTTAGAACCAACTCCAACAAATGCTGTTAATGCAACATCATCTGTTAAAGAAAGGTTGTCTGTACCTAAGAAGAAGTCAGAATCAAATTGTTTAAACGCTAACTTATAATGGTTAATACCACCTTTTGGCTTATAACCAGTTCCGAAAGGCTCAGATTGAGTTCTATGAAGATCATATCTATCAGCACCAACTCGAGCTCTAGCATATAACCAATCAGTTAAATCCCATCTCATGTTGATCGATCCAATGAATCTTTCTTTTTCAGAGTCGTTAACGTAATAATTTTGAGCAAACCATGGGTTCTGAATATAGATACTTGGCGTCATTTGATATTCGGACAAGTCATCATTTCTACCGTCTCCATTAGGACCTTTACCCCAGTTCACATCTACAGATGGTGAAGTGTGGTTAATAATCCAGTTTGCGTTACCTGGACCGTCAGATAATCTAGGGTTACCTGATTGATCCTCTAATAAATACTTAAGATTTGCATCAATTCTAATGTTTTTTCCAACATTTTGTGATGTGTTAATACCAATAGAATTTCTATCAAGAGTAGAATTTGGTGAAATATCATCATTATCTAAATTAGTTAATGAAAATCTTGTATTTCCGTTATCTCCAGCTGTGGAGAAGGAAACTGTATTTGAAAATGTAGTACCAGTTTCATAGAACGAATCTTTGTTGTCATAATATGTATATGGTCTACTAACCCCATCAAATTGAGGAACTAATTGTCCATTCATTTGACCACCCCAAGCACTCCAGACGTTATCCATTGCTGAAGCTGCATTTGTTGGAGCTGCACCAAGAGAACCTGACCCATAAATGCTTTGAGTATCCCAAAGAGTTGTGTTTAACATATCGAACTGTGAAGTTGAATTAATTTCGATACCTAAACCTTCAGATCCAAGACCATTTTTGGTTGTAACAATAATTACACCATTTGATGCTCTTGAACCATAAAGTGCAGCAGCGGCACCACCTTTTAAGACGGTGATATTAGCAACATCGTCTGGGTTGATACTTGAAATACCATCACCAAAGTCAGTTCCACCCCACATACCTGCAGCACCTAGGTTATCGTTATTAATTGTAATACCATCCACAACATATAGTGGTTGGTTATTTCCTGTTAATGAACTTGAACCACGAATTACTACCCTTGAAGAACCTTTCGCTCCCATGGCACCACCGGTAATATTAACTCCGGCAACTTTACCTTGTAAAGCGTTGATTGCATTCGTAGAAGGGTTAGCGCTGAGCTCATCACCATCAACGTTAGTCACAGAGTAACCAAGCGCTTTGGTGTTTCTTTGTACACCAAGTGCAGTAACAACCACCTCTTCTAAGGTGTTGTCTGGCTCTAATGAAACATTGAGAGTTGTTGATGAACCAACTACAACAGACTGAGATGCATATCCAACGAAGCTAAACACAAGGGTATCCCCCTGAGAAGCACTAATTGAATAGTTACCATCAAAATCCGTTGAAACTCCGTTCGAAGTTCCCTGAACGATAACAGTAGCTCCAGGTAATGGAACACCATTCTCGTCAGACACCGTACCAGTAATTTGTTGTGCATACGCTGACAATGTCAACGCAAAAAACATCAAAAAACTAACACAGATTTTCGTGAATTTTGTTTTCATAAGTGTTTATTTTAATTAATTGTTAAATAATTATTTAGTTAATTAGGGTGCAATTTACGAATTTTTTAATTGAATATTTGGTAGTAAATAGCATATTTATTTATGAAAATGGTAAAAAAAACTCTAAATTTTTGATTTTCAGTAATTTCGAAGGTGATTATTTAAGATTACAGCAAAAATATTTCATCTACAAATACCCATGCAGGCTGACCTTCAGCAACATGGCCTTTAGGAAGTTTTTTATTGCTATTAATCTTTAGTCTAACCCTTTCAATATTTTTTTGATTTAAGCTTAATTTAAAAACCTTTTTTGAGTCTGGCTCATCAACATCAGATTTAGGTATAGAAATAGAAGAAATTAGTTTTTCTGATCCATTTGAAATATCATATAAACTTATTGATTCAGGGTGAAGAATAAATCCTACATTGATGCTCTCCATACAGGAAACCGCAATTTCAGAAACATTTTTATTTTTAGGCAAGTTAAAATCAACAATTAAATTTCCCGAATTCTCTTTTCTTCCCTGTTGTTTTGCCTTTTCTTCATCTTCCTCGTAAAAAACTCCATTCCATTTTCCATCACGAAAGTCAAGGGATCCTAATTGACCGTCAAATAAAATATCATTGTTGTAAGGGTCGTAAGGTTTAGTTAATAAATTATAGTTATCGACATTTGCTTTTATTTTATCGAAATAGAAAGATTTTGTTACACTGTTACGATATCCTTCTTTGAATGCCTTAACATTAAAATTCCCTGATTTAGTAAAAATTATAGATTCATTATATATGCTAGAAAGGCTATCAGGTTCTGTCTCATTAGTTGTGAATCGATAAGTTGGATCCGAAATTGCTCTATTAACTCTAACCTCCAAAGAGTCAACAAATAATATCCTATTAAATGATGGATTTATATCAGTAATTGGATTTGGATTAACCTCGATTCCGTTAGCCTCAATGATTGGTTTTTCAAGGGGAAAACCTTCAAGGCTAGAAAAATCTTTTAGTGACATTCCAAAAAACAATTTATTATTTGTTTCACTAGTTAATGATTTCTCCAATTTTTCATTATTTACAGTATTGTAAGCAAAAATTTTATTGACGAAAGGATTATTTGCAATCTTTATTAATTGGGGAGCTTGAATAGGATTACTGTTGATTATCAAAAGTTCTAAATTTTCAGGAAGTATTTCTAAATTTTTACCTGATAAATTTGTTTTTGATAGATTTAAATATTTAATGTTTTTTAACTCTTTTAACTTTGATATATTGATACTTGATAGATCAATATTTGACAAGTCAAGTCTTTGAATATTTTCTGATATTTTTAAAAGTAGATTAAGTTTTTTTGAGTTAAAAGAATTTCCTAAATATTTTACATCAATAAAATTAGATTCAGCACTTACTTTTTCAATTCTAAAGTCATTTTCTAAAAGATTGATTAGATTTTTCTTTGAAGGAGGATCGACATAAGTATTTATTGGAGGCAGATAATTTAAAATTTCTGTTGAAAATGAATTGTCAGAAATTTTCATGTGCCCTTCAAATGGAGCTCCACTGTCTATCCACATTCTAATCAAATTTTTCTCATTATCGTTAAGTTGTGAATTACCATCAGGTGGCATATGCATTTTATCGTCAAGTGGTAAATTTAGATAGTAATAAAGCTTGCTTTCTGCAGAATTATTAGCTGTAAAAATCTGCCCATTTTCACCTCCTTTTAGAATATCAAAAGAGCTCGCTAACATTAGCCCCCCTTTACTTTTTGACATGTTGTGACATTTAACACATTTTGTGTCAATTATTGGAGATATTACCTGTTTAAAAACCTGAATACTATCATAATTAACAAATTTAACTTTCTGTTCAAATTCAGGTAATTTTAGATAATCCTTCCCATGCGTAATTGACCCTCCAAAATGACCAGTAAAAACCAATAATAGAGATGAAATACCAAAAAATTGAGGCAAATATTTATGATTATTGTTCTGCTTATGTAAATAATAAATTATACCGAACAAAATTGTAGTTGATATACCAAGCCACATATGAAAATCAATCAAGTTCCCATCATAATCTCCATAGTACTGTAGTATAAATCCAAGTATGGATGAAATTATAGCAGAAATAAAAGAAAATACTAAACCTAACCGAATTGGAATTGTAAGTTCAATTTTACTAAACTTTCCATAAATAAAAAGCAGTAAAGTAAATAAGAAAGCACCGATTGGAAGGTGTAAAATAACAGGATGGAAATTTCCTAAATATTTAATTATTTCTTCCATTATTTAATTTTAAAATTTGCGTCTATCATTTTTTCATTTTCATCATCTTTTAAAGCGTAATTGAATCCTTTTTTTAGACTGTAGCCAGCGTGTTCTCCATTCTTGTTTAGGGCAATAAAACCAACCTGAAGATATTCCCACTCAGGCCTGTTTCGATGAATTTTTGATATTCTATTCACAACTTCTTTACAAGCTTCTAATGGTGATGCACCTTGTCTCATGATTTCTACGACCATTGCACTGCCTGCAGTTCTGATCACAGCTTCTCCTAGACCTGTTGCTGCTGCTGCTCCAACATCATTATCTAAAAAAAGGCCTGCACCAATAATTGGAGAATCACCAACTCTTCCATGAATTTTCCATGCAGCTCCACTGGTAGTACAAGCTCCAAAGATGTCTCTATTTGAATCAATTAATAACATACTTATTGTATCATGATTTTCTATATTTATTGTTGGTTTATAATTTGATTTCTCTAACCATTTAAGCCAATCTTCCTTAGATTTTTCAGTTAATAAATTTTCAGATTTAAAACCTTGTTCAATAGCAAAATCATAGGCTCCTTTTCCTGTTAACATAACATGAGGTGTTTTTTCCATAACAAGCCTAGCCACTGATATTGGATTTTTAATATTTTGCAAAAAACTGACTGCACCACAATCATTATTTTTATCCATTATACAGGCATCAAGAGTGACATTTCCTTTTCTATCTGGAAGCCCGCCAAGACCAACTGATCGTTCGTTCGGATCATCCTCAGAAACTCGAACTCCTTGTTCAACGGCAGTAAGACCTCCTTTTCCATCTTTCAAATTTGTCCATGCAACTTTGTTAGCAGCTAACCCATGATTCCATGTTGAAATAATTCTAGGAACACTAAACTTTTTAAGATTTGAATCATTTAAATTAAAGCCTATGCTACTTGTTGCAATGGAACCTAAAAAAGTATTTGTTATAAATTTTCTTCTACTCACCCTTATTATTTTAATCTATTGATCCAATTTTTCTAACACCACTACCGACTCTAGAGGTTAGTGCGTCTCCTAATTCTTGTCTCGCATTTTCTCCCATTTTCTCAAGCTCTTTAGCTTTTTCTATATATTCAGAGTAAACATTTGTTGTTTCGCTAGGATCCTCTTTTAAATTATACAGTTCATTAGATTTTACAATATTATTTTCATATTTAACAGGTACACCATCTTTTCCTCCTGGTTTTCCATTTAATGTTCTATATGACCTTGGAAAATATAATTTCCAATCTCCTGATCGCACTGCATGTAGTTCATTTTGTCTATAATAAAAATATAATTCTTTGTGAGGAGATTTATTTTCTTTTTGAGTTAGTAATGGCCATATATTTTTTCCATCGATTTTATTGGTTGATAATTTTGAGCCCGTAATATGTGAGAAAGTTGGCATCCAATCTATACCCATTACTGGTTCATCAATTATTGTTTTAGCTTTTATTTCTTTTGGATACTTTATTATACATGGAACTCTTTGACCGCCTTCCCAAGCAGTACCTTTTCCCTCTCTGTATATACCTGATGAACCTGCATGGTCCCCATAGGAAAGCCATGGACCATTATCTGATGTAAAAACAACAATAGTATTTTCCGTTAAATTATGTTTTTCCAACGCTTCAATAACTCTACCTGTTGAAAAATCAATTTCAGAAATAACATCTGCAAACAAACCATTTCCAGTGCTACCATTAAAATCTTTTGATGCAAAAAGTGGAACATGAGGTTGAGGATGTGCTATATATAAGAAAAATTGATTATCCTTATTTTCTTCAATAAATCTTATGCTTTCGTCTGTGATGTCTTTGGTTAAATCCGATTGGTCTATTATCGACTGTATTGGGGTTTCGTTTCTGTAAAGCATCAAATCATCAGGATAATCTTGCGGTCTCTCAGGATGGAATTTCCACATGTCATTAGAAAAAAGTATCCCATAAAATTCATCAAATCCATGATTTGTGGGTAGGAATTTTTCTGCATCTCCCAAATGCCATTTTCCAAAAATGCCAGTTTTATAATTATTTTCCTTTAACATTTCAGATAATAATAATTCTTCTGGATTTATACCTCTTTTTGATTTTGGGCCAAAAGCACCGCTAATACCCAATCTATTTGGATAACATCCTGTTAAAATTGCTGCTCGTGAAGCTGAACAAACAGCTTGAGCTGCATAATATGAAGTCATTTTAACACCCTCTTCAGCCATTTTATCAAGGTTTGGTGTTTCTATAAATTCCGAACCATATGAACTTAAATCTGCGTAAGCTAAATCATCAGTTAAAATAAATACAATGTTAGGTGATTTTTCAATTGATTTATTACACCCAAAAAGAAAAATTATGAGTATGACCGAAAAGTATTTTAAAGTTTTATTATTCATTGTTATTAGTTATTAATTTCAAAGCTGCTTCTACATTATTTACAGGATATTTACAAGTGTTATTTACACATACATAAATGAGATTTTCACCTTTAATATATCTATTTTTAAGCAAATATTTTTCGCTATCTTTTTTTGATGTAGCAATTAATATATTTGGTAGGTAAATTGAATTAATTTCCTTGGCCATTTCGATTGATTTTTTACCTGAAATAACAACTTCATAGAACTTATCATAATAGTCTAATGATACGCTCAGCCAGTTCATATAATCAAGTGGGTTACTAATTAGCTGAGTCGAAATTTCATTTAACATGGATTTGCCAATATTTAAAAAATCTCTATTTCCAGTGTGATGAGACAATAAAAATAAATTCTTACACATTACAGAATTTGCCGAAGGCACAACACCATCTTGATTTACAAATAAATTTTCTGAAAATAACAATGATTGATCAGAGCTAAACTTTAAAAAGGAAGAGTTTTTATCAGCAAAGATTGCAATAGCCTTCTTTGACAATGCATCAGCTTTATCGATAAAATCATAATTAAAAGTTGATTGATATAAACTTAAGTATGCTGAAATCAAATAACTATAATCTTCCAAGAATAGAATATTTTCATTGGAAATTGATAATGATCTTTTTACTGTTAAATCATTATTAATTAAATTTTCCTCAATTGCGTAAACAATATCTACAGCTTTTTCAATGAATTTTTTTTCTCCAGTTGATTGAAATGCATTGGACATGCCTATTGCCGTTAGAGCATTCCACGCTGTTAGGACCTTTTTATCAATGATTGGCTTTTCTCTTTTTTCTTTTGATTTTCTAAGCTTTGTGATAGACTCCGAAATGACAGATTTTAATTTTTTTGATGAGATATTATATTTTTTAGTAAAAAAATCATCATCATTAATTTTTTTTAATACATATTTATTTTTTTCCCACAGTCCATCTTGATTTAAATTGAAATATTCCTTAAACAAATCAAAATCTTCTTGCAAAATATCCTTTACTTCATCTTTATCCCAGACATAATAATCCCCCTCAATTTTATTTTTACCAATTTCTGTCACAGCTGAAATACTTGAAAAAATTAAACCATTATCCCCTGTCAAATTGTTTTCTAAAAAGTCGAATATATCATCAATTAATTTTTTATACACTTGATCATTATTTCTTTTGTAAGCTCTGGAAAAAACCGAAAGCATTTGTGCATTATCATAAAGCATTTTTTCAAAGTGAGGAATGTGCCAAATTGAATCTACAGTATATCTATGCAATCCTCCATCAACATGATCATTAATACCACCATATGCTATGTTTTTTAATGTTAAGTCTGTAAATTCTAAATACTTTCTTTCTTTGAAATGATAACTACCTTTTTGAAAAAAATCAATTAAAGACGGTAAATGAAATTTTTGATTTGATTTTAATCCCCCATTATATGTATCAAGAGATTTGTATGCAAAATCACTTGCATCTCTAATTTGAGAAAATAATTCTGATTCTTTAATTTCATAGTTAATGATTTTTTTCGGAGATAGTCCTTCTTTTAACTTCACTGAGTATTCTAAAACATCATCATATCTCTCATTGTATAAATCACTAATTTGGTTTAAGACAGTAATCCAATTTTCTTTTGGTAAGTATGTTCCTCCCCAAATGGGAGAACCATCCGGAAGTGCAATTATATTCATTGGCCAACCTCCACTGCCTGTCATCAAAACCAATGATTTCATATAAAGTTCATCAATATCAGGTCTTTCTTCTCTGTCAACTTTGATATTTATAAATTTTGAGTTCATAATTTCTGCAGCTTGTTCATCACTAAATGTTTCTTCCTCCATCACATGGCACCAATGACACGATGAATATCCGACACTGATGATTAATAACTTGTTTTGCTCAGATGCAAGTTTTAAGGCGCTCTGATTCCAAGGCATCCAATCCACTGGATTTGTAGAGTGCTGCTTCAAGTATAAACTTTTTTCATTACTGAGTTTATTCATCCTATTTTGAGCATAGCTAGTTAGTGAAAAGAAAAAAGCAATGACTAAAAAAAATATTTTTTCTGTTCTCATCAATTAAATTAATGATTTGGAAATTAATTCCTAATTTACTCTTTAATTTATTAAAATAAACACTTATAATAAATTATGAAAAAAGTACTATTACTAATAGCATTTATCATAGTAAGTTGCAAAAATGATGAAATTAATAAGCCTAATATATTGTTTATAATGTCAGATGACCACACTTCTCAATCATGGGGAATATATGGTGGTATACTAAAAGATTATGTTAAAAATGATGGTATAAAAAGACTTGAAAAGTCAGGAGTTGTCTTGGACAATATGTTTTGTACAAATGCAATTTGTGTACCTAGTAGAGCTTCAATTTTAACCGGACAATATAGCCATGTAAACGGCGTCTATAATTTGCCTGACGCTCTTGATCCAGATTCATTAAATGTAGCTAAGATTTTAAAAAATAATGGTTATCAAACATCCATTGTAGGTAAATGGCATTTAAAAAAAGAGCCCAGCGGTTTTGACTATTATAAAGTTCTTCCTGGGCAAGGTTTATATAACGATCCATATTTTAAAACAAAAGAAAATTGGGAAGATGGAAGCAGAGGAGGAAAAAAGGAAAAGGGATTTTCAGCAGACATAATTGGCGATAGTTCAATAGAATGGTTAAAGAAAATAGATAACACAAGGCCATTTTTTTTAATGACTCATTTTAAAGCAACACATGAACCATTCGATTATCCTGAACGAAACAAAGATTTAAATAAAAATATGGTATTCCCTGAACCAAGCTCACTATATGAATTTGATCCATTGCAATCTGGAAGAAAGCATATTGGTCAGATTGTTGAGAATTTAACAGAACGTTGGGTCAATGATACCAAAAATAATACTGGGCGATATCCTGGTTTACCTTTTTCTGTTGATGGTCTAAATAAAAAAGAAATTAGATCTAAAACTTATCAAAAATTCATTGGAGATTTTCTAAAAAGCGGTGCAGCAATTGATGATAATATTGTTAAAATATTAGACTACTTAGAAAAAGAGAAAATGATTGATAATACAATTATAATTTACACTTCTGACCAAGGATATTTTTTAGGTGAGCACGGTTACATGGATAAAAGATGGTTTTATGAAGAGTCTGCAAGGATGCCCTTTGTTATTTCTTATCCTAATGAATTACCAAAAGAAAAGAGAATAGATGACCTAATATTAAATATTGATATCCCTTCACTTTTGTTAGATTTTGCTGGGATTTCTCAGCCTGATAGTTTTCAAGGTTACAGTTTCAAGAATAATTTATTGAATGAGGATAAAAAATCAAGAGATTATATTTATTACAGATACTGGCAACACGATATAAAAAGACCTGCACACTTAGGCATAAGATCTAAAAATTTTAAATTGATTTATAATTATGGTGAAGGATTAGGAAAATCTGGAACGAATCAAACGAAAACTTCTCCGAATTGGGAATTTTATGACCTAATTCTTGATCCTGGCGAAAATGAGAATAACATCAATAATCCAATTTATAAAGACAAAATTAATTTGTTACACACTCAGTTGATAATTGAGAAAAGAAAAGCTAAAGATTTTGAGCTTGAAATCCCAGAAATTTCATGAGAATATTTATTGTTTTACTTTTTATTCTTAAAAGCTTGTTAAACCATTCGCAAGACATAAATAAAATTGATAGTCTTATAAACAATGGAATTAAATTAAATGCTTATCCAGGTGCGCAATTATTTTTTAAAAAGGGTGATTTTAAACTTTATAAATCATATGGTTATCATACTTATGATTCTATTGTAAAAGTTGATGATGATCATTTATTTGATTTAGCATCAATAACAAAAACACTTGCATCAACATTAGCCATTATGAAGCTTTATGATGAAAAAAAGCTAAAGCTTGATAATACAATTTCATCATTTGAGAAAAAACTGCGAAGATCTAATAAAAAAAATACAAATTTTCATGAGCTATTAATTCATCAATCAGGTTGGATACCTTATATAAATCATCAACAATTTTTAATTAAAAGAAATGGGGAAGTAAAAAAAAGACTTATATCCAACTTTCAAAAAAATAATAGTATACAAATTGCAAATGACTTATATATTAAATCAAACTATTACAAGACTATTGTAAAAAGAATTAAAAAAACAAAAGTTGACAACAACGCAAATTATAAATATTCAGGGTTATTTTTTTGCTTAGTTCCTAAAATAGTAAAAATGATATCAAATAAATCTTTTGAGGTTTTTCTTAATGAAAGCTTTTATTCAAAGCTTAATTTAAACTTATCGTTTAATCCTTTAAATGGAAATTCTAAAGAAAAAATTGTTCCAACAGAATTAGATACAGTATTTAGAAAACAACTAATTCATGGCTTTGTCCATGATGAAACTGCGGCAATTATGGGTGGTATTTCAGGAAATGCAGGCTTATTTGGAAATGCTAAAGATATTGGAAAAATATCAGAGATGTTCTTAAACTATGGAGTTTATAATAATGAAAGGTTTCTATCAAGTAATACTGTAAAATATTTTACAAATCCTGGAAATTATAAGAATGCAAGAGAAACAAGGGGTCTTGGCTTTGATAAGCCTCGTTTAAATTCTCAAGATACTTTATACCCAAGTGAAAAACTTTCCATAGATAGCTATGGTCATACAGGATTTACTGGAACATTTTTTTGGATAGATCCTACAAATGATTTTATAATTGTTTTACTCACTAATAGGGTTTATCCTAGTAGGTCTTATGAAAACTTGTATGACTTGGATATAAGAAGAAAACTTATAGATTTGATAATTTAAGACTAATCTCTAGAATTAATTTTAGCTAAAAGCCTTAATATTTCAAGATATAGCCAAACTAGAGTTACCATTAATCCAAATGCAGAATACCACTCCATATATTTTGGAGCACCATTCTCAGATGCTTCCTCAATGAAATCAAAATCCAAAACGAGATTTAAAGATGCAATAACAACAATGAAAAGTGATATTAATATGCTAGTGATAGATCCATTTAAAGGATTTAAAATATCGAAACTAAAACCAAAGAACATCCCAACAATTGATATTAAGTAAAAAATTCCAATGCCGGCAGTTGCAGCAAAAATTCCAAGCTTTAAGTTATCACTTGGCTTTATTATTCCAGACTTGTATGCAAACAATAATGATAATAGTATAAAAGCGGTTAGACAAACAGCATTAAAGACAATCCCCTCAAATTGCTGAGCATATATTAAAGAAATTCCACCTAAAAATAAACCTTGACATAAAGCATAAATTGGTGTTGTGATTGGCGAAAGTTCTTTCTTGAAGATTGTTACAAAAAAAGCAATTATCCCAAAAATTGCGCCTGCCATCCACAAATATGTTAGTGTTGAAGTATATGAATAATAACCAGCAGCGATTAATAGAAATAAAGATATTGCGGTCTTATTCACTGTACCTTCAATTGTCATAAAATCATCTCTTATGATAGGGCCAGTAGATCGCTGAGCCGTCATACCCTTAAATGTATTTTTATTTAATGCTGGATTTCCAGATCTGAAAGATAAATGTCTTGCCATTTTAATCTAAATTTGTTTTAACTTTAATTTATGTATAGAATATTTTTATTCTTTGTTCTAGTTTGTTTCAATAATCATGCCCAAATTGATAAAGTTTCTGAAGAAGTATATCCAATTTTTCCAATTTGCAAGCTAATACCAAATGACAAACAAAATCAGTGTTTTGATGAAAGTATGTTTGAACACGTTGAGAAAAATTTTAAATACCCTAAAACTGCTTGGGAACTTAATTTAGAATCGTTGGTAAGAATTAGGTTTGACATAGATGAACAGGGAAAAGTTGATAATATTATTGCCAATTCATCAGTTGTGGGGATTAGCTTTATTGAAAAAGAAGCATTAAAAGCAGCTGAAAGCATGTTTGAAGTGGCTGCTGCAAATATTATCCGATCACTACCTCAAATGAACCCAGCAACAAAAGATGGCCAACCTTTTAGAAAAACATTTCAAATTTCGGTTGAATACAGAATTCCAAAG
>Ga0208624_1000348_pt1 | contig 24036 bp, 21 predicted proteins | sample Knorr_S23_td_DCM_FD_185607 | JGI IMG/M metagenome (GOLD analysis project Ga0208624, IMG submission 185607) | Marine microbial communities from Southern Atlantic Ocean transect - Knorr_S23_td_DCM_ad_71m_LV_A (SPAdes) (version 2) | ecosystem: Environmental > Aquatic > Marine > Oceanic | place...
ACCTTTGTCATCGTATTTCCCCACTACGTTTGGGCGATTTTTTGGAGCATGATTATAAAGATGCTCTTTTAGCTGACTTTCAATAATTGGCCGTTTTTCTTCGATAACCAGAATTTCTTTGAGACCTTGCGAGAACTCGTCAATGCCCTGCGGTTCCAAAGGCCAAGGCATCCCAACTTTGTATAACCGCAAGCCTATTTTATCGGCTTTTGCTTCATTTATTCCCAAGTCCTCTAGGGCTTGTCTTACATCTAGATACGATTTACCAGTTGTGACAACGCCCAGTTTTGGATTTTGTGAGTTTATGATCGTTTTATCGATCTTGTTTTGTCTGGCAAATGCTCGTACTGCGTTAAGTTTGTATTGATGTAACCGATGCTCTTGCTCTATCCAATCATCTGGCCATCTAATGCTAAGTCCACCTTCAGGCATGTCAAACTTTGGGAGTGAAATCTTTACTCGATCAGGAGAAACATCGATTGAAGCTGAACTATCCATATTTTCGGCTGTCGTTTTAAACGCCACCCAACAACCTGAAAAACGAGACATAGCAAACCCAAGAATACCATAATCAACTATGTCCTGTAGGCCTGCTGGATTGAGTACGGGAATGCTAGCATCCATGAATGCATATTCGCTTTGGTGGGGAACCGTTGATGATTTAGCTGCATGGTCATCGCCCGCTATGAGCAGCACGCCGCCGTGCTTTGCCGGGCCTGACATATTGCCATGTTTAAAAACATCACCGCATCTATCAACGCCTGGCCCCTTGCCATACCAGATGGCGAAGACACCGTCATACTTTCCACCTTCGTGCAAATTAGTCTGCTGGCTTCCCCATATAGCGGATGCTGCCAGGTCTTCGTTTAGTCCCGGTTGAAAGCGTATATGATTTTGTTCTAGAAATTTTTTAGCCCGCCACAGTTGTTGATCAAACCCGCCTACTGGTGACCCGCGGTATCCCGATATAAAACCAGCAGTATTCAACCCCTCTAATACGTCGCGCTGTCGCTGAACCATAGGTATCCTGGCAAGAGCCTGGACACCGGTTACAAAAATTCTTCCACTCTCTATAGAATATTTATCGTCAAGCGACACATTAGAGTTAGTCACAATACTTCCTTTTTGACTTTATTAACTAAAAGAATGCAGAGCTTATTCCTTTTAAAGTAGGGGTGATTTCAGTTTTAATCAAGTAACGAAAGCTAGTAATAATGGGGCATCAAAGCTAAATTGGGGATAGCCGAAAATTCACTCATGCAGTAGTGTCTACTTACGTATCCTCTATAGAGAAAAAATCCAAACCAAGTACTGATTGCCTTAACTGGAGTTATTGTATGTCGACACTCGTTACCGGCGTTGCAGGTTTCATCGGAATGCATACTGCGAAGTCGTTACTAAGCAAAGGACATCGTGTTGTCGGAATCGATAACTTAAACCATTATTATGATCCGCGCTTGAAAAAGGCCCGACTGACACAGCTTGAAAGTTTTGATGAGTTCAGTTTTTTGAAAACCGATTTTGCGACCCAATCATTTGTTGAAGAATTCACCGAGACGCACCCACAGATAGATCAAGTCATACATCTCGGTGCGCAAGCTGGCGTTCGAAATTCTATAGATAAACCTCAAGACTACATGAAGTCTAATCTTGCCGGCCAATTAAATATCCTTGAATTTTGTCGAAACTTGATTGAAAAAAATAACAATTTTAAAAAGCTAATTTATGCTAGTTCCTCCTCAGTCTATGGAGCGAATGCCAAAATCCCATTTTCGACAAATGACAGGAGTGATCATCCAGTCTCTTTTTATGGAGCAACAAAAAAGGCCTGCGAAGTGATGACGCACTCCTACGCCAGCCTCTACAAAATACCTTCAATTGGCCTACGCTTTTTTACTGTTTATGGACCTTGGGGTCGACCCGATATGTCACCTTACTTGTTCACAAAAAGTATATTAGACGGTAAAGAAATAAACGTATTTAATAATGGCAATATGAGAAGAGACTTCACTTATATAGATGATATAGTTGACGGCGTTATTGCAGCTCTGGATAAAAATTTAAGTGATTGCGCTAATATTGCTCCGCACAAGATATTTAACTTAGGCAACAACAAACCAATAAAGTTAATGGATTATATTCGCATCATAGAGAAAGCATGTTCCAAAAAAGCCAATTTAAAACTATTGCCTATGCAACCGGGTGACGTGCTTGAAACGTTCGCAGATATAGAACACAGCAAGGAGGAGCTCGGTTTTTCCCCAAAGACCAACTTGGATGAAGGAATACCGCGCTTTGTTGAATGGTTCCGGAAATATCATAAATGATCAATTCTTAACTTAGGTGAGAGATTTCAATTTTCCCAGTTCAAACCAACAATTTCTATTGATCGCTTAAGCTGAATATCATTGAAGTTATTCAGGTTCTTTTAGGCATATTAACATCGATACTTCATATTATTAAGAGCGCCTATAGAGACGCTCTAGCTTCTCACTGTAATTTTCCAAAATTTTATGTCTTTTGATTTTTAATGTTGGCGTCATGAGACCATTTTCTGTTGTGAACGGTTCCTCGGCAACGATAACATGTCGTACTTTTTCTATCTGAGACAACCGCGAATTAATTCGGGTCATGACACTTTGAATAACGCTGTTAAACTCGGCATTTTCTGATAACTCGCCTAATGTAAACGTTTCTTTTTGACCTTCACACCACTCTTTTACAAACTCCTCCGATGGAACTACAACCCCTACCAAATATGGTTTCTTGTCTCCATATACCATAGCTTGCAAAAATTCGGGTTCAAGAGTGATCGCTCCTTCAACCCGTGCCGGGGCAATATTGTCACCGCCAGATATAACGATTATGTCTTTTTTTCTGTCCGTTATACGAAGAGAACCGTCTCCCTCCAAAACACCTACATCGCCAGTATGCAGCCATCCGTCCTTTATAGCAGCTTTGGTTGCTACTGGGTCCTTCCAATAGCCTTTCATCACCAATTCTCCTCGAACCAGTATTTCTCCGTCTTCAGCAATTTTGATTTCGACATCTTTGAGAGCAGGTCCAACGGTTTCAATTCGAATATTACCAGGTCTATTACAACTTATTATGGGGGACGCTTCTGTCTGTCCATAACCTTGTAAGATATTAACCCCCAGCGATAAAAAGAAGTTTCCTATATCTGGGTTTAATGCTGCCCCGCCGGAGACAAAGGCTTTTAACCTGCCGCCAAAGCGCAGTGAGACCTTGCTTCGAACAGCATGATCAACCAGCATATTCGATAGCTTTTCGCTTAAACTAAGCGGCTTTTTTTCCACTCTGTCTTTACGCCCCAGTTCTAACGTTAGGTCGAATAGATATTTCTTCAACCCTCCAGACTGCTGAACGCCACGCTGTATACGATCATGCAAAGCCTCATAAAGCCTTGGGACAGCAGTCATTATAGTTGGCTTTGCTTCCTGAAGATTTTGCGCAACTTTATCAGGACCCTCCGCATAATAAATCTGCGCGCCTATGGAGATAGGAAAGTAAAGACCACAGGTATGCTCATATGAGTGGGATAGCGGTAAAAGTGATAAAAATATTTCATCCCCAAGACCAAATTCTGTCAACAGATCGTAGGCTGACGAGCAATTAGCTAGTATCGAGCCGTGGGTCAGCATAACACCCTTTGGATTACCACCTGTTCCAGACGTATAAATAAAACAAGCTATATCATTTCTCTTTAAATTAACCGCTTCCTTTAACACATCCATCGATAGCTTGTCTCTGGGAGCTAAGAGTGAGGACCAATCGAGATATTTTAAACTAGGGTCAACATCAGAGGATAATTCTTCAATGGAAATAATTGTTTTGCAACTAGCCGATTTACTCATTGCATTCATCAAACGCACAGCAAGTTTATCGCCCGAAACTATTGCGATCTTTGCTTCTGAATGGTCAAGAATATACAGATGGTCGTCGGTTGTGTTAGTTGTATAGGCGGGTACAGTAATTCCACCAAGTGAGATAATTGCTAGGTCTGCGATTACCCATTCTGGCCGGTTTTCAGAAACAACAACAACCCTATCTCCCTTTTCTACTCCTAGCTGGTGTAAACTATCTGCTAGCAATTGGACCTTATTCTTTGTCTCAGAATATGAACCCGATATGTATTTTCCGTTCCTTTTAGCCCATAAAAAGGGTTTCTGGGGAAAATGTTCCGCGGAGTCAAAAAACATTGTTGCTAGATTGTTAAGTGCCTTGTAATTCATAGCAAGCCCCCAATATCACTTAGTACGGGTCAACAAGACCAGGTATCGCCACTAATAGCATTCGACGTAGCACGCACTCAATATTAAAACATAATGGAATTAGCCATGGAACATTCCGAAATATCAATTTCAAAGGATTTACCGGTATGGGACCTTAGTTCTTTGTATCCGGGCATGCGATCAAGAGAACTAAAGCAAGACTTGGAAAAAGTTGCCGAGAAAGCAACCTCATTTGAAATCAAATATAAAGACAACGTTTCTCAGCTCACGGGAGCGCAACTCGCGCACAGCATTATAGAATATGAAAAAATCGAGGAAACATTAGGACGGTTAATGTCCTTTGCTCAACTGATTTATGCCGGCGACATGTTGGATAGTGAGATTTCGAACTTTCATCAATCGATACATGAAAAGGTAACAGAGATAAGTAGCCACCTTTTATTCTTCAATCTTGAGCTAAATTTTCTTTCGGACGCCGAACTTAAAGACAAGTTAAAATCACCTGAACTTAATCATTACTATCCATGGATCAGAGATCTACGAGTTTTCCAGCCTCACCAACTTGACGACAAACTTGAAAAGCTTTTTCTCGAGAAGAACATAAGCGGCCGCGCCGCCTGGACGCGACTTTTTGATGAAAAAATTGCTGAGCTAAGATTTTCGATTGGTGATACCGAATTAAATATGGCAGAAGCACTCGACAAACTATCTGATAAGCGTGCTAACATCCGAAAAGTCGCTGCCGCGGAAATATCTAAAGTTTTAAATGATAACGTCAGATTATTCTCGCTCATTACGAATACATTAGCCAAAGATAAAGCCATTGAAGATAATTGGCGAAGTTACAATAGCCCAGTATCTGCCCGGAATCGAGTTAACCATGTTGAAGATGACGTCGTAGACGCCTTAGTCGAAACCGTTACATCAAATTATAAAACACTCTCGCATCGCTATTACCAGCTTAAAGCGAAATGGATGGGAGTTGAAAAATTGAATTACTGGGACAGAAACGCACCACTTCCAGAAAATGACGATACAATTATAGATTGGTCTGAAGCTAAGGAAATAGTGCTAGACGCCTATAAGGGCTTCTCACCTGCATTAGCAAATATCGGCCAACAGTTTTTTGATAGGCACTGGATAGACGCTCCCACGAGGCCCGGGAAAGCCTCTGGTGCATTTTCTCATCCAACCGTCCCCAGCTCAAATCCTTTCATTTTACTAAACTATCAGGGGAAGCTTCGAGACGTAATGACACTTGCACACGAACTTGGACATGGAGTGCATCAAGTTCTAGCTTCTCGACAAGGGTGCCTAATGGCGGACACTCCCCTTACTTTGGCCGAAACTGCGTCAGTTTTTGGAGAGATGCTAACGTTTCAATCCCTGCTGGAAAGAAATAAGAATGATCATACGAAACGCAAAATTATGATCGCGTCAAAAGTAGAAGATATGTTGAACACGGTCGTAAGGCAGGTCGCTTTTCATGAATTTGAGAGCAGCGTCCATGCTAAAAGACGTTCTGGCGAATTATCCCCAGAAGAGATCGGGAATATCTGGATGAATATACAGGAAAAAAGTTTAGGGCCAGCGATAAAGTTGAATGACGACTACAGGGTTTTTTGGACGTATATACCGCACTTTATTCACTCCCCTTTCTACGTTTACGCCTATGCGTTTGGCGATTGCTTAGTAAATTCTTTGTACGCTGTTTTTAAAGAGCACAGTTCAGAATTTTCTGAAAAATATATCGACATGCTTAAAGCCGGCGGTACTTTAAGGCATAAGGAGTTACTTGCACCATTTGATCTAGATGCCTCCGATCCAAATTTCTGGAGAAAAGGACTATCATTAATTGAAAACCTCATAGATGAGTTGGATCAAGATTAGTAAAACTAGCCGCTGCTGACTTTCGATATTTTAACTCCCCTATTGTGAAAAAAAGTGTAGGATTTAAACTTTAATTGTAAAATTAACAAACAGTAAAAATTAAAGATAAGTGCTAGCGAATTATTTAACAGGGATTTGTAGTTGTACGTCGTAATATTCGAAGTAGAGCCTTATGAAAGCGGTAAAGAAAGGTATTTAAACCTAGCCGCGCAACTCAGACAAGAATTGTCAAAAGTTGATGGTTTTATTTCAATAGAGCGTTTTCAAAGTCTAAATAATCCCCAAAAAATATTATCACTGTCGACTTGGAGAGATGAAGAATCAATAAAAGTTTGGAGAGACCAACTCGAGCACCAATCCACACAAAAAGAGGGAAGAGAACATCTTTTTGCGGGCTATCGGATTAGAGTAGCTCAAATTGTTCGAGATTATTGCCTAGAAACTTCACCCTGGCAAAAATAGAGAGAGGCAACTTTTATACTTTCCATCCCACAAAATTAACCTATTTTAAACATCATGGAACAGGAAGATAAAAACTCGTTTTCGGGGCGTCTTAGGCGTTACGCAAAAGTAACAGGCGCCGTCGGCGGTCTCGCAGCGCGCGCAGCCGGCCAGAGGTATCTGGGTCTAGACTTGGGCAAGCAGCAAATGCCTTCTGAATTAAAATCGGCACTAGGCAACCTAAAAGGCCCAGTAATGAAAGTCGCGCAAATTTTAGCCACTATTCCTGACGCACTACCAGAGGAGTACGTTAAAGAATTGCAGCAACTGCAATCCAACGCTCCAAGCATGGGCCGACTATTTGTAAAGCGGCGAATGACCGGCGAACTAGGCAGTGATTGGAAAAGTCGATTTTCGTATTTTGACGAAAACTCAGTTGCGGCGGCATCACTTGGCCAAGTTCATAGAGCCAATAGTTTGGATGGGACCGAGCTTGCATGCAAATTACAATACCCTGATATGAGCTCGGCAGTTGAAGCAGATTTGCGACAGTTGAGAATAGCAATGTCACTTTATGAGCGCTACGATAGCGCAATAAAAGCATCAGAAATCTACAAAGAACTGTCCGCTAGAATTCGCGAGGAACTCGACTACTTGCGCGAAGGACGTAATATGACCTTATACAAGATGATGCTGGAAAATGAACCGAACGTTAATGTTCCAAACTTTTACGAAGATCTCTCCACCGAACGGCTGATCACAATGAGCTGGCTGAAGGGGTCATCTCTCTTGAACTATATAGCGACAAACGAAAATCAAGAAGCCCGGAACCACGTCGCAATAAATATGTTCAGAGCTTGGTACATTCCGTTTTATTTGTATGGGATAATACACGGTGATCCCCACCTAGGTAATTATTCGATTACCGAAGAAGGGGATGTGAACCTCATGGACTTTGGATGTATTCGCGTCTTTCCTGCAAGTTTCGTCAAAGGGGTAATTGACCTTTACCATGGCTTAAGAGATGACAACGAAGAACTAGCGGTTGAAGCCTACAAGACCTGGGGCTTTGAAAACCTAGATATGGAAACTATAAATGTTTTAAATCAATGGGCCCGTTTCGTCTACGCACCTCTAATGGAAGACAAAATTAGGAGTATACAGGATACAAATAGTGGGGCTTATGGTCGGGAAGTTGTCCAAAAAGTGCATCGAGAGCTGCGCCGTTTAAATGGCGTAAAACCACCTAGAGAGTTCGTGCTGATGGATAGGGCAGCCATCGGATTGGGCTCTGTTTTTTTACACTTAAAAGCCGAGGTAAACTGGTATAAAATTTTTCAAGACCTAATAAATGATTTCGACCCCAGTAAATTGGCTAATCGCCAAGAGCAAATTCTAACGGCGGCATCGGTACCTCAACCGGAATAAATTGCATCAAGCTCATAAGAATACCTGACGAACGTTACATAACTAACCGCATTTTGAATGCCCACACGTTGTACATACATCACATCCTTCCTGGCGAAGTATCCCGAAGGAACCACAACTGGGGCAAGACTTTCCTTTTTCCCTTTGAAAATCTAGGATATTTTCACCACGTTCAACCTTTTTACTAGACGATCCCTCTCTTGGTATAAAACCTATTTCAATCATATGCTTTTCAATCACTTCTCCTATTGCCGCCAATAGCGAAGGGACATATCGACGCTCCATCCAAGCGCCTCCTCTAGGATCAAACACCGCTTTTAACTCCTCCACCACGAAAGAGACCTCGCCCCCTCGCCTAAAGACAGCACTGATCATTCTTGTAAGTGCCACTGTCCACGCAAAGTGTTCCATGTTTTTTGAGTTGATAAATATTTCAAACGGCCGTCGTTTACCATCTTGCATAATATCGTTCATAGTGATGTATATTGCATGATCACTTTCCGGCCATTTAATTTTGTAAGTTTTACCATCTAGCTGCTCTGGTCTTTCTAAAGGGACAAGTGGTTTGTCATCGATACTTTCGCCCTCCTCCCTTTTTTCTTTCGGAAGTAATTCCTGATCACTCTTATATTCATCTTTGTCTACAGACAACACAGAGCCCGTAATATCGTTTGGACGATAAGTGGTACAACCTTTACATCCTAAGTCATATGCAGATTTATAAACTGCCTTGAAAGTTTCGAATTCTATATTTTCTGGGCAATTTATAGTTTTAGAAATCGAACTATCAATATACTCCTGAACAGCTGCTTGCATCACTAAATGGTCGTTTGGTTGAAGCGTCTGTGCATCGACAAATGCTTGTGTTTTATTTTCACCTTTACCTTTTAATTCTTCGAATAGCGCAAGTGCATAGTCACTGACTGGCTCTATGAAAGTAGAACCATCAGATTGAAGAACTTTCCGATTATATTTAAACGCAAAAACTGGCTCTAAGCCGGACGAAACATTATTAGCTAACAGAGATATTGTTCCCGTTGGTGCAATTGACGTAAGCAAGGCATTTCTTATTCCATAGCTGTTTATGCCAGCCCTCAGGTCTTTAGGGAGTTTTTTTACATTGTGGTTTTCTATGAATTTTTCCTTAACAAACAATGGGAATGAACCTTTTTCCTTTGCCAAGTCTATAGAGCACCTATAAGCGCTATCCCTTAAAACTCTCAACCAATTTTTTGTCAAATTCACCGCTTCTTCCGAACCGTATCTGACTCCGCACATTATTAGTGCATCGGCTAAACCTGTTATCCCAAGCCCTATCCGACGTTTACTTACTGCTTCTTCTCTCTGCTGATCGATGGGGTATCTGGAAATATCGATAACATTATCCAACATTCTAACAGCTGTCCCCGTTAACTCCCTTAATGCCGTCAAGTCCATTGAGGCGCCTTTTTCAAATGCCTTATTGATCAATTTTGCAAGGTTTATCGAGCCCAGTAGACAGGCACCATATGCCGGCAAGGGTTGCTCTCCGCATGGGTTTGTAGCAGAAATTTTTTCACAATAAGCTAGGTTATTTTGCTTATTGATGCGGTCGATAAAAATCACGCCAGGTTCAGCAAATTCATAAGTGGATTTCATAATTTTATTCCACAACTCAGTCGCCGCTACTGTCTTATATACTCTTCCCTCAAACTTCAAATCCCAGTTTTTTCCTCCGGAGACGGCTTCCATAAATTTGTCAGTTATCAGTACAGACAAGTTGAACATCCTCAGCCGGGACGGGTCTTTCTTCGCTTCCACGAAATCCTCTATGTCCGGATGATCACAACACAACGTGGCCATCATCGCGCCCCGGCGGGACCCTGCACTCATTATAGTTCGGCACATCGAGTCCCAAACATCCATAAAAGAGAGCGGACCGGAAGCGTCAGCACCTACTCCGACTACCGGCGCTCCTTTCGGTCTGAGAGTAGAAAAGTTGTAACCGATGCCACCACCTTGTTGAAGAGTGAGAGCAGCTTCTTTAACTGCAGTAAATATTCCTGCCATATCATCGGGAATATCACCCATAACAAAGCAATTGAATAGCGTAACAGAACGCCCCGTTCCTGCTCCGGCAATTATTCTACCCGCTGGCAGAAATTTAAATTCTTTCAGCGCATCATAAAATTTTTGGTCCCATTTTTTAGGCTCTTTTTCAACTGAAGCGACAGTTTCCGCTATACGCCTCCATGTATCCTCAATACTTGAATCAATAGCGTTTCCATCTGCACCGAAGAATCTATATTTGCTGTTCCATATCCATTGGGAAATTTGTGAATTGAGTTCCATTGATCCAGACCAAAATGACTTTTTGCTTTCTCGCTGTTATTACGCCGAACAAATTTGTGTTAACACCGTGTGTTTCAAGATGAGTATTCATAGTTGGCTACGGATAACAACAGTATGCACGCAGATTTGTCAAAATTAATTTGTGGAATTCCAAAAATAATAAAACGAATCTTTTAGAATGAATCAGCCAGCTCGATAGCCGAAATTCGCCATTGAAAACAGGATATTGAGTGATCTTTATATTAGGATTTTGCGATTTAAACTCCAAGTACGCTCTCTGCATATGGTAGTTACTTGTCACAAGAATGATAGAACTCAAGCTATTATCACGCACCCATTGAAGACTTTCTCTAGCATTTCCTCTGGTATCTTCAGCTGTATAGCCAAGCGTGATGCAACAATTAAAGAGCTTGGCACTCTTAGGTAATTTGCCTCCATCCAGCAAATTCAAAATATCTGATCTGGTTACCTTTTCATTGACCCCAGACACAAATAATAAATCTGCTTTATCGTTTTCCAATAATGTGATCCCAACTTCTAATCTTCTTGAGCCACCAGTTAATACAATTATAGCATCACTTTTTACAATGTCGCCGGGGGTTTGAATTGGGATTGATCTCAAGAAATTCGCAAAGCCGATAACCCATAAAAATACTAAAAGCAAAAAAAGTGTCACCAATGAGCGTTGGATAACTTTAAAATTAAAGAAAGCGTTTTCCATTCATTCCCAAAATTATTAACTTTGCTTCCAAAGAAGGATTAATACCGAAACCCCAGCCACGATAATTCCCAACAGAGCGTAGGAAACAGGGACTAACATAAAGATTATCCAATCCAAAAGATTTATTTGCTTAAAAATATCTATCTCCACATCACCAAAAAAAGCAACTTTAAGCAATCTATCTAATATAAAAAATGTTCCCATGGCCAAAGCCGTCCCACAAGCACTAGAAAAACCTAAAACCGCCAGCACATGCTTTTGAAAAGTTCTGGCTATAAAACCATTTTTAGCACCAATCAAATGCATCACTTGGATTGTTTCCCTGTTGATTGCCAGCCCTGAATGAACTGCAAAGATTACGGAAATCATAGCGGTAAACAGTGTAAGGCTGACTATCACGGAAAATAATTTTTTAGCTCCACTGAATGTCTTTGCGTCTGGTAAAAATAACTCTGCATGACTTTCTATAAATATCTCTGTCGATAAACTTTTAAGAGAAGTATTGAGGTCGGGCAAAATATCATTTCTACTTAATCTTATTTCGATTAATGCAGGCAGTAGAATATTTTTAAAAATATCTCTTTCTACCAATGGGTTAATTAATCTTTCAATGTCATTTTTTTCTAAAACTGTAACACTTTCAATACCAGGGAATGCGCGCAAAATTTTCAGTGTATCATCTAGGCGTGTAACACCAGCATCGTTAGCAATTCTTTCGGTAGGGTTTGGGACATGAATTGTAACCAGGTCTCGCGTAGCGCTTCTCCACTTATCAAAAGATAATGTTGATACAGCACTAAAAAGGACTGCTAGAAGCGCCAAATAAATCATAGAGGTCATTATCCAGCCTAAAAAGAAATTCGACCCGGCGAGCTTAAATATTCTCATAATATGACCTTTCCAATGCCCGCCTTTTCCATATAAATATGACTAGCAACAATATTTCCTCTGGATAAGAAACCCCTAATCACTAAATAAAAGTTTTCTATCTTCTATACGCAGGACTGGATAATCGAATTTTTGTATTAAGTTTTCATTATGGGTCGCAATCAGAATATTCGTTCCAGTTCGATGCAACTCTTTAAAGAGATATAATAATCGGTCCGCTATAGTGTCATCAACATTACCAGTTGGTTCATCCGCCAATAAAAGTACTGGCCGAGCTATAACAGCTCTCGCTATTGCTACTCGCTGTTGCTGTCCTCCAGATAAGGACGTAGGTAAATCATCTAAATGATCACCCAACCCCACCCATTCTAACAATTCCGGGACATGGCGTCGTATAATGGAACCTTTGGTGTCAAAAATCCTCAATGGTAGCGCTACATTCTCTCGAACAGTCAAGTTATTTATTAACCGGAAATCCTGAAAAACTATTCCCATCCTGCGCCTTATTTCTGGGATTTCTTTTTTTGTAATTGATGAAGTATCACGGCCAAATAAATTTATCTTTCCTTTTGACGGAAAAATCCCCAGGTAAATCGCTTTAAGCAGAGATGACTTTCCCGCCCCACTTTTGCCCGTCAAGAAGTGAAAATTACCTTCACCCAAGTCAAAACTTACATCGGTGAGAATTGCTTCTTTCCCCCGATATCTTATTTCGACATTTTCAAACCTAACCATATGAATAAAAATTCCTAACTATTCTTTTCTAATCTTTTCAAATAGAATATGAAGACAACCATCAAACGTAATGGGAAAAAGATAAGCGATTTTATGGTCATTACCTACTATTTTTCTTTTGGAAAATTTTCAAATTATCATTTACCCAGGGGTAACAAAAACTGGTTCTAAATTGGCTTTCATCCAAGGACGATTTATTTAATGCGTATAGCCTGCCCTAATTGCTCAGCCCATTTCGATGTGCCCGACGATGCCATCCCAAAGGACGGGAGAAAGCTTCGGTGTAGTCAGTGCCAGCACAAATGGCATCAATTACCAATAACGGAGAATAACGAACTCGCCTTCGAGGATAAAGCAGAAGAGTTACCTGATCCTCTAGAAACTGAAATTGAACTTACAGGCAATATTCCCATTCCATCTTCTGAGGAAATTATTGAAACTTCTCAAAAGAAGCGACTGAATCTACCATGGGTACCAATAACAATTTTTGGGGTGGTTGTCCTTGCAATATCGGCGGGTCTTTATTGGCGTGCAGAAGCCGTAAAACAATACCCCCCCATTGCAGTTGTATATGATGCCATAGGGCTTCACGTTCCAGTTAAGGGAGAAAATCTTGTTTTAAAAAATATTGGTGCTTGGAGAAACAATGAACAATTTATGGAAATTTTGCTTGTCCAAGGAGAGATCTATAATCCGACAGAAATGGTGCAAGCAGTTCCAATAATTCAAGGGACAGAAATAGACGCAACAGGACGCGAATTGCAAACTGAGTTCTTCACTCCAGAGGCAAAGACACTTTTACCCGATGAAACCATAAAATTTGAATTCCAAAAGCCGTTTCCAGATGAGAACACTGTAAAATTACTAGTCACGTTTTCAGATCAGGACCGCGGCGGCGACTCTGGTTACTGATGAGAACAATTTCAGCACAAAAAGAGGAAGATGAATTGCGATTTACAGTTATTCTCTTCAATTTTTTACTTATTCGCGGGGCCTAAATATTACTGTAGCCAAGCAGCGAGTTTTTCATCTTGTATTATTTTTTCAAAAGCCTGACGTTCTCTTATGACAGAAAACACGTCATTACTAACCAAAACTTCTGGAATTAATGGTCGACTGTTATAATTAGACGCCATTACAGCGCCGTAAGCTCCCGAACACGTTATAGCCAGAAGGTCATTTTGGCTAACCTCAGGCAACATTCGATCTTTCGCAAAATAATCACCACTCTCACAAATAGGCCCCACCACGTCACATAAGCTTTTTTGAGAAGATAGATTTTTTTCCGTTACTGGAACAATAGCATGAAAGCCATCATAGAGTGTGGGTCGAATGAGATCATTCATTGCGCCGTCCACGATCACAAACTTCTTCTGTTCACCTTGTTTGACATAAATCACCCGAGTAATCAGTATACCTGCTTCACCAACTAAATATCGACCTGGTTCAATACTCAACTTGCAATCCAAATCCCCTACCGTCTCCAAGATGATTTGGTTATAAGCATTCAAATCGGCAAGGCTTTCATCTGAATAAGGAATACCCAAGCCCCCACCCAAATCCAAATGCGAAATTTCATGACCTGTTGATCTAAGATACCGTGTCATTTCCGCTATTTTTTCATACGCCGACTTATATGGAGAAAGTTCTAAAAGTTGAGACCCTATATGAACTGCCAAACTTTTCATGGATACATTAGAAAGGGTGGATGCTTTAGAAAAAAATATTGGCGCATCCTTCAAATCAATCCCAAACTTGTTTTCCTTCTTACCTGTCGTTATTTTCTCGTGGGTTTTGGCATCCACATCAGGGTTCACCCTAAGGCCTATCGTAGCAACTTTCCCAAGAGACTTTGCTATCTCATTGATATTTATTAACTCCGCCTCTGACTCTACATTTATTTGGAATATATCGTTATTTAACGCCTCTACTATCTCCTCTGTTGTCTTCCCGACACCAGAAAAAACAATTTTTTTGGGGTCAACACCGGCCAGCAAGCACCTTTTAAACTCACCCAGCGAGACCACGTCGGCGCCAGCACCTTCTTTTGCTAGTGTTTTAATTATGCTTAAATTAGAGTTAGCCTTAACCGCAAAATAAATTGAAATTTTCGTTGGTGATAACGCAGCAGCAAGCCCCCTGTACTGATCCAATATTTTATTATACGAGTAACAGTAGAACGGCGTTCCGACTTCGCTCACTATTTTGCTAACGTCAACACTTTCAACAGTTAAGTTCCCGTTTTTATAGTTAATCACTCAATTTTCCCAAACTTATTTAAATTAATGCGTCGGATATTTTTTAAAGTTATAACTTTCGTTTGAACCCAATGGCTTAGGTGCCCCTCTTTTTCCACAACTGCCAAGTGAAAGAAAGGAAAAAGATAGTATTGTTAACCAGATAAAACAAAAACTGGCACATTTTCTTTTCATTAAAACATCCTTACAGCTAAAGAAATCGTTTCCGTGCCTTGGTAACTGCCTTAGCTACGTTGACTGGTGCGGTTCCTCCAAAACTGACGCGACTAGAAATAGATTTCACGGGATCCAATACGTCGAACACATCTTCATTTATGGACGACTCGATATCTTGGAGATCTTCTATATTTAAATCAACCAACCTACATTTTTTTTGCTCTGCCAGTTTAACAATCTCACCCGTAATATGATGTGCTCTACGAAATGGGAGTCCTAGTACGCGAACCAACCAATCTGCTAGATCGGTAGCTGTCGAAAACCCTTGATCAGATGCCGCAAGCATATTTTCTACATTTGGTTTCATATCCTCAACTATCCCAATGCATGCATAAATACACACCTCTAATGTGTCTGCTGCATCAAATAAGGGCTCCTTGTCTTCCTGCATATCCTTAAAGAAAGCAAGAGGTAGTCCCTTCATCATCACGAGCAGTGAATTTAGTGCGCCGATGACCCTTCCAGTTTTTCCTCTTACTAGCTCTGCCGCATCCGGATTACGCTTTTGCGGCATTATAGAGCTACCAGTAGTGAATGCGTCGGACAAACTGATAAAATCAAACTGAGCACTATTCCAATTAATAATTTCTTCAGAAAAACGCGATAAATGAACGATGCAAATTGATGCAGCTGATAGAAATTCTAATGCAAAGTCCCTATCGGATACTGCGTCTAAAGAATTTGCTGTTGGCCGATCAAAACCCAGTTTATGAGCCGTAAAATCGCGATCAATTTTAAAAGAAGTGCCTGCTAACGCAGCAGATCCTAAAGGACACTCATTCAACCTGCTCCTACAGTCTGCAAAGCGTCCCCGATCCCTACCGAACATCTCAACATAGGCTAGCAAGTGATGGCCAAAAGTTACAGGCTGCGCCACTTGAAGATGTGTGAAACCTGGCATGACTACGTCACTATTCTCATCTGCTTTGTTGATTAAAGCTTTTTGTAGTAGGCTTAGTGCCTCCATCAAATCATCTATCTTGTCCCTGACCCACATTCTAAAGTCGGTTGCAACCTGATCATTCCTAGACCGTGCCGTGTGTAATCTACCCCCAGTTTCTCCTATTAAAGTAGTTAATCGCGCCTCGACATTCATGTGTATATCTTCTAAGTCTCTCCTAAACTGAAAGTTGCCTTCGTGTATTTCTTTTTCAATCTGGTTAAGACCTTCAATTATTTCTTCGCTCTCTTTTGCTGAAATAATTTTTTGCTTTCCAAGCATCTCTGCATGAACTCTCGAGCCCTCTATATCTTGAACGAAAAACCGTTTATCGAAGTCTATTGAAGGATTTATTTTTTCCATAATTTCAGAGGGGACACCAGTAAATCGACCACCCCACACAGAACTTACCTGAGACTTACCTTTTTCTTTATTTTTTCTATCTATATCTTTAGTCTTTTTTTCCATTTCAGGGGGCTTTCTGATGCGGGTTCAAAATTTTTTCTTAACATTAGCTCACAGACTAATAGTTCTCTTGCTCACACTCATAGTAGTAGCGGAGGTTGCCCATGCAAAGCCACCAAAATCTGGAGATATGAACAAGTTCACAGAAAATAACCCATCCATCGAGAGCCCTTCAACTCCTTTCATCGATCCGAGTGGTAAAGAAGTTACTCTTCATGAGTTTAAAAACAACTGGACCCTTTTAAATTTTTGGGCGACTTGGTGCGCTCCTTGTATTAGTGAATTACCTTCTCTTGCAAAACTTGAATCTAAAATTAATAACTCGAAATTTAAGTTGTTATTGATTTCTATCGACCGCAGTGGGCCAAAAGTGTTTCAACCCTTTTTGAAGAGATTAGGACTAGCATCACTTAAGTCGGGAAGCGATCCGAAAGCATCCCTAATGCGTGAATTAGGTCTAACCGGCATTCCGACAACACTTCTCATTAGTCCCACCGGAAAAGTCGTTGGCAAACTGGTGGGTACTGCCAAGTGGGACACGCCATCCGCAGTAGAGCTGGTTAATTTTTACCTACGAAATTAGGTGATCAAACACTTATTTCGTTTAGTGTAGCGAGTTATTACCGCGTTCGAGAGCCTCTAACGACAACGAGTATGGCGTACTTTCAAGGGGTTTGCTTGCAATTGCTTGGATTGGACTGTTTCCGAGCACCAATGAGTTAACTCTTAACTCGGCAATTAGCGCGTCAGCGACTTTTTTTTCATTACCCTCTAAATCTGAGACTGCTTTTGCCAGCAACTCAAATGCTTTATCTGCAACCTTTTTGGTCATCACACACCCTTCTTTCTAAAGGATTAAAACTATTTTTGATTAATTTATATTATATTTTATATAAATGCAATAAAAAGTTTCTACAAAATATTTTCCTTTAAAAGCACACTACCTAGTAGGAATAGGTTCATCCCCACTATAGTCATAGAACCCTTTTCCTGTTTTTCGCCCTAACCAACCGGCCTCAACGTATTTAACCAGTAGAGGACATGGTCGATATTTTGGATCAGCCAGACCCGCATGCATCACCTGCATTACGGATAAGCAAGTATCAAGACCGATAAAATCAGCTAGCTGAAGAGGACCCATAGGGTGGTTAGCGCCGAGGCGCAAACCTATATCAACCGAACTAATTGTACCAACACCCTCGTAAACAGCGTAGACAGCTTCATTAATCATTGGAACCAAAATCCTGTTGACTATGAAAGCTGGAAAGTCTTCTGCCTCTGCAACTGTTTTACCAAGAGATTCCGACAATTCTTTAACGGATGCAAACGTCTCTTTACTCGTCGCAATCCCTTTTATCAACTCCACTAATTGCATTACCGGAACTGGGTTAAAAAAATGCATTCCTATGAATTTTTCTGGCCTATCGGTTGTTGAAGCCAAGCGTGTGATTGAGATTGACGATGTATTTGTTGCCAAGAGAGTGTGTTCATTTAAGCAACCCGCTATCTCTTGAAATATCTTACGCTTTATATCTTCGTTTTCAGTCGCAGCTTCGATGACGATATCGCAATTTTTAAAGCCTGAGTAATCTGTTGCAGTTTCTATACGTGAGAGCGCGGACTTCACATCCTTTTCGGTAATTTTCCCTCTGCTCGCCTGGCGGGCCATATTTTTTTCTATTGTCTCGATACTGCGCCGCAGGAGGTCTTGATCTAAATCTAATAGCTGAACCGTTCGTCCGCTAAGTGAAACTACGTGTGCTATGCCACTGCCCATCTGTCCAGCACCAACAATACCAACATTGCCTATCATCACATCACCAGCCTCTACTGCTCTAAGGGATCTGATTAACCCGTGAAACCGTTTTTCTGGAGCTCGTCATCCAGCTCCGGTACAGCCTTAAATAAATCAGCAACAAGACCAAAATCCGCAACTTGGAAAATCGGCGCTTCTTCATCCTTATTAATTGCCACAATTACCTTGCTATCCTTCATTCCTGCTAGATGCTGAATAGCTCCGGATATACCAACGGCAATATATAAATCAGGCGCAACTACCTTACCAGTTTGCCCAACTTGATAATCGTTTGGAACATAGCCTGCATCGACTGCTGCCCTAGATGCGCCAACTGCTGCACCAAGTTTGTCCGCTACCGCTTCTATAATTGGAAAGTTTTCTCCTGACTGCATGCCACGCCCTCCCGACACGACGATACGCGCCGATGTCAAGTCAGGACGTTCAGAAGCGCTAAGCTCAGATCCTATATACTGGCTAAGCCCTGCATCCCCTGATGCATCGATCTTTTCTATCGATGCACTGCCACCGTCTTCCTGTGCTGCCTCAAAAGACGTGCCTCTAACGGTGATTACCTTTATGCTGTCCGAGGTTTTTACAGTAGCCATTGCATTCCCTGCATAGATCGGCCGCACAAAAGTTTCAGCATCGATTACTTCAGAGATCTCTGAGATCTGCTGTACATCTTTCAGCGCAGCAACACGAGGCATGATATTTTTCGCTGAGGTCGTCGCTGTGGCGAGTATATGACTATAGTTTTCGGCGATCTTACTAACTAAAGTTGCAACGTTTTCCGCCAGCGCATTGGCATACTCATCCGAGTCTGCGACTAAAATCTTAGTAACACCTTCTATTTTCGAGGCATCGTTTGCTGCACCGTCACAGCCAGATCCCGCTACTAATATCTCTATTTCACCACCAATTGCCTTAGCCGCTGTTACCGCATTTAAAGTGGCGGGCCCGAGCTCCGTATTACCGTGTTCCGCAATTATCAAAATAGTCATGTTAAATTACCTTTGCTGTATTTCGTAGTTTATCAACTAAGTCGGCAACATCCTCGACCTTAACTCCCGATTCTCGTTGTGGCGGCTCTGCAACCTTCAGAACCTCTAGGCGTATGGAAGGGTCTACACCAAGATCAGCCGGCGAGGTTTGATCAATCGGTTTTTTCTTAGCCTTCATAATATTTGGCAGTGAAGCATATCTGGGTTCATTCAGACGTAAGTCTGTCGTAATAACAGCAGGCAACTTTACCGAAATTGTTTCTAGTCCGCCATCAACTTCTCTTGTTGCTTTGACTTGCTCTCCTTCAACCTGGATATCCGAAACAAAGGTCGCTTGTCCCCAACCAAGTAACGCCGCTAGCATTTGTCCTGTCTGATTGGAATCATCGTCGATGGCCTGTTTGCCGACAATGATGAGCGACGGCCCCTCTTTATTGGCCAACTCTTTAAGAATTTTTGCTACAGCTAATGGCTCCACATCTCCATCGTGGAGGACGTGTATTCCTCTATCTGCTCCCATTGCCAGCGCCGTTCTTATAGTCTCTTGGCATTGCTGAACGCCGACTGAAACAGCTATTATTTCTTCGCAAACCCCTGCTTCTTTAAGCCTTATTGCCTGTTCAACTGATATTTCGTCGAAGGGGTTCATCGACATTTTAACGTTTGCCAGTTCAACGCCTGTTTGATCGGCCTTCACTCGCACTTTTACGTTATAATCAATTACCCGTTTGACTGGCACAAGAATCTTCATAGCTAACTCGAACCCCGCTGATTTAAATCAAAATCTTTCACACTCTACCTAGGAGAGACAGACAAATATGTCAAGACAAACGGGCCGATATAGGGGCATTGCCGAAATTCACCTGACTTACGATCTACCGGTTCTTCCCAGGGACCCAAAGTACATCCTTTGCACCATTATCATTTACGTGTCTTGACAAAACAAATAAATGATCCGACAGCCTATTAATATATTTTATTGCTGCGGGATTAACTTCTTCTTTTGAAGAAAGAAGCGTAATGTGACGTTCGGCTCGCCTTACTATTGTTCGAGCATTATGAAGAAATGCCCCAACCGGGGTACCCCCGGGCAACACGAATGAAGAAAGCGGCTGCAAACTCTTATTCATCAGATCGATTTCATTTTCCAGCCGGTCGACTTGATTTTGAGAAATTCTCAGCGCCCCCGACTTCCTTTCGCCTCCTTCCGGTGTGCAAAGATCCGCACCCAAATCAAAGAGGTCGTTTTGAATACGTGCAAGAGCTTCGTCGACGGTCCCAGCCGCCTCCAAACGAGCTAGGCCAATGGCTGCGTTTGCTTCATCGACCGCCCCATAGGCAGCCGGTCTATCCGAATACTTTGCTACTCTGTCACCACTTCCCAAAGAGGTAAAACCTTCATCCCCACCTCTAGTGTATATCTTAGTCAACTTGACCATGTAATTATCCCTCGCTTCTCTAATCTTTAGCTATAGCTAGCAATATTATGACTAGCAGTATAGCAATGCCTTGAAACAAAATTCTGTAGCGCATAAACATATTTGATCTTTGAGGCCCTAACTTGCCCCCGCGAGCCATAGCAACCAGCCCACCAACCAACGCGCCAACGACAAGAATGACTGAGATAGCGAGTAATATGATTATCAGAGTATCCATCCGTACACGATATAGCTGTGATTAGGCTTTCGGCAAGACAAATGCCAAGATAAAATAAAATTGAATTTGGTTAAATAGAGGTTTAGATGGGTTTTCTTTTTCATATTTCCCGTTGCAATCATTATGATTTGACGGAATTTTTACCATGGCATATTTCTGGTAAACGAGTTGGATATGTGCACAAAAACCATTCGAAATATCTCGAAGCTTTCCCAAAAATTTTTGTGTCGCTGTCAGATCATTTTGCATTATCTGATAACCTTGTTAATCCAGAAGAAAGAACTATGGCTATAGAGGAGATGCTTCAAATACTGAGAACCGAAGACCCTAAGCTCAGCAAATTGAATGAAAAATACGCGGTTAAAGAAAATATTAACGGAAAAACGTTAATGGAGATTGATAGAGGAGCTGCTGATTTTTTTGGGATCTTAAACACAGGCGTGCATCTCAATGGCATTACCAATGATCATGAAAATAAAAAAATGTGGGTTGCTACCCGCTCCCATCAGCGCAAAACTTTTCCGGGTGAATTGGACAATATGGTTGCTGGCGGACAACCCAGTAACATAACGCGGCAAGAAAATGTTGTTAAGGAATGTTATGAGGAAGCTTCAATTCCAGAAGAGTTGGCGAAAGCAAGTGAACCAAAGGGCTTTGTGAGTTATAATATGCAAGCCGGAACGACCCTTCGACGAAAAATTCTATATGTCTATGATCTCTATCTTCCTAGCTCATTTATCCCCTTACCAAACGACAACGAGGTCGAAAAATTCGAGTTAGTTCCCGTCGAGACCGTAATGGAAACAATTAAAAATCGCCCGCATGCGTTTAAATACAATTGTAACTTAGTTATTATAGACTTTCTTATTAGAGAGGGTCTAATCAATGAAGACCTTGAGAATTTTAACAAACTCGTGGAAGGCTTGCGCTGCCCGATTATCTAATTGTCTACGATAAAGCCAGACTGTTCCCCAAGGAGCGTCGCTCTCAGCATATGACGAGTTTGCGTTAAATCGAAATCAGCCAATGCCATATGCATCGTTGTTCTGTTATCCCAGCAAAGTAAATCCCCAGCTCTCCATACATGCCTGTAGACATTTTCTGGTCTGGTTGCATGATAACAAAGATAGTCAATCAACGGCTTACTTTCCTCGCTAGTCATCCCGTGAAAGTGCGAAACTCTCTCACTCACATATAAGGCTTTTTTACCACTTTCAGGATGCACTCGCACTGTCGGATGAGCTATGGGAGGATTTAATTTTCGTGTCTCCTCAACTTCTTTTGGGTCGCGTTGGAATAGGCCTGCAGTCAATGAGATATCATAGACCGAATGAAGTTCATCCACTATCTTTTGCATTGGTTTTGATAGTGTCTCGTATGCCTTGACCATATTACAGAACATTGTATCCCCGCCTACTGGCGCAGGCTCAACACAAAATAACATTGATGCCGCAGCCGGCCTCTGTGTATACGAATAATCTGAGTGCCAGTTCCGTCCAACGTTTCTTGTTTCTGATGGCCGCCCATTTATCGGCCTAGTCGTAATTTCCATCAGCTGAGGAAAATTTTCTAATCGATAATATGGAGTACTCGCATGGTCATCAAGGTCACCAAAATTACCGGCAAATTCTATTATCTCAAGGGGTTCGGCGTTTTGTTCTCTAAATAAAACAATATGATGCTCGTGCCATATTTTCTTTATGAATGCAGTTTGCACGTCGCTTAAGGGTTCACTAACACTAACCCCCTCAATTTGCGCGCCCAATGCGTAAGCTAGTTGTTTAACTTCACTCATTTAATTCCTCAAATTAGATTTACCAAGATAGTATCCCCTAAGTTACATAGAGCGTTTTGCTTGAAGACATTAACTCTTCTATATAGTCGGGTTCCGCCATACCAGACTTTACCCGCGCTTCAAAAACAGCCTCCGCAGCCGTCAGGGATTCCAATTTTGTTATCACTTCATCTATCCGACTGGATGGCACTACCGCAACACCATCAATATCACCGATTATAATATCACCCGTTTCAACAGTTATGCCCCCTATATGGATAGGCAGCCCGACCGATCCCGGTCCCGTCTTAGCTGGTGAATTAGGATTTACGCCTCGACAAAATACGGGAAGTAACCAAGGTTCAATTCCTTTTTGATCTCTCACCATTCCATCTGTGACAAAGCCTGCAACACCTTTATTTTTCATCATACCACAAACCAAGTCGCCAATAACAGCCGTAGTTTCAAAAGCGTCATTAGCACAAACGATGACGTCGCCGGGCTCAGATAAGTGAAGTGCTCCCATGACTGCTAAATTATCAGCAGGGTAAGCGAAACATGTCAGTGCTGGCCCGCAAAACGTTGAAGAGTTCATTTGGAGTGGCTTTATAGAATGGTGCATAGCCCCTCTCCCATCCATACAGTCCGCAACATTACTAGTATTGGCGCCTGCAAAAGCTTGAATCTGCTTTTCTGTTGGGCGCCTAACCGGCTTGCGAACTTTCAACATCGGCGGGTCATCTAACATAAAATATCTCCCAATTGTTTATGACAGTGTAAAACTAGTCCATACTTCATACAGAATTGGATTCTCGCTAAATTTATATACGACATATATTAACATTGAATTACTTAAAATTTTTTTAAAATTTCAGGAAGCCAAACCAAGAAAATTCGAATAAGCAGGAAAAGGCGTATAAATTCAATCCAACAAATCTAGATTTTTATTCCATGATAAGACCTCCCTTAAATATTTCAAAAAAAAAACAGCTAGCCATTATTGTAGTGTTTGTTGGTTTGCCTGTGATCTATTGCATCACTTGGTTGATGCTCAGTCATTGGTCTTTTCATCAGATTAATAAGATGCTCATCGAAACGGCAAGCCAGCAGAGAATTTCCATACCATTACAGCTAAGTCGATCGGGGTTTCCTTTTTCAATCTCTTGGCAAACGGAAGGATTACAGGTAGCAACATCTTTGCTGGACGGAGAGTTATCATTACAATTTTCAGACGTTGTGTT
>Ga0208624_1000350_pt1 | contig 24014 bp, 31 predicted proteins | sample Knorr_S23_td_DCM_FD_185607 | JGI IMG/M metagenome (GOLD analysis project Ga0208624, IMG submission 185607) | Marine microbial communities from Southern Atlantic Ocean transect - Knorr_S23_td_DCM_ad_71m_LV_A (SPAdes) (version 2) | ecosystem: Environmental > Aquatic > Marine > Oceanic | place...
AACAAAATACTCACTAATTACAACTGAGGCATTAAATGCGTTTGATTTTATCAATATTATGGCTTATGATTATACAGGATCATGGAATCCATCAGCACCAGGGCAGCACAGCTCAGCTGAGCACGCTCGAAGAGGTGTTAATTACTGGAAAAATACCATTGGAGTATCTGGTGAAAAACTAACCCTTGGAGTACCTTTTTACGGATACGACTTTCAAAATTCAACAACAGTAAAATCATTTACTTATGGCTCAATGGTAGCTTCTGATATTTCAAATGCTGACAGAGATAATGTTGGAAATAAATACTACAATGGAAGACCTACAATTCGAACTAAAGTTAGATTAGCCGCTGAAAGCTTAAGTGGAATAATGATTTGGGAATTAGGACAGGATTCTTTCACAGAATACTCACTTCTTGAGACTATTCATAAAAAATATACTGATTTAGGAGTTGAAACCACCAACTTATGTGGTAATTAGTAGAAATAGCTATTTTTGCATAAGATATACTTATGGATAAATTAGAATTTTTAAATAATATTTTTCTTGGGAACGAAATTAAGGATTACTTAATCTTTATATTGATTCTTTTATTTGGCTATATATTAATATCACCTATTAGCTCTTATTTAAGAAAAATTATTTTTAAAATAGTAGGAAATAAGAATCACAATAATGGTAAAGCTGAATTTGATTCTCTATTGAAGAAGCCTTTATATTATTTTCTACTATTATTAATATTCTATTTTGCATTTAATACATTATCATTTCCAGTCTCATGGGGGCTAGTAGACTCTTCAGAGTTGGGTTTAAAAATGATTCTTTCAAAGTCGTTTTCTTTTCTACTTATAGTAACTATTTTCTGGACCATATTACAGTCAGTTGAATATTTAGGTTTAAGGTTACAATTTAGGGCTGAGCAAACAGAAAGTAAAGTTGATGATCAATTAATCCCATTTGCAATTGAAATTGGAAAAGTCTTAGTTGTAATTTTTGCTATTGTAGTCATTCTTGCAAATGTATTTGATCAAAATGTTACTGCTTTAGCTGCTGGTCTTGGTGTTGGTGGTGTAGCAGTTGCGTTAGCATCTAAAGAAAGTTTAGAAAATCTTCTAGGATCATTTACTATTTTTTTAGATAAACCTTTTCAAGTTGGTGATATTATTACAATTGGAAACATCACAGGAAAAGTGGAAAAAGTTGGTTTTCGCAGTACAAGAGTCAGAACATTTGATAAAAGTGTTGTTACTGTCCCAAATAAAAATTTAGTTATTGCTGAATTAGATAACTTAGGAGTAAGACCTGTTAGAAGAGTTAAAATAAATATTGGACTTACATATTCCACAACTGTAAATCAAATCAAAGAAATTGTTAATGATATTCAAAAACTTATTGATGATCATGAACAAACAAATCAAGATGGAAAAGTTAGATTTTTAAACTTTGGTGCAAGCTCTCTCGATGTTATGGTTCTCTATTATGTCAACAGTCCTGATTGGGATGTATTAGTTGACACTCAGCAAGAAATCAATTTTAAAATTATTGAAATTGTAAACAAACATGGAAGTGATTTTGCATTTCCAACAACTTCAGTTTATTTAGAAAATCAAAATAAATAGAATACGCTTTCAAATTGAATCGTTCTGCAGTAATTTCAAAGAATAAGAAATATAGATACGAACTTTCCAGGGTTTGGTCTGAATCACCAAAAATAACATTTATCATGTTAAATCCCTCTGTAGGTAATGAAACTTATGATGATAAAACAATAAAAAGATTGATATTTTTTACAAAAAAATTTGGGTATGGAGGTTTTTACGTTGGTAATATTTTTCCTAATATAAATACAAAAGTCAATGACCTATATTTGGATGTTTCACATGATGAAAAGAAAAATAGAAAACATGTTAGCTCAATGATTAATAAAAGTGAAAGTGTTGTTTATGCTTGGGGCAAAACTATTGACAAACCTCCAAATTGGATTGATAAAATTGTAGACAAACCCATGTGTTTTGGTTTTAATAAAAATGGAACTCCGAAGCACCCTCTCTATTTAAGAAAAAGTACGTCTTTAATTTGCTTCAGGTAAATCAATTTCGGGTGGTCCAACTTCAGGCGGCTCATCTACATATTCATTAGTATATCTCGTTGGAAATTTTTTAAAAATCCATTTATCATTTTTTACTTCTCCATAATGCTTCCGAGTAACTACCATGTCAATAATTTTTAATCCTTTTTCTGCCATTGATTCAAAATTATCTATTTCATTTTCAAAACCAATTCTAGTTCTTCCAATATTGTAACTGGTTGATAATTCTTCATCGAACATTTTTACAATCTCTTTTTTACCATAAATAAATCCAAGCAACCCTGCCCAAGTAGATGCTGGATTGTCAGAATCCCATCCACACAAAGATGCAATTTTGATTGTTTCTTTAAAATCTCCTTCACCATAAAATAAACTTATAATACTTGCTCCAAAATTAATACCAGCAGCAAAACAGCCATTACATTTTGTTTCTAATTTTGACCAGCTATAACCATCTTCATTATTTATTTGATATTTATAATTTAGACTATCTCTAGTTATTTCCCATTCTATGCCGGATTCATAATTGGATTTGACATAATCATACATTTTAGCTGAATATGAAGAATTAGGTAAAACATATCTAGCTTTTTCAGACATCCAAAAAAGTTTATCTTTTACAGTTTCATGATCAGTTTCAAGAGATGCTAAAGAGTGCATAATAATATAAAACTCCGAAATCCAAGCAGCATTTTCCCTAGCTACTGTTCTAATCGGCATATAAGCCATCCTCAAAGCTATATCAGGATAATTAGGTGAGTATAGTCCAAAAATTTCTGTTGTTAACTGAGCATCTATCATTTCATAAAACTCATTATTATTAGGTGAGCTTGTATCAGGTGGTAAAACCCCCTCTTTCATCAGGTCAAAAGCTCTTTGATTTGATACCCATAAATAGTTTTCTTCATCATTTTTAATATGTTTTAACCAGCCATCTTTAATTTTATCAGGTCTGAGATTTAAATTATTATTTTCTAATAACAGTTCTTGATACATATATTCAATATCTGTATCGTCATCTGAGCCCCAGATACTATCAGCTTTTGCTAAATTAAAATCGATTGTTTTGAAGTTAGAGCTAGTTGACCAAATATTGGGTTCATCTTTTTTTCCCCAATCATCATAAACATAAAATCCTCCTCCTTTACCATTTACAGGAATCCCTATTTTGTCCATTTCTGTAATGATACCAGTCCAGTTTCCTATGGATTGTCCAAGCCAAAACCCCTCAAGCTTGTCCTTATAATCCTTTTTACTTATGACAAAATAATCCTTCTCATTTGTACATGAATTAAGGATTAAGAAAATCAAAAAAATAAATCTCATATTATAAAATTTACATGTGTAAATAATAAAACATTAAGCGTTATTAACTTTTTTATCTAGAAATATTATTGCAATACAAGATAGCAGCATTAGAGAGGATGGTAATGTAGGTATAAACGGATCGCTTATACTAACATGAAAATAAATTGCGGCAAGCATAAATGTAGCCATTACAAAAGCTGCAGGAGTTACAAGTTTTTCGTATTTGATTCCTAAGAGAAGTAAAATAGCACACAATACTTTAAAAATTCCAACAACAATCATTGTTGTTTTACTTAGGCCATAAGCTTGAAACTCCTCTATCATATTTGAGGCGTCTGCTCCTCTGTATATTGTATCCATCTCCAACCTAAAAGTCCATGCACTCAATACTGTTATTGAAACAATTAGAATTAATATTTTTAAAAAAACTTTCATTTATTTAGCACAAGTTTTGATTATTATAAATTATTGTCTTAGATAAATTTAATACAATCTAAATTAATTTTAATTTAAAATTTTAAAAAACACTTTTGATTATGAATATTAATGACATCATTAAAACAAGAAGGGCAATTTATCCTAGTCAATATGATAAAGGTGAAGTAAAAAAATCATTCATAAAGTTATTACTTGAAAATGCTAATACTGCTCCATCACATAGACTTACTCAGCCATGGTTTTTTAAAGTATATAAGGGGATTTCAAAAGACCTACTTGCAAAAGAAATGGTAAAATCTTTCGATGAGTTGAACAATGATGAAAAAGTCAGTACAACAAAAAAGAGAAAAATATTAGAAAAATGTAAAAAATCTAACTGTATTATTTCTGTTTTTATGAAAAGGGATCCTAACAAATCGGTTCCAGAATGGGAGGAAATTGCTGCCACAGCAATGGCAGTGCAAAACATGTGGCTTACATGTACTGCATATAATATTGGATGTTATTGGAGTACCCCTAAATATTCAAATAAAATGAATGATTTTTTTAAATTAAATAATGATGAAAAGTGTCTTGGATTTTTTTATCTTGGATTATTTGATCACGCAAAAGTAGAGTCAAAAAAAAGAATACCAATTGAAACAAAAACTGAATGGAATAATTAATTTAATATGAAAATTTTAATCAAAACCCTTATACTATTTTTCTTCACTATCTTTTCTTTCTCACAAAGTGATATTAACTATGAAATATATGGTGAATTATTTGATTCCTCTGAAATTATTGATTACAAGTTAGAAAAAGATAATTTTTTAAATAGTTCCTCTAAATTAAAAATAGAAGGAGAAATATTATCATCATGCCCTATGAAGGGTTGTTGGATGAAAATTTCTGTCGAAAATGATACTGTGCTTGTAAGATTTAAAGATTACGGTTTTTTTGTGCCAAAAAATGGCATAGAAGGAAAAAGAACAATCATAAACGGCAATATTTCAGTTGACACTTTAAGTGTTGCCCAACTTCAACATTATGCCGAAGATGCTGGAAAATCTAAAGAGGAAATTGATTTAATAACTGAACCTGAAATTACAATTTCATTTCTTGCTGATGGAGTTTTAATTAAAGAATAATATTGCTTGAATCAATAATTGTATATATTTGGGAGCTAATTATATAATTATGAAATACTTAACTACAATAACTACTGTAATTTTTATGTTTGTTTTAAGTTCTTGTTCAACTGGAGGTAATCACCCTGATTTTGAAGGTAATGTGGAAAAGGTCAAAGCTTTTCTTGAACTTCAAGGTTCAGAAGCTGATCCTCAAGCACAATTAGATATGATTCACGAAGACCTTGAATGGCAGCCTGCATTTTATGGCACTGGATTGATTGGTAAAGCTGAATTTGGAGAATATTTAATTGGCTGGCAAGATGCCATGGAAGATGTTGTATATACTGCAACTAATTATCTTCCTGGTGTTAATGCTGAAACTGGAATTTTAGACGGAAGTGTAAGATCTTATGGTACATGGACAGGCGTTCACACAGAAACTGGTAAAAGCTGGGAATTAAGCTCTTATCATACGTGGGATTTTAAAGATGGTCAAATTGTCTATGGAGGCGACTATTTTGATGCTGGAGGTTTTCTAGCGTCACTAGCTCCTGCTGAAGAATAAAACTTGACTATTTATTTAATATTTAAAAAGCCTCATTTTGAGGCTTTTTTTATTTAAAATAATTTTTGAGAGCAACGACAATAAATTTTCCTAAATAATAAAGAACATGTTGATAAAAAAATATTTGAACAAAATATATTAACGCAACTATTCTCTCCCCTTCATTGTAAATCCAATCAAATGGTACTTCACTGGTGCTATTGGCATATAACGACACTAATATTGCTGAGGACAATGCAAAAAGTAAAATTCTAATTTTCAACTGGTTAAGTTGTTTTATTTATTGATTAATACTAAATATATATAAAAAAATTGTATCTTGAAATTTCCCAAAAAATTATGCGACTAACAAAAAGAGACATAGCGCTAACAAAAATAAGTATTCCTGCAGCAATTCATTCTGTTTATTTTAGAGGTAAAAGATATTCCTATAATGATTATTTAGCGATACTCAAACAAGCTGATAAAAATAAAGACAGGGAATAATATACACTTAGTTTATTTTTGCACACTTATTGATAATAAACTTTTAAAATTATTTATATGAGTGTTAAAAAAATCTTTCTTTTGACTTTTTTTAGTTTAATTCTTGCATGTAATGTTGATGATGACGATTTAATTAATAACGTACCTGCTTTTGAGTGGACATTTATTGCTTGTGAGGGTAATTATGGATCAAGTAATGGATCAATAACGATGATTAATGGGAAAGGCGATATTAAAGAATTAAATGATATTGGGGATGTAGTCAATTCTTTGGCTATTTACAAAAATAAGTTAATTGTTTTAGTTAATAATAGTCATAAAATTTTGATATATGAAATTTATGAAGATGGCCTAAGGCTTCCTGGAATAGAGGTTGACACGCAGGGCTCAAGCCCAAGAGAAATGGTAGTTGTTGATGACAAGCTATACTTTACAAATTGGAATTCTTCAGATGTAAAAATTTTTGATATGATAAATTATATCATTGAAGATAGTATTCAGTTATCTGGATATCCAGAATCAATTGTATATGGAGATGAAAGTTTATGGGTTGGAATTCAATTAAATGATGACTATTCAGATTCAAATAAGTTACATAAAATTGATCCAATTAGTAAAACTATTAACCAAACTTATGAAATTGGATATGGTCCAACTGACATTGAAATAAATGGAGAATCGATTTATGTTGCAAATACTTATTATGATTCTAGCTATAATGCTTATTATGGATCAACTGAACTTAATTATAGTAATGATCAAATTTCAATAAATAATTATGGTCCGGGTATTGTTTGCGGAGGAGATGTTTTAACCTTAAATAATGAAATTTATAGATCATTTTCTGGTGGAATAGCTAAACTAAATGAAGAGCTTGAAATAATTGAAGAAACAAAAATTGGAGATTTTCCTCCTGCTCAACTATACTCTACAGAAATAAATGATGGAAAAATTTATTTTGGATTAACAAATTTTACAGACGTTAACATTGTTAAAGTTTATGACAAGGAAAATAATGAATTAAATTCCTATAATGTTGGAATAATACCTGGGGATTTTGCATTTTGGAAAAGTGAATAGATAATTTTTTTGGTTTTATCTCAAAAATCCATCAATTGAATTTCTGTACTCAATTACAAAACCATTTTCCTTTGTAAAACTTTTAAATTCTTCAGAAGCTGGGCCTGTTACAATAAATTTTTCTAAAGTAAATAAGTTAAAAAATCTATCAAAAAATGGTCCTGACATAAAGTTTTGCCCATGTTTTATAGCAGCATCACTATTTATATATTTTTCATATAATGTTACTGAAACTCCATCATCAGAAAGATAATAAGCATATTCTAGACAAAAATCTTCTTTATCGATAACATTCTGAGTAATTTCTTCGACAAATACATTTAAATCCTCATTTGTATTTTGATTTATTTTTAAATCAATAATAAACGTTATATCATCAGATTCTGAGTTTTTAATAAGGGAAGAAGTATCTTTTTTATCATCTACCTTGACGCATGAAAATAGAAAAAGTGGAACCAGAAGATAAATTAGTTTTTTCATAATTTTTTAAGATTTGAAATAAATATATAAAGAATAATTTAGAATGACCCCCACCTATTTTTTATCATTAATCCAAGTCCTAAATTGATTAATATTAATGATACTGTTCCAGAGAAAAACCATTCTTTACTTTCATATTTAAAAATTATTGACTCACCAAATAAACACAGTCCGCTTGAGAAAAGTATTAATCCGACAAGAGCAAAAGTGTAGGTTTTGATTTTTGTATTATTCATTAACTCTTATTTAAATTTGTATTCAAATATATTAAATGGCATCAATAACTTTATTTGGTTCAACTGGACTTATTGGAAATGAAATTTTGAAATTACTTGAAAAGGATGATTATTTTAAAAATATTAATGTAATATCAAGACGAGAGATTAAATTAAAGTCAAAAAAATCTAAACTAAAATTAATTGACTTTTCAAATTATGATGATTACTTGTCGGTAATTGAGAATAGTGATATTGTTTTAGCTGCCATTGGCACTACTCAATCAAAGGTTAATTTTAATAAAAAAAAGTATGTAGATATTGACCTTGGTATTGTTTCAAAAATTGCAAAAGCTTGCAAAGAAAAAAAAGTTAAGCATTTCTCATTTGTTTCCTCAGCTGGAGCTGACATAAAAAACAAAAGCTTTTATCTCAAACTTAAAGGTCAAATCGAACAGGAGGTTAAATCTTACAAATTAAATTCATCCTCAGTTTACAGACCATCACTATTGCTAGGTAAAAGGAAGGAGAGTCGCTATGGTGAACAATTAGCTCAATTTATAATTCCACTTATTTCTTTTTTGATGCCTTCAAACTATAAGCCGATTGAAGCCATAAAAGTTGCAAAAGCCATGGTTAATGAGTCTAAAAAATATAGTTCTGGATTTAAGATTTTTCATTATGATCAAATATTAAATTTGAATTAAAATTTTTGGGTTTATATTTTTTGTTCCTTAAATGTTATAAAAAACAATTAATATTGTTTTTCTAAATAATTTATTATGAAAAAATATATATACATTTTAACAATTTTATTTTCATTTTCATTATCTGCTCAGGATGGATTCTGGTATGACGTATTGCTAGAAGTTGAAGGTGAAGATACTAATGAATTTGAAAAAACAGTGGATGGATTTTATTCATCATTGGATTTCCCTGATGATGTAACTCTTTCATTTTCTAGAATCCAAATTAAAGGACAAGGCTTTGAAGAAACTCATATTTTAAGTTTTTTAAGCCCTTCGTCTGAATCATTAGCTAATTTTTTATCTACACTAAGTGGATCAAAATGGGAAAACTATGTTGAAAAGGTAAGGCCTTACGTTGATAGTGTAAGAAGATCAGCTGGCATAGTCACTAAAGCTTATAATCAGGAGGATGTTGATCCAATTGGTCAAGCATGGCTATTTAAAGTGAAAAGTAAAGATGCTCCTGCTTTTTATGAAGAATATACTAAAGTAATGGAGGTTTTTGATTTTGCAGGATTTTCTGGAACAGGTCAAATAACTCATGGAGTCAGTAATGGAGAAAGTCATTTTATATACGCAACCTACGATGACTTAAATTCTGCATTTACATTTGGTCCTAAAAATGATGTAGAAGCAAAAGCCTTTGCAAGCTTTTTTGAAGCAACAGCTGATTTTGCTGAGTTTAGCCAATCATTCACTAGAGTTTTAATTAAAGAGTACAATTAAAATAAAAAAGAGCCCAATTTACAGGGCTCTTTTTTTATTTAAACTAAATCTTAGTCATTTCTGCTGATGCAACAAATGAAACACCATCAGGACCACTAACTGTATATTTATATAGGATTTTATTTTCCTCGTCAGGTAATAAATCAATTTCCCATGATGTAACATAAGTGTCTTTTTTCAAACTTAATCCACTCATATTATCATCTGTTTTAAAAATGAACTTTCCATTTTTATTTGATGTAAGTTTTGATACTGGCTTGTTCATTAAGCCACAATAGTGAGTTAGAAGTAATTCATCATTTTGATAGTTGAATATTGTTAGCATTTCAATTCCTCCAGTGTTACTTTCCTCTAAAATAGCACTACCATTTGATGAAATACTAAATTCTAAAATAAAACTATCTGTGGTATCATCGGTTCTTTCCAATGTACCAATCCATTTTCCCTCAAGCTGTTTTAATGACTCGAAATCATTTGGATCAGTATTCGCATTTAGTTGAAATGCAAATAATAAACTTAATAGTAAAATAAAATTTTTCATTATATATAATTTTAAGTAACAAGTATAAATAAAATAAATTGTAAAAATTAATTAAATGTTAATAATAACAATAATTATTTCTGAGCAATATATATTGTTGAAGCTCCAAAGAACTTTTCTTTAAATTGAACATCAACAAAATTTGAATTCAAAAGTATTTTTTTAAACTTTTCACCGAACGGAAATGTTTTGGCTGAGCTTTTTAAATAAGAATAAGCCCTGAAGTTTTTTGAAAATAATTTACCAATAAGTTGTACATAAATTATAACATAAATGCTGTATATAAAATTGATAAATATATTTTTTGGAAGTGAAGTTTCTAAAATAATTAGTGTTCCATTTTTTTTTAATACTCTATAAATTTCGTTTAATCCTTTATTAAGGTTTTCAAAATTTCTCACACCATACCCAACTGTAACTATATCAAAGCTGTTATCTGCATATTTTATATTTTCTGCATCACCAATATCCAAACTAATTCTTTTATATAAGTTTAGTCTATTAATCTTTGTTTTACCTATTTCTATCATTTTTGAAGAGATATCTAATCCAATAATCTCACAGCTTTTTATGTGAGATAGCATTATTGCAATATCAGCAGTTCCAGTTGCAATATCTAGTATTTTTCTAGGATTCTTTTTCTTAGCAATTTCTACTATTTCACTCTTCCATTTATTATGTAAGCCAAATGTTAAAAGATTATTGATCAAATCATATTGACCTGAAATTGAATCAAACATTTCCTTTGTTTCATTTTTAGATCTATTCAAACTCATACATTGATTTTTTTAAGAACTGAAAAAAGGAAATTTTGGGTTGTATTAAAAGGAGTTGAATGATCTATTTTAAATGAATTTAACAGAGTAAAGCTCTCAATGAAAGTTGTTTTAATTAAGGATTCTGAATAGCGAGAGACCTGTAAACCACTACACTTTAAAGGTCCTTGTTCAGAAAATGTTCCTATTATTAAATATCCATTATTTGAAATATTTCTTGAAACTAAATCAACATATTTTTTAATTTGATTTTGTTCAGTTAAAAAATGAAATACAGCTCTATCATGCCACACATCAAAATTTTGTTTTGGCTCAAAGTTTAAAACATCTTCAACAATCCATTCTATATTTTTTGATTCTTGACCCAAAAAAATTTTTGATTTTTTTGCAGCTGATTCAGAGATGTCTAGATATGTCAAATTATTATATCCTTGCTCAATCAAGTTCTTAAAAAGTCTACTTCTTCCGCTCCCAACGTCTATGATTTTTGATTGTTTTTTTATTTTAATGCTATTAATAATTTCAATTGATGTATCAGGGGTTTTTTGAAACCAACTAACCTCATCTTCATTTTTATTCTGATATATATTTTCCCAATGATTCTTTAAATTATTGTTCATAATTTAGTAGTGTAATTTAATTAAAACTCATGAGTTTTTTTGATAAATATTTTTTCGGTTATCTGCCAAAAAAAACAAAGGACATTGTTAGGTTAATTTGCCTACTGGTTTTATTGTTTCTTATTTTTGAAATTGCAATTACATTCATTTTTATAGTTTTTGTAATTGGAATTTTATCTAGGATTTTAATGTATTTTTTTAAATAGATTTTTCTCTAGCCTTTCTAATTAAAAATTCTGTTTCCTTAATTAAATTAGGTACTTGTAGATGAAAGTATGTGTGATATCTAGGGTGTAAAACCAATATGTTCATTGAACTAACCTTTTCTCCATAGTTGTCTTCTAAAATATATTTATATAGGTTTTGCTGCAAGCAATATTTATTATAACTATTATTAGACAAGTTTTCTAGTTCATCATATCCGTATTCAAAATCACTTTTTATTATTGTGCCAATATCATTGACTAGCTTAGTAGTTCTTTTCCAATCAAATATAAATAGCTCACCATTTGGCTTTTTATAAACCATATCAATTGTGCCTGCAACAGAAGATTTTGAGTCGAAAACTTTCCATTCAGTTTTATAAGGCTCAATTGTTGGATATTTATTTATAAATTCTTTAAAATAGTTAAACTCAGGCGGAAATTCCTCCTGAGCTTTTTGATTATAATAATTCTCGATTGATTCATGTAAAAAAGTACCTTTCTTTGCAGAATCCTCTTTTTTTAATTCCCATTCATTTAAGATTGTTTTTTGGAAATTATCAAGATTATCCTTATTAATTTTTTTACCAAGAAACTCTAACTTTTCTTTTGCCTTAATTCTTGACCAATACTCAGAGTCAAATTTTGGGAAAAAGTTATCTATAATCTGGGTTACAGAATATTTAACTCTTATTCCATCAACAGTGTAATAATGTTCATTAGAATTAAAAGTTATTCTATTGTCATTTGGATGTAAATTAATCTTCAGATTAGTAAATTTTTAAGTATTAATGTGCCAAAATATAGCTAAATTTACATTATTATAACCTCTTAAATTTGAAAAAAATCTTTATAATTCTTTTATTTACTATCGCTTCATGCAGTACCTATAATTGCGGGACTATAGTTGATAAATATGAAATGAATGGAACATATTTTTTTACGTTAACTTCAACTGGGGGCAGTCAAAATGCTGAGAATCCTGGAGGGGGTGGTCAAGTAGAAGTAACAAGAGATACATATAATTCTTTTATAATTGGCGAAGAGTATTGTAATGAATGATAATTGATGAAAAATATCATCCTTTTAATTTTACTTTTTAGCGTTTCTGTCAATTCACAAAAAGTACAACAAGTAGAAGTTGTAAAAAATGACAATCAAATCTCAGATTTATTTGAAGAATTAGGTCAAAATGAAATAAAATTAGATTTAATTGATATTCTAAGTTTACCAGCTTTTGATATAACCTATGAAAGAATTAAAGACCCTTATTCCTCTTTTGGGGTAAGCCTTTTTTTAAATGTAGGTGATAACGATTCAGCTTCTAGAAATTGGACTGATAACTTCTCATTGGCACCCTTCTACCGTTTTTATTTTTTTAATAAAAGAGATTACGGTGGTGCTGGATTTTTTGCTGAGGTATTCACTAAATTTTCATCTGGTAAACATGATGTAGAATATTTTAACCCCGATCAGGATAGCTCTGGTATAAGTTATTGGGAAACAGTTGAAGAGAACTTTTTTGATATTGCACCTGGAGCTGCAATAGGTCAAAAATGGATTAATAAAAAAGGATGGACCTTTGAAATTAGTGGCGGAGTAGGCAGGTTTCTATTAAACAAAGATGAAATAAGGCCTGAGTTTCTCGTAAGAGGAGGCTTTTCAATAGGAAAAAGATTCTAATTAATACAATAAAAACTTTTTGCTTTTATTTTTCCAGCCTGCCTGCGACTTATATTTTACAAAATATATTTTTAGATCACTTTGAGAACTGTAATCAACAAAGTAGATTTTTTTATCAGATTGTGATGAATAATCCACAAAATACCATAAACCCTCATTGCCTTTTGCTTGAGACTGATAATCAACTTTGAAGACATTCAAATCAGCCTGAGATTCATATCCTACAACAAATACTTTTATATCGGATTGTGATTTATAATCAACAGAATATATTTTTTGAGCGAAAGAAAAATTAATAAATAATAAAAAAAATAGTGTGAACTTTTTCATGATTTTTAATAATTTAGTCCAAACTTAATGCCATAAAATATGTATACTTACGAATGCGAAAAATGTGGAATGTCTGTAAATGCAAGCTGTGGAAAGTGCGACACACCATTAGAAAATGATCATCTTACTCTGGATGACGGTACTACTGTTCAGATATCAAAATGTCCAAGCTGCTTAGGTAAAATTAAATCTCCTCAGTGCTGTGGAGAAGACATGACCTGCGAAGTTTAAAGGTCAAGAATCATTTCTTCTTTAGCAACATTATAGCCCTTAGTAATAACAGATTTATACTGTTTACTTTGTTCATTTAATAACGGATTCGTGTGATTAAGATGTATAAAATATATTTTATTCTTTTCTTTAATATCTATTGAATCAAAAAGATCCATACTTTCAGTAACAAAAGGATGTGGAATTTCTGAAATATCTCTGTAGTTTACCTCTTTAGAATCGTAAAAAGTAGCATCAATTATTGCATAGTCAACTTGTTTAATCTCATCAACAATAGATTTTTCCCACAAGTACCATTTATCAATATCTGGAATGAATAAAGCTGTTTTATTAGGTCCATAAATTTTATACCCAACAGTTTCAGAAAATTCAGCTCTGTGAGGAACTTCAACAGGCTGAACAATTACGTTTGAGTCAATTGAGATTTTAGATTCATTACTTAATTCTATAATTGATATATTTTGTAAAGAAACTAATTGGCTCCATGGTCCATTTTCTTCAAGAAATTTTTTCATTCTTGGCATTGCATAAACATTGACTAATTTGGAATTGAGAGCTTCTCTACCAAAATACATTAAGCCAGTATAATGACCAATATGAGCATGTGTCAAAAAAATACCTTTTAAATCTTTCTTAATTCTATCACCCATGAAATTGAGCTGTTTATTAATGTCGGGTGATGCATCAAATAGAAATGATTCATTATTTTCATTATTCATTAACATTAAGGATGTTACATATTTATCTTTCTTAATATTTTCACAACATGTTTTATTATTTCCTAAATGCGGCATACCCCCATCTTGAACAACTCCCAATATTTTTAGAGTATAATTTGATTTAATCTGATTGAATGCAAAAAATGGAATTAAAAAAATAAATAATATTGAAAAAAATCTATACTTCAAATCAATCAAAAATTGCCTTTAGTTCTGTTGCTTCGCTAGGACTCATCTTGCCTGCAAGTACCAAACTTAACTGCCTTCTTCTGAGAGCAGCATCATAACGAGTTTTTTCTAAATCAGTTTGGGGTGTAATTAAGGGTACTTTTACAGGTTTCCCTCTTTTGTTGACCGCTACAAATGTATAAATTGCTTCATTAACTTTTACTTTCTTTTTATCTGTTTTGTTTTGTTTCCAAACATCAATAAAAACCTCCATTGATGAGTTAAAGGCTCGTGAAACTTTTGCTTCAATCGTTAAAATACTTCCGTTTGGAACTGGTTCTCCAAAAGCAACATTATTTATTGATGCAGTAACAACAATTTGCTCTGAATGTTTGATAGCTGCTATGCTCGCAACTTTATCCATTCTTGCTAACAATTCTCCTCCAAATAAGTTATTTAAACTATTAGTATCAGCAGGTAGAACAAAATCAGTTTGAATTGTTTTTGATTGTTCAGGAAATTTTGAGTTCATAATAGAATATTATTCTAAAACAAAAATCCAAGCATCTTTATTTTCAGACATTTGAAGTTGTCTCAAAGCAATTACAGCCTCTTTTCTGTTTGAGAAATTATCAAATGAAATAGGTATTAGTCCTTTATCATTTAATGGAAGTTTTGTTGGGTTATAGCCCTTTGATAGCAAATTATTATATAATTTGTCAGCATTAGACTTAACGCCAAATGCACCTGCAATAATATGAAATTTATTAGGCTGAACTTTGATTTCTAATTCAATTGCTGGTATTGATCCAAAGTCAAAAACTGCACTTTCGACACGTTGGATAGTTTTTTGTCTATTTTCTTGCTCTAAAATTAATTGATTCTGAATGTTATACTCTTCATACTCTTTACTTAAAAAAAATGTGGTTGAAATAATTATAACTAATGCAGCAGCATACTTAACAAAATCAGGAACTCTGGAGTTTGATGAATTAACTTTAAGGTCATTATATTTTTTTAATGTTGATTCATTGTATGTTGAAACTAGATCAGGCTGTTTTTTGTAATATATAGATGGTAACCCAAACGAGCCTAGGAAATGATTTGAATCCAAGTCAGGTGAAAAAACAATATTTTCATCTGAGTTGTAACTAAGCTCTCCAATATTATTTAATACTAGTGGCTCCTTATTTAATTTTTTCTTCCAATTTATTACTTCATTATGAATATTTTTAACAGCAACACTGAAATCAATACCGTCTTCATTGGAAATAAAATTGGCTAATAACCCGTCGTTATTTTTAATTTTTGAGTTGAATGAAACTCTTCTTGATGGTGGATAAAACTTTCCATTTTTTTCATCATAAACAGATGAAAACTTATTCACAATAAAACTACCAAATCCAGGAATCGTAACACAGTCATTAGTATAAAGAAGAGAGTTGATAGCTTTGCTTAATTGCATAAATTAAATTTAAACTATTTTTCTTAAAAAAAGGAAGAATTAATAACCAAGTTTTGCTCGAACTCTTGATATAACTTGATCAGCAGTTTTTGCAGCTTTCTCTGCACCTTGTTTTAAAATTTTATCAATCTCACTTTTATTTGACATCAAATAATTATATTTTTTTCTTTGATCATTAAACTTTGTCAAAATAAGGTTGAATAATTCTTGTTTTGCATGCCCATATCCAAAACCGCCTTTTTCATAATTCATTTTTAATTCTCTTATTTGATCATTTGATCCAAGCAAACTAAAAAGTTTAAAAACATTGCAATTATCAGTCTTTTTTGGTAATTCCAGGGGCGTGCTATCCGTTTCTATTGACATTATTTGTTTTCTTAAAAGTTTATCATCTAAAAAAATATTGATGATATTATTTTTTGACTTACTCATTTTTTCACCATTTGTTCCAGTAATATATTTAGTTTGCTCATTCACTAATGGCTCAGGCACAATCAATGTTTCACCATATTGATTATTAAACTTAATAGCAACATCTCTTGTAATTTCCAAATGCTGTAGCTGGTCTTTTCCAACTGGTACAACATTAGCATCATACAATAATATATCAGCAGCCATTAACATTGGGTATGTAAATAAGCCTACATTAACATCTTTAAGTTGATTAGATTTATCTTTAAATGAATGTGCTAAAGTCAACCTTTGATAAGGAAATATTGTTGAAAGTATCCATGAAAGCTCAGTAGTCAAAGGAACATCTGATTGCTTATAAAAAACTGTTTTTGATGTATCTAACCCAAATGCTAACCATGCAGCTGCTGTAGAATAAGTGTTTTCACTTAGCTCATCAGGATTTTTTATTTGAGTTAGAGAATGTAAATCAGCTATAAATAAAAATGATTCAGTATTTTTTTTTGATTCCTCAATAGCAGGGATTATAGCTCCTAAGATATTTCCCAAATGAGGTGTTCCTGTGCTTTGTATACCGGTTAATATTCTTGACATACTCAACAAAAGTAATGGTTTTAAAGACATTTATAACAATTAACTACTTTTGATCTGTGTTTAAGATTATAAAAATATGTTTGCTAGGGATATGGAATGTTTGGTTTTATGTTCTGTGCTTTATTGGAATAGCTATTTCATTCCCTTTCTTAATACTCTTTTCATTAAAAGAAAGTTGGTATCCACAATTCTTCTGGGTTGCAAAAAATATTTGGTCAAATACCGTAATGTACGGAATGGGCTTTTATCCGTCAATAAAATGGAAAGAAAGATTTGAAAAAGGCAAAAGCTATATGCTAGTATCAAATCACAAAAGCATGATTGATATAATGTTAATGCTTTCTGCTTGTGATCACCCCGTAGTTTTTGTTGGAAAAAAAGAGCTTGATAAAATTCCCATTTTTGGATACTTCTACAGTAAAGTCTGTATTTTAGTTGACAGAGATAGTGCTAAAAGCAGAAAAGATGTTTATGCAAAATCTGCTAAAAGACTAAGTAAAGGGCTTTCAATTTGTATTTTTCCTGAAGGTGGAATTCCAGAACCTGGAATAATTTTACAAGATTTTAAAGATGGAGCCTTTAGTCTTGCTATTCAATTTCAAATACCAATAGTTCCAATGAGTTTTTATGATTGTGAGGATAAGTTTCCCTACTTTTTTGCATATAATTATTTTGTTGGGAGTCCAGGAAGATTAAGGGCTCAAGTACATGATTTCATTGAAACCAAAGGGATGACACAAGATGACAAACCTTCTCTTAAAGAAAAAGTTTTTAAACTAATGAAAAATGATTTAGAAAAAGTTACTTCTCAGAATTGAGAAGTTCAGATATTTTCTTTTCAAGCTCATCGCAAAGCTCAGGATTATCCTTTAATAATTTTTTTACGGAATCTCGACCTTGTCCTAGTTTGGTTTCTCCATAGCTAAACCATGATCCACTTTTGTCTATAATTCCAGCTTCAGTTCCAATATCAATTATCTCGCCTAACTTTGAGATTCCTTCTCCATACATTATATCAAATTCACAAACTCTAAATGGTGGGGCAACTTTATTTTTCACAACTTTAACTCTGGTTTTATTTCCTAAAGCATTTCCTGACGAATCCTTTAATTGAGTTGACCTTCTGATATCAAGTCGTACGGAAGCGTAAAATTTAAGAGCATTACCCCCAGTTGTAGTCTCAGGATTTCCAAACATAACTCCAATTTTTTCTCTTAATTGGTTAATGAAGAATACCGTACAATTCGTCTTACTTATTGTAGAGGTTAATTTTCTTAAAGCCTGTGACATTAATCTAGCATGAAGTCCCATTTTAGAGTCTCCCATTTCGCCCTCAATTTCACTTTTTGGTGTTAAAGCTGCAACTGAGTCGATAACAATAATATCAATTGCTCCAGATCGAATTAAATTATCTGCAATTTCTAGTGCTTGTTCACCATGATCAGGCTGTGATATTATTAAATCGTCAATATTGACTCCTAAATTTTGTGCGTAAAATCTATCAAATGCATGCTCAGCATCAATAAAAGCAGCTATTCCTCCAGATTTTTGACATTCGGCAATAGCATGCAAAGTCAAGGTTGTTTTACCTGAAGATTCTGGACCATAAATTTCAACAACTCTTCCTCTTGGGTAACCACCAACACCTAACGCAAAATCTAATCCAATAGAGCCTGTTGAGATAGATTCAACAACTTCATGAACGGAATCTCCCATTTTCATGACAGTACCTTTACCATAAGTTTTATCCAGTCTATCTAATGTTAGTTGAAGCGCTTTAAGTTTTGAATCTTTTTCTGAAGCCATTAATGGAAATTTAAATTTAAACATCTAAAAGTACATTTTATTTAGTTAAAATCATAATTTAAAAAAGCTACATTTGTAAAGATTTTTTATCTGATATTTATAACTTATGGAACTTTATAATAAGCTGAGTAAAAAAGAAAGAATTCAACTAATTGAAAAGGCTGGAGAAAAAAGGTTTACATTATCTTTTTACAAATACTATCAAATAAAAAATACCAAAATCTTTAGAAATTTTTTATATGTTGAACTTAACAAATTAGATGTTTTAGGTCGAATTTATATTGCAAAAGAAGGCATTAATGCTCAACTATCATTACCATCAAAAAATATAGAGCGATTAAAAAAAACCATTGATCAAATTCCCTTTCTAAAAAAAATTAGACTCAACATTGCTATAGAACATGATGATCATTCTTTTCTAAAACTTAAAATTAAGATTCGAAAAAAAATTGTTGCTGATGGATTGAAAAATAAAGATTATGATATTAATAAAAATGGTGTTCATGTAAATGCAAAAGAATTTAATGAGTTGTTAGTAAATCAAAATACGATTGCTATTGATATGAGAAATCATTATGAAAGTGAAATTGGCCACTTTGATGGAGCTAATTTACCAGACGTTGATTCTTTTCGACAATCTCTTCCAATTATTAACGATAGATATAAAAAATTTAAAAAAACTAAAAATATATTAATGTATTGTACGGGTGGTATTAGATGTGAAAAAGCAAGTGCTTATATGATTAAAAATGGATACAAAAATGTTTTTCAATTAGAAGGTGGAATAATAGAATATGTACGTCAAGTTAAAAGTCAAAAAATTGAAAATAAATTCAAAGGAAGAAATTTTGTATTTGACAATAGACTATCTGAAAAGATTTCTGATAAAATAATATCATCTTGTCATCAATGTGGCTCTGCATGTGATCAACATGTAAATTGTAATAACGATGCTTGTCACTTACTTTTTTTACAATGTGAGAAGTGTAAAATTAAATTTGATGGTTGTTGCAGTTCACATTGTAAAGAAATTTACTCTCTACCAATTGATGATCAAAAAAAACTAAGAAAAGGGAAAAAGAATAGTAATAAGATTTTTAAAAAAGGGCGGTTTAATCAAAAAGTATTTTAATTTGAATTTTAAAAAAACGACTTATATAATCATAATTTTATTATCAGCAATATCATGCAGAAATGAAAATTTGGTATTCATTGATTTTGAAGATTTAAATGGTAGCTGGATGAGAAGTAATGAATTAAATTTCTCATTTGAGTCGTCAGACAATTCAATTTTAGATTTTAGTCTTGCATTAAGAACTGATTCTACATATCCCTTTTCTAATATTTTCATAGTATCTACAATAAAAAATAATAATTATGTAATTTCTGACACTTTAGAATATTCTTTTGAAAATAATGAGATCAAATGGTATGAGGTTAAACCGTCTGGCATAAAAAACAATAAGATATTACTCAAAAAAGATTTAAAAATAGATGAGGGTGATGTAACTGTAAAGCTTAAACATTCTATTCGATATTTAGACAGTATTGCCCCACTAACAAAATTAGATGGTATCTTAGATGTTGGATTAATAGTTGAAAAATCATTTTTAGATGAAAAAATATAGATTTCAAGTCATTATTTTTTGGCTTATGTTCTCTTTTTTTGTTACCTGTCTTTATGGTGTTTTTTTCTTAGCATCAAGTGGGAAACTTGGTGAAATGCCTGATTTTAGGCAGCTTGAAAATCCAAAGACAAATTTTGCATCCGAAATAATCTCGTCAGACAATAAAGTTTTAGGAAAATATTATTTTAATGATAATAGAACACCTATTGATTATGATGAACTTAACCCACAAACGATTGAGGCGCTGATTGCAATTGAAGATGAAAGATTTTACAGTCATCCAGGTATTGATTTAAAAGCTACAATAAGAGCTATTGTTTTTTTAAATACTAGAGGTGGAGCAAGTACAATTTCCCAACAATTAGCAAGGCAGTTATTTGTTGGCGTTAGATCTAGAAATATTTTTCAAGCAATTGTTCAAAAAATCAAAGAGTGGGTTATTGCAGTTGAATTAGAAAAACAGTACACCAAAGAAGAAATTATTACCATGTACTTAAATATTTATGATTTTGGGTACTATGGAGATGGCATTAAATCCGCTTCTAACATATATTTTTCTAAAGAACCCAATGAACTAAAAATTGAAGAATCTGCTATGCTAGTTGGAATGCTTCAAAATTCATCTTTATATGATCCAATTAGAAGACCTGAAATTACTACTAAAAGAAGAAACCTAGTTTTTAATCAGATGGAGAAAAATGGGTATATATCTACCAAAGAAAAAGATTCACTAAAAGGTCTTCCATTAGAATTAAATTTTAATCCTCAATCTCATAGGAGAGGTTTAGCAACCTACTTTCGATCATACTTAAGAGGATTTATGAAAAAATGGACAGATGAAAACCTGAAGAAAGATGGCACTAAATATAATCTTTATGTTGACGGACTAAAAATTTATACAACTGTTAATGCAGAAATGCAACAGTACGCTGAAGAGGCTGTAGGTGAACACATGAAGAATTTGCAAAAAGAATTTTTTATACAAAATGATACCCTTTCGACAGCACCCTTTAGAGATTTAGAGGAGGAAGATGAAGAAGCAATTATGAATCGTACTATGAAAAGGTCTGAAAGATGGAGAAAAATGAGACTGGCAGGGAAGTCAAATGAAGAAATTGAGGCATCGTTTGAAATACCAACTAACATGACTATTTTTTCTTGGGAAGGTGATATTGACACAATAATGAAACCAATCGATTCAATTAGATACTATAAACATTTTCTTCAAGCTGGTATGATGTCAATGAATCCGAAAAACGGACATGTTATGGCTTGGGTTGGAGGTATCAATTATAGAAACTTCCAGTATGATCATGTGATGCAAAGTAAGAGGCAGATAGGCTCGACATTTAAACCATTTTTATATGCAACTGCAATAGATCAACTCAAATTATCACCATGTGATGCATTTCCAGATATGATTCATTGTATAGAACCATATAAATACGGAAATCCAGAACCATGGTGCCCAACAAACTCTAGCGACAAATATGGTGGTGTTAGAACATTAAGCAACGCATTAGCTAATTCTAAAAATACTATAAGTGCTCAACTAATTGATAAAGTAGGCCCAAAGCCAGTAGCAGATCTGGCAAGAAATTTAGGTGTTTCTTCAAATGTTCCAAATGTACCAGCAATAGCACTGGGAACACCGGATTTAAGTGTTTATGAAATGGTTGGGGCGTACGGGGCATTTGCAAACAAGGGGATATATGTTAAGCCAGTAATGGTGACTAGAATAGAAGACAAAAACGGTACGTTGATATATCAATATAAGCCAGAGACCAAAGATGTATTGAGCGAAGAGTCGTCATATGTTACTTTAAAATTATTAGAAGGTGTTACAAAATTTGGGTCAGGAGCTAGATTAAGACATAATATTCCAGAGGAAGAAAGAAATTATGTGTACAAAAATGTTGTTACAGGATATCCATATGAATTCAGTAATGCTATAGCTGGAAAAACAGGCACTACACAAAATCAAAGCGACGGCTGGTTCATTGGTATGGTTCCAAATTTAGTTACTGGAGTGTGGGTTGGCGGTGAAGATCGTTCGATTCATTTTGAAGAAATTGCGTTTGGACAAGGAGCTACTATGTCTCTACCAATTTGGGGATTGTTCATGAAAAAATGTTATGAAAGTGAGACACTAAATGTATCAAAAGAAGATTTTGAAGAGCCTGAAGAACTTGATATAATCATAGACTGTTCAAAAATAAAACCAATTGAAATTGAAGATGAAAGTGAGGATATTAATGATTTATTAGGAATTGGAAATTAGTAAATGAAAAGATTAATCTCATTAGATTTTTTTAGAGGAATAACAATTGCAGGTATGATTATAGTTAATGATCCTGGCAGCTGGTCGCATGTATATGCTCCTTTACTGCATGCTGAATGGCATGGGGCAACGCCAACTGATTTAGTTTTCCCTTTCTTTCTTTTTATAGTTGGTGTTTCCATAACATTGTCGCTAAGTAAACTTAAATCAAATCCAACATCTTCAATTTATATCAAAATTTTAAGGAGAACTCTCATTATTTTTGGCTTAGGCATCTTTCTTTCCTTATTTCCAAATTTTGACTTTGAAAACCTAAGAGTCGCGGGTGTATTACAAAGAATAGCGCTTGTTTATTTAGCATGTTCCTTATTATTTCTGAACTCCAATTTCAAATCTCAACTTTATATTGGGATTGGTCTACTTATTTTATACTGGGTTTTTATGATGTTTATTCCTTTTAATGGCAATCCTGCTGGTACGCTAGAGCCAGGTGAAAATTTTGCTGCATGGATTGATAGTTTCATTGTTCCTGGAAGAATGTATCAGGAAACTTGGGATCCTGAAGGATTATTTAGCACTATACCCGCAATTGCTACAGGGATTTCTGGAATGCTCTGCGGAAAATTAATAACTGAATTAAGTAAAACATCCGAAAAGATTATTAAACTATTTTTTTGGGGAACAATAATACTAATTGTATCACATTTTTGGGATTATACATTTCCAATTAATAAGCATATATGGACAAGCTCATATGTGTTATACTCATCAGGTTTGGCAATGATTATTCTAGCTGCATCTATGTGGATTATTGATGAAAGAAACTATACTTCAAACATTAAATTTGGATTAGTTTTTGGATCAAATGCAATTGTGGCCTATGTCCTACATGGTATTGTTTGGAGACTCTTTCAATTCCCAATAATTGGTGGTGTTGGTTTTCAGAAATTTTGGATGGATACTGGTATTGGACTAGGCTTATCTCCAAAATTTGTATCACTTGATTGGGCTATATTTTACACTCTTATTATTTATATGTTAGTTTATCAATTATATAAGAGAAAAATTTTCATCAAAATTTAATTATCATTACATTTAGCGGTCTAATTAAAGAAATTATTATGAAAAATTTTATTTATATACTAATGGGATTATTCCTGTTTACATCATGCGAAACAACTGCTCCGTGTGAATGTGAAAATGGTTCAAACGGATTTATTGAAGGTACAGAACAATCTATTAATATTGGTTCTGAATCAACAGTTGATGTGTTTAAAAAAATTGATGCTGCATGGGCTGCTAGAGATTA
>Ga0208624_1000351_pt1 | contig 24006 bp, 27 predicted proteins | sample Knorr_S23_td_DCM_FD_185607 | JGI IMG/M metagenome (GOLD analysis project Ga0208624, IMG submission 185607) | Marine microbial communities from Southern Atlantic Ocean transect - Knorr_S23_td_DCM_ad_71m_LV_A (SPAdes) (version 2) | ecosystem: Environmental > Aquatic > Marine > Oceanic | place...
TTATCAAAGGACGAGAGTCTCAGAGAAGAGATGAAAAAAAATTGCGCCTCCTGGATGCAAAAACAAGGAACACCAAGTGAATTCACATACTCATATATTTTAGAAAAGCTAAATCTACATTAAGTTCTGATTTTTTTGAATAAAAAGTTTTTCAACAGCTGGATCTAATAACCACGCAATTGCAGAAGTGCTTGCAGCTAATAAAACTGTAAAAAAAACTGATAATCTGAGAGCTGCCGCAACGCCGTGATCCCAGCCGTTCTGAACGGCAACCAGCGACGAAAGCCCATAAATACATATAGTAACAATCATAAGAATAGAAAATGGTTTGCCGTTAATTGACTTAAGAGGAATTGCTAAATAACACCCCAACGCCAAAATAATGCTCGAAACAAGGTCAAGATAGATTAAATTCATAGTAATTTACTATAAGGCTACTTAAAGCTATTTTCTATTTAAACTTTCTACGGTCCTGAATTAAATATAAAAAAATGATTTCTGAGATTAAAATTGCTGCTGTGATAGTTGGTGCTGGAAGTGGTACAAGATTGGGTGGAAATATACCTAAGCAATATCAATTAATCGACCATGAATGTTCCTTTGAAAAATGTATACGATTTTTTGAAAACTACGTTAAAGTTTCGAAAGTATTAGCTGTAGTTTCTGAAAAACATGAAGGCCTTTTTAGAGAAAAATGTTCTTTTTCTGACAATACGGAGATCGTACTTGGCGGACCAGACCGCATGTCCTCAGTTAAAAACGCGTTGAATAAACTTTCAGTTGACGAACCCGATTTTGTTATTATTCACGATGCGGCCAGGCCATTTTTGAAAGAAGAACTTGTAGACACTATCATTTCAAATCTTTCAAGTTACGAGGGTGTTATTCCGGTTTTAAAGATTTCTGATACTGTGAAGCGGTTAGATGGTCCCCATGTAGAAAAAACAGTTGATAGAAGTTTATACGGTCGAGCACAAACACCGCAGGGATTTAAATTTTCTTCAATCTTTAAAGGTTATAAGACCTCTGAGGAAATAAACCAAACTGACGATTCTGGATTTTTAGAAAATATAGGTTCAACTGTTCTACATATTAACGGTAATGAAGACTTATTCAAAATTACTTACGAGAAGGACATAGAGAGGGCACGTTTGATGACAGCAACCGCGTCAGAGACCCGCGTTGGGATTGGGTATGATGTTCACCAACTAGGTGATGGGACCACGTTAGTTCTTTGCGGTATTAAAATTCCCTTTAATAAAACACTGATTGGGCATTCGGACGCCGATGTGGCTTTACATGCACTAACTGATGCATTACTGGGAGCTATTGGCATGGGAGATATTGGGGATCATTTTCCACCAACAGACAAGAAATGGTCAGGCGAACCCTCTAGTACTTTTGTTGAGTTCGCTGTGGCGGCAATAAAGCAAAAAAACGCAAAAATAATAAATGCTGATCTGACGCTAATATGCGAAAAACCGAAAATTAGCCCATTTAAAGAGCAAATGGTACGATGCGTTGCCGATCTATTACACGTGGAGCCCTCTCAGGTAAACGTCAAAGCGACAACTACGGAAGGACTTGGAAGCATGGGACGGAAGGAAGGCATCGCGGCTAATGCAATCGTATCCATTAAAATTCCGGCTAGTTAGCCAGTTAAAGTGTTGAGCCAGAAAGCCGCTGCGGCATTATCAACATTTGGAGGGTTAGGAAATGTGCCATTTGCTCCAGGAACTTGGGGCTCGCTCGTGGCTATTCCCATAGGTTGGGTTGTAATTGAAGAGTTTGGTAACATCTCGCTTTTATTAATTGCACTTTGGATTTTCATAATCGGTGTTTGGGCAAGCGGGCAATTTGCGAAAAATCGAAAGAATGCGGATCCTTCAAGCTGTATTATTGATGAGGTTGCTGGTCAACTCACCGTACTTTCATTTTTTGCAAATGATCCCGCACTAATGCTGTCTGCTTTTTTGACATTTAGGTTTTTTGACATCATCAAAATATGGCCTACTAACTGGGTGGATGAGAATATCAAGGGTGGTTTTGGAATCATGATAGATGACATAATAGCGGCCGCTCAATCTATTGTTGTAATAAAATTCGCTCTATTTTTTCTATATTAGCTCCGATCAAAAGAGACCGTTCTTATGTTCACAAATACTTTGAGAGAAAATGCAGAGCACCTTTTAATTCATTGCCGGCGCCTTTCATTAAAGATTTCGACCGCGGAAAGTTGCACAGGTGGTCTTATTGCAAGTTGCATAACTGCTTGCACAGGCTCCTCCTCAGTCTTTGAAAGGGGTTATATCACCTATTCCAACGAGGCTAAGGAAGAGTTATTGAATGTATCTCATAAAACTCTTCAGAGTTTTGGTGCCGTTAGTGCGGAAGTTGCGATCGAAATGGCAGAGGGAGCGTTGACCAATGCCAAGACCAATCTAGCGCTAGCTGTGACCGGGGTGGCGGGGCCGGGTGGAGGTACGAGTCTGAAACCGGTTGGACTAGTTTTCATAGCTTGTGCCGTCAAAGATAAAAGCGATACATTATGTCAAAAATTTAACTTCAACGGCGGTAGAGAAGAAGTACGCTTGGCCACCGTGGAAAAAGCTATTTTGCTCGGCTTGGAAGTTTTAACGCAAAACACCTGAGAATTTACTAATCTGGCACGATACTTCTAGAAATGGATTGGTCTAAATCTTCATATTTGTGGTATTCAATCACCGAGTAAATTTCTTTCCTCTCCATGAGATTACCTAAATAATTCCCCTGCCCTCCATATTCTCTAAGATGATTAAAAAGTTGCTTCATCGCTGCAGCTTCGCAACGTAATGAGGTCACTGGCCATATTACAATATCAAACCCTAATTCTTCAAATTTCTTTGCTGACAAGTAGGGCGTTTTGCCAAATTCGGTCATGTTAGCTAACGTTGGAAAATTTATTTCTTTATTAAACCTTTCCATCTCTTCTTCTGTGGTAAGAGCTTCAGGAAAAATGATATCTGCACCAGCATCGATATAGCTCTTGGCCCTTTCAATAGCTGCGTCTAGTCCTTCTGATGCCGCGGCATCCGTTCTTGCTATTATTTGTATGTCGGTTCTGGCGGAATTAGCTGCAGATATCTTCGCTGCCATATCTTCTTTCGAATTCAGAAGTTTATCAGATAGATGACCGCATTTTTTTGGTAATAATTGATCCTCTAGTTGCACTGCGGCAGCGCCCCCGATTTCTAGATCTTGAATTAAGCGCATTACATTCAATGCCTCACCATAACCGGTATCTCCATCTACAATAAGCGGGAGTTTTGAAGCTCGACATATTGACCGAACCGCCATTAGTAATTCATCGGGCATCATGACACCCAGATCCGGTAGGCCAAGGCTTGCCGATAGTGCTCCCCCGGAAAGATAAAGACAGTCAAAACCGGCCTCTTTTGCTATTAGTGCTGTTAAGCCATTGTGCGCACCAGGGACACGAAGAATTTCTTCCTTTTTTAGAAGTTGCTTTAGACGCTGTCCGGGATGTTCGTTTGCCGCGGGTGAGGTGAGCCAGGTCATTCAACGTTTCCTTCGTAATTTTATCTGGTTTGACACGTTCATAATACCTTTCGAATTTTTTTTCGCCAGGGGTTGGCCTAACACAAAAATTATGGCATCAGAGTCGCGTATATTCAAACGTAAGATATGTTTTCGTAATTAGATTCTTCATGGAATAATGTAATGCTGTACATAATTGGCCTTACTTTAAGTCTTACAGCCTTTTGGCTCCTGATGTCAGGAATTTATACGCCATTAATTCTTTTTCTAGGCTTTGTATCGGTTGTATTCGTGCTCTATTTAACAAGGCGGATGGATGCACTTGATGAAGACGTGTTTGAATTTAAACTAAAAAGAAAGCACTTTTCTTATTGGAGTTGGTTAGCCAAAGAAATTTTCAAAGCCAATATAGATGTTTCAAAAGTCATTTTGTCACCGAAAATGAATCTCTCCCCTCGCTTGGTAAGGGTGCCGCTGTCGCAGTCTAATGAGCTTGCCACTGTAATCTATGCGAACTCAATCACCTTAACTCCAGGGACAGTCTCTGTAGATATCGAGGGAGACGAAATTATCGTACACGCACTTACGCAAGAGCTTATGGACGGACTGACCGAAGGCGATATGGATCAGCGAGTTAACTACTTGGAAAAGTCGTAATATGTTTATAGGTGCAACAGCTGCTCTTCTTGTGGCGATGGCCTTAGTCTTATACCGTGCATTTGCAGGCCCAACTCTCTTTGATCGGGTACTCAGTGCCAATAGCTTTGGTACAAAAATAGTTTTGCTAATCGGTCTTTTAGGTTTTTTAACAGACCGGCCTGAGTTCCTGGATATCGCTTTACTTTATGCACTTGTAAATTTCATAGGAACGATTGCAATACTCAAATTTTTTCGATATCGCAATATGGGCCTCTCTAGCGACGAAATTGCAAGTCGCGAGGATGAAAGATGATAGAATTAATCTTAAATTTGATTTCTGCAGGTTTGCTAGCTGCGGGTAGCATTTTTGTTCTTATTGGTGCGTTTGGCCTCATTAGGCTCCCGGATTTTTATACAAGGCTGCATGCCGCTGGGATCACCGATACGCTTGGTGCTGAGTTAATATTGTTAGGTTTGATGTTTCAGGCTGGTCTCAGTCTCGTAACGGTTAAATTAATTCTGATTTCCTTATTCATATTTTTTACGAGCCCTACAGCAACACATGCAGTAGCAAACGCTGCAAGGGTTATGGGGCTAAAACCCATGCTAGTTCCAGATAAGGATTTAGAAAATGCAGAGGATGGATAAATGACTGCGTCTATAGACATGGTTCTTATTGTTGATTTAGTGCTTTTGACATTACTCTGTTTAACCGCGCTTGCGATTATGTTAGTGCGACACCTTTTCGCTGTCGTCGCGCTAACTGGAGCGTTTAGTCTTCTTTCTGCTGGCCTTTTAGTAACTCTAGATGCTGTGGACGTGGCTTTCACTGAAGCGGCTGTAGGAGCTGGCATTTCGACCGTTTTAATGCTTGGAACATTGGCACTTACAAAAAGAAGAGAAGCCAGGTCTCCCAAGCTATCACCAATAGGCTTGATAATAATATTTTTCACTGGCGCGACTTTAATTTATGCAACGCCAGATATGCCAAAGTTTGGCGCGGCGGACTCGCCTGGATTGGTCCATATAGTGCCCAGCTATATCGAAGGTTCAGAAAACGATATAGCAGTACCAAACATTGTGACAGCTATTCTTGCGAGTTATAGAGGCTACGATACCCTTGGGGAGGTAGCTGTGATTTTTACGGCGGGCATGGGAGTTATAATTCTCCTAGGGAGACGACGGGAAGACGAATACGGATATTCTGAGGAAAGCGCAGCATTTCCCCTTCATCCGGAAACTTCTGATGACGAAGAGGGTAAAGATAAGTCATGAGGCACCATCTCGTCTTGAGGGTAGTATCTAAAATGTTAATCCCGTTTATATTGCTTTTTGGACTTTACGTTCAATTTCACGGTGACTTTGGGCCTGGTGGAGGCTTTCAAGCTGGCGTTATTTTTGCTGCAGCATTCATTTTATATGCGCTCGTCTTCGGTGATGATCAGGCACGCAAGGTAGTCCCTGATAAAGCGCTTATTCTTTTAGTTCCGTTGGGTTTGTTAATTTACGCTCTAACAGGCTTTGCTGGCATATTACTAGGTGGCAAATTTCTTGATTATGACGTTCTTTCCTCAGATCCCACCCACGGTCAACATCTTGGTATTTTAGTAATCGAATTAGGTGTTGGTATCACTGTAGCTGCTGTAATGATTAGTATTTTTAGGGCTTATGCTGGCCGAACAAAAGCCATTGATAAAGAGGACTGGTAAAGATGGTAGACGCTTTAATCAGTCACTATAATTACTGGCTAATTATCATTTTGATGATGCTGGGCCTTTACGTGGTTGTTTCAAGAGGTAATTTAGTAAAAAAAATTGTCGGATTAAATATTTTTCAAACATCTGTTTTCCTATTGTATATTTCACTGGGAAAAGTGAGTGGAGGCACTGCTCCTATTTTAACTGGAAAACCAGAGGCCTTCTCAAACCCTTTACCCCACGTACTCATTCTTACGGCCATCGTTGTCGGTATAGCGACAACAGCACTTGGCTTGGCATTAGTAGTTCGAATTAGAGAGAGTTATGGGACGATTGAGGAAGACGATATACTTATCTCAGAAAGATCACAGGATGCATCCGACATAAATGGTAGTTCGGCATGAATTTCATAATGCCCCATTTGCCTGTTCTTCAAGTGGCAATTCCTCTTATTGCCGCTCCCATTTGCGTCTTGTTTACATTTGGAGGGCACCGGAAACTAGCATGGCTATTTACGCTTGCTGTTAGCTGGATGTGTTTTCTAATAGCAGGAGCGCTGCTAAGCCGGGTTCTATTGGACACGGATATCAGCTATGCAATTGGAAATTGGCCACCTCCTTTTGGAATTGAATATCGTGTAGATCCCATTAATGCTTTCGTACTTCTGATTATATCAGGCATTAGTGCGATTGCCCTACCCTTTGCTAGATTGTCAGTTGAGAAGGAAATTGAAACTGACAGGCATATTCTATTCTACACCTCTTATTTATTGTGTTTAACAGGTTTGTTAGGTGTCACTATTACAGGGGATGCCTTTAATATATTTGTATTCTTGGAAATATCTTCTTTGTCGACATACGTTTTGATCGCGACGGGGGTTCGCCAAGATAGACGAGCTCTGACGGCAGCTTATAATTATTTGATCTTGGGAACAATCGGTGCCACTTTTTTCGTTATAGGTATCGGTCTTCTCTACATGGTAACGGGAACCCTTAATATTGCTGACCTCGCCGAGCGCCTTCAACCATTGTCCGACAATAGAGTAGTGCATGCTGGCTTTGCGTTTATAGTTATTGGCATGGGTTTAAAGCTGGCTTTATTTCCCATGCACGTATGGCTTCCTAATGCTTACACATATGCGCCATCATTGGTCACGGTATTTTTGGCAGCTACTTCGACGAAAGTATCTGTTTACGTTCTTCTTCGATTTCTCTTCACCGTGTTTGGACCCTCATACGGCTTTGTAAATCTGACGTTTGAGTTTGTATTACTGCCTCTTGCAATAGTGGCCATGTTTGCTGGCTCAATAACCGCAATTTTTCAGACGAATGCCAAACGCTTATTTGCTTACTCTAGCGTTGCTCAATTAGGTTACATGATGCTCGGAGTGGCTCTGTCCAATATTCCCGGTTTGATGGCTACCATCTTGCACATTTTCAACCACGCGTTAATGAAAGGCGCACTTTTTATGGCCCTAGGGTGCGTGATGTATCGTTTAGGAACCATATCGTTGGGTTCGATGAAAGGATTAGGGCGTAGTATGCCCTGGACCATGGCAGCATTAATCCTAGGTGGACTGAGCCTTATTGGGGTCCCTGGAACGGTTGGCTTTATTAGCAAATGGCACCTTATACTTGGCACTCTGGAGGCAGGTTTCTGGCCGATTGCTATTTTAATTGTAGCTAGTTCCCTACTCGCGGTTATTTATATTTGGAAGATCGTTGAGGTTGCGTATCTTGAAAAGGAGATCAATCAAGAGAAAACGTTAAAAGAAGCTCCAATTTCAATGCTGGCGCCATTATGGGTGCTTGTGATCTTAAACTTTTACTTTGGGATAGACGCAGACTTAACCACCTGGGTTGCTCGTAACGTGGCTGAGACGTTTCTTGGAGGCGGGTCATGAGTAACCAAAGTATCTTAATTCTCTCTATCCTTATTCCCCTTATCGGTGGAATTGGAATATCGCTTTTACACCGAGCCCCTAACTTGAGAGAAGCCTGCACACTTATTTCTTCTATTGTACTTGCATTCGTCGTTTACAGTCTGTTGCCGAGAATTTTATCAGGTGAAACAGTAAACATTACGTTTAGAGAAATTCTCCCGGGCCTTGCGCTCGAATTTAATGTTGAACCTCTAGGGATGTTGTTTGCCTGCATTGCGTCAGGTTTGTGGATAATTAATTCTCTATACTCAATAGGCTATATGCGGGGCAATCAAGAAAAGAACCAGACCCGTTTTTATATTTATTTTACAATCGCTATTTCTAGTTCGATGGGCATTGCATTTGCCGGCAACATGTTCACGTTATTTATCTTTTATGAAATATTAACGCTTTCTACGTATCCATTAGTCGCGCACAAACAAAACTCTGAAGCAAAATCCGGCGCCCGAATTTACCTAGGCTTATTGATTGGTACCTCAGTGGGTTTTCAATTAGTTGCTATCATCTGGACTTATTTGATTACCGGAACGCTGGATTTCACACCCGCAGGTATTTTAAAGGGTAAAATTGATCCAACGCTACTTCCTATTTTACTGGCACTATATATGTTTGGAATAGGTAAAGCTGCATTAATGCCGTTTCATCGATGGCTGCCGTCGGCCATGGTCGCCCCTACCCCGGTGAGCGCTTTGTTACATGCTGTTGCAGTTGTTAAAGCTGGTGTGTTTACCGTTTTAAAAGTAGTGATTTACATTTTTGGGATAGAATTTCTTTCAGAGACGGGAGCTTCGACCTGGCTGATCTGGGCGGCAAGTTTTACGCTCCTTGCTGCATCGATTGTTGCTATAACGAAAGATAATTTAAAAGCGCGACTAGCTTACTCAACTATTAGCCAATTATCCTATATCGTTCTGGGGGCAGCTTTGGCGAGTAGCATAGGTATCCTAGGTGGTGGACTACATATAGCAACGCACGCCATAGGTAAAATTACTCTGTTTATGTGTGCTGGTGCGATTTATGTTGCGACGCACAAAACTGAAATAAGTGACATGAGAGGGCTGGGTCGTAAAATGCCATTTACTTATGCGGCATTTACAATCGGTTCCTTAAGTATAATCGGTTTGCCTCCCTTCGCTGGCACTTGGAGCAAATGGTATCTAGCCTTAGCAGCTGCTGACACTCAAACATGGTTGGTCATCGGCGTTTACATGCTGAGTTCACTGTTGAATGTCTGGTATCTGCTTTCTATTGTTGCAAAGGGCTTTTTTGCACCGCCTTCTGAGACGAGTGATCCTTCCACGGGAACAATAAAAGAAGCTCCACTACTTTGTGTGCTTCCACCTTGTTTAACCGCCGTGGGGTGTATTGCATTGTTTTTCTTTGCCGATCGTGTTGTTGAGTTACTTCGTCCCATAGTTAATTAGGAATTCTGACAAAATGAAGAATAACGTCCAAGAAAATGATAAAATGAAGGAAGGGCTCCACTGGTTTGATAATAAACGAAATATAAAGCGAATCATTTATGCTCTCTATGTCATTTGCGCAGCATTATTTTTAGCTGAATTCTTTTACCATAAACATGCTGTCTTTAGTTTTGATACTTGGTTTGGCTTCTACGCTATTTACGGTTTCATAATGTGCGTAGGGCTGGTTATAGGCGCAAAAGTGATAAGACACCTTTTGATACGGCGGGAGAATTACTATGACAGCAGTAGCTGAAATTTTGCTCCCGTTAAACCCAGGAATTTGGTTGATTGTAGGAGCGTTAATAGCCGTTTTATTGCCGCAGACATTAAGCCGTTGGTTCGCTGTTATTTTACCCGTGTTCTTAATTGCTTTTCTATTTTCGCTAAATTTAGATAACTACGGCACCATTTCCTTTTTTGATTACAGTTTAGAAACATTTCGACTCGATGCATTAAGCCGTGTCTTCGGACTAATTTTTCTTATTGCCTCTGCGTTGGGGAATTTATATGCCCTTGGCGATGACGTTGATAAACTTCAGCGCTCCGCAGCACTAGCTTACGCGGGAGGAGCAATTGCTGCTGTTTTTGCAGGCGATATGATTACTTTATTCATATTTTTTGAAGTTGCGGCAGTTGCGTCTGTATTCCTGATATGGGCAAGGAGAACAGAGAGAGCTTTTGCTGCCGGAATGCGATATTTAATATTCCAAATTGGTGCTGGTGTCATATTGCTAGCAGGATTGCTAATCCATTTTTCAGTCACAGGGTCTATTGTTTTCGATAAGCTAGGTCTGGAAGCACCTGGTGGCATACTCATTCTAATTGCATTTGGTATTAAAAGTGCCTTCCCGCTAGTCCATAATTGGTTGCAGGATGCTTACCCTGAAGCCACTATCAGTGGAACAGTCATATTATCGGGGTTTACCACGAAATTAGCTATATATGCACTCGCTCGCTCTTACGCCGGAACAGAAATTCTAATTTGGATAGGGGCTGTCATGGCCATATTCCCTATATTCTATGCGATTATAGAAAATGATCTTCGTCGAGTGTTAACCTACAGCCTGAACAATCAACTAGGTTTTATGGTAGTCGGCATTGGAATTGGAACGGAGATGGCCTTAAATGGCACGGTATCTCACGCCTTTGTCCATATTTTATACAAGGCACTACTATTGATGAGCATGGGTGCAGTGCTTTTGCGAACTGGAACCTGTAATGGAACAGAACTGGGCGGTCTTGTAAAAACGATGCCCTGGACGGCAGCCTTTTGCATAGTCGGAGCAGCTTCAGCCTCCGCATTTCCGCTTTTCAGTGGTTTCATTTCGAAATCTATGATCATAACAGCAGCTGGTGAACAAGGTTATTGGATTATATGGCTTATTTTACTGTTCGCTTCTGCTGGGGTCCTTTACCACTCAGGAATACGCATTCCTTACTTCGCGTTTTTCTCTGAGGACAAAGGTCATCGCGTAAAAGAAGCACCGTGGCCAATGCTTGTGGCTATGGGTGCCGCCGCCTTTCTCTGCATAATAATAGGAGTTTTTCCAGCGCCGCTTTATGCAATGCTCCCCTTTTCAGTAGATTACGTTCCATACACTGCTTACCACGTCATTAACCAACTGCAGCTTTTGATGTTTGCGGCACTTGCTTTTACTGTCTTGAAACTAATAAAGATTTATCCTTCAGACACTCGAGGTATCAATCTTGATACCGATTGGGTTTACAGGAAGGGTTTAATGACGCTGATTATTTATTCTAATAGGTATCTTAATACGGGATATCGAGTAGTGTGCGATGGCGCAGTGGGAATTATCTCTGAAGTAATAAATAGCGCAAAGCAATTAGGAAATAATGATGGTATTCTATCAAGAACCCCCGCCTTGGGATCTAGTATTGCTTGGATATCCGGCCTTTTACTGTTAGTCTTGCTGCTAAGGTTTGCCTGATCTAATAATTACGGATTTTCAATGGGTTTTCAGTAATTATTAAATGATAAACTAAAGGAATAAGCGTCTTGGAACTCATAGGAAAATATAATTTAAAAGCAGACAGGGAGCAGGTTTGGGCTGCTCTCAATGACCCAACAATATTGCAAAAGTGTATCCCTGGCTGTGAAACATTAACTAAGGCCTCTGATACGAATTTTTCAGCATCCGTTGTGGCGAAGGTTGGACCTGTCAAAGCTAAATTCTCCGGGGAAGTCGAACTCACGGAATTGTCTCCCCCCTCTTCCTATAAGATATCTGGAGAAGGCAAAGGAGGAGCAGCAGGATTTGCATCTGGAAGTGCTGACGTGAAATTGGAAGAAAGCGATGAAGGTGGAACGGTTCTATCATATACGGTAAATGCTCAAGTAGGAGGAAAATTAGCGCAAATTGGCTCGAGATTAATTGATTCTACCGCAAAAAAATTATCGCGGGAATTTTTTGATAAATTTACGGAGTTGGTTGACGGTGGAACTGATACTTCCGGAGATTCTTCTGAGAAATTAGAAAATTTAGCTGAACAGGAAAAGGGGGACACAATGGAAAATGATAACAAAACTGAGGAAAACGTCTATCCAAGCACACATTGGACGATCTGGGTGTTGGGCTTGATCTCAATAGGCGCATTGGTTGCTTTTGCTCTTCACCTGAATTTTTAATTCACACCAAGAATCGTTTGATCGCCATTTGAGTGGGAGTATCACAATATGGAAACTAGAGCTGCATTAGCAACAGCTGCCGGAAAGCCGTTAAGCATTGAAACGCTTACTTTAGAGGGACCTAAGGCCGGAGAGGTAATGGTGGAAATTAAGGCAACTGGTATATGCCACACCGACGAATTTACTTTGTCCGGCGGCGATCCGGAAGGAATATTCCCTTCTGTTCTTGGACATGAGGGCGCGGGTGTGATTGTAGAGGTCGGCGAAGGAGTTACCAGTGTTAAAAAAGGTGACCACGTCATTCCCTTATACACCCCAGAATGCAGACAATGTAAATCCTGCCTTTCAGGAAAAACCAACTTGTGTACAGCTATCAGAGGCACTCAAGGACAGGGTGTAATGCCAGATGGTACAAGTAGGTTCAAAATGGGAAGCGAAACTATTTTCCATTACATGGGATGTTCCACCTTCTCAAACTTTACAGTGCTTCCTGAAATTGCTGTTGCTAAAATTCGAGAAGATGCTCCGTTCGACAAAGTCTGTTACATTGGTTGCGGCGTTACTACTGGTATAGGTGCAGTAATAAACACCGCGAAGGTTGAAGCTGGTGCAAACTGTGTTGTTTTTGGGCTAGGCGGAATTGGTTTAAACGTTATTCAGGGCCTGAAGATGGTAGGAGCCAACAAAATTGTGGGCGTCGACTTAAATCCTGCAAGAAAAGATCTTGGCGAAAAGTTTGGTATGACACACTTTGTTAACCCGAATGAAATTGAAGATGACATTGTACCTTTTCTTGTCGATTTAACAGACGGTGGTGCAGATTACAGCTTCGAATGCATTGGAAATGTCAAGACAATGCGCCAAGCGCTAGAGTGTGCTCATAGAGGATGGGGTGAAAGTATAATTATTGGCGTTGCTGGTGCAGGTCAGGAGATTTCGACCCGCCCCTTTCAACTCGTTACTGGACGCGTTTGGAAAGGTACAGCTTTTGGAGGTGCAAAGGGACGCAGAGATGTACCGCAAATCGTTGACTGGTATATGGAAGGGAAAATTAACATAGACGATCTTATCACTCACACAATGCCTCTTGAGGATATTAATAAAGGGTTTGACTTGATGCACGCAGGCGAATCAATAAGGTCAGTTGTGGTCTATTAAATTCCGTTTATGAACAGGTTTTAGGTTGTAATATGGATCGGCTTAAAGTTCGCTCAACTCACGTATGCTTTGACGGAAAGGTGAGCTTCTATTCTCACGCATCTAGTCAGACAAGAACTGAGATGAACTTTTCAATTTTCTTCCCCGAAAAAAAGATTAGTTCACATGTTCCTGGTTTAATATATCTCGCTGGGCTGACATGTACGGATGAGACATTCATAACAAAGGCAGGGGCTTTAAAATACGCTTCTGAACACGGCTTAGCTCTCATCTGTCCAGATACAAGCCCTAGACATGCTGGCATCCGCGGAGAAGACGAGGATTGGGATTTTGGTACAGGAGCGGGATTTTACCTAGATGCGGAAAAAGCCCCGTGGGCTCAGAATTACAAGATGTACAGTTACATTACAAAAGAATTAATTGATATAATCGACAATAATTTTGATATTAATATTAACAAAATAGGGATATTTGGACATTCCATGGGAGGGCATGGCGCCCTTACTATTTTTCTGAAGAACCAAAATATTTTCAAGTCAGTTTCTGCTTTTGCGCCCATATGCAATCCAATGGAATGCCCCTGGGGGAAAAAAGCGTTCACCAATTACCTTGGAACAGAAATCGAAGCATGGAAGAGTTACGATGCATGCGAACTCGTGGCTATGACCCCCACAAATGCAGAAATCCTTGTTGACCAGGGACTAGCGGATGCTTTTTTAGAGGAACAACTTCATCCAAATAACTTTTTAAAGGCATGCCAAAAAGCGAATGTGAGACTGAATCTTCGTCAACACGAGGGTTATGATCACGGTTATTACTTTATTTCAACGTTTATAGCCGACCACATTGAACATCATGCTAAAATATTAAATTCTCTTTAGCAAAGTTGAAGGCTTATTTTAGAATGAAATTCTTCCTACTAATAAATTTAATATTACTGTAGGTTAAAGCATATTTCTTAGGAATATTGAGAATCTTTGATATAGAATGCCTATAAAAATACCACAAGATCTACCAGCATCGGATATCCTTGAAAAAGAAGGTGTGCTCCTAATTAAAGAGCATGATGCCATCCGCCAAGATATTCGTCCGTTACGTATTCTTTTGCTGAATTTAATGCCCAAAAAAATCGAAACAGAAACCCAAATTGCAAGAGTTCTAGCAGGCTCGCCGCTACAAATTGAGATAACGCTCCTTGCCCCAAGTGGCCATCAACCCAAAAACACTTCAAGAGAACATATGTTGGACTTCTACCGGAAGTGGGAGGATATAAAAACTGAAAAGTTTGACGGTCTGATCGTCACTGGAGCTCCGATAGAACAATTACCTTTTGAGGAGGTCACTTACTGGGACGAGTTGTGTGCTATTTTTGACTGGTCAGAAAAAAATGTACATGGTTTATTTACACTTTGCTGGGGCGCACAGGCGGCGTTGTATCATTTTTATAAAATTCCTAAATACCAACTCCAACAGAAGATGTTTGGTGTTTTTCAACATACTGTAAGACGGCACCCGTCTATATTACTGCACGGCTTAGACGATACCTTCAACACGCCAGTCTCGCGCCATACAGAAAACAGGGTCAAAGACTTTGCTGATTTTTCCCACTTAAAAATTCTCATTGAATCGGAGGTTTCTGGCTTATGTTTAATTCAAGATGTCAAGCGCAGACATTTGCATATGTTCAACCATCTTGAATATGACTCCGACACGCTTCACAACGAATACGTCCGGGATTTGAGTGCTGGCCAAGATGTTAATATCCCATTAAATTATTACCCGGATAATGACCCTAATAAGCGTCCGATGAATAGTTGGCGGGGTAATGGTCATCTTTTATTTTCTAATTGGGTGAACTTTTTATATCAAACAACCCCCTTCCTACTAAAAGACATTGGAAAATAGGCACTTTTTAAAATAGACTTAATCTAGTTTGTGATTGAATATAAACTCCAAGACAATGGTAATGCCGATATCCGCTGAAAAAAACCATATAGCGAAACATATTCAACTAGAATTCGTACTTAATTCCAATTTTCGTTCACCTAAGACTTGACCGTGGGCAAATGCACGTGACACTGTTTTATTGGGGGATATTTAAAGGGTGACAAGTGTCATTTGACATATTCCCATGGGAGAAAAAACAGGGGAGATTATTGTCATGCCAACCGTGTCAATGACAGTTAATGGACAAGAGGTTTCTGGAGAGGTCGAATCACGAACCCTTTTAGTCCAATTTTTAAGGGAAAACCTAAGATTAACAGGTACTCATGTTGGCTGTGATACAAGTCAATGCGGTGCCTGTGTTGTTCATGTAAATGGAAATTCTGCGAAGAGCTGCACAATGTTAGCGGTGCAAGCAATGAACGCCGAAATAACAACAATTGAGGGGCTCGCTGACGGCGATACATTGCACCCGATGCAGGAAGCTTTTCGTAATAATCATGGATTACAATGCGGTTTCTGTACACCAGGAATGGTGATGAGCGCTGTAGACCTCCTGAATAAGAATGCTTCACCTTCCGAAACAGAGATAAGAGAATGGCTGGAAGGAAATATCTGCCGTTGCACAGGCTATCACAATATTGTGAAGTCGATTAAAGAAGCTGCAGAAAGCACGGGAGGTTGATATGCCAGATGGAACAATTAACACAGGTATTGGCGCGAGTGTAAAACGAGTTGAGGATCAACGATTTTTAACAGGAAAAGGTAATTATACCGATGATATTAATCGTCCAGACCAAACCTACGCTTATATGTTGAGAAGTCCTCACGCTCACGCAAAAATTATTTCTATAGATTCCTCCAATGCTCAATCAAGTGAGGGCGTTGTTGCAATTTTTACAGGCGAGGATATGCAAGTTGGTGGCTTACCCTGCGGCTGGCAAATTCATTCCGAGGATGGCTCTCCGATGCATGAACCCCCTCACCCAGCCCTTGCACAAGGTAAGGTTCGTCATGTGGGTGACCAGGTCGCCGTAGTAATAGCCGATACATTGGCTAATGCAAAAAGTGCTGCCGCTAAAATAAATGTAGAATATGAAGCGCTTGCACCTGTCATGGATATGAAAGCGGCCGAAGCGGGAGCACCATTTGTTCACGAAGATATAGAGACAAATAAGTGTTACGATTGGGGACTTGGAGACAAAGATGCTGTCGAAAAGGCACTAGCTGAATCTGCTCATGTGACAGAAATTGATATCGTTAATAACCGACTTATTCCCAATGCCATGGAACCTCGTGCAGCTATAGCTGAGTTTAACGAGGCAACGAGCGAGTACACAGTATACACTACAAGTCAAAACCCACATGTCATTCGCTTATTGATGGGCGCTTTTGTTTTATCACTTCCGGAACATAAACTCCGTGTGATTGCGCCAGATGTGGGTGGAGGTTTTGGTTCTAAGATTTTCTTGTATGCGGAAGAAACCATAATCACATGGGCATCTCAAAAAATTGGACGGCCAATTAAATGGACCGCAGAGCGTTCAGAAAGTTTTATCACTGACGCACATGGCCGCGATCATATTACTCATGCAAAGCTTGGTTTAGACGCTGATGGAAATTTTACTGCACTGAAGGTCGAAACATACGCCAATATGGGGGCTTATCTCTCAACGTTTGCCAGCAGTGTTCCGACTTATTTATACGCAACGCTATTGGCTGGTGTATATAAAACGCCTGTAATTTATGCAAACGTTAAGGCGATATTTACAAATACTGTGCCCGTGGATGCATATCGAGGAGCAGGTCGACCTGAGGCGTCATATTTGCTGGAACGCATTGTTGACAAAGCCGCGAGAGAAACTGGACTAGACCAAGTTGATATTCGCACCAAGAACATGATTGCACCGGACGCGTTTCCGTATCAAACCCCGGTCGCTCTTGCTTATGACAGTGGGGACTATCAAGCCACACTTGCATCGGCAATGAAGCTTGCAAACGTAGACGGTTTTAGCGAAAGACGGAAACTTTCGGAGAGCCATGGAAAAAAACGAGGGCTTGGTTATTCAACATACATAGAGGCATGTGGCATAGCGCCATCCGCCGTTGCCGGCGCTCTTGGGGCACGTGCTGGTCTTTATGAGTCAGCAGAAGTAAGGGTTCATCCAACCGGTTCTGTGACAGTTTTTACTGGCAGTCACAGCCATGGACAAGGTCATGAAACCACTTTTGCTCAGATAGTTTCTGATCAATTAGGCATACCTATTGAGAATATTGAAATTAATCACGGCGATACGGGCAACGTCCAGTTTGGGATGGGAACATATGGATCTCGATCCTTGGCAGTTGGTGGTGAAGCGCTTCTCAGAGCAACAAATAAAATAATCGATAAGGCGAAAAAAATTGCTGCTCATTGCTTAGAGGCCTCTGTTGACGATGTCGAATTTAAAGACGGTAACTTTACTGTGGCTGGAACTGACAAAACAATGGCTTTTGGTGAAGTTGCTTTGACAGCATATGTTCCTCATAATTTCCCTCATGAGGAACTAGAACCGGGTCTCGACGAGACTGCTTTTTACGACCCTGCTAATTTCACCTTCCCTGGTGGTTGTCATATTTGTGAGGTTGAAGTTGATCCTGAAACCGGCGTAACAGAAGTTGTAAACTTTACTGCTGTTGATGATATTGGTCGGGTTATAAATCCAATGATCGTAGAAGGACAGGTGCATGGCGGAGTAGCGCAAGGAATTGGTCAGGCTCTTCTAGAGGGCTGTAATTATGATAGCGAAGGACAATTACTGACCGGCTCTTATATGGACTACACGATGCCTCGTGCCGATGACGTACCAAACTTTGTAGTAGGTACTCAGAGCACTTTATGTACTCATAATACGCTTGGAGTTAAAGGAGTTGGTGAAGTCGGGGCAATAGGATCACCTCCGGCTGTTATAAATGCAATCGTTGATGCACTTTCTGACCTTGGGGTAAGCGATGTATCTATGCCTGCAACTCCAGCCAAAGTCTGGGGCGCTATACAATCAGCAAAAACCGCTTGATAGCCCAATTCTATGAAAAAGGAGCAAAAAGATGTACGATTTTAGTTATAAAAATGCATCAAGCGTTGATGATGCAATCAATACGCATAAAAGTTCAGAGGATGGAGCATTTCTAGCAGGAGGCCAAACTCTACTGCCAACATTGAAACAAAGGCTGGCCCAACCTTCTGACTTAATAGACCTGTCCGGTATTGGAAGTTTATCTAATATTGAGGTTGGACAAGTTGTTAAAGTTGGCGCTATGACAACACATGCTGAAGTAGCTACTTCAAAGGAAATTCAAAAAGCACTGCCCGCTTTATCTGATCTAGCAGAAGGAATAGGTGACCCACAGGTAAGGAACAGAGGTACCATTGGTGGGTCCGTGGCAAATAATGATCCAGCAGCTGACTATCCCGCGGTTTGTTTAGCTTTGAACGCCACAATAACAACAAATAAACGTGAAATAACAGCTGATGATTTTTTTACTGGGATGTTTGATACTGCGCTTGATGAAGGTGAGTTGATAACCTCAATTAGCTTTCCCATACCAGAAAAAGCTGCGTACATGAAGTTTCCAAACCCAGCATCCCGATATGCATTAGTCGGCGTTTTCGTTGCAAAAATGAGTTCCGGCGTAAGAGTAGCGGTCACAGGAGCGGGCGAAGATGGTGTATTCAGAGCAAGCAACTTAGAAGATGCTTTGAACCAAAATTTCAACTCAGAAAGTCTAGATAATTTATCTATCTCGCCGGATGGTTTGTTATCAGATATACACGCACAAAACGACTATCGTGCAAGTCTGATTGTGACAATGGCAAAAAGGGCAGTGACTGCTGCTAGCTAAAAATGTAATGATTTCGTCAAAAAAGGTGCCCTTCGCGGCACCTTTTTTATCAATTCACAAAAGAAATATAATTCTCTAGTGGTTCCCGGTCCGGTATCAAGGCATTTTCTGGCCGTGACCAGTCCGCGTATCCCATTGCCATACCACAGACAACGATATTTTCATCTCCAACTGGAATGAATTCTCTGATGGTTTTATGAAAATGAGAGAAAGCAGCTTGTGGGCATGTTTCTAACCCATGGCTTCTTGCGAGTACCATTACGTTTTGCAAAAACATTCCAAAATCAAGCCAACTACCAATCTTTAGATCACGGTGGATGGTGAATATCATGCCAACTGGCGCATCAAAAAATATGAGGTTGCGATCATGCTGGGCTTTTGTTTTTTCGAAATCGCCTTTCTTGATCCCAAGCAAGCCATATAAATCCCACCCGACTTTTCGACGACGACTTTTATACGGCTCAAAAAACTCATCCGGATAATAAGAAAATTCTGAAGCATTCTCTGCTTTTGGGTCATTTGCTGCAGCCAAAAGGCCTTTTCCAAACCGCTTGAGTGCTTCACCCGTCATGACATGTCCACGCCAAGGTTGCATGTTTGTGCCGCTTGGTGCCCTCCCCGCCAAAAAAAGTATCCGTTCTATAATCTCTCGATCTACCGGTTTATCGAGAAAACCCCGCAATGAACGACGTTGCGATATAGTATCTTCAACCGCATTTAAAGAAGATAATCCTGTTTCAATGATCGGAGCTTTATTCATGACTTTGCAAAAACCTTTATTTTTCTGGGTGTATTTAATTCATCTGAACCTCAATTGATGGCTATGATCTACCGGAAAGATGGCGTATTAGCAACTTACGCTTATATTGATTATAATGATGCTAAAACAACACTAAAATCATTAGCTTTGTTGAATGTAAATTGCATTTTTAAAATAGCCGTCTAAAGGGTACTCTCTTATGTCTATCAAAGATCCTATATCTGTCCAAGATACCCAAGAACTTTTAGCGAGCGGAAAATATGTAGCTAACGAGTCACTGGCTACCGCACTATTTTTATCACTTTCATTAAAGCGCCCATTATTCTTAGAAGGTGAAGCAGGCGTTGGGAAAACCGAAATAGCAAAAGTATTATCAAAGACGCTGGATCGACGACTGATACGACTTCAGTGTTATGAAGGATTAGATGTTAATAGCGCAGTTTATGAATGGAATTACTCAAAACAAATGCTTCATATAAGATTAATGGAGGGAAAAGCAGATATCGATAAGGAAGAAATTTCAAAAGATCTTTTTTCTGAAGAATTTCTAATAAAACGTCCACTTCTTCAGGCACTGGAACCACAAGCTGGTGGAGCCCCAATCTTACTTATTGATGAATTGGATCGCACAGATGCACCATTTGAGGCCTTCTTACTTGAAGTGCTCTCTGATTTCCAAATTACAATCCCTGAGACGGGCTTAATTTCAGCAAATGACATTCCTATCGTATTAATTACATCTAACAGAACCCGAGAAATACATGACGCATTGAAACGCCGATGTTTTTATCATTGGCTAGATTACCCATCAGCTGATCGGGAACTTCAAATATTACAAATTAAGGTACCAGAGGCACCAGAGATATTGAGCAATCATATTATAGCTTTTGTCCAAAAGCTTAGGAAAATGGATCTCTTTAAAAACCCAGGTGTTGCAGAAACAATTGACTGGGCGCATTCGTTAATTCAGCTAAATCATCTCGCCTTAGATTATAAAGCCGTGGATACTACGTTGGGTGTTTTACTAAAGTATCAAGATGACATAGGTAAAATACAAGGCGATCAAGCCAATGCTATATTATCAGAGATTCAGGCTGAGTTAGGAATGGGAAGTCAAACTTGAATTTAAAAACATTAAAGAATTCCGACCCTAACATCGCTCATCAATTAAACACCGGATCTGGTGAAAAGCTATCCGATAATGTTTTGTATTTTGCACGAGTACTACGCTCAGCGGGAATACCTATCGGATCGGGTAGAATATTAGAAGCTATAGAAGCTATCAATAAAATTGGGCTTGCTGACAAATCTATTTTTTACTGGGCGTTACATTCAGTATTTGTTCATAAAAATGAGCACAGAGAAATCTTCGATCAAACTTTTAAGATTTTTTGGAAAAACCCAAGACTACTAGAAAAGATGATGCAACTAGCACTGCCAAGATTAAATACTGGTACTCCTGAAACAAGTGATTCAGATATAAATCGGCGAGTACAAGAAGCATTTAATACCGATAACATTTCTGAAGACAATTACGTGGATGCATCGACCGAAGACGAGTTAGAATTTGATGCTGTGATGACATACTCTGAAAGTGAATTGCTCCAAGGAATGGATTTTGAACAGATGTCATCTGACGAAATTAACAAGGCCAAAAAAGTTATTGCTCAAATGAATTTATCGATTCCGCAGGTTAAAAGTCGTCGCTTTAAAAGCTCATCTTTAAGGAGGAAAATTGACCTCCGACAATCTCTCAAAGGGGCGAACAAGTTTTGTGGCGAATATATTCCATTGAGATATAAGAGTAGAAAGGATAAGCATCCTCCAATTATTGCCATCTGTGATGTTTCCGGATCCATGTCACGATATTCGCGAATGCTTTTGCATTTTATGCACGTTCTCACGACCCTCCGCAACGATGTGCACACATTCCTGTTTGGAACGCGACTAACTAACGTTACACGTTTTTTAAGATTTAAGGATGTTGATGAAGCTCTAGCCGCAACAAGCTCAGCTGTTGAGGATTGGTCAGGCGGCACTAGAATTGGAGATTGCTTAAAGGAGTTTAATTTTAACTGGTCCCGACGAGTGCTTGGTCCTGGAGCCATTGTGCTTTTTATAACAGACGGGCTCGATCGCGGAGGTGGTATCGGTTTGAGCAAACAAATAAAATTGATACAAAAATCAAGTAAACGTCTGATTTGGCTCAATCCGTTGCTGAGATATGAAGAATTTGCTCCAAAACCTACAGGGGTTAAAGCTATATTACCACATGTTGATGAGTTTCGACCTATACATTCCTTGGAGAGTATGGACCAATTGGTAAATGCGTTATCAGAAACCAATTTACAATCAAGATTTAATATGGCTCCTTGGCTAGAAAAGTTGAGTGAAATTGAGAACGCCGAGTGTCACTAAGGAGAAGCTTTATGGAACAGAGTAACGATGCAATAATTAACACCGATGTATTGAAAACAATTTCCGAGTGGTCAAAATCTGGAATGAAAACAGCGATTGCTACGGTCATTGATACTTGGGGCAGTTCACCACGACCAGCGGGAAGCCAGCTCGGAGTGAATGAGAGGTGTGAGATGATTGGATCTGTTTCTGGTGGTTGTATAGAAGGAGCTGTTGTTAAAGCTGCACTCGAAGTTATGGAAGACAATAAACCTCAAATACTAGAATTTGGTGTATCAAATGAGGACGCCTGGGAGGTTGGGCTAGCTTGTGGCGGGAATGTCAAGGTCTACGTAGAGGCTCTTGAAGGTTAAAAGAAATGCGTGACGAAGTTCTTAAAAAAATACTGCGTGCTCAAGATCATAAAATTCCGATAGCGCTAATAACAAGGTTAGCGGATGGATCGCAGGCGATTATGGATAGAAAAAAATCTATCGACGGTGATATGACGTTTAATCAGCAAGAGGTAGAGGAAGTCCTCACCTGCATCAGAGACGATAAAAGCCGTTTATTAAGTGGAGGTGAGAACTTCGTCAGAGTATTTAATCCAAAACTTAGAATAATAGTTGTTGGTGCCGTTCATATAGCACAGGCTTTGGCACCGATGGCGGAACTAGCCAATTTTGAAGTAACAATCGTCGATCCACGGGGATCCTTTGCAAGTGACGCTAGATTTCCAGGTGTAAAATTGATGGATGAATGGCCTGACGAGGCATTAGTAAAACTAGCACCTGACACACGGACCGCGGTTGTAACACTTACCCACGACCCAAAACTTGACGATCCGGCATTGGAAGAGGCGTTAAAAACCGATGCATTTTATATCGCTTCACTTGGAAGCAGAAAAACGCATTCGAAACGATTAGAGCGCCTACGGGAAGCGGGTTTTAATGAGAATACGTTGAAGCGGATTAATGGACCAGCTGGTTTAGATATTGGAGCTATTTCGCCGTCGGAGATTGCCATCTCCATTTTAGCCGAGTTGACTGCTGTTCTGCACCAGAAAGATCTAAGATAGAGCTTGAAGGTATAGTAATGTTTTTTGGAAGCCTTGCATTAGATAAAGCAGAAAATGCTATTTTAGCTCATACGCTAAAGGTAGGGAAAAAAACGTTTAAAAAAGGAAGAAAGTTGTCTTCCGAAGATCTATCGCTGTTGCGTGGGGAAAAGATAGAGACTCTCATTTGCGCAAAACTTGAGCCAGGCGATATTTTTGAAGACGACGCTGCCGATCGCATAACATCACTTATTATAGGAGAGAACCTCAGAAAAGGCGCCGCAAGTACGGGGCGAACTAATATTTATGCAGATAAGAAGGGGCTTCTAAATTATGAAGCTAAAGCTGTTAATAACTTTAATTCTATAAATGAGGCAGTGACGCTTGGATTGGTTCCATCTTTTCAGCACGTAGAAAAAAATCAAATGATTGGAACTTTAAAAATTATACCATTTGCTATCTCAGGTGGAGTTATGAATGAAATAGAAAAATTCTCTAGTATCCACCAGCCTCTTTTTAATTTGAGGCCATATGCTAAAAAGACTGCCATGCTTATTCAGACGCAGTTGACGACAACGAAAGCATCTGTGCTGAATTCAACAGCAGAAGTGACGTCGGAACGCCTCAAAATGATGGATGCGGTTTTAATTGATGAGAAACGTTGCAATCATTCCGAAAATGAACTTTCATCCGAGTTATATACGGCCTTCGCCGCGAAGCCCGATATTATTTTAATTGCTGGCGCATCTGCTATTGTCGACAGAAGGGATATTGTACCATCCGCAATTCAATCAGTTGGGGGTGAAATTATCCATTTCGGAATGCCGGTAGATCCAGGAAATCTCATATTATTAGCCTCTTTTAAAGGCACACCAGTCGT
>Ga0208624_1000352_pt1 | contig 23982 bp, 19 predicted proteins | sample Knorr_S23_td_DCM_FD_185607 | JGI IMG/M metagenome (GOLD analysis project Ga0208624, IMG submission 185607) | Marine microbial communities from Southern Atlantic Ocean transect - Knorr_S23_td_DCM_ad_71m_LV_A (SPAdes) (version 2) | ecosystem: Environmental > Aquatic > Marine > Oceanic | place...
ACACTTTTTATTTTGAAAGATATGAATGAAGAAAATAAAATAAGACCTGCAGATGTTAAAAGGATTTGCAAGTAATACTTGGTCATAAATGCAAACATAAAGCTTTCATTTGGTGTCATAATTAAGCGTATAGAATTCAATAGCGAGTGACCGAAGAAAACACCATTATAGCCTACAACCATAGTATCTTTATACATTTTAGTGGCTGTACCACTAGTGAGAGTGTCCACCCATCCCATGAAGCTATCTGCTATATTTCCATGTGGGTAATAAAATAATGAAATTATAAAGGGACTAATAAATGCTATTAAAAAACCAAAAGATGTGTATTTAATAGATTTGAAAAAATTTTCTTTTTTAACATATACAAACCAAATAAATAATGGAAATATTTTTATAGCACCGGCTACACCTATTAAAAAGAAGGTAATATCAATTCTATTTTTTTTATAATAGAGATATGAAAAAATCATTAATATAAGAACAAAACCCTCAAAATTAGCTGTGTGGACAACAAACAAAATAGGATAGTTAAAAAATACCAAGATTATAATCGCTAAATATCTAATATTGGGGGATAACTTATCCGTCATTTTATATACATAGAATGCTGAGAAGAAAAAGTATGTGAACAAAATAATTTTAGATGCATAATAAGGGTTTCCTAGTGAGATAAATTTAAGTATTTGAAGTAATGTTATACCCCCAGTTAGATAATTATAATCTCCATAAAAACCCGACTGGTTAAAGGTGTTGTTAATTGCATAGTAATCACAAAATATACTTATTGGCCAGTGAAAAGGGGTTATAACACTATCTGATATTGGAGCAATAATGCTATCTTTTAAGTAGTACCAAAAAAAAGCTGAAATAAAACCTATTAACATAACCAATATTATGGCGTTGGTTTTTGATTCAGGAGTTCGATTCATATTTAGACTTTAACATTCAATTTATGATAACAAAATATCACCGGCACCAGAGCCCTGCGGTAGTCTAACCATTACTCATGTTTAGATTTATTTTTTTTATTTTAAAGAAAAAATCATAAAACTATGATATTTTGATATTATGAATTTCATATCAACTAAGGCTCAAATCAATAAGTTAAAGAGTGTAATGAAAAGAGCAGCTATTACATCCGGAAAGCATTTAATTAAAGCATATAGAAGAAAAAAAGTTAATTTTACAGAAAAATCAAAAAAAGAATGGGTTACCGAAACTGATTTGGCAGTTGAGAAAATCATAATCAAGGAGCTTATAAAAGATTACCCTAATTCAAATTTTATGGCTGAAGAGTCTGGAACAAATATCAAAGACCCTGAACAAATTACATGGATTATAGATCCGATTGACGGTACTAATAATTTTATTACAAAGTATCCATATTTTTGCATATCCATAGCTGGTTACAGTGAGGGCGAAATTATTTCAGGATGTATTTTAAATCCATTAAATGATGAATTATTTTTGGCTGTTAAAGGCCAAGGCGCATATTTAAATCATAAAAAATATAAAGTCAGTGATGAAACAAAATTTTCAAGTTTAATTTATGGAACAGGTTTCGTTATTTCGAATCCAGCATCTGTCAAAAGGAATATGAAAAACCTTAATGCTATTATTTATAATATAAAATCATTTAGAAGAACAGGTTCGGCTGCATTAGACCTTGCAAATGCATCATGTGGAAGACAGCATGGATATTGGCAACTATTAGCGCGACCATGGGACTATGCTGCTGGTGTAATTTTAGTAAGAGAGGCCGGAGGAATAGTTACAGATGTTAAAGGAAATGACTTGACATTAAAGTCAAAATCAATTTTGGCTAGCAATAACAAAAAAAATCATAACAAAATGATTAAAATTCTAAATACGTAGTTAAATATATTTAAGATATTTTTCTTTTTCTTCTTGAGTAATTTCAGGAGACATATTATGTATTGGATTTGATTCCATAGAACCTTCTTTTGTTACCCTGCTTGTGATTTTTGGAAAATAAGTTTGTAAAGGATCGATAGGTACGATAAAAATATTTGGACCAATACTATTAAATGCTTTAAGGAAATTATTGCTATTAATAAAGTTCTTTTTAAGTTTTATTGATTTAATACCCCAAGATTTAAATAATATTTCCCAATTAGGAATTCCAAGTTTGGTTTTTATATCGCAACCCATATATGCACCTTTAAAGTAATTTTTTTGTGTCATCCTAATTGATGCATACCCATCATCACAAAATAAAAACGTTTTTATATTTAATTTATTAATCGCAACAGTACCATATTCTTGTAGATTCTGGGTAAATCCGCCATCTCCTTCGAAATGAATAATTTTTTTTCCTGAATTTGCAAAGGCTGCACCAATTGCCCCAGAAAGACCATAACCCATTGAAGCAAGAGCTTTATTATTAATAATTTTTTGTCCCAACTTTTGTTCGAAAGTTTGATTGAAAGTTGTAAAAGCACCTCCACTACTACACGGTATGACGACATCGGATTTTTTTGCGATTTTAGATATTTTATAATAAAAATCATATGGTGAAATAAACCCTTTTCCGGTGTAATTATTTTTTTCAACAAGCGGAAAATGTTTTTTAATTTCTTTACAATATTGAAGCCAATTATTTTTTTTATTAATTTTTAATTTTAAAATATTTTCTAGAAGTTGATTTGCATCGCAATTTATTTTAAGCGATGTTTTTGGGTGTTTTTTATTAAGTTCTTTTTTATCTATATCAACATGAATAATTTTTCCCTTTTTTAAGAATTCTTTCCAGTTAAATCCTGTTTGCTGCAACCCAAGTCTTGTACCCAGAGCTAGTAGCATATCTGATTGTTGAATAATTATATTCGAGTATCTTTGTCCCCATGTATTTGGTCTACCAAAATAATTTTTTGATCCGGAATCCATCCTGTCAGATGCATTCCATGTAAGCATTATAGGGATGCCTAAATTAGTTAGTTTTTTTCGTAATCTTATTGCAGTATCTCTTTGTACTCCAGCACCTATAAGAATAGATGGTCTTGATGCCTTATTAATCATATTTACTATCAACTTAGAATTATTCAAAAATTTAGACTTTTCTAATTTAGTCATAATATTTTTTTTAATGCTAATTTTTTTATCTTTTAATTGATCTAGGGGATAGCCCTGAATATCTAATGGCATTTCAATAAAGACTGGTCCTTTCCTCTGAGTTGATGAGGTCTCTATAATTTTCTTAAATTCTTCAAATTTGATTGGGTAATCAAGTCTTACTGATTTGTTGGTTATAGGTTTAGCAATTTGAACTCCATCAATTTCCTGAATTCCTCTTTGTCTAACTTCTAAATTAGATAGATCTTCTCTTTTTACTTGTCCGCCTATGACGAGAAGTTCTCTGCTTTCTAAAAAAGCCCCACCGATTGCAGTTATTATATTAGTAATTCCTGGACCGGCGGTAACTAATGCGAAAGCTTTTTTATTTAAAGATGTTGCATTAAAATATTCAGTTGCAATTCCTGCGGCAACTTCATGTACTACAGGTATACATTCAAATTTTGTTCTAAAGCTTTCTTGTGCATGCATTATATTTCCGCCAGATAGAAAAAAACAATGAGTATATCCCAAATTTTTTAACCAAATTGCAACCTGATCGCTATATTTATAATTCGTTTTCATAATTATCTAGATTAGTATATAATAAAAAAAAACTATGAACACTAATGAACAAAAAATGCTTCAAATCCTCAAAGAACTTAAAGAAAATTATAATGTTCTTAGTGTAAAAGCTGAATTTGAAGCAGAAGGAACCAGAACTGATGACCTCTTAAGACTTTGTGATTTAGTAAGAAGATCGGGTTTAAGCTTAACCATTAAAATTGGTGGATGTGAAGCCATCAGAGATCTTATTGAATGTAAGCAGCTCGGTGTAGATAGAATTGTAGCCCCGATGATTGAAACAGATTATTCCCTAGAAAAATTTATTGGTGCTATAAATTACGTCTATTCGAGTGAAGATATTGACCATACCTCTTTCTATATGAATCTTGAAACAATAACCGCTTTTAATAATTTATATGAAATTAGTGAAGTATTAAAAAATTCTCCAGTAAATGGCTATGTTTTTGGAAGAGCAGATTTTTGTGGGTCTCTTGGATTAGGGAAAGATGATATAAACAAAGATGAAGTATTAGAATATGCTCTGAAAGTTTCACAAAATTGTCTTGATAACGATTTTGAATTTGTTGTTGGTGGTGGTGTGTCTTTTGATTCCGCAGAATTTTTTAAATCATTAAATAATGTTAGACTGACATCTTTTGAAACAAGAAAAATTATTTTTGATAAAAAGATAATAGATAAAGATATGAAAAAAGCAATCTCACTTGCAGTTAATTTTGAATTACTATATCTAGAAAATAAAAGAAAATATTATACTATGGTTGCCGAGGAAGATTTATCAAGAATTGAAATGTTAAAAAAAAGAGTCATCTTATAAAATCTTTTTCACAGAAAAATGCGTCAAACCTTTTTCCTTTATATTCAACTTTACAATTTTTCATTAGTTTAATTTTATTCCAAAACCCTTCATAATGCCTTGCCCATTTTTTATCAAAAATCACATATCCATCAAGAGATTTGAATTTTGAAGAGTTATAGAGAATTTTTGCTGAATCATCAGGGTCGATTGGAATTGCAAATAAATGAAAAGGCATTGGTATGAAATGTGGATTTCCATCAAATCTAATAGCATTTTTTCCGAATTTTCCAAAGGATAGAACTGTTAAACTTTTATTTTTTGGTATTTGTTCCATATAGATATTTAAATCATTTGGAAAATCATCTGAAGTTATTTCATATTTTTCAATAATATTTTCATTGAAAATTATTTTTGATTTTAAATTTTCAATATTTAAATTTTCATGATTTTTTAAAATTGAAAAATGTGTAACAGAAATAATTAATAACATAGGAATAAGACAAATCTTGACTAATTTTTTGTCAATATAAGATGTAATAATTCCAAAAATTAAGAAATATATTGGCCATAAGGCTAAAATATTATTTGGAACAGCCCTTCCAAAAAAGTATGATAAAAGACCTAACATTAATAAGATATAAAAATTTAATTTAAAATCTTTGATATTACCTGCTCTATTAATTATTAAAAATATTGGTATGGCGACTACTAACATTGGTGAAAAAGGGGTTAGGCTTACAGTCATATATCCTTGCCCATAAGCAAGAACACTTAAAAAATGCATATTTATATTAATTGAGCTTAAATTATTAGTAATTTTATAAAGAAATAGAATAAGAATTATAAATGACAAAGATGTAATAATAATTTTAAGTATGTTGCTTAAGATTATCTTTAATTCCGAATTTTCAAAATTATTATATATATTTAATAATACATAAGTTATAAATGGAAAAGCCACATAACAAAAAGCTTCTATAGACCATAAAAAAGAAATTGAAAAAATAAATGATAATAAAAGTATTTTTAAATAAGAATATTTTTTAAACGGGTCAATATCATATGTCTCGTTTATTATTATCAATAAATATACAGGAAAAAATCTTAATATTGATGATGATGGATAAGGATTAGGTCCAACTAGAGTTGGATCAGATAGAAAAAATAAAATTGAAAAAAATATAAATAAAAATATTTTATTTATTTTTACATTACTTTTTAAAATTATGGAAAAACCTATTATGGTTGTTAAAAGCATCATACTCGATTGAAATAAATGAAAGGAATTTAAACCATTTTTAAAATTTAACAGACTCGGAAGTAATATATTTAAAAAACCATATTGTGAGGGTTGATCAAAAAGTAGTCTATAGCCATTCGATTCTAATTGAGCAATAATAGGTGATACATAAAATGAAATATGAAATCCTTCCTCGGCTAAATAGAGATAATCGGTTCTAAAAGCCAAAAAACTACCTATAAACATGATAATTATGAATAATAAGAAGAATAAAAGTTTATTACTAGACTTTATAGTCAATAAATAAAAATTAATTAATATGAAAATATTTAATAAAATTAAATCTTTTATGTTAACTATATTCTCACTAAATGATCTGAATTGTGTAAAGCCAAATCCTATGAATAATGCAATAAAAATAGAATGATTTTTATAATTTAGTTTTTTTAAAAAATAAATTATAAAAGGTACAATAGACAATAATAATATTAATTTTCTGGTTACCTCAAAACCAGTACCCCTTCCCATATATCCATAGTTGTAAATAAAATTATGAACCATTATGAATAAAAAAATTAAAGTTAATATTGGAAAAAATTTTTTATTAATGTTTTTACTTATTTTTTTATAAAAAACTATAATAAACGTTACAAGAAAGGCATAAAAAAAATACCAATAGTCAGATGAAAATTTTGGATAAATGAAGTTAAAAAAACTAAAAAATAAAATAAAATAATATAGATATGTAACCTCGGATTGCATACTTATAAAGTCTTGATATATTTTTTTATGATATGTAAATTTTGTTTTTTTTATTATGTAGACCAATGATGTTAAGAAAATTGTAAAAAATATGAAAAATTTTATTATCTTTGTAGATAATTTTTTTAGAATAAAAGAATTATCAGAAACTATCATTAAATATCTGTCATCTTTTTCATATAACCTGATTAAGTTTTTGGTAATCAAATAATATTTTTCTTTACTTAATTTTAATATTTTTTTATCTTTTAAGGCTTCATAGAATTCAACATTATACTTTTTATTAAAAGCCTCTTTTTTTCCAATTGATATATATATATTGAATTTGTCTGTATTAGATGCGAAAATCTTATTCTTCTTAATAAGATATTTTTTTAAGTCATTAATTTTATTAATATTTTTTTCATCATAGTACAAATCCTTATTCATTGATGATGAATAATAGGTATTTATTTCTTCAGCTATTCTTTTACTTGAACTTTTGAAATTTTTAAAATCAGACTGGATCAGAGTTAAAATTAAAATAGGTACAGCTAGAAGAATTAATAATATTTTTAATTTTTTATTCACATCAAGATTATTTTATATAATTTCACTATATGCAAATTGTTGTATATTCTTTGACTATATTTATGCTAAATTTTGTTAAAAGAATAATAAATATTAAATTTATTAGATTCTTATTTGTAGGCTCCATTAACACATTGTTGAGTTTTTTGATTTTCAGTCTTCTCTATTATATTGGTCTTCACTACTTTATAGCCACAACACTAAATTTGGCAGCCGGTATGTTTATTAGTTTTAATACTCATAAACATATAACTTTTAGCTCAAGCTCTAATAAATATAATATCTATATCGGATTTGCACTTGTTTTCTACCTGATAACGAATGTTTTATTATATTTTGCAGATAAATCCAATTTCAATATTTATCTAAGTTACTTTTGTATATTATTGCCAATTGCTTTATTTAATTTTTTAATTTTAAGGAGATATGTATTCAATTGAGATTAAATTTTTCTTCTAAAAACGATATAGATAATCTTTTTTTTATATTTTCTTTAACATTTCTCAATCTATTTATTATCTCATGGAATTATAGTTATTTACCGCTTACAGAGGGCTGGTTTTTACTTGCAGGAAGATTTATAGAACAAGGAAATTTACCTTATACGGATTTTTATGCATATTTAACTCCTTTTTATTATTGGTATTCATATTTTATTTTATGTTTGGGTGAAAATACAATTTTTATATCTCGTATTCTAGGTCAAATAAATCTTAATATTCTTTTTTTTATTACTTATAAAATATTAAATATAAATTTTCCAAAACCTCAATCTAGTATCGCATCTTTATTTTCCCTTATATTTTATTTATCCATAAATGCAATTTTATCTTATGATTTTATTCATATCGCTAATATTTTTGGATTGCTAGCTTTTTATATTATTTCCACAAAAAAAAATAATGGCTTGCTATTTATCGGTGGCTTTTTTGCTTCTTTATGTTTCCTGACAAAACAAAGTAATGGATCACTTTTATTCATTACTATTTTTGCTATATTTATTTTTAGGTTCTGGAAACAAAAAAATATTTTAATTTATCCACTGCTAGGATCTTTTTTTGGATGCCTAATCAATTTTTTTCCCTTCTTATCAAAGCAGGGAATAACAGATATATACGAAAATATAATTATTAATGCAGGTAGTGCAAAAGGTGGAATTACTCACTCTTTAACTACTCTCCTTCCACCTAGGTCAGATTTTTATAGTTTTGAGAAGCTACAAGTATTCATTCTTGAAATTTTAATTCCTCTTTTAATAATTTTTAAATTTCATAAATTATTTGAAAAAAAAACATTTAATTTAATTTTGCTAAAAGAAAATGAATTTATTCAATTTACTAAAAAATATCTATTAATTTTTATTTTCGGTTTAACTATATTAGTAATTTTATATTTTAATGATTTGGACAAAATATTATTTCAAAAAGAAATATCGAATTTCTTCTGGAACAAAGCATATTTGTGGAGTGGATATTCACCATTGATTTTTTTATTATTTATTAAAAATGATAGTTTTGATAAGAAATTAGGAATTTTCTTGTTCGGAATGACTTTTGCTGCAGCTACATCGGCAGGTCTTACACCAGTCTCAATATTTTTACATGTTGGGTTCTTGATTTGTCTTCTTCTTTCATTAAATTCATTCAAAAATTTAGGGATTATCTTTACAATTTTTATAATTTTTTCAGTATCGTTCGATATTATTAATGACAAGAAAAGCAAGGTATATCATTGGTGGGGAATAAATTCTTACAAAGGAGAAGTTGTTAGTAATAAAATTCCTTTTGTTAGTAAAATAAAAAATGATGGTCTCTCAAACCACCTTGAGATTATTAATGAAAAGTTAAGTTTATGTGAGAAGAAGCCCAAGAATTTGATTGCGTTTCCTCATGGTGCTCTAATTAATTTAACAACAAATATCAACCCACCTACAAAAACAATTTCTTATTGGTTTGACTTTTTATCTAATCCAGATTCTATGAGAGAATTCCAAAAACTAAAAAATCTCGAAATTGATATAATAGCAATTATAAATATAGATGATAATGCCTGGTCAGTTCATGAAAGTTTATTTAGACCAAAAGATAAAGTTCTTGCACAAAGACAGATTCAAAAATTACTTTTAGATAGAGCCTCTTCTAATAAATATTCAAGATTTTATGATTTTTATCAAGATAATACTAAAGTTGAAATATTTACTTTGAAATCGATTAATTGCAACTAATTTATTCTTCTGTAGACACTTAAAAGTTTACCCTTTTCAATTAAAATATATTTTTTATCTTTGATTAAGTTGAAAATTTCTCTAGCTTGATCTATAGCTTTTATCTTAATTCTAAAATCTAATGAATTAGAATAACTACTATAATAAATTTTTGGATCTTTAGCATCAATTATATTGTCAACAAATATTATTTCTTTATTTTTAAAAAATGAATATGCATTATTCTTAATTTCATCATTTACCATATTGATTATTAGTTGATCATATTTTGAATTCGCTTTATTACATAGAAAAGGTAAATAACTATCATGTATTGAAATTAAATTCACAAATTTATTTTTTTCATATTTATTAATAATTCTGCATGAATCATAAATATAGCTAGAGTCCATAGTTGTTTTCATGTTAATCTTTTTGTCAATTTTTAAGTCATATTTTTTTAAATATTTTACTACTGAATTGTAAAATACATTTTTCTCATGATAAAAGTTTTTGACTGCATAGGTTGTTATGAATATCATGGTCAGGAAAAGAACTGAGAAAGTTATAGAGAAATTTTTTATTATTATAAATCTATCTATAAAAAATAATAATAAAAAAGAAAATGTCCAAATTATTGGAACAAGATGATTGGTAGCAGGATTCCAAATAAAATAAAATAAAGAAAAAATTGCATAATTTCCGATTATTCTAATATATAAATGGTCTTTATCTTTTGAATAGGATGATGAAACTATATACATTAAAAGTAAAAGTAAAACAGTTACTATAGTTACCTCTAAAAGCTCGAGTTCAGGTCCTAAAAAAATAAAATTTATACTTGAAAAATAATTGTCTGAATTGAAGTCACTATTGAAAAAAATTAAGGTAATTATAATAAAAGTTAATAAATTGTATTTTTGCATATTTTTATGAATTATTAACGATTTACTAATAGCTAGCTGTATTATTAAGCTCAAAATTAGGAAGATACTTAATTCGATAAAAACAAAGCTTTGTAATATCAAGAAAGAATAAGTTGGAAAAAGATATCTGCTATCTTTATCGATGGAAATTTTATAAATAAAATAAAAAATAAAAGGAATAAAAATTTGTCTTATGGGACTCACAGTAGGTGTTAAGTAAAAATTTAAAAAATCTAACAATAAATAAGTAAATACATAAAATAAAACTAGTAATGATGCTAAATATTTATTTTTGTATATCTTAAAACCTATAAATAGAATACATATTGGAAAAATGAGTAAAAAAGATTGAATAATTAGCATATATGAATTAATAGATACTTCATTAAATATGGACTTAGAAATAAACCAAATAAAATAGGAGGTAAGAATTCCATATTGATGAATATTTCTTTCAATCCCAATATCTAAATAATATACAGGTAGCAAAAAGGACATATGATGGTGAAAAAAAAATCCTTCAAGTATTTTGAATCCGCCCAATAATTGAATTATCAAATTATCCTGAATAGTTCCATCTTTTGCTATTTGAATTCCATTAGAATTATGATCTGGTATTGCAATACTTTCATTAACTATTGTAAAGTCAGAGGTTATTATTGGAAAAAAAACAACCGCTAATACTATAATTGATACAATTGATAAAATTATAGGTATTAAATTATGTAAATATTTTTTATTCATTTTTGTATAATATCTTCCTAAAATTTGATAATTTATTATATAATTTTCTTCCATATGATTCTTTAACTTTTATTTTTTCACGAAATAAATAGAAAAATAGAAAACCTAAGATTGATATTATGTAAAAAATAAATTCATGAATTTTATAAGGGTTCATTTTTTCTATAATCCAGGGATATACGTTTTGAATTTCATAGGGAGAGACCAATTTTTTACTTATAAAAAATAAATTAAAAACTATAAAAAGATATAATAAATATTTAGAAGTTATTCTTATCCTTTTTTCGTAAAAAAAAGGACAATCAATTCTATTTTTATAAACAAGAATATAAATTATCAAAATAGCCAAAAGAATACCTAAATATAGTATGGAATTTTTTAATATTGGCATGGCCATTTCAATTTGATTCATTTTTCCGATAATAAATGTATGATTCCCTTCTGCGTCTTTAAAAATTAATCCAGTTGTTGTGTAGTCTTTTAGAAATATATTTATACCAAAAATTTTATGATATTTATGAAATGGTAACTCGTAATCTTTTCTGTAAAAATTATTTTGATCAACACCCAATTCGTAAGGTTTAACATTTTCAATTAATTCAATACTATTACCATCCAAATAAGTGGGAATACCTGAAAAAATTAATTTTCTATTGTCCAAATATTGATCTAAGCTGGTCTTAATACATTTACTATTATATAAATTCTTATTACAGGAGTTTGTTATGAATTCTGATATTGCATAAACTTCTTTCTTCAACAACCTCTTCCTGGTTGATTTTTCTTGAGCGATTTCAATAAAAGAAAAAAGGCTGCTAAAAAAAACTATAAATATCAGAATATAAAAAATATTAAAATTTTTCATTAAAATTCAACTTAGTAATCCCAAATTAATAATTTATATTATATACATGTCAAAATTAAATTATCACCAGTTAATAACCAAAATGAAAGCTGAAGGTTATTCTAACACACAATTTACCATCTATAATTATGGTGATTATTCAGTTAAGGACTCGGATTGGAACTACAAAGATGTGCCACATCTTAATATTGTTCATAAGAATGTTGAGTGTATTCAAGCTATAGTTGATGAAAATTTTGTTGGGTCCATTAATTTTTTAAAACTTCCATTTATCGGTATAACTCTCCCTTTAATATTTATTAATTATGAAGTATCAGACTCTGAGCAAGTTTATTTTTCATCTTTTGGACCATTTATGATACTAGTGAAGACGAGCGCTGTTGCTGAGGATAGAAAAACAAAGGTTACTACAGAGTTTTGTATTCTATCAAAAAAATTTTTTGTTTTTATGCATCCTATTATTAAAAGAATGATACTAAAAAATAATAAGTTATTAATGTCTGAGGATATTCCAATGAGGGAAAGAAGGTATCAGTTGAGAGAGAAAAATCATGATTTTTTCAATCCAAAAGATACATATTCTTTTCAATTTACAGAAGAAATTTATAGGGCAAACGTGTTTACAAATAACTCGCCTTATGTGGATATTGATTTAAATCAGATAAAAAATTCTACTGATGGAGATATAGTAGGCGAAGAATCTGGAATATTATCTTTTTTTATTAAGGAGGCTAATGGTATAAAATCCTTGTGGCCTACCACCTGTCCTCATGAGGGTGCAAAAATGGATAAATCGTGCATAGTTAAATCTAGAATTCTTTGTCCTTGGCATCATAGGAGGATTGATAGATTATTAGATTTTAATGGAGAAATCAAAAAAATTATTCCTAGTATTGATTATTGTATTGAAAAACGTACTGAGTACATAAGGATTCATTATAGAAATGATCCAAAGTATTATGATACAAGGCCATATGAAATTTTTAAAAAAAATAGCTGATGAAAATTTTTACAAAAAGAGATTGTCCCCTGTGTTCAAATGGACTAACTGAGGAAGCTATCTCGCCTGATATTAGCCCTGATGATAATATTGATAAGATTGGTAATTATTGGAGAGGTTTTTATAAAGACAAACTTTTTTTTCCATACAATAGATGTAGCTGTGGACTATTATACTGTAAAAAGTACTTTGATGATAAATATTTAACAAAACTTTATTCTAATATGGATGATAACGTCTATTCAGGTGATGTTGAGACTGATCATATAACTAAAGATAAGTACATTGATAAAATCACTGATATTATTTCAGAAAAAAATATATCCTCTGTAATTGAAATAGGCGCTGATAATGGTTCGATACTAAAAAAATTGAGAAAAAAAAATCCGAGTATAAAGAAATGTATTGCAGTTGAGCCAAATAAAAAAATGCACGATTTACTTAAAAATGTATCACATAGTGTTTATAATGATATTTCTGAAGTACCTGAAAATGATAAATTTGATTTAATAATTTGTATTCATGTTTTGGATCATATTCCAAATATATCTGAATATATTATTAAGATATCTAATATGTTAAATAAAAAGGGTTATATTTTTGGGGTAGTACATGATGAATCTTCTGGGTTAGCAAAAATACTTGGCAAAAGATGGCCAGCATATTGCTTGCAGCATCCGCACCTTTTTAATCCTAAAACTATTGAAAATCTATTCAGCAAGATCAATTTGGAAAAAATATCTGTATATAAAACGATTAATTCTTTCAAGATTGGATATTTGATTTCTCAACTTATATTAGCAATTTTTAAAAAGAACATTAAATGCCCAGAATTATTTAATGTTAATTTAAAGTTGGGCAATATTGGATTTATTTTTAAGAAATAGTTTTAAATTATAGCTTTATTTTATTTTTAATAGTTTTCAAGTAGCTTAATATATTTCCGATTGATATTTCTATGGGAGTTAAGTCACATAATAATTTTTCTTTTTTAATTCTGCTATTATTTCCAACATAATTAACCATAATTTTTTTGGATTTTATCTTTATTTTTAAATTTTTGTTTCCGTTTAATTCTAAAACTTTCTTAGCTATTTGATAAAGCTCATATCCGTCTCCAGTACTAAGATTATAATCAAAGTTTTTTAATTTTTTATTAAGTATCTTCATTGTCGTATTAATAACATCATCAATATAAATAAAATCAAAAAAAGCATTATTATATATTTCCAAGTTCTTATTTAATACTGCATGCGCACACATATTTGGAATAAATCTATATTTCCAATTATCTTTTTCACCAAATACACCAAATAACCTTAGGTTGACAAATTTTTGGCTTTGAATTTTTTTGATAAAATCGCTGATTATCATTTTTGATAATCCATATTGATCATTTGGTATAAAATTGCCTATATCAATTTCTTTTATATTCTTATTCCATTTTTTTCTAGGAAATTCTCCGCCAGAGCCAAAATTTATTAGTCTTGTATAATGTGAGGAATTGAAATATAAATTAAAAAACATTGATAAATTATTTTTTAATTGCAAATTAGCATCTTTGCTTTCTGAATCTCTTGGATGAACATGATGATTTGCAGTATGTATAACATAGTCAACTTTATTGTTTTTAAAAAATTTAGTAACTGAATCTATATGAGTAAGATTTAATTTTTTTGAAGTTGGATGGAAAATTCTGTAATTCTTATTTTTTTTAAGTGTTTTAATAAATGTAGAGCCAATAAAACCGCTCCCACCAGTTATAAGAATATTTTTCATTTATGAAGTATATAATTTTTTTTCTTTAATAAATAGTTTAATTGTTATTTCATGTATTGAATATAAAATAAACTTATGCCTTGTATTTCAATAGTTGGTTCTTGTAAAAATGAAGAAGATAATATTGATGAATTGTATAGTCAAATAAATGATTTATTTGGTGAAGAATTACATGAGTATGAACTTGAATTAATTTTTATCGATAACGCCTCGACTGATAAAACTGTAGAAAAGATAAAAAATATCTGTTTTAAAGACAAAAGAGTCAAACTTATAGAAAATGTTAAAGATTATGGTCAAGATAAGTCACCTTATTATGCTTTTATTCAATCTAGTGGTGATTATATAATTCCTATTGTTACTGATTTACAAGACCCGATTAAATTCATTATAAATCTCTTAAAAAAAATTAAATCTAGCAACCTTGATATGGTACTTGCGGTACCAATTGAAGAAAAAAAAGGATTTAGCTTTTTTAAAAAAATTTATTATAAAATCATGTCATCCATTACAAATAATCAGCATATAAAAAATTTCCATGGATTTGGTATTTATTCGAGCAAAATTAGAGATTACTTAAAAAAACTGAATAATAACAATCCATATTTTAGATTAATTATCTTAGACACTAGCTTTACTAGGGATATTATAGAATATGTTCCTGAAAAAAGATTTGGTGGTGTAACAAAGAATAATTTTTTTACATTATTTGATATTGGATTATTAGGTTTGATGACATCATCCCAAGCTCCTTTGAAATTTGCAATTTCAGTAGGTTTTATAATCGGCATTTTATCCATGCTCGGATCAATAATATATTTAGTTTTGAAAATAATATATTGGGATACTTTTCAACTGGGAATCGCGCCATTAGTTATAGGTCTTTTCTTTTTATCTTCAATTCAGCTTTTATCTATAGGATTCATATCTCACTATTTAAATCATAAAATTGATAAAGATAGTAAATCTCCAATTGTCATAGAAAAAAATAGGACTAATTTTTAGAATTATAATGAGCCATAGACTTTTTAATAATTTTTTGTTCTTCCTTATTTTTTTATTTTTTACCCTATTTATTAGATATCATACTGCCTCTAATGAAGTAATTACATGGGATGAAGCTACTTATATAATCGCGGGCAGGGAAGTACTTATGGGTTTTCTACCTTATGAATCACTTTATGAAATGAAACCACCATTATTATACTATTTTTATTCAATCCCTTTATTTTTTAGTCAAAGTCTAGAAGCGATTCGAATATATGGAATACTAAATATAGCAATTTCATCATTTTTAATTTTTTTTATTTTAAAAGATTATACAAAAAAATATCATAGTTTTTTAGCTGCCCTAAGTTTTGCCAGTATTATGAATTATTATTTTTGGTTGGAAACATCCTCTGAAATAGTTTCACTACCTTTTATCTTATTAAGCTATATTTTTTTTAAAAAACATGAAAAATCTAATTTAAATCTCTTTTTGACTGGGATATTTATTTCTATATCAACACTTATAAGACTTAACATTGCATATTTAGTAATATTCATGGTTATTTTTTTAATAATTAAAAAAGTTAATATCAAGCAGAAAATTAAAGAAATTTCCTTATTTGGAATATCCGGGCTCATTCCATTAATTTTTTTAATAATTATTTATTATAAACAAGATCTAATAAGTCTTCTTTATGCTGGTATGATTGAAGTATCTTTAGCATACTCTTCAGAAAATTCTTTTTTAATTGGAATCTATAAATATATTAAAACTATATACAAATTATGCTATTTTAATCCTTTCTCTTTTCTTATATTAATGCTTTTATTTATTTCTTTAATTTTTAAAAAGAGCTTGTTAAAAAAGGATAATAAATATTTAATTTTATTTACTTCGGGGACATTATTTTCAATTTTAGTTACTGGACAAGGGTTTAGCCATCATCTAATTATGATAATTCCATTCATGGTGATCTTTATTTTCAGTAAATTAATTAATAGTAAATTATTAATATTTATAAGAAATATAATTATATCAATAATAATAATTATTCCTCTGTATTCATCAATAATTCCAAATATTATTTTGTTAAGAAACAATTTTGATGTAAGAAAAAATCATCAACTAAGAGAATTATCAAACTTGATAGGCGATTCAAGTACTAAGATTTTAGCTTTAGACTATCACTTGCTATACTTTTATTCAAATAATCCTTATCCATTAAAACTTATTCATACCCCAGCACTTGCACGCAAAACTACAAAAAAGAGACTAATACCACTACAAAACATTGGATATTATAGTAATGATTATATTAATAAAGCATTTTCAAATGATTACGATTATATTTTATGTTCAACAAGAATATGTATTGAAGGGAGGCCAAATATAGAGAATAAAAAAATAAAAAATCTTTTAAAAAATTATGAAATTATAAAAACAATAAATAATTTTTCACGATGGGAGCATACAAAAATTGGAAACTTATTACTTTATAAAAAAATAAAAAAATCTGATTAATCAATTTTATTTATATATAATTATATTTCATGAAATGTGTTCTGCTTGCAGGTGGGCTTGGTACTAGATTGTCAGAAGAAACTAATATATTACCAAAACCTATGATCGAGATTGGCGGGAAGCCGATAATTTGGCACATTATGAAGCATTTTTCTGTTCATGGGGTAAATGAATTTATTATTTGTGCAGGTTATAAATCAAATATTATAAAAGACTATTTTATAAATTATAGAGCCAATAATTCTTCACTCCACATAGACCTAGAGACTAATTCTTTAGAATTCGAAGTTAATCATGAAGAAAACTGGAAAGTATCTATTATTGATACTGGTCTTGAGACAAATACGGGAGGAAGATTAAAGTTAATTAAAGACTACATAGAAGAGGATGAATTTTTAATGACTTATGGTGACGGGGTAGGGAATATTGATATTTCAAACTTAATAAAATTTCATAGAAATCACAAAAAGCTTGTCACGTTAACAGCGACTATCCCAGAGGGAAGGTTTGGAGCAATTAATATTGAGGGCGATAAAGTAATCTCGATTAAAGAAAAGTTAGATACCGCTGATAAGTTTATAAATGGTGGATTTTTTGTTATAAATAAAAAAGCTCTAGATTATGTAGAAAATCTTGATCAACAATGGGAAATGGAACCTCTGTCGAATATTGCTCATGATGGTGAATTAATGGCTTTTAAGCATCGAGGATTTTGGAAAGCAATGGATCACCTTCGAGATAAAATTCAACTAGATAAGATGGCATCCTCAGAAAATCCTCCCTGGAAAACTTGGACTAAATAATGATTTCAAATTTTTATAAAAATAAAACTGTATTAATTACTGGGCATACTGGATTTAAAGGTGCTTGGTTGTCACTTGCTTTACATTCTTTTGGTGCAAAAGTTTACGGAATATCATTAAAACCTTACGATAGGCGAGGTAATTTATATAAGATTTTGGGTCTAAAAAAAATAATTAAATCAAATTATTTGGATTTGAGAAATAGAGTAAAATTAGAAAAAAAAATTAATGAAATAAAACCTCAAATGATTTTTCATTTAGCCGCACAGCCTTTAGTGATAGAATCATATAAAAATCCTATTGCGACTATAGAATCTAATATTAACGGTTTATGTAACTTGTTAGAAACATCAAAAAAAATTAAAAATCTCAAAGCAATTTTAAATGTTACAACTGATAAATGCTATGAAAATCAAGAGAAAGGGTTGCCCTTTAAAGAGGATGATAAATTAGGAGGACTAGATATTTATTCAGCTAGTAAAGCCTGCTCTGAGATTTTAACTAAGGCTTATTATAAAAGTTTTTTTGAGAAAAAGATAAATATATCCACTGCACGTGCAGGAAATATCATAGGCGGTGGCGATTTTGGTGATGATAGAATTATTCCTGATTTAGTTGATGCGATTATAAATAATAAATATCTTGAGGTAAGAAGTCCTAAATCTATCAGACCTTGGCAACATATTTTAGATGTTATAAATGGATATTTAATTCTGATGAAAAAAACTTATCAGTCTAAATATTTTTTTGAGTCTTATAATTTTGCGCCACAAACTTCCAAATTTTCGGATGTTAAATTTATTGTGGAAGGTATGAGTAAAATATTAAATTACGATAAGATAAACTATAGTAAAAAAGTTAAATATAAAGAATCAATAGTACTTAGATTAAATTCTAATAAAGCAAAAAAAGAATTAATGTGGACTCCAAAATTTACAATATCTCAAACGTTATATAAAACAGCTGATTGGTATAATAGATATATAAAAAAAGATGATATTTTTAAAAAGACTCTTGATGACATAAAAGAATATTTCAACTAATAAGTCTTTAAGAAATCTTCAATAGTATTATGAAGCCTAGCAAACATTTTAGTAGTCATGCCATGATGAACTGGTAACAAAACTCCTCTTTTCATAACATTGTCCGCATTCTTAAGTTCATTTAGATTACCAATATATTTTTGATTTTTCATCATGGGCTGCCTTAAAATATTTCCTGTAAAAACAACTCTTGTTTGAATATTTCTTTTTTCTAAATATATTTGAAAATCTTTTCTACTAAAAGGAGCATTCTTATTTATCAAGATAGGGTAAGCCAGCCATGCAGTACTAGAATTTTCAATTTCTTCCGGATTAGTAAAATAGCTTTTGTGCTTATTGAAAAACTTATATTGTTTTTTGAAATTACTTTTTCGAATTTGAATATTTTTTTTGAGACTTTTTAGTTGAGTCAAACCAAAAGCAGCTCCAATCTCACTGCCCTCAACATTATATCCAATTGTCTCAAATACAAATTTAGCATCATAATCTATATTTCCTAATTTAATATTAAATCTATTTTCAATGGCTTCACTTTTTTCATCAAATAAAGATGAGCTCCTACCCCAAGATCTCAGGAGCTTGGCTTTATCTAAAAATTTTTTACTGTTCAAAGTAAGCGCTCCACCATTTCCAGCGCAGTTAATTATATGTGATCCATAAAAACTTGTAATTGACATATCGGAGTAATATCCTGATGATTTACCATTCAATTTTGCACCCAGCGTATCTGCTGAATCTTCTATAACAAGTAATTTATATTTATTCGCAATCTTTCTAATTGCTTTCCAATCACATAGATTTCCCATCAAGTTAGGAGCTAGGATAGCTCTAGTCTTTCGAGATATTTTCTCTTCAATTTTTTTAGTATCAATACAGAAAGATGCAGGTTCTACGTCAACAAAAACTGGAATAAGTTTATTTTTAATTAAACATCCTACGCTTGTACTAAAAGTTAAGGCTGGTGTGATAACTTCACTATTTGGTGGCAATCCTAAAGATTCAATTCCAAGGAATAGTGCTGATGAACCTGAATTAACAAAAAGTCCATATTTTTTATCGAATAATTTTGCGATTTTAGATTCAAATTTTCTTGCATTGACACCCATTTGGGTAGATTTATTTAGGCAATCTACAACAGCTTTTATTTCAGCTTTACCATATACAGTTTTTGCATAAGATATATTTTCGTATTTCATTGATACAACTCTATTAATAAAACAAAAAAATGAACAATCAATTTTATTATATTATTGCTTGCACATGTAGCTTGTATAACAACATCCTTGGCATGAAACTACCCCTTTTACAGATACTTTTCCATTTACGTCACACCATTCTCTAGCGACTTCATCTGCTTCAGCTTCCTGACCAAGAGGGTACCTAATCCTTATATCATCACCATAGGCTTTAATAATTTTAACTTCTTTGTCACACTCACCAATTTTGTCCTCTAAAACATTTTTATCTTTAGCTAACTCATCTTCAGAAGAAGAGCAGCTTATTAAAAATAATAATATGAACATTAAAATAAATAGCAACATTCCTTTTCTCATATCATTCATATTTAATACTCCTTAATTTATATTTTTTGCATTTAATTGATCAACAATATTTCTTGCTACTGAATCAGCAGGATCAACTAAGGCTTTTTTTATAGTTGTTATATCATCTTTTTCATTTGCATCAGAAGTAATTGGACCTACTGCTGCAATTACTCTAGGTAATTTTTCTTGAATATTCCAGACTTGGCTCTGTACAGAAACACTAATTTCTCTATTTTGATTATTATCAACCTTAGATTTTATTCCAATATCAAGTATTCCTATTGCTAAATAATCTATATCACATTTTATGCAAGCTTCTATTATACCTTTTCTTATGACAGGACTAATTTTATCACCCTGATTAACACTATTTTCAATTTCTTCAAAGGTTGGTCCACCACACTGAATCATTATGTCAGAATAAGAAACAACTTCAAAACCCGCTGTTGACAAAATATTTGTAATTGAAGTGTCTATAAAAGTCGAATTTGATGAAGCATATTTGTATTCAGACGACTTTCTTTCTTGTAAATCAAAACTTTCAAGATCTTTAAAATCAAGGACTTTTTCTGCTTGTTTTGCAATAAATATAAAAGTAAAAGGACTGCCGTCCCCAGTAGATGTTTGACCAGCTTTTGATAGGAAACTCAATCTAGCATTAACTGCAGTGTCATTTATTTTTGCTCGAGCATAAACAGTAAATGTTTTTAATTCACTTTTAACATCAATATCTACTACACTTAAAGAAGTAAAAAACTTATCTATTTCAGGCTTTATCTGTTCCTCAACCATCAAATATTGCTTCATTTTTGCATCACTAAAATTTGAGGTATAAGATTCCCACATATTCTTTTTAATTTTCTTTAGAGCTATATCAACATCCTCTGACTTAGGCTTTTTAAAGAAAAAACCAGGTTCATAACTCAAGGTTATAGATGATTTAATTTCAATTTCTTTAGAATTCGCAACTTCGCTTAAATAAAATATAAGAAAAAAAATTAATAAATTCTTAATCATTACTATATAATTATACACATATTATGCTTATGCCAAAGACTCTTTATATTGTATTTATTTTAGTTGTTATCTTATTAAGCTCCTGTTCTTCGCAAAAAGAATCAATTTTAGTTGAAAAGAAAGGAATAATTAATTTTCTTGAAGGCGAAATAGACGTTTTAATATCAGATGGTAACAATGGCAGACTTGAGCCTTATGTATTCAGTATTTTCAAAGATGCAATGCCAGATGTGGAGTTTAATTTTATAAATCAAAGCATGGATAGAAAATCTGACATGGTTGCAGAAATAAAAGTTAATGATAGATTCACAGAAAGTTCTCCAAGATCTTATAATTATGATAAATGTATTGATTTTGATTTTAAAAAATTTAAATGTTTAGACTACTACAATACTTGGATGTACTGTAAGAAAAATTTATATAAAACTGATATTGGAATTAAAATATATAAAGCTGAAGAAATAGTTCATTTAAATCGTGAATTAGTTATTAATTATGACGAGGATTGTAGTGAGTCTACTCCAGTTCCAATGAGTTTTAGTGATCTAGGTATCAGAAATGATTACTCAGTTTCAGACTGGATAGTTGGCAATATTGCGACAGCTTTACTAGAAGAATAAGATTTTATTTTATCTTGAAAAACCGATTTACTGTAATAATAGCCATTGGCGTTAAAAAAAGTGTGAAAAAAGTTGATATTAATAACCCTGAAAGAATTATAACAGCTAAGCCTCTATAAAGTTCAGCACCAGCACCAGGAATGATGGCTAATGGAAGTAGGCCAAAGGATGTTGACAAAGTGGTCATGAATATTGGTCTAATTCTTTTTTGCACTGCAAATTTTACAGAATCTATTGGGCTTAGCCCCTCACGTATATTATTTAGTGACTTATAAACAATCAATATTGAATTGTTGACTACTATTCCTAGCAAAATAATAAACCCCAACATTGATAGCATATTTAGAGGCTCGTAAGAAAATATATTCATAATCTTAAGTCCATAAATTCCTGCTAATGAGGATAGTGGAACAATAGTAAGAACAATCATTGGATATACAAAGCTTTGAAATAAAGAGCTTAATAAGAAAAAGCTGATCAATAACGCATAAAAGAAATTTCTTGATAAAGAAGATTTAGCTTCTTCAAGCTTGCCAGCAATACCTTTTAAATCTATTTCAATATTGTTATCAATTGTGAATTTAGTTATATATTCAGTATTAATTGATTTTTTAATTAGACTTAAAGCATCTTCAATATTTGTCTTTTCATCTGGCGATACCTGTAATTTTATAGTTCTATCTCGCTCAACATGATTTATCTGTTGAGGAGAATTTATGATGGATATATCAGATACAAAGCTCAAAGGAAAAAATTTATCTTTATTATATATAAATCTGGTGTTGAGCATATTTGATGATATATTTTTTGGAGAATTTCCTCTTAATTTTATATCTATTTCTTTACCATTGTCATTATATTTGCTTATTCTAGCACCATCTAAAATTATATTTGTAATTAAACCTAGCTCGTCCGCTGTCATACCAACCTGATTCAATTTTAAATTTTTAGGCTTGATAATAATTTCTGGATTTGAATTACTTAGACTTGGCTTTGGTCTTATTTGGTAATCCGGAAAATCACTGCGGAGTTGAATAAAAATATTTCTCGATAATTCAACAATCGTTTCATAATTTTTACCTTTGATATTTATATCAATAGCCCTTCTTTCACCTATTGATCTACTAAATAGACTAGACTGGTTAACAATAGTTATGAAACCCGGAAAACCTTTACCCGCATTTTTTAATATAGGAATGAGTTTTTTTATATTTTTAGGATCATCTGCGACTGCTCCCATAAAAACAGATTTTGGTCTGGCTACAAAGAAAAAGCTTTTTATTTTATCTTCACCCTTATAACTTTTTTGCCAGAATTTTTTGATTTTGCTTTCCGCATCAGAACCTATTTTTCTTATTTTATCTATATTGTAACCTTGTGGTGGAATCAAAACTGAAATTATCAAATTCCTATTCCCCTCAGGTAAATACTCTAATTTTGGAAAAGTCAGAAAAAAAAGTAATAAAGTAGAGGATAAGATTATAATTAAAAATTTTAAAAGATTTTCTGATTTCTGTAAGATAATACTAAGTAATGAATTAATTTTTTGATTAAAAAATAGCCCTATATTATCAAATTTGGTAAATAGTTTTTTCTTAGTTCCTAAGTCAGAGAGTGAATCATAATCTAATATTTTTGATGCCAAACCTGGAATGAAGGTCAAAGAAACAAAAAAACTTATTATTATGGATATTGAAATTGACAAAGCTATATCTTTGAATAATTGTCCAATTTCTGAACTGAGAAACAAAATGGGCAAAAAAACTGCAAAAGTTGTCATTGTGCTTGCCAGAATTGCGCCCGCAACTTCTTTTGCCCCTTCGATCGCAGCCTTTTTAGGATCTTTGACACCACTTTCAAATTTTGAAAAAATATTTTCTAACACTACTAATGAG
>Ga0208624_1000355_pt1 | contig 23867 bp, 25 predicted proteins | sample Knorr_S23_td_DCM_FD_185607 | JGI IMG/M metagenome (GOLD analysis project Ga0208624, IMG submission 185607) | Marine microbial communities from Southern Atlantic Ocean transect - Knorr_S23_td_DCM_ad_71m_LV_A (SPAdes) (version 2) | ecosystem: Environmental > Aquatic > Marine > Oceanic | place...
ACGCTGCAACCGAAAGAAGAACCACTATTCCGTATCGGGAGGATACTCCTACTCAGAGATGAGTGGGAGTTTTTCTTTTTGTATATATTTTTTATAATAAATTATCATGAAAGAAATAACTGAATTTAAATTTATTCCACTGGATTTAATTTCTTATGATTCAAAAATAAATGAGTCAAATAACGAAATTAATGAATTTATTGAAGAAATAAGAGAAAAGGGTTTAATTAGGCCTCTAATAGTTTCTTCAGTGAAGGGAAAATATATTTTAAAATTAGGAATTTTAAGATTTCTTGCATTTAAAAAACTTAATCATAAAAATATTTTTTGCGGTGTAGTTGAAGATGAATGCAGCATGGAAGAAATAAAAGCTATTGCATTATGCTATAACGAACTTGACGATATGCTAAATATTGAGGATAAATTTGAAGCAATAAATTATTTATTAAGTCATTACAATCAAGATATAAATAAAATAAGCTCTAAAACCAATATTTCATCTCAAGAAATCACAACTCTTCTTAACTACAAAGACATTGTAGAAAAAATAAAAAAATATATTAATCAAATTAATTCTCTAGATAACAATTATTTTTTAAAAAAATCTAGCCAAATTAGTATTAAAGAATTGGATAATTTAAGTAAGTTTCTTGAAAAATTAATTTAACTAAACCTTGAAGACCAGTCTCCTGAAGCAACTGCAATAATTACAATAATTGAAATAATTAAACATCCAATTAGAAATGGAAAACTTGTTAAAAATTTATTCATAAATATCCTCTATATTTAAAATGATACACAATTAGTATGATTTTAAGAAATTAAGCACTTCATCAGGATGGGATTCAGGGTTTTTGATATTTCGCCAAATATTTATAATTTTACCCCTTTCATCAATTAAAAATGTTGACCTATTGATTGAATTTCCAAATTCTTCACTTACAAAGAAAGTGCCAAAATCTTTTGACATTCTATAATCTACATCAGAAAGCAATTCAAAATTTAGATTGAAATCATTAATAAAATCTAAGTGAGATTCTTTACCATCAGCTGAAATTCCGACAATATTACAATTAAGTTTATTTATTTCAGAATTTAAATCTCTAAATCTGCAAGATTCCTTTGTGCATCCAGGAGTATTATCTTTAGGATAAAAATATAAAACTAATTTTTTACCAAGATATAATTGATTATTTTTTAACTTACCTTGATTATTTTTCAATGAAAAATTCGGAGCAATCATTCCAGTTTTAAGATTCATTATTTCCTTTCAAATTATTTTCATCTAATATGTTAGATATGGATAAAAAACCAAATATTATTTTAATACTATCAGACGATTTAGGTTATGAAACCCTTGGATGTTATGGAGGAACATCTTATAAAACCCCTGTTCTTGATGATTTAGCTAAAAATGGTGCATTATTTAAGAATGCACACGTTCAGCCCCTATGCACACCCACTAGAGTTCAATTAATGTCTGGAAAATATAATTTTAGAAATTATATTGGATTTGGACTAATGGACCCTGATGAAAGAACTTTTGGACATATATATTCAGATAATGACTATAAAACATGTATAGCTGGAAAATGGCAATTATATTCATATAATCCACCTGATGAAAAGCCTGAAGATAGAAATAAAGGGCAAAAAATTGAAGATGCTGGTTTTGATGAATATTGTGTATGGCATGCTCATCAAACAGAAGAGAAAGGTTCAAGATACAAGGATCCAATAATTTTTCAAAATGGAAAATATCTAAATGATACCAAGGACAAATATGGTGATGATATATTTGCAGATTATATAACAAGTTTTATTGAAAGAAATCAAGATGATCCTTTCTTCGTATATTTCCCAATGACTTTAACTCATGACCCAAAAGAACCTACTCCAGATAGCGAAGAATATAAACTTTTTGAACCGCCATCAAACAAGACCCTTGGCGGCAGAACTTTTGATGAATTAGAAAACTGGGATGACGATCCAAAATTTTATAAAGATATGGTCGAATATCATGACAAAATAATTGGAAGAATTGTCAGTAAATTGGATGAACTTAATTTAAGAAAAGATACAATCATTATTTATGCCGGAGATAATGGAACAACACGTGGAATAGTTTCAAAAATAGGAGACAAAGAAATAATTGGTGGAAAAGGGCTTACTAGCGATACAGGTACTCACGTACCTTTAATATGTAACTGGCCCCAAACAATACCTAATAACCTTGTAATTGATGATTTGATTGATTCATCTGATTTTTTGCCGACAATGATGGATTTAAGCAGTATAAAAGATGATATCTTTGTTGATGGCAAATCATTTTATCCCCAGTTGGTTGGAAGTAAAGGAGATCCTAGAGAATGGATTTATTTCTATTTTGATCCAGCAAGTCCAAGACTAAAAAGACCAATAACAGAATTTGTAAGAGAGAAAAAATGGAAACTATATTCTGATAATAGATTATTTAATGTAATTGATGATCCAGATGAAAAAAAAGTAATCCCTTTCGATAAAAATGATGAGACTAAATCCGTCCACAAAAAATTAAAAACAATACTGGAAAATATTAAAAATTAATTGGTGATTTTTTCTACAATTGTGCCGGACAAAATGTCATGACCGCACCTTCTATCATTTTTAAAAATTAACAGTGTTTGAGCAAGAACAATAAAAGCAATTAATGAAATAAAGGCCTCCTCATTTGATAGATCATTTGAATTTAATTCTGGACTTCCACCTAATAATAAAAGACTCATTAAATTTGGAATTTGCCAAATTAATATATATCTAATTAAAAAAACATTTTTAAAGGATGGAATTTTTAAATTTACAGAATCTACTATTCTTATATTCATTAACCTTTTACCTATAGATTGACCTGTATTGACCAACAAATAACCCTGAATAGCCACCACTATAACAAAACACAAAAGTGCAATAATTAAGTTTGAATCTTTAATGAAAGGTGAAAGTAAGAGTGGAACTACAAAGCTCACAGAAAAAGAAAATAAAGAGTCTAAACAAAAAGCATAAAACCTTTGGGACCTTTCTGCTAGAAATGTTTCTTTGCGATTCTCAGTACTTGTTTCGTTTTCAATAATTACCATTTTATTATAATAACTTATTTTTTTTGAAAAAATATAAAGAAAATTAAAATAACTATAAATTAAATTATTACTATATTAATTATTAATTAGTATTAAAATAACTTATTATAAAAATTTTCTATTTATATTAGAATATAATTATGGATCCAATTAATTTAAAAAATACATTAAAAAAAGGTGGGAAAGTTTACGGAACAATGCTTTGGGGCATAGATTCTGCAAGACTTACCTCTTTTTTAGATAGTGAATACCTGGATTACGCAATTATCGAAGCAGAACATGCACCCAGAACTTTATATCAAATCAACTCCATGACAACTGCTTTAAGAAATAAAAATATTACATCAATAGTAAGAATTACATCTCCAAATCCAGAAATTGCTGGAGCCACTATTGATGCTGGCGCAGATGGAATATTGGTACCATATTGTGAAAATATCGAAGAACTTAAGTTATCTTTCGGTAGAACTTATTTTAATCCATTAAAAGGTGAATATCTAAAAAAGGTTTTAGATACTGGAGAATTTCCAAGTAAAAAATCTGAAGATTATTTAAGAGAAAAAAGTAAATCAAGATTATTTATTTTGGGAGTTGAAAGTGTCCCAGCAGTTGAAAATCTAGAAAATATGATTAATTCAGTTGAAAACATCGACGGTATATTTGTAGGCCCAAACGATCTAACTACATCCATGGGGATTCCTGACGAAAGAGAAAGTAAAGAATATGAAGATATCTTAAAAAATATAATTGAAATTTCTGAAAAGCACTCTATTCCAGTTATGATTCATCATGCCAATATGAAAGAATCTGAATTTTCTCTTAAATTAGGTTCAAGATTTGTTTTACATGGAAGTGATGTGTCCTTGTTAAGCCAGAAGGTTTCGGAAGATTTTTCAAATTTGAGAAAAGGCATACAGAATAACAATAAAAATACAGGACCTGATAAACCCTACTAATAATTATTTAAAATATCAGTTAATGCTGACCAAGAAAGCAATGCACATTTGATTCTAACTGGAAATTTTTTCACTCCTTCAATCATAGTTGAGTCTGCAAGGCTATCTAAATGTTTATCGTCCAAGTCTTCATCTTTAAGTAGCGACCTCATAGAATTGTTATCTATTTTTGCTTGATCAATTGTTTTTCCAAGTATTGTTTCACTTAACAATGATCCAGATGACTGACTTATAGCGCAACCTCTTCCATCAACACTTACATTGCTAATCACTCCATTCTCGATTAGTAACTGAAGCTCTATTTCGTCACCACAGAAAGGATTATGAGACAAAGTCTCATTTGTAAAATTTGTTAATTTAGTTTTATTTCTTGGATTCTTATAATGATCAATTATTACTTCTTGATACATCTCATCGAAATCAGAAAGTTCTCTCATTTGAAATATTCCTCAACTTTTTTTAATCCCTCAACAAGTTTATCAATTTCTTCTTTCTTATTGTACAAATAAAAACTTGCCCTAGATGCAGCTACAACTCCATAACTTCTAACAAGAGGCATTGCACAATGGTGACCGGTTCTAATTGCAATTCCAAATCCATCAAGTAGGCTACCAATATCATGAGGGTGTATTGAATCATGAATAAATGAAACAACACCTCCTCTTAATTCTTTTGATTTATTACCAAGAATCTTGAAATTTTCAAGCTTAGAAATCTCTTCAACAGCATATTGCCCAAGTTCCATTTCATGTTTCCAAATATTATCCATTCCCACTTTAGTAAGATATTCACAAGCTGCTCCAAGTCCAATTGAATCAGCTATATTTGGTGTACCTGCTTCAAATTTATAGGGCAAATCATTCCATTTAGAATCTTCATAAGTTACCTGACTAATCATATCGCCACCATATAGGAAAGGTGACATTTTATTTAAAATATCTTCTTTGCCATGGAGCACACCAATTCCAGTTGGCCCAAGCATTTTGTGGCCAGAAAAGCACAAGAAATCACTATCAATTTTTTGAACATCTACCGGCATGTGAGGGACACTTTGGCAGGCGTCAATAACAGTTACAGCATTATACTTTTTTGCTAGTTCAATAATCTTATCTATTGGCAAAACAGTCCCTAAAACATTAGACATATGAGTTATTGAAACCAATTTTGTCTTATTTGAAATTTCTTTACTGAACTTATCGATATCGATATCTCCATTGTTATCAATAGGAAAGTATCTCAAAATTGCCTCATTTTCCTTACAAAGCATTTGCCATGGAACAATATTAGAATGATGTTCAAAAGGGGTAATAAATATTTCGTCGCCCGATTTAATGTTTTCTTTTCCCCAAGAATAAGCTATCAAATTTAGTGATTCTGATGCATTTCTTGTGAAAATAATTTCATTTGATTTTTTTGCATTAATAAATTTTTGAACAGACGTTCTTGCTTTTTCAAATTCATCTGTAGCTTTAATACTTAATGCATGAACTCCTCTGTGAACATTTGAGTTATATTTTTCATAATATTCAACAAGCGAATTAATAACTTCTTTAGGTTTATGTGAAGTGGCTGCATTATCAAGGTAAACTAGATCATTGCCGTTTACTTTTTCACCTAATATAGGAAAATCTTTTCTTATTTTTTCTGTATCTATCATAAATTAAATGAAAGAGAGGGTATTATTTCATCAGATTGATTTTGTGCAAATGATCTTATTTTTTCATCTGTAATTTCATTAATTATTTCATTTGCAAATCCATTTACAAGCATCTGAGTTGCAGTTTTTTTATCAATACCTCTTGTCATCATGTAATAAAGTGTGCTTTCGTCAACGTGGCCAGCAGTTGCGCCATGATAACACTCTACGTCATCAGCATAGATCTCTAAACCAGGCTTGGTATCAATTTCAGCACCTTTTGACATAACAAGATTCAAATCCTTTTGTTCTGCATAAGCCTTTTGGGCATCTCTTTCTACATATATTTTACCACTAAAAACAGCTCTTGAATTATCACTTAAAATTCCTTTGAAATATTGGTTACTTTTTGTATACGGAACATTATGTTCAACAACAACATGAGTGTTAAATTGAGAATTTAATGTTGTAAAATAAAGTCCTTTTAAATCGCATTCGCTATTTTTTCCATTTAAACTAACTTTAATGTCATTTGCAGCTAAAAGAGAAGAGTTTGAAAATGAAGTCAATTTATAAAAACTGTCTTCTTTTTGGTCAATTCTTGTGAACTTAAAATTATTTTCTGAAAAAGATGACTGAAAAACTAAATTATGTAATACCTTGGATTTCTTATTCAACACCATTTCTATAACAGGTAACTTCAAAGTAACAGCTTTACTGCTTATAAAAATTTCGTTTATAGTAATTTCAACATTTTGTTCAATATCTATATATATTCTGGGGCATTCAAGAATTTCTTTATTTGAATCACCATAATAAACAATATTTAAAACTTTTCCATTAAATTCAGAGTTTACCTTTAGTAGAAGATGTTTCGAAGACAATGAAGTATTTAAAGAAAGAAATTCATCTTCATCAACATTAACTATTGGGGTGTATGATTGATTGGAGAGCACAATAATTCCATCAAATTTTTCATATCTTGGAACACCATTATTTACAGATATTGTGTTTGTTTTATCTAAACCAATAGTGCTTAAATCTATATTTAAATTACTTTCATAATCTGTTGTGTATAAAGTTTTTTCTAATGACCTAAGATCTAAATACTTCCATCGCTCATCACCCTTTTTCTTAATTGGAAAGCCACTTTTAAAAAAATAATTAAAACTTTCTTGTTTTAATGAATCAATATCAGAGAATTTTGACAGGTCATTAAAATTTTTTTCATAGTGTTTTACATATTCCATTATACAAAGCTCTCGTAACCATTTTCTTCAATCTTTTTAACAAGCTCATAACCACCAGATTCAACTATTTTTCCTTTGATCAAAACATGAACAAAATCTGGCTTAATATGATCTAAAAGTCTTTGATAATGAGTCACAATCAAAAATGATCGATCTCCATTTCTCATTCTGTTAACAACGTCTCCAACAGACTTTAAAGCATCAACGTCCAGTCCAGAATCTGTTTCATCTAATAGAGCCAACTGTGGTTCAAGCATAAGCATTTGAAATACTTCATTTCTTTTTTTCTCACCTCCAGAAAAGCCTTCATTTAAGGATCTTTTCATCAAGTCTTCATTCATTCCAACAATTTTAATATTTTCGTCATACAATTTTGAAAACTCTCTAACACTAAGTTCTTTGTCTCCTAAAAATTTTCTTTTCGCGTCGACTGATGCTTTTATAAATTGCCAAGGCCTTACACCAGGGATTTCAGATGGGTATTGGAAAGCCATAAATATACCTTTCTTGGCTCTTTCATCAACTTCCATTTCAATCAAATCTTCATTGAAATATCCAATTTTGCCTGAATCAACGGTATATGAATCTTTACCTGCAATAACATTTACTAAGGTACTTTTGCCTCCTCCATTTGGCCCCATTATTGCGTGTGTCTCACCTTTATTGATGGTTAAATTTAATCCATCTAAAATTTTTTCTTCTGTTTCAGAAACAGAAGCTTTTAAATTTTTTATTTCTAATATTTTATCCAACTGCTCCCTCCAAGCTTACTTTCAATAATTGTCCAGCTTCAACAGCAAATTCAAATGGAAGCTCTTTAAAAACTTCTTTACTCCAACCAGTAATAATCATGTGGTGTGCCTCTTCTTCATCAAGTCCTCTTTGCATTAAATAAAACAATTGCTCATCACTTACTTTAGAAGTAGAAGCTTCATGTTCTAATTTAGCAGTAGGATTTTTTACTTCGATATATGGAACAGTAATTGCACCACACTGATCACCTATTAAAAGAGAATCACATTGAGTAAAATTTTGAGAATTTTCTGCGGATGGAAGAATTTTTACTTGTCCTCTATAAGTATTGTTACCCTTTCCTGCAGAAATACCTTTTGCAACAATTGTGCTCTTTGTATTTTTACCAATATGAATCATCTTTGTGCCAGTATCTGCTTGCTGATGATTATTTGTTAATGCTACCGAATAAAATTCACCAATGGAATCGTCACCTTGCAAAATTACACTAGGATACTTCCAAGTTATAGCTGATCCGGTCTCTACTTGGGTCCAACTTATTTTTGATTTATTACCACATTTACCTCTCTTAGTTACGAAATTGTACACCCCTCCTTCACCATCTTTATTTCCTGGATACCAATTTTGTAATGTGGAATATTTAATCTCTGCTCCATCAAGAGCAACAAGCTCAACAACAGCTGCATGTAATTGGCTACTTTTTCTTATCGGGGCTGTGCAACCTTCTAAATAACTTACATAAGAATTTTTATCAGCAATAATAAGCGTTCTTTCAAATTGACCTGTATCAGCTGTATTTATTCTGAAATAAGTCATAAGTTCAATTGGGCACTTAACTCCCTCGGGAATATATATAAATGAACCATCGGAAAAAACAGCTGAATTGAGGTTTGCAAAGTAATTATCTGAATAAGGTACAACACTACCTAAGTATTTTTCTACTAACTCTGGATGATTTTGAACTGCATCACTAAATGAGCAGAATATTATACCTAATTCTTTAAGTTGCTTTTCGTAAGTGGTTGCAACTGAAACACTGTCAAAAACTGCATCAACGGCCACTCCGGCTAATTGAGCTCTTTCTTCAAGTGGAATTCCGAGCTTTTCAAAAGCTTCCAGCATTTCTGGGTCAACTTCATCTAATGATTTTGGTGCATCCGATTTATTTGGAGCAGCATAGTAATGGATATCTTGGTAATCAATCTTGGGATAGTCAACCATAGCCCATTCTGGCTCTCCTTCTTTTTCATCTTGTTTTAACCAATGCTTATAAGCTTTAAGTCTCCAATCTAGCAACCATTCTGGCTCATTCTTTTTCTGACTTATTAGTTTTACAACATCTTCATTTAAGCCTTTAGGTACAACTTCTGTATCAACATCAGTTGTAAATCCCCATTTATACTCTTTGTCTTCTAATTTTGATTCTCTTGATAATGAATTATTTTCCATGTTAAGCAACTCTTTTGATATGAATTTTAATTTATTTATTAATTTAACTAAACTATAATAATTATATCAGAGATAATATATAATGAGCCTATGTCATTTGAACCTATTATTGGACTCGAAGTTCATGTTCAATTAAATACTAATACAAAGATGTTTTGCGCGTGTTCATCAAACTATCTAGATGTCGAACCCAATACGTACGTTTGTAATGTTTGCTTAGGTCTACCTGGATCACTGCCGTCTGTTAATTATGAAGCAGTAATTTCTGCTATAAAATTAGGCCTTTCACTAAATTGCAATATATCAAATCTTACTAAATTTGACAGGAAAAATTATGTTTACCCTGACCTAATGAAAGGTTATCAAATATCTCAACTTGATTATCCAATTGCAATTGAAGGAAACATGAAAGTAAAAAATGTAGAGAATAATTTTAGTGATATAAGAATAAACAGAGTACACATGGAAGAAGATGTTGCAAAATTAATTCATGATGAAATATCTGGGGAAGTACTTGTTGATTTAAATAGGTCTGGAATGCCATTGCTTGAAGTTGTAACTGAACCCGACTTCAGATCTGCTGTTGAGGCAGAAAATTATTTAACAAATCTTCAATCGATAGTTAGGTATTTAGAAATTGGAAATGCAAACATGGAAGAAGGTAGTTTTAGGTGTGATGCAAATGTAAGCATTAGAAAAAAGGGAACGAATGTTCTTAATGAAAAAGTAGAAATTAAAAACATGAATAGAATTAAAGCCGTTTCAAGGGCCATTGAATATGAAATTAAAAGGCAAACAAGTGAAGTTGAATCTGGTAACAGAATTATCCAGGAGACAAGAGGATGGGATGACATCAAATCTGAAAGCATCCCTCAAAGATCTAAAGAAGATGCTCATGATTACAGATATTTTCCTGAGCCCGATTTACCTGTAATAAAATTAAATGCAGAAGATATTAACAAAATTAAAAATGAACTTCCTGAACTCCCAGAAGATAAATTTGAACGCTATGTTAACAAAATTGGCATATCAGAATATGACGCAAGAATAATTATTTCAAACAAGAATAAAACAATATTTTTTGAAGACGTCATAAATAATTTTAAGAATATGGATCCTAAATTAGTTTCTAACTGGCTAAATGTAGAAATTAATGGTGTATCAAATAGTTTGAAAGATTACGAATTAGAAAAAATGAAATTATCATCGAAAAATTTTGGAAAATTAATTAATTTAGTAAATGAAAATCAAATAAATAAAAATTCGGGTAAAGAAATACTCTCAAAAATTTACATTACAGATGAAGACCCAGTTGAATTGGTTAATAAAATGGGCTTGAAATCAATGAATAATAAAGAAGAATTAGTGATTATGGTTAAAGAGGTTTTGAGTGATAATAATTCTGCTATTGAAGACTACAAGAAAGGGAAAGAAAACGCAGTAAGATTTTTAATTGGTCAGGTTATGAAAAAATCAAGGGGTACAGCTAATCCTGCTGATACTGAAGAAGAGATAATTAGGCAATTAAATGAAGAATAAAATTACTGGTATTGGTGGAGGAACAGGGTTATCAACTTTATTTAGGGGATTAAGAAAAAAAGATTTAGAAATATCAGGAATTATATCTGTAACTGATGATGGAGGTAGTTCAGGCAGATTGAGAGAGGGATTTGGAATACTCCCTCCAGGAGACTTTAGAAACTGTCTAGTTGCATTGTCAGATGCAGAACCTCTTTTAAAAAAATTATTTCAACACAGATTTGAAGGCAATGATCCTTTAGATGGTCACTCATTTGGAAATTTATTTATTCTAGCCATGGAAAAGATTACTGGAAACTTTGAAAAAGCACTTGAAGAATCGTGTAGGATATTAAACGTAAAAGGCAACTTAGTTCCATCTACTCTTGATAATATTGATTTAGAAGCAACAATGAAAGATGGTTCAAAAATTATAGGAGAATCAACTATACAGAAAAATTTGTCTGGGATAGAAAAAATAGATTTAACGCCAAAAAACGCTTACTCAAATCCTAAATCAACTGAAATAATAAGAAATTCGGATTACATCATAATTGGTCCAGGCTCATTGTATACAAGTATAATTCCAAATTTTCTTGTAAATGGAATTGTTGAAGCTATTCATGAAAGTAATGCAAAAAAAATATTGGTTTGTAATGTAGCTACTCAATTGTCTGAGACGGATAATTTTAATGCAGCTGATCATTTCAATGAAATACAAAAATATACTCAAAATCTAAAAATTGATTACTTTATTGTTAATAACAAGCTGGATGAATTGGGTGATAATTTTCCTACAAGTTCTGTTGTTGAGATGGGAGACCTCTCAAATTTATCAACAAATGTAATTAAAAATAATTTAATGAATGATAACTTTAAAGGACACCATGACTCTGATAAACTGTCCAATGAAATTATGAAAATTATAAAAAAATAATGTTTACAGTACTATCAATTATTATTTCACTAGCTTTAATATCAGTAATACTTCTTCAAGTAAGAGGAGGAGGGACTGCTTTATTTGGTCAAGCTGAAAGCTCATTTAGGGTTCGTAGAGGCTTTGAAAAAGTTTTGTTCAGAGGAACTATATTTCTAAGTATTATATTTGTAATTATTGCTGTTTTAAGTGCTCGATTTTAAGTCTTCTTCCAAGTAGATTTGAAACCATTATCTATTATCTCTATACCTTTTTCTAATAATTGATCTCTTATTTTATCTGCCATTATAAATTCTTTAGACTTTCTAAATTCATTTCTCTTTTCTAAAAGATCATCTATTTCTCTATCAATAAATTCATTATTATTTGTTTCACTTTTATTTTTTTGACACAGTCCAGTAATTTCCAACATTTTTTTTAAATCATTTTGAGCAATTGAAATATCAAATTCTTTACTAAAATTATTAATTTTCTTTGATAATGAAATAATCTGGGATAGTGCTACTGAAGTATTCAAATCATTTGATAATGCCAAATTAAATTTATCAAATTCTTTGCTTGATTCAATTTTATTGTCACTATTTATTGAAATAGCATTTATTGCATCTTTTATTCTTTTAAGAGGCTTAGAAAAACTATTTATTATTTTCTCATCATAAAGTAGAGGTTTTCTATAATGAGAAGAAAGAATCCACATTCTCAGCAAATCAGCACCAAATATTTCTAAAGCATCTTTGAGCTTTATTAAATTGCCCAAAGACTTACTCATTTTCTCTCCTTGAATCTTAACCATTCCATTGTGCATCCAAATATTTGCAAACTTTTTTCCATTTAGTGATTCACTCTGAGCAATTTCGTTTTCATGATGAGGAAAAATCAAATCTATACCACCTCCATGAATATCTACTGTGTCGCCAATAGTATTTAAAACCATTGAACTGCATTCGATATGCCACCCAGGCCTTCCTTTTCCCCATGGAGAATCCCAAGAAGGCTCATCAGGCTTTGAAGACTTCCAAAGTGCAAAGTCTCCGACTGACTCCTTGTTTAAATTTTCATTAACTCTTGTTCCAGATAAAGAATTTTTTATATCTCTTGAACTAAGTTTTCCATATTTGTTAAATTTACTAACTCTGAAATAAATACTGCCATTTATTGAATATGTCAGATTTTTTTCTTCTAATTTTTTAATAAATTCAATAATATTATCAATTTCATCTGTTGCCTTTGGGTAATGATTTGCTCTTTTTACTCCTAATTCGTCCATATCTTGAAAAAAGGCATCAATATATTTTTCTGAAACTTCATCCGCACTTATTTTTTCTTCTAATGATTTAGCAATAATTTTGTCATCTACATCAGTAAAATTTTGGATTCTGTTTACATTAAATCCTTTTGATGAAAGGAATCTATCTAATATTTCAAATGAAACTGAAGAAAATGCATGACCTAAATGGCAATAGTCAGAAGTAGTTATTCCACATACATACATGTTTATAGATTTTGTTTTTACTTCTTTATATTCTTTTGAATATGAATCGTATATTTGAATCATAACTTGATTAAGTTTACTGCACACAGAGTTCCTATGCCGTCACCAGATCCTATAAGTCCCAACTTATCAGTTGTAGTAACCTTTACATTAATATTTTCACTGTTTAAGTTCAATAATTTACCAATATTTTCTTCAATTGATTCAAGATATTTAGCAAGTTTTGGTTCTTGTATAATTATTTGAATATCAATGTTTTTAATTTGTTTATTCTCTTTTTTAATAAGATCCAAAGTATTTTTTAAAAATAATTTTGAAGAAGCATTTTTCCATTTTTGATTTGATGAAGGGTAGTACCTGCCAAGGTCACCATTAGATGATGCGCCTAATATAGCATCACATATTGCATGAAGAACAACATCTCCGTCGCTATGACCTAGAAGGCCTTTCTCAGAAGGAATTAAAAGGCCTCCGAGATAGAGTTTTTCACCTTTTTTTAATTTATGAACATCTGATGATATTCCAGTTAAATTTGAATTAAAATTAACATTATCAAGTTCAATTAAATCATCCTTATAAGTAATTTTATGATTCAAGATATTTCCATCAATAATTCCAACTTTTATATCTTCCTTCTCAAAAAGCTGAACTTCATCAGTATAATCAAAATTATCTATATACCTTGTTACTAGTTCACTTAATTTATAATAATTAAAAAACTGAGGGGTTTGTGAAAAATATAAATTACTTCTATCAATTGTTGATAAAGTGTTTTTATCATCAATTTTCTTGACAGTGTCAACAATTTTAGTAACAGGAAAAGCACAACTGTATTTCTTCAATTGTTTAATTCCTTCATTAATAATTTGAGGGTTAAAAAATGGTCTTGCCGAATCGTGAATAATAATATTCTTTGGCTCAAAAGGTGCAATATAATTTATTGCATTACTTACTGAACCTTTCCTTTCAATTGATCCTTCGATAATAGTAACTCTACTTTGCTGGTCACTTGATAAATTTTCTTTTATAGTTTCTTTATTTTGTTTAGAAGCAACAATTATTATTTTATCAATTTGATCATTTGATAAAAATTTTTCAAGGGAATATAAGAAAAGAGGCCTACTATTAAAATCAGAGGTTATTTTATCAAATTTACCCATTCTTTGACTTTTTCCTGCACAAAGTAAAATAGCACAATTTTTACTCTTATTTGATAAATTATGATTCACGAAAATCAATTATATCAGACTGAAATAGGTATATTAATTTATTTTTTTGAATTTGATTTATTTATTACAAGCTTATTATTTTTTGAAGTAACTACTACTGAATCTCCATCTTGAAATTCACCTGATAATAATTTTTTTGCAAATTCGTTTTCGAGACTTCTTTGAACAACTCTTTTTAGTGGTCTTGCTCCATAAGCTTTATCAAACCCGTTCTCGACTAACCAATTAATTCCATTTTTAGTTATTTTCATACTTATTCCTAAGTCATTAACTCTGGCAATGAATTTACTCGTAACAATTTCTGCAATATTTGACAGTTCTTCAACTGACAAAGAATCGAAAATTATAGTCTCGTCAATCCTATTTAAAAACTCAGGCCTAAAGTGATTAACCAGTGCTTCCTCTACTGCAACATTTCTAGAATTTTTTTGAGATGATGTTCCCGAAAAACCAATTGATTCTTTAGCAATATGAGATGAACCAAGATTACTTGTCATTATTATTACACTGTTTCTAAAATTAACTGTTCTTCCATGACCATCAGTCAATCTGCCATCGTCAAGCAGCTGAAGGAGTAAATTCATTACATCTGGATGAGCTTTTTCAATTTCATCAAATAATATAACTCTAAAAGGCCTTTTTCTGACGGCTTCGGTTAACTGGCCAGCGTCATCATAACCAACATAGCCTGGAGGCGCACCTATAAGTCTTGTAGCAGATCCTTTATCCATATATTCGGACATATCTATCCTGACTAAATTGTCTTCGTCGTCAAATAAACTTTCAGCAAGTGCTCTGGCTAATTCGGTTTTACCAACTCCAGTAGGTCCTAGAAAAATAAATGTTCCCACTGGCCTCTTTGGATCACTGACGCCTGATCTTTGCCTCCTTATTGCATTTGATAATGCAACAACAGCATCATCTTGTCCTACTAATCTTTCGTGGAGCTTCTCTTCAAGGTTAATTAGTCTTTCTTTATCTTTTTCTACAAGTCTTGTTACTGGTATATCAGTTCTTTCTGATATTAATGTTGCTATACTCTCTGAATCAACAATTAGCTCATCATTATTACTATTTGCTTTTTCATTATTTGTCATCTCTTCATGCAAATTTAATCTTTCGGATTTAAACTTTGAAGCAGCTTCATAATCATTTCTTCCGTTAGCGGCTTCTTCTTTATCAATCAAACTTTTTATTTTACTGTCGTAATCTTTAATATCATCTGGCAATGCTTCAGAATCAATTCTAACTTTAGCTGCAGCTTCATCGATTAAATCAATAGCTTTATCTGGTAAAAATCTATCAGTAATGTATCTAGCACTTAAATTAACTGAGGCTTCAAGAGCTGAATCAGTTATTACAATTTTGTGGTGTTTTTCATACCTTGGCCTTAAAAACTTTAACATTTCTACTGCAATATCTTGATCAGGTTCATTTACATTAACAGGTGTAAATCTTCTTTCTAAGGCCTTGTCAGATTCAATATATTTTCTGTATTCTTCTGGAGTTGTTGCGCCTATTAACCTCATTTCTCCTCTAGCTAATGCGGGCTTCATCATATTTGATGCGTCTATGGCACCTTCAGCTCCTCCAGCTCCAACAACAATATGTATTTCATCAATAAATAAAACTATTTCACCTGATGCAGCTCTAATTTCATCCATTACCGCAGTTAGCCTCTCTTCAAATTCTCCTCTAAATTTTGCTCCAGCTAACAATGATGCCATTTCCAGCTTCAACAATTTTCTATTTTTTAAAGATTCTGGGACATCATCTATTACAATTCTTTGTGCCAATCCTTCTACCAATGCTGTCTTGCCAACTCCAGCATCACCAATAATTACCGGATTATTCTTCGTTCTCCTTGTAAGAGTTTGCACAACTCTCTGTATTTCACTATCTCTTCCGACAACTGGATCTAATTGCCCCGCTCTTGCTAACTTAGTCAAGTCCACACTATATTTTTCTAAAGCCTGATATTTTTTTTCAGCGCCTTGATCACTAACTCTTTGACTACCTCTTATTTCTTTAAGAGCATGATAAATTCTTTCCATTGTTATGTTATTCAATTTTAGAAGCCTATCTATTTCTCCATCGTCAAGAGATAATAAGCCTTTCAGCAAATGTTCGATAGCAATGAAATCATCATTTAACCTTTGTCTTTCTTCCTGAGCTTCATCTAATACTTTCTTAAGTCTTGGTTCAATGTAAATCATCCTAGTAGATGATTGCCTTTGACCCAACGTTGGTAAACTTTTTAAAGAAAATTCAAGATCTTTTTTCATTTCTGAAAGTTCGACTCCTAGAAATTCAAATATCTTTGTTGCCATACCATCTTTTATAGATAACATCCCTAACGCTAGATGCTCAGCATCTAGTTGTGCGTTTCTCATATCAGAAGCCCATGCGTGAGCTCTTTCTAAAGCTTCAGAAGCTTCATTTGTATAGTCTTCTCTTCTTGGCAAAACCATATTATTTGTTACCTTCTATTAATTTGATCACTATTATTAATATAACACGTATCCGTTATATTATATCATAACATATATTATAACTTGATATAACTCGTGTCAACATAAAATTATTTTTACTGTTATATAAATTTACTTTTTAATATACTTACATTCTCCAAGGAATTAAATGTTATAAAACACAAAAATGAATGAATTTAATAAAAAACCCAGATTTTTAACTTATCCTGCAGATAAGATGGAAAATTACTTGTATGAATATGTAAATTCATACAATGGAAAAACTTCAAAATATATTAAAAATTATTTTGGGTGGGATGAATTAGGATTTGATAGTTTAAAAAATATATATTCAGGAAAGGCATTTAGGCCTTCAATATGTATTCTTGTATGTACTTCATTTTCAGGGACTTTAGAAATGGCTCTCCCCCCTTCAATATCTGTTGAACTTGTTCATAATTTTTCATTAATTCATGATGACATTGAAGATAATGATAAATTTAGACGTCATAAACCAACATTGTGGACAATTTGGGGAATTCCTAAAGCAATAATAACCGGTAATTCGATATTGGTTTTAGGAAATAAGGTACTAAATAATATGGTTAAAAATGGTTCCACAGAAAAAGATTTATTCATTTCTCAAAAAATTTTAACTGAAAGTTATTTAAAGATGATGGAAGGTCAATTTTTAGATATTTCATTTGAAAAAGAAAAAATTATTTCTCTAGAAAAATATTTAAAAATGATAAGTTTAAAAACCGGTGCTCTTATTGAATGTTCCGTAAAATTAGGTGCTATAGCTTCTAGAAAAACTGTTGATAATAATCTTTACAATTTAGTTTCAACTTTTGGAAAAGATATTGGTCTTCTTTTCCAGATAAGGGATGACCTATTGGGGGTATGGGGAACTAATAGGACAGGAAAGCCTGTTGGAGCAGATATTAAACGAAAGAAAAAAAGTTTGCCAATAATTTTATCTTTAAACTCAAGAAATAAATCTGCCACCGAAAATATTAATAAAATAATGTTGAAACAAGAACTTGAAGATAATGATGTAAATAATGTTATGAATATAATGGATGAATTAAAAATTAAAAATAAATGCGAAGAAATTTCAAAAAATTATCAACTTAATATTGAAAAAACAATTGAAAAACTACCAATTGAAACTAACCAAAAAAAGATTTTTAATGAAATTTCAGAATTTCTTATTTCGAGAGAAAACTAAATGATTCTTTTAATTCATACAAATGAAATAAATTTAAAAAACCATTTATATGTAAAAAATATTGAAAAATTAGAAACCATCGGTGAAATGAATTTTTTGAAAGGAACATCGGTTCCTCTTAAAGATGATGTGATTATTTATAAGTGCAATGGATCCAAAATCGAAATGATGGTTGCTTTAAAATGGATCAAATTAAATTTTGATATAAACTCTGTAATATTTTTTGATTATGTTGATGCAATTAATAAAGATGTCCTAGAAAATCATTTAATTATTCCAAAAGAAATATCATGCCTGGATGACCTTCCATTAGAATGGGGTAACAATCCTTATATTGAAAAGATAATATCTAAAAACTCACCTAACAAAAAAATAAGGACTGTAGTTTACAATGCTAACCTTGATTTTTTTTACGGAAATATTATAAGCATTGATTCAAATATAGTTAATAAAACCCTAATTAATGAATTGAATAATCTCGATAAATTTGACGCATACAACAATCTTATTTTTACATGTAATAAATTTGCTAACGAAAATGAAATTGATATATATAATATCTGTCTTGGAAGACCCTCAACAAAGAAAAATTTTGATTTAAAAAAATTTTTTGAAAATTTAATTTAATAATGAGTATCAATAAACAAAATAATCAAAAATTAATTAAGACCTCATATGAAAATTTTCCTCTATGGTCTTCTTTATATTTAAGAAATTTAATGCCTGATCTTTCATCAATATATTATTTCTGCAGAAAAGTTGATGATTTAAGTGACCTAAAAAAAGAACATGCTATGAATGAGTTACGAAATTTAGAAATATCTCTTCAGGATTGTTTCAAAGCTAAATGCAGTGAAAAAGATGAATTTTTTGATTTAATGAAAACTATAATTAAATTTGAATTAACAATTGATGACTTTCAAAACTTAATAAAATCTAATTATCAAGATTTAGAGGTATCAAGATATGACACATTTAATGACTTACTAAATTACTGCAAATTATCTGCTAATCCTGTTGGAAGTTTGGTGTTAAAGATATTTGGTGATTTTAATGAAACTAATTTAAAACTGTCTAATAACATCTGCACTGGCTTGCAGCTTATAAATTTTATTCAAGATATAAACAGGGATTCTAAATTAGGTCGTATTTATATACCACTAGAAGATTTAAATAAATTTAATATTGATGAAAATGATATTTTAAATAACAAATCTTCTTCCGAAATGAATAATTTAGTTAAAATGCAATGTGAAAGATCTCACAAAATTATTAACAATGGCAAATCACTAGTCAAGATTTTAAATGGGCCAAAAAAAATCCCTATATCATTATTTATTCAAAGTGGAAATCTAGTATTATCAAAAATTAAAAAAATAAATTATGAAACTGTACTAATAAGACCAAGAGTTAATAAATTTGAAAAATCAATATTAGTTACAAAGACCCTATTTAAGTATTTATTTTATAAAAATTTTATTTGATAAAATTACAATATGGAAAATTATGACGTAATAATTATTGGTGGCGGTCTTTCAGGTATTAAATCATTTGTGGATTTAAAAAAGAATGGACTTAGTGTATTAATGATCGAAAAATCCTCTTATATTGGAGGTCGAGCGTTCTCATTCAAAGACCCTTTAACAGGAAATTATATTGATAACGGTCAGCATGTAATAGTTGGGGCATGTAAAGAATATTTAAACTTATTAGAAGAAACTAATAATGAAGAAAATTTTATAAAAATAAAAAACTACCAAGTCCCAGTTTTTAAAAATAATAAAGTTTCTGTTATCGGATCTACGCTCCTTGGTGGGTCATTAGGTTTATTAATTTCGCTTTTTAAATATAAACACCTGAGCATAAAAGATAAGGTTTTACTTATAAGACTTTTATTAAAAATAAAATATAGGAATTTAGATTTAGAAATCAATAAAGAAAAAAAATTTAAAAATTGGCTTCACAAAAATCATCAATCTGAGTCAACGATAAAATTTTTTTGGGACATTTTTCTAAAGCCTGCTTTAAACGAGGAAATAGATACTATTGAAACCAAGTCTGCATTATTTGTTATTAAGGAAACATTTTTTTCAAAAAACCCTCAAATATTTGGTTTACCTAAAGTAAATTTATCTACATTGTGGGATAGATTTGAAAAAATTAATTCAAGAAATATCATGAAAAAAACTATTGTGAAAAAAATTAATATCAATGAAAACAAAGTTGAAAATATTATTCTGAGTAATGGGAGAAAACTAGTTGCAAAAAATTATATTTTTGCAACACAATATTCATCTATTCAAAAAATTTTAAGAGACTCAAATATTGATATGAATTTAAAAGATAATTTGGAAACTTCACCAATATTAGGAATTCATTTTTGGTTTAAAAATAAAGTTACTGATGATAGGTATTTAGCATCAGTTGATTCTGAAATTCAATGGATCTTTAATACTTCAAAAAATCATAATAATAACGAAAACCATATTGTTATTTCGCAAAGTGCATCAAGCAAGTGGATGAAAATGGACAAGATTAAAATTAAAGAAATTTTCTTAAGAGAACTTAATTTAATTTATCCAAAAGCTAATCAAGAAAATTTAGAAAAATTTAGTATTGTAAAACAAAAAGATGCAACTTTTTTATGTAATAGCAAAAATGAGTTAATTAGAAATAGTGTCCCTTTAAATCTAAAAAATATTTTTTATTCTGGTGATTGGAGGAACACATCATGGCCATCAACAATGGAAGGTGCTGTTATTAGCGGAAAATTTGCTTCTGAAATGATATTAAAGTCTTTGAAAAGATAAGATATTATTAATTTTAACTGGCCCAAACTTTCTACTATCTATAGATATTTTTCTATTATCTCCCATTAAAAATAATTCATTTTTACCAATAATCATTTCTGGAAAATCATAAATATATTTATCGTCTGTATATTCTTCTGAAATTTTATTGCCATTAATTAATAATGCCCCTTTTTTTATTTGAATTCTTTCATTATTCAAACCCACTACTCTTTTAATTAAATTAGAGCCATCTTTTTTAAAATGAACAATATCAAATCTCCTTGGTTTGTAAAACAATATAATCTTTCTCATAATTATTGAACTACCATGAATTAATGAAGGTTCCATACTTTTTTCTAAAACATTTATTTTTTGATTTAATAGATTTTTTAACATTTATGATCTTTACATTTAAAATTTTTATCAGATAATTAACTTATTAATAATTTAACAGGAGAAATTTTTATGCTCAACAACGATAGAATAAAAAACTTATTTAAAAATGAATTGACTGCTTACGCTCATTGTGACATTCCTTGCGGAATATATGATCCAAATGATGCAATCCAAGCAGCAAAAACTGTTGTAAGGATGACTGAATTAATGGAAGGACTTGATGTTTCAGGTGGCCCATCACCTTCACTTGCAAATTCAATGATGAGATATGTGTATGCTAAAGAAATTCATGCCAAAAAAGCAAAAGATGATGTTTTAGTTCTTTGGACTGATTACTTCAAACCCGAGCATCTAGAAAAATACCCTGACCTTCATGAGAAAATTTGGAATGCTTGTAAATTAGGATCTTTTGTTAAAGTTAATGTTGATTTAGGCAAAGCTAAGGAATTTCAAGCTGCTCTTGAAGAAATAGGTGATATTTTCTGGGAAACAAAAAAGTAATTAAAGTTTTTTGTAATCCTCTCTTGGTGGTGAAAAAATATCTAAAGCTAAAGAATTAGATGAATTACCATGGGCACTGTGAGGTACATTTGAAGGAATTAGATAATGATCACCTTCTTTAAGTGTATGTTCCTTGCCATCAATAACTAATTTAAAAGAACCTGAAAGCACTCTTCCTGCTTGCTCGTTAACATGAGTATGAGTTGGGACTGTTGCTCCTGGAGATATATCCACCAACATCATCATTATGTTTTCACCATGCATTATTCTAACCTTTACGCCGGGATGAATTTCTTTAGGTTCTAAGTTATCTTGATGGTAAATTGGCATTATCCGTGTGTTCCTAATTTTCTAGACACAGCAGCATCAGCTACTGGACTAGGTATTTTTCTAACAATGGTATTTAATATTGTCATTTTATTTGAATTTAATGATTTTTTTAATTCTTGTTTTAGTAATTCTGGATTATCAACAAGAATGCCTTGTGCACCAAAACCTTTTGCAACTAATTCATAATTTGTTTGATCCAATTCTGTCCACACATCCCTATCATACAACCCCTTTTGAATCCAATAATCTATTCCCCATAAACTATTATTGCCAACTATAACTGTTACTGGCAAATTGTGTCTCACAGAAGTATCAATTTCAGGTACATGAAAACCTAGAGAACCATCGCCAACAACTAATATTACTTTCTTGTCAGGAAGTGCCGCTTTAGCACCAATTGCATATGGAAGTCCCACTCCAATCATTCCAAAACTACTCACGTATAATGATCTTAAATATTTTTCGATTGGTACTGTTGCTCTCGAAAAATGACAATAGTCACCCCCGTCAAATACAACAAAGGTATCGTCATCTAAATTTTCTTGGATTGACAAGCTTACATCCATTGGATGCATTGGTAATTCGCCATCCGATAACTTGTTCATTTCGCTTATATAATTTTTCTTAGTATTTTTTAATGATTTTAGCCATTCATGATTATCCCAATTAATTCCTTCTGACTTTTGTTTCATTAATTCAACATAAGGTCCTACATCAGAATTAACAATTAGTGAAACGGTTCGTGATCTGTTTAATTGTTCAATATCAGGATCAACGCAAATTATTTTCGCGTCTTTATTAAATGGAGGTGACCCTCCAAAACCTAACTGGTAATCAAGTTTTACACCCAACAATAAAACTACATCGGATTCATTAACCCTTTGAGCAGACTTATTTAATGGCAAATAACCAATACCCAAAGAACATTCGTGAGAATCAGGAACCAACGCCCTTCCAGAATCAACTCCAAAGAATGGAATTTTGGTATTTTTAAGGAATATATCCAAATCTTTTCTTGATACAGTAGCCCCAGCACCAAGCCCGGCTACAATTACTGGTTTTTTTGCATTTGATAGCATATCCAAACTTTTTTCAATTTGATTTAAATTTGGGTAAGTAAGCCAATTATTCATATCGTCAATAACACTTTTTTCGTATCTTTGAAAGACTTCAATATCAACTGTCTGTTCTTGTAAATCATGAGGAATTGTTAAATGCACTGGGCCTCTTTTGCCTTCCATTGCAGTCCTAAATGCCAATGATATATATTCAGGTATCCTTTCAACAGATGGTATTTCCCATGCACCCTTTGTAACAGGTTTTGCAATACCAACTTGATCAAATTCTTGCATTGCACCCCTACCTATATTACTAGAGTCAGCAGAACCAGCAATATTTATTACAGGAGCTTCAGAATGCATTGCGTTAGCTAATCCTGCAACTGCATTTGCATGACCTGGGGTTGTTGATAATACTACACCTGGTTTTCTTAAGATTCTTGAATATGCGTTAGCCATATGAACAGAAGCAGCCTCATGACGACCATCAATCATTCTGAAATTTTGATCAATTAATTTATCAAGTAAGTGTAAAATGTGATCGCCAGCAATGCCAAAAATGGTATCAACATCATACATCTTTAAACATTTAATTATTAAGTCACTACCAGTTAATTTAGACATTTATATAAACTCCCTTAGTATCATTAAAGTTCCCATTATAAATAAAATAATATAAAGAGTAACTAGAATAAATTTGTTTGAATAATAAGCTACATGTTTAGAACCAAAATATGAACCAATAAATCCTG
>Ga0208624_1000357_pt1 | contig 23807 bp, 25 predicted proteins | sample Knorr_S23_td_DCM_FD_185607 | JGI IMG/M metagenome (GOLD analysis project Ga0208624, IMG submission 185607) | Marine microbial communities from Southern Atlantic Ocean transect - Knorr_S23_td_DCM_ad_71m_LV_A (SPAdes) (version 2) | ecosystem: Environmental > Aquatic > Marine > Oceanic | place...
TTAAGTTTCTTTCTGATATCCAGTTTGTTTATATCGACTCTATCTTTAATTAGTTACTTCTCTTATATATATGGTTATGGTGATTTCCCCAGAACAAGGCCTGGATCAGGTGGCTGGACACAACCTATTGAGCGGGCATGTAATATTCTAAGAAATTATGGAACTTTTAGAGAACCCAGTTTTCTTGCAATATGGACTGTCCCTTTTTTACCATATTTTTTTTACATGGGTAAAACTAAGAAAACTTGGTATGTTTTATCAACAATTCCAATATTGAGTATTATTTTAAGCAGGAGTTTGACAGGTGTGATAGCCTTCTTGCTTGCATCTTCCATTGTGCTTTTAATGATTTTAGTCATTCATAAAAAATTCGATTTTAACTTAATTGCTTTAATTACATTGTTTATCCTAACAATTTTCACTTCCAGTATTTTTTCTTATCAGTTTCCACCAGATGATAATTATTGCTCCGAAACAGTTGAAGACTGTGTTTGCTATACAGAAGATAAATTAGATGAATTAAAAAGTTCTACAAATGTTTCAGAAGCAACTTTTGGTAGGTTTCAAGAAATCGCTTCTCAGGGTCTTGACGCATTTTCCAACACAGCTTTTTTAATTGAATATATACAAGATCAAGGTTTCTCAGTCTTTGGAGATGGATATGGATATTCAAATATAACATTTTCTTATGCTGCTGATGAAGCAACAAAGAAATTACAAGACAATCAAATAATTTATAGAAACCCAGGTCAAGTTGTTTCATTCAACAACCTATATGCAAATATCTTAATGTCTACAGGTCTAGTAGGGCTCTTATGGTTTCTTTATATATTGATTGATATATTCAGAAGATTAGTTTTTAGAATTACACCTATCCAGCCTTATTTGTTGATAAGTTTTATTTCAATTCTATTTATATATTCTTATCAAGCAGAAGAAATAGCAGCTCATTTAGCAATAGCATTTGCTTTTGCCCTAAATTTACAAAAAGATGAAAAATAAAAAAATTTTAATTATATCTCACCAATTTTTACCTTTCGTAAGCCCTAGGACAACTAGATGGAGTTTGTTGATTGATGAGTTAACAAAAAGAGGCAATGAAGTAACAGTTTTGACTGGAACTGCTCCTGAAGAATTAAAAAAGAACTATGAAGTTCTGTACTTTGGAAGTAAGAAATTTTCATCAAATATAAACAAAGTTAGAAAAGATTCTCAGAATTCTTCTAATAATTTTCTTAAAAAAATAATTTATTCAATATTAAAGACCATTTATCGATTTTTATTTAAAACATTTTCGTGGCCAGATTATGCAATGTTTTGGGCATTTACGATATTTAAGAATAGAAAACGTATTGAAAATAAATTTGATGCAATAATTTCAGTAAGTCTTCCATTTACTTCTCATCTGTGTGCTTACATATTACAAAAAAGAATCAGTGCTGATTGGTATATGGATATTGGTGACCCTTTTTCATTAAAAATTAATTCTCCTGAAAATAATAAAATTATTTATTCTTATTTAAACAAATATTATGAGAAAAAATTTTATCAAAATGCAAAAAAAATTATTTTTACACATAGTGAAGTAGCCGGACTGCATCAAGATAAATTCAATATAGATAGAAGAAAAATTGTTATAGGTTATCCGATAGCTGTATTGGATGAAAAAAGAATTAAAAATTCACTGACTTTTAATTATAAAGATACTCCATTAAAAATAGGATATTTTGGGGCTTTTACTAAATCTGTCAGAGAACCTAATAATTACATAATTAATATTGCTAATTCTTTAGATGATGATATATCTATTTTTAATAATCCGAGAAGTTCACGAAATTCAGATATTTTGCCCTCATTATGACTAGCAATTAGTAGTTTATCTTGATGCAGGTCATACATTTTTATGTAATTGCCTTTTTTTGAGCTTCGAAAACTTTCTGGGAGTTTATTCTGACCAAATCTAACATCTGATTCAAATCTTCAACTTTAAAAGTTTGCTCTTCACCAGTTGACTGAACTTCAATTAACTCAAAATCACTTGTGAATACAAAATTTGCATCTACTTCAGCTGCTGAGTCTTCTTCATAATCAAGATCAATGAGCACCTCTCCATTCAAAATACCGCAGGATATAGCCGCAATCTGTTTTTTTATTGGGCTACTATTTATCATCCCTTGCCTCATCATCTTTTCTACGCAAAATTTTAGCGACAGCCAAGCGCCTGTTACAGATGCAGTTCTTGTACCTCCATCAGCTTCTATAACATCACAATCAATAATAATTTGTTTTTCAGGAATTCTCTCTAAATCCATGCAAGCCCTCAGGCTTCTACCAATGAGCCTTTGGATTTCTTGGGTGCGTCCTGTTTGCTTACCAGATTTTGACTCTCTCGGCATTCTCTGATTTGTTGATCTTGGTAGCATACCATATTCAGCTGTGATCCAGCCTTTTCCTGAATTTTTTAGCCAAAATGGAACTCTGTTCTCAATTGAAGCTGTGCATATAACACGTGTCTTACCGATCTCAATCATACAGGAGCCGTCAGCATTTTCTATTACACCTGGCGTTATTTTTATTGGCCGAATTGCCGTTGATTCCCTCTTATTTGTTCTCATGTATATCTCTTGATTTTATGTTATTTTTTTTACTAATATAAGGTATAAAAATGAAGAATTAAAATAGAAAAAGAATAATAAGGAAAATGACTATTAAGAATTCAGATCTATTTCATCTCGACGATAGGTCTAGGGAAATCTTTAAGAGAATTGTTGAAGAGTATTTGGCTAAGGGTTTTCCAATTGGATCTAGAACAGTATCACAAATGGACAGAATAAATTTATCCGCTGCCTCTATTAGAAACGTTATGCATGACTTAGAGTCTTTGGGTCTTATATATTCGCCTCATACAAGTTCGGGAAGGATACCAACGGAGGGCGGACTCAGATTATTTGTTGACGCAATGCTGGAGATTGGCAATCTCACCGACACAGATCAAGCTGCGATGAAAGAACAGGCTATGACAAACAACATGACATTAGAAGACGCCTTAAGCAAGGCGAGCGAAATGTTATCAGGTTTAACAAATTGCACGGGAGTCGTTTCGGTAAATAAAGATGTAAAATATGTCAAGCATATCGAATTTGTTTCCCTCGATAAAACAAAAATTCTCGTTATACTTGTAGATGAGGATGGTAAAGTTGAAAATAGAATTATAAATAATTCAGAGGGAATTACAGCTTCCAGCTTGGCATCTGCGAGTAACTACCTTAATCATCATATGAGGGGCCTTACGTTGAGTGAGGCTGTTAAGAGAATAGAGACCGATTTCATACATAAGAAAAATGAACTTGATAAGGAAACTACAGATTTATTAACCCAAGGACTAGCAACATGGAGTAATTCAAATTATAATAAAGATGATAAGATCTTGATCGTCAAAGGTGCATCGAAGTTAATCTCAAACATTGAGGCTAGTGATGATCTTGAAAAGGTCAGGCATCTCTTTCAAGATTTAGAAAATAAGCAAGAAATCATGGAATTACTTGGAATGGCAGAAAAGGCTGAGGGGGTGAGAATTTTCATTGGATCTGAAAATAAATTATTCTCATTGTCAGGCTCATCTATGATAGTCACACCATATAAAAACGAAAAAAAGCAGGTTATTGGGGTGCTTGGAGTGATTGGCCCAACGAGAATGAATTATGGCAAAATAATACCAATGGTGAATTATACTGCAGAGCTTATGAAGAAGATTTTAGGTTAAATTTGTGATATTGAATATAATAAGATCAATGGTTATTATGAACTTAAATAATTTAAAAGATTGGCAAGTCAATGAAAGATAAAAAGGATAAACAAAAAGAACAAGAAGTACATGAGGATATTGAGAACCTCATGGAGGACTCTACACTAGTTAACGAGTCAGACCTTGAGGATGGGGGATCCATTAATGAGTCGACAAAGGATCAGCCTGACTTAACTGAAATGCTAGAAGAGGCAAACGATCGAATTTTAAGAATGGCTGCTGAGATGGAAAATTATCGAAAAAGAAGTCTAAAGGAAAAAGAAGATGCAATTAAGTATTCAACTACAAAATTTGCTCGGGATATAGTTACCGTTGCTGATGATCTTGAAAGAGCACTAGATAGCATCAAGGACATCAACCTCGATAATAACGAAACAACTAAAACCTTATCTGAAGGGGTACAATTAACAATGAGGTCGCTCACCCAAATACTCGAGAGAAATGGCATTGAGAGATTTGACCCTACTGGTGAAAAATTTGACCCCACTTTACATGAAGCAATGTTCGAAGTTCCTGATACGGAAAAAGAGAACGGAATAGTTGTTCATCTAGTAGAACCAGGCTATCGTATAAACGAAAGAATTCTTAGACCTGCAAGAGTTGGCGTCAGTAAGTCAAATAAATAATTTAAATATCTCAATTTGGCTATAATATATAATTTATGGATAAAGTAGAAAAAGCAGCTTCAAGTTTTGTTGATATTAGCAAGTTGAATCTGACAGATTTTCGAAATCATAGTTTTACATCAATAGAAACTGATAAAAAATTCGTTGCTTTCGTCGGGAGAAATGGGTCGGGGAAAACAAACGTCATTGAGGCTATTTCAATGTTTTCCTCTGGAAAAGGCTTAAGAGGCGCACAATTATCTGAGCAATCAAACATCAAGGGGAATGGCGGATGGTCAATATTTATGGAGGTAAAAACAGCTAAGGGAATAACAAAATTAGGAACAGGCATAGGTAGTTCACAAATGATGGAAGGTAAAGCTAGGCAGTGCCGAGTGGATGGGAAATTTCTAAAAAGCTCTCGCGAATTTACCAATCATGTTGGGATTATATGGCTTACACCCCAAATGGACAGACTTTTTATTGGGCAAAGAACAGACAGGAGGAAATTCTTTGATAAGTTGGTTTGTTTAATCGAGTCAAGCCATGAAAAAAATATTAAAGATTATGATCGACTAATCATGCAAAGAAATAGGGTTCTGGTGGATATGGATGATAAGAAAAGTTGGCTTGATAAAATAGAGAAACAGATATCAAAAATTGCCGCAAACATACTTATATCACGCCAAATTGCAACAAATAGACTAAACAAAATTATGGATGCAGAAGTAAAAAATAACTTATTTCCATCGGCAAAGATTGTCATGAGAGAGGAGCTTGGGGATATAAATACAAGATCATCAATGATAGAAATTGAATCGCAGCTTCAAAAATTATTTTTCCAGTCCCGCATAAAAGATCGAGACACTTTTAGAACTAACGTAGGTCCTCACAGAACTGATTTCACGCTGTATTACAATAAGAATGATATGTACGCTGAGAACTGTTCAACTGGAGAACAAAAAAATCTTCTTGTTTCAGTGATTTTGGCTGAAGCAAGAGTATATCAAGAAATAAATAATGGCATATCACCGATACTTTTATTAGATGAGATTACTGCCCATATGGATAATGAACGAGTTTCAAATTTATTTGAGCAGATTGGGGAGATTGGTTCACAGACTTGGTTAACAGGTACATCAGAACATTTGTTTGACTACATTAGTGATAAAACAGACATATTCAATATTAATAATGGAAAACTGGATCACAATGGGGTCTAATCGATTAAAAACTTGCAGAATCAGGTTTTTTTTTATCTAATATAAATATTGAAAAACGCATATTAAATCTCGTATGAGCGATATAAATCTTGAGCAACAAAAAGACTACGATGCAGGATCGATAAAAGTCCTCAAAGGGTTGGATGCTGTTAGAAAAAGACCAGGCATGTACATTGGCGATACCGACGATGGATCTGGCCTCCATCACATGGTTTATGAGGTAGTCGATAACTCAATTGATGAAGCGTTGGCCGGTCATTGTGATAAAGTAGAAGTTATTTTAAATCCTGATGGTTCCGTGACAGTAAAAGATAACGGCAGAGGAATACCCACTGATATACATGAGGGAGAAGGAATATCAGCCGCTGAGGTTATAATGACTCAACTGCATGCGGGTGGAAAATTTGATCAAAACTCCTACAAAGTCTCAGGAGGATTACATGGCGTTGGTGTCTCAGTCGTTAATGCCTTGTCATCCAAACTAGATCTTAAAATATACAGAAGCAAGACCATTCACGAAATGTCTTTTTTGGACGGTGTGCCAAAAGATGGACTCAGGGAGGTTGGCTCTTGTGAAGAGCAAGTATCTGGAACAGAAATTACATTCCATCCTTCGGATAATATTTTTACAAATATTAAGTTCAATTTTCAGACGTTAGAACACAGATTAAGAGAATTAGCATTCTTAAATTCAGGGGTGGAGATAAATTTATCTGATAATAGAGGCGTGGATAATAAGTCTGTTAGTATGAATTATACAGGCGGTTTGGAAGAATTTGTTAAGTACTTAGATAAATCCAAACAATTATTGATTGATAATCCGATAAATCTTAAGCTTGAAAAGGAAGGTCTCTCTGTGGAGATTTCTCTTTGCTGGAATGATAGTTATCACGAAAATATACTGTGTTTTACAAATAATATACCTCAAAGAGATGGGGGAACACATTTGGCCGGTTTTCGTGCGGGATTGACCCGTACCATAAACAACTATGCAGGGCAGGCAAATATTCAAAAAAAGGATAAAATTCAGATCACAGGTGAAGATGCAAGAGAGGGAATGACTTGTGTTTTATCGGTAAAACTTCCAGACCCAAAATTTTCCAGCCAAACAAAGGATAAGCTCGTTTCATCAGAAATTCGTCCGATTGTTGAGAGCTGTGTTAATGACGCACTCGGTAGCTGGTTTGAAGAGCACCCGAATGAAGCTAAGAGTGTAATTTCTAAAATCTTCGAGGCGGCTGTAGCAAGGGAAGCGGCGAGGAAGGCGCGTGAGCTTACGAGAAGAAAAGGAGCTTTGGACATATCAAGTTTGCCAGGCAAACTTGCGGATTGTATTGAGAGAGATCCCGCAAAGTCTGAGTTATTTATTGTTGAGGGTGACTCAGCAGGTGGATCAGCTAAGCAAGGAAGGGATAGAGACTGTCAAGCTGTTCTGCCACTAAGGGGTAAGATATTGAATGTTGAAAGAGCTCGATTTGATCGGATGTTATCATCGAATGAAATTGGAACCCTTATAACAGCATTGGGAACAGGCATAGGAAAAGATGAGTTCGATATAGAGAAATTGAAATATCATAAGATTATAATTATGACAGATGCTGATGTTGATGGCGCACATATCAGAACGCTGTTATTGACTTTTTTTTATAGGTGGATGCGCCCGTTAATTGATGGCGGTTACTTATACATTGCTCAACCCCCTCTCTATAAGGTAAGCAAAAATAGATCTGAAAGATATATAAAAGTTGATAAAGAGCTTGAGGAATATTTGCTAGAGTCTGGCCTTGAAAATGCAGTATACGTAAGTGGCACAGGGGCAGAACACAGTGCAAATGATCTAAAGGAAATACTTAAAATATCAAGTGTATTAAATGGGATAATTGGACAAATAAGTAGTAAATATCCAAAGTTTATAATTGAAGAATGTGCAATTGCTGGCGCATTGGATCATAAATTATATGATAATAAGGAATATGCCAAAGAGACAGCAAGCTACATAGCAAAACGGCTAAATAGTAGATTCAGCATTGATCAATCTGCCCATAATTGGATAGGAAAAGCAAATGAAACGAATGATTTGATCTTTCAAAGAGAAAATCGCGGAGTAAATGAGATTTACACGATTGATAGACAGTTTATGCACTCTTCCGATGCAATTGCTTTAAATGAGTTATCATTCAAGCTTCAGGAAATTTATCTAAAGCCCGGGCGGTTAAAGCTCAAAGACAGTGAAAAGATAGTCCACACTCCCACTGAGCTATTTGAGATGGTCCTTGCAAATGGAAGAAAAGGTACTTCAATCCAGAGGTATAAAGGTCTGGGTGAAATGAATCCTGATCAACTTTGGGAAACAACCTTAGATCCTGACATGAGGACTCTACTGCAAGTAAAAGTAAAAGAGGCTGATGAAGCAAGTAATCTATTTACTAGGCTCATGGGTGATGAGGTCGAACCAAGACGTGAGTTTATACAGGAAAACGCCTTGAGAGTTTCTAATCTTGATATTTGATTATTAACCAATCAACTTACAGTTCAATGTACCCCATCTTGAAACTGTGCATTCTAACCGACTTATCTTTTTGTATATGAACTAATTCACCAGTCTGAATGCCAGCCTTGTGGTCATTCGTTATGACATTAGGCTGAATAACAACCGTCATATTTTCTTTAAATTTGAATCCCTCATAACTACTTGCCGGACGGCTTTTTGTCCCGAGTACTGGGTCTAAATAGCCACCCCCATAACCATGAATTAAGTCATCCCAAATTGAAAAACTACCATCTTCAATTTTTGATGAGACTGCATTAATTTCTTCAATTGTAGTCCCATCTTTCAGAATTGAAAAAATTGTACTGAAGACCTCATCGCCCACAGCGTGTAACTCATTATATAGTGGAGTCATTTTCTTAAAGCCGATAGTTCTAAGCACTTGTCCAGGATAATTCCAAAAGTGGGAGCTTATCTCAGTCGTAATTATATCATTTTTTGTAATATTTTTATTTGATGTATATTGATACGGAACACAATTTTCTGGATTATCCATATCGGTGATTCCAAAGAAATTGATTATTTTGTGACCTCCATGCTTTAAATAACCGCACTGCGTTATCTGAGACATCTCGTGTTCATTGAGGCCCGGCTTTAAGTTTGAGACAATATTATTTATACCCTCGTCTGTGAGTGCAGAAGCAATTTTCATCCAAGATATTTCCTCATTACTTTTTATTGATCTCATCAAATTATAGTCTTTGGAGATATCTATGACTCTTATATTTTTTTGCTGAAGCTGGGTTATATAGCTGTATGGTAATCTCCCAATTATTCCTATGGTATTATTTTGACCGAGGTCATTTATCATTTCAGGTAATATTTTATTTGCGAGCTGTCTTTGCCCCCAAAATAGTTTTGTTCTATTATTGATAAGCTTCTCAGCCATTGGGAGGTGATTGTAATGTTCTACGTACAAATTTAAATTTTCATTTTCTCTAATCTCAACAAGAGCTTCTTGTGTTGTATGCCATCCAGTAAAATATTGTACAGCATTACCTGAGCCAAGTGCTTCATATATGATAACTTTATCTAATTTTTTTTGTTTGATGACAGTCTCAATAAGGGAAAATCTTCTTTGATATTCTGCCTCACTAAAAACAGGGTATTTCTCTTTTAAAATTGCTTTACATGTATCATTAAGATCATTAATGAATTGAGCATTATTCATAATTACACCAATATATCCCTATCAATATTTTAAAACTCTAACTAGGATAATCCATATAAAAGTTTGCCCGCAACCGGTAATGAAGCCCTCATTATCCTTCCATTCATTGAGTCGGTTATATAGAGCGTTTTTCTATCTGGACCACCAAATGCCGTATTTGTCATCAAACTATGATTATCCGTATAAATAAGGTGTGTTGGCAGACAATTACTATCAAATCTCCAAACACCAACCCCTAAGTGATTTACAATCATTCCGTCTTCGGAGTCCATTTCAAGTCCATCTGGTCCAGCATGCCCCCCAGATAACTGTATTGCAACACCGCTTTTGCTCACACTGTTATCTGCCATTAGAGGCAGTCGCCATATTTGTTGAGACCTTGTAATAGCTACATATACTTGATTTTCGGAATTATTCACCGTTATACCATTTGGGCTCGGTGCATTTGTCACAAGTTTATGTAATTCACCACTTGCAGTTAGCCTAAATACCCTACCGGTTGGATCTATTATTCCCGTCTGACCTTGGTCAGTAAAATATAGATCTCCGTTTGATGTAAAGTGAAGATCATTTAGGCCTTTAAATCCCTCTGAATACATAGTCTCTATTATTGGCTCAATCGATCCTGAGTTTACGTCTAATTTCATTAAGCCTTGTTTATAGCAGGCAATATAAGCGGAGCCATCTTTATGGAATTTTAATCCGTTTGGCCAACCATCATATTCACAAACAATATCCCATTCACCGTCTGGAGATATCTTAAAAATTCTACCGAAAGGAATATCTGTTACATACAAATTACCCTTTCTGTCAAAAGAGGGGCCTTCAAGAAATTGATTCACTTTTGCACCTTGTCTATTTGGGTTTGACCACGCCGTTTGTCTTGTATCCCTGTATTTTTCTGGTAGTTCAGTGAATACCTCAGCTTTTATAAGTTCTGGTTGATTAAAAGGATTTAGCATTGAATTTCCTCACAGTAAGTTATCTTGAGTTGAACATATAAAGTACCATATAAAATATTTTTCATTAAACATAGATTTTTTTTTATTCATATATTAAATAGTATAGATAATTATTTTTATTTTTTATGTATAAAATTATGAGTAATGATGAGATTGAGATGGATCATTCCAATTTTAGCGTAGACCATATTGCACATGCAGTTCCTAATATTGAAGATGCGATAGGTCAATATAAAACAGTTTTTGGCGCTAAAGTATCTGATATCAAAATAATAGAAAAGCAAGACATCAAGATTGCGATTGTATCTTTTGCAAATTTAAAGATTGAGCTCATGGAACCCTTGAGTGATAAATCCCCTATCGCTAATTATTTACGAAAAAATCCAAAAGGTGGATTACACCATTATTGTCTTGCCGTCGGGGATCTCAACCAGGCGTATGGAGACCAAAAAGAAAAGAAAATAAATATCTTATCAGAACCAACAACAGGTTATCATGGAAGAAATTTATATTTTATTCACCCAAGTGAGGTTTGCGGTGCACTGATTGAGGTTGAAGAGCATGAAAAAGAATGATAATTTTCATTTGTCAAAAATTTAATAAAATTAGCAGAGGTAAAAATGTCAAAAGCTGGTGGTGAATATAAAGAAGTATTATTTGAAATTAGAAACAAAGTTGCATGGATTTCAATAAATAGACCTGAAGTAAGAAACGCATTCCGTGAGCAGACTCTGGATGAGTTAACTGACGCTGTTCTATCTACGCGTAACGATCCATCAATCGTGTGTGTTGTGATTAATGGGGTCGGTGATAAGGCTTTCTCCGCAGGTGGTGATTTTCATGCAATGATGAGATTAGATTGGATCAACGCAGCGCACTGGAATGACCGCATGTTAGCGCTAGCAATGGCTATTAGAGGCCTACCAATACCAGTAGTTGCATCTGTTCATGGCTACTGCATGGGTGGTGGTCACGAGCTTGCACTATGGTGTGATTTGGTTATTGCTGCGGATGACGCAATATTTGGCCAAAGCGGTGCAGTAGTAGGGGCTTGTCCTACTGTTGGGGCAACTCAATATCTTCCACAACTAATTGGGTCAAGGTTAGCAAAAGAAATGATTTTTATGGCGAGACGATTCACTGCAGAAGAAGCTGTAAGCATCGGATTAATCAATAAAGTGGTTCCAAAAGATAAGTTAGACGAAGAAACCCAAAAGTGGTGCGAGGGGCTTATTGAGAGAAGTGGTCAGACCATAAGACAGACAAAGAAATCACTCAATCATGACTCTGATACATTATATGCAAGTTGGCAGCATGGTATGGAACTTCTCGCTCATGTGTGGGGTTCTGAAGAGTCTCTTGAAGGTATGAATGCATTTCTCGAAAAAAGGAAACCCGACTTTCAGCAGTTCCGTGAAAGAAGAAAAGAAAATGTTGAGGCATATCTTGATGGACTTGATAATGATGAAAACGAAAGACCTAACTAGCGAAAAAAGGACAATTTATGGCTAAAAAAGAACAGGGCCCTCTAACTGGCATTAAGGTGCTAGACTTAAGCAGAATATTGGCGGGCCCATTTTGTACTATGAATCTTGGAGATATGGGTGCAGAAATCATCAAGATTGAGCAACCCGGAAAAGGTGATGACACAAGAGCGTGGGGCCCTCCATTTGCAGGGAGCGAAGCTGCATATTTCCTCGGTATTAACAGAAATAAGAAAAGTGTGACATTAAACTTAAAATCTGAGGAAGGTATCGACATCCTAAAACGACTACTCAAGGAAGCTGACGTTCTGATAGAAAATTTTAAGTATGGGACAATGGATAGCTATGGGATCAGTGACGAATGGAGAGAGAAAGAAGCACCTCGGCTCATACATTGCCAGATTACAGGATATGGTGGTAGAGGTCCAAGAGGTAAAAGACCAGGGTATGACTTTCTGCTTCAAGCTGAAAGTGGGCTAATGAGTATCACAGGTGAAGAAAATGGAGAACCAATGAAAGTTGGTGTTGCATTAGTCGATATATGTACAGGGATGAATGCAACAATATCTATTTTGGGAGCATTAAATTCCAGATACAACACTGGTAAAGGGCAAAAAGTAGAGACCAGCTTATACACAACCAGCATTTCGATGTTAGTTAATGTTGCGGCGAATCATCTTGTTAGCGGTAAGCCAGCAAGACGATTTGGAAATGGGCACCCAAATATCGTGCCCTACAGGACTTTTGAGGCGAAAGATGGTAGTATTGCTATCGCTGTTGGAAATGATGCTCAGTTTGCAAAATTTGCCGCATGTTTGAACAAAGAAGAGTGGGCAACAGATACAAGGTTCACTAAAAATGCTGATCGAGTAATAAACAGACAATTAATCGATCAAGAAATACAAAATGTTATTGCAAACAAAACAGTTACAGAATGGCTTGAGAAGTTATTGAGTTCAGACATACCTGCAAGTGCTGTGAATTCTGTTGAAAGTGCACTGGCAGATGAACAGACTATAGCCAATGACATGGTCGTAAATATAGAACATTCAGAAGCCGGAACACTCAAGATGTTGGGTGTCCCATATAAATTTTCTGATACACCAGCTCAGATAGATAAAGCGCCACCACTTCTTGGAGAAGATAATAATGATGTCTTAGCCTCCCTTGGATACGACGAAGAGTATATAAAAGACCTTCATACAAAGAACGTTATTTAAAAATCAAATTTTTATGATTGATAAAACTTCAACAGTACAAGACGCAATAAAGAATAATGTAAATGCTGGAGATAATATATTTATTGGTGGCTTTGGTCACTTAATACCATTTTATCTATCCCATGAGCTAATTCGTCAAAAAATACTAGATTTAACCATTTGCCGATCGGGAGCCGATATTTTATTTGACCAATTAATAGCATCTGAAATTGTAAAAAAAGTAATCTTTGGTTATGTTGGAAATCCAACTGTTGGCCTGTCTCACTCATTCAGTAGAGCATACAAAAAAAAATCAATAGAAATTGAAGAGTGGACAAACCAGTCGATCATAATGAGATTACATGCAGCAAGGATGGGTGTTAGTTTTATCCCATCAAAGATTCTTCAGATTGGGGATAAGCCAAGTAATATCAGTCATCTAAAACAAGTTACATGTCCATACACAGATCATAAATTTTCAGCGATTCCTGCACTAAAGCCTGACATTGCACTCATACACGCACAATGTGCTGATAAGTACGGAAACATTCAAATGTGGGGTATTGATGGTGACACTGTTGAAGGGGCACTGGCATCAGATAAGATTATAGTCAGTGTAGAAAAAATTATTAGTAATTCAAAGATAAAAGAGGCACCAGAAAAAACAGTTATACCATCACACAGAGTTTCGAACATTATTGAACTTCCATGGGGTGCATACCCATCATACGTTTCGGGCTTTTATTCGAGGGATGATGATCATTATATCGAATATGATACAACATCAAGAGATGAGGATAAACTATCTAGCTACCTTAAAAATTGGGTTCATGATGCTAGAAATATACAAGAATATAAGAAGTTAATTGGAAGTACAAAAATCAAAGAGCTTGAAGAGGGTCTGTGTGGAGTAAAAAATGAAGATTGACTATACAGAATATAGCCCTAATCAGAGGATTGCAATAATCGCAGCATCCGAACTTGTGGGGTATAAGTCCTGTTTTGTCGGAATTGGTATCCCATCGGACGCAGCATGCTTGGCAAAACTCAGTGTCGAACCAGAGCTCAATCTTATTTATGAGTCAGGCGCAATCGGCGCTCTACCGCTGTCTAAATCTTATTCAACTGGTAGTCCATCAATCGCACATGGTGCAGATATGATAACAGATAGTCTCTCCGTGTTTTCAGATTTGCAGGCCGGTAGAATAGATGTTGGTTTACTATCTGCAGCACAAATCGATAAATTTGGAAACTTAAATTCAACCGTTATTGGAGACTATGATGAACCAAAAATAAGGATGGTCGGGTCGGGTGGAGCGCATGATATTGCATGTTTAATACCAAATTTAATTGTTCTGATGCCCCATGATCCGAGGCGGTTTGTTGACACTGTTGATTTTGCAACGAGCCCGGGCTCTGGAAGGGATATTAAGAAAATTAGAGACCAATTAAATTTGCCAGAAGGTCCCTCAATTCTTATAACAGATAAAGCGAAATTTATTATGTCGGACGAAGGTTGGTTGCTGCATAGTATACTTGATAGTTTTACTTTTGCGCAGGCAACTGAAGGATTACCATGGTCTTTAAAACCTCCTATTTCCGGTCCAATTGAGACAGATCCAACAATAATTTCTGCATTGGCGCAAATCAATTATTAACTACTTCATTTACACTTTGAAGAGTTACATCGAGTATAGTGTCAATTTCATTATTACTGATACAGAAAGCAGGTGCGAAACCAATTGTATCACCTGCTGGCATTGCTCGAGCTAAAACACCATTTTTTGCCATCCTCGTTACTATCTCTTGAGATAATTGTCCCTGTTTTTCAAAAAATTTCCTATTTTTTTTATCTTTAACAAGCTCAATAGCAGATAGTAACCCAATCCCCCTTACATCACCTATTTGAGGGTGATCTTGAAATTTCTCCTTTAGTTTGAAATTAAAGTATTCGGATATATTTTTACCTTTTTTAATAAGTTGATGATTATCTATGTGATTTAAATTCGCAATGCCAGCTGCGCAAGATATTGGGTGGGCAGAATAAGTTGAGCCATGTGTCCAAACACCGTATTTATCAGTTGCATCCCTGATTACATTGGATATTTTTTCTGATAATATAGACCCTGATAGGGGGGAGTATGCCGAAGTAATTCCTTTGGCGACAGTGATCATATCAGCTTCGATTCCAAAATAATCAACACCAAACATTTTTCCTAATCTGCCGAAGCCGGTCACAACCTCATCTGATATAAGCGCAACATCATATTTCTCTAAGACATTTCTAATTCTTGGCCAGTAATTCTGCGGTGGAGGTACCAGTCCACCATTTCCAATAACAGGCTCAGCAATGAACCCAGCTACAGTATCTGGATTTTCTTTTAAAATTAGCTCTTCGAGCTGGTCAGCGCAGAATTGGGAATATTCATCTTCTGTTTGATCTAGATCAGCTCTGTGGAAATAAAATGCAGGCTCCGTATGAAGTATTCCCTCGATAGGTAGATCGTAATTGGTATGATATGTTTTTATACCTGTGAGGCTACCTGTAAAAATACTTGCTCCGTGATATCCACCCCTCCTCGATATTATTTTCTTTTTCTTCGTGTGACCGATAAGATTGTTGTAATACCACAATAATTTTATATTAGTGTCATTAGCGTCAGAGCCAGATAAACCAAAATATATTTTTTTCATGTTATTCGGTGCCCTCTCAATAACCATGTCAGATAATTTGATTGAAGCCTCAGTAGCATTTCCATAATAACAATGATAGTATGCAAGCTCTTCTGCTTGTTTTTTAATCGCGTCAATAATATCTGTACAGCCATAACCAACATTTACACAATACAGTCCAGAAAAAGCGTCTATGAATGAGTTACCTTGGGCATCTATTATCTCTACACCCTTTGCAGTTTTCATTATTCTATTATCGATTTCACCGCGTTCAAACTTTGCAAGATGAGTCATAGGGTGGATTAGATATTCTCTATCTATTTTTTCGTATTCGTTTAAATTCATTGTTATGTTATTATTGTAGTGAAAATTACACCTTAATACGTATGTGTAAATCTTTCAATATTTGATAGAGAAATTAAAGGAATATGATTATGAGTTTTTTTGAAAAAATGAAGTTGGCAAGAGAAAATAAAGATCACCTTGCATTCGGTGAGCTGCTATCTGAAAATTATACATTTGTCAGACATCAGACTGGAACAACGATGAATAAAGAAGAAACCCTAGCAATGATTCAGGGGTTTTTTAACAGTGACGCTTTCAATGTTGAGAGTCACAGATGCGTTTATGAGAATGATGATATTCTTGTAGAACACATGTTAATAGCTTTCCCTGATAATACGAAAGAAGCTGTTTTGGCGGCATACACCAAAAAAGATGGGAAATTTATACAATGTGAAACTGGAGCAACAAAGATTGAATAAGTGTAGTGTGGGTAAGTGAAATCAACCTTTAGGGATTAATAGGGATATGTTGATATAGTATGTAAGATGAGGTTTGGTATTACTAACTATCATCTACCCACACGTAAAGAAAACGGTGTGGTCTTATCTTTGGATCACTTTTTATATATTTTTTCCTTCACCATGCACGTGTTTTTCAATATGTCTTGATGGTGACTGGCCATTTATATCTACACCCATTGGTGACCAAGTACAAACATTGGTTGTTTTTGTCCAAACTGTTTTATTTTCGCCTGGTACAAAAAATTCTACAAAATCGCAGCTTTTTTCATTTGTATAAAACCAATGCGGTTCATTCTCAAAATTATATAAAACATCATACTTTTCAAGTTTTGTCTCTTTTCCATCAAGGACTGCGATGACTTCACCTTCAGTAATTAGCTGGTAGTGCTGTGCGCCAACATGATAGTGCTCAGGACAGGATGTGTTTTTTGGGTATATTATTAATTCACCTTTCACTGAGTCTGTGCCCGCAAGGAGTTCTGATAATAAATATACCCTCTTTCTGTCATCATGCTCGGATTTTAGAATTGGCTCATTCCCCCAATTAATTATGCTAATTTGCGAGTCAAAGGCATCGGAAGCATCACTTTCAAATATTTTATAATTATTTATTTTTGTTATTGCGAACTCCGTATCTCTAGATGTACTTAATTGCATCTCCTTTTTACCCTTTATTAATACAATCTGATCCTTATTCAAGTCCGCGTCAGATATCTTTATACCTCCCGATAATATTTGTATCCAGCTGATGTCACTATCTTTGTTTAGATAATCTAGCTGGGCATTATTTGAAAGTTTATAATAATCAATTGTAATTCTGCTATCATCAAGATCATCTTTTCGAAGTAAATTTTTACAGAGGATATCTTGGTCTATCTCAATGTATTCAGCTTCATCAAATTTTTTTACAATTGGCATTTTTTTGTCCTGTTTGCATGTATTTAATTATGAGGATATAATTTTTATTTAGCCTAGTAAACTGTTTTAATATCCCTATATGAATATACGAATATGATTAACGAACTTAAATATACATTGGTACTGTTAGCAATTTTTCTGCTATCGGGGTATATCTTTCACAGGATTAAGTCCCGCGAAATTAGGAATTTAGAAGTGCCATATTTTCTAAGCAGGATTGCAAGTATCCTTGGGTTGGTGATAATAATTTCTTTCGCATTAGGTATTACTATGGCAGTTATTACAATAGTAAAATTATTAGATTGAAGGATTGATATGTCGTTCAGGCCAATTACAACTATCTCAAAACCGAAACCTGTCATTGAAGGGGCGGGAGTCTCTTTAGATAGAGTCTTCGGCTTCACGGAGCCAGAAAAATTTGACCCATTTTTACTTTTAGACGATTTCAGAAATGATGACCCAGAGTGTTATAAGTCTGGATTTCCATGGCATCCCCATAGAGGTATCGAGACGATAACGTATGTCTTGGAGGGAACCGTAGAACACAAAGATAGTTTAGGAAATTCAGGATTATTATCGGGTGGTGATGTTCAGTGGATGACAGCTGGGTCTGGAATAATGCACCAAGAAATGCCTCAGGGTAATAAGAACGGTCAGATGCATGGTTTTCAACTATGGGCAAATCTCCCCTCAGAAAAAAAAATGACAACGCCAAGGTATCAAGATATTAATTTATCAAATATACCCGTTATTGAGGATGATGATGGATCAAAAATTAAAGTCATCGTTGGTAATTATAGAGGGATTTTAGGACCGGTTGATGGCATTGCAGCCGAGCCAGAGTTTTTGGATATATCCATACCTCCACATACCCATAAAGTAATAAAAATAGATACATATAAGAAGACTTTTGCATACATTTTTGATGGTAAGGCAGATTTCAAATATGCTTCAGCTCCAGCCGGAATTAAAGTTGAAAAGGAGTTTGAAGGAAGGGAATTAAATATACGAGATTTATCGGGTAATAAAACCTTGATATACTTTGATCCCGGAGAGTTTGTCTCTCTTCATACAGGTGAAGAAGGTGTCAGGTTCCTTCTTGTTTCAGGAAAGCCAATTAGAGAGCCGATTGCATGGCATGGTCCAATCGTTATGAATTCACGAAATGAGCTGATGCAAGCGATGCATGATTTAAATACGGGGCAATTTATTAAATAATTGAAAAACAGCAAAAAGGAGAAAAAATGATCAAAAATAAATTATTTGTGAAGGGGGGATGCCCTTTTTCATATAAGTTCATAATTTTTCTGAATGAGATAAATAAGCTTGAAGATTTTGATATTAACGTCGCTCATGCCGATGAACCATCATATGAGGAAATTACTATGTATATACTTGAAAAATCAGGTCAAAAAGCAAGTTTTCCAACCGTTGAAACTGATGATGGCATCTTCCTCGTGGGGTCTGACGAGTTAATTTTACATTATTCTGAGATTTATAAAACAAACAGGGATAATATAAAAATGCTAAATTATTGGGAAAAAAATATGATGCCGAGAATGCGGAATGTAATAAAGCAATTAAGAGAAGCAAACGAGAGAATTGAAAGCCTTAGTTAAAATAGTGTGAAATGTGAATCTTAATCAGAGTATTGATATATATTGTGAGCGAATATCTCCTGAAATATTCTCTGAACCAATTAACTTTTTTACCAATTTTGCTTTTTGGGTTGTCTTCTTTTTATTACTAAAAAAACATAATAAAAAAAATTATGAACATGAAAATTTAAGAATTTATTCCATAATACTCATCTTTCTTGTTCTTATGATTGGTGCGGGAAGTTTCCTTTTTCATTTATTTGGCAATGTATGGTCATTACTAGCTGACACAATTCCAATAATGATCTTTATCATCCTATACCTATATCTCGCCGTCCGTTTCTATCTTGAGCAAACGAAAGCTATTTCTACTTTTTCAATATTTTCATTTTTATTCTTAAATTATTCTTTGAGTTATTTTGGTGTCGAGGAGATATCGTCATATCTTATGGCTCTGTTTTCTATGTTAATTATAGCGTGTATTGCTTATAGAAAAAATAAAAGGAATATCTCATCTGGACTATTTCTCACATCTTTCATTTTCATGGTGTCTCTAGGATTTAGGCAACTTGATTTATTTACTTGTGCACAATTTTCACATGGCACACATTGGATATGGCACATTCTAAACTCGATATTGTTATATACTCTTGTTGTATTATTTATTGAAAGAAAAATTCGATGAATTTTATTATGATTTATACGACATGCACCTCAGAAGATGAAGCGATGCATATTACAAAAATTTTATTGGATAAGAATTTGATTGCGTGCGGTAATATTATTCCAAAGATTTTATCCATTTTTAAGTGGGATAGTAAGATTTCTAGTGAAAGTGAATGTGCGTTACTTTTAAAGACAGTTGAAGAAAATTTTGATGGGATATCTGCTCTCATTAAAGAAAATCATTCATATGAAATGCCATGCATTGTGAGCTTTCCCATCAATAATATTGACAAAGATTTTGGTGAGTGGATAAAGAAAATAACAAAAAAGTTGGTACCAATAAATGAATAGAACTTCATTTGAAAAGATAAAAAATAATCGATTTTTTCAAGCATTCGTAATTAGTGCTATAATATTATCAGCTTTTTTAGTTGGTGTTTCAACTTATAATATACCTCCGCAAGCAATAGCATTTATTTATATTTTAGATACACTAATCACTATTTTCTTTGTTATTGAAATTTGTATAAGATTCTTTGCTGAGGATAAGAAACTGCATTTTTTTAAAAATGGGTGGAATATTTTTGATAGCCTAATTGTTATAATTTCTATTATTCCAATTGGGCCAAACTCATCAATACTCGTGCTGAGATTATTGAGAATATTCAGAGTTTTAAGATTAATATCTGCTATACCAGAACTAAAAGAACTAATCGAAGCACTATTAAAATCAATCAAAAGAGTGTTTTATGTATCCTTGCTCTTGTTCATAATTATCTACGTTTATGCATCATTTGGAAGTATTCTATTTGGACAATCAGATCCACAGAGATGGGGAGATCTGGGAATATCGATGATTACCCTTGTCCAAGTTCTGACGCTATCAAGTTGGGAAAATGTGATGCTACCAATGCAGGAGATATACTGGTGGGCATGGGTATACTTCTATAGTTTTGTCGCAATAGGATCAATAACAATCCTAAATTTGATTATTGCAGTCTTAGTTGACGTAATAACAAAGCAAAAATAGTTAACATAAAGTTACTACTTTTTTATAAAAAAACATTGTTTTTAGCATATTTTTCCAATATTTTATGTGTAAGGAAATAAGGGGTTATATAGTTAATTTTTAAAAGGGAGAACTATTATGACAACAGGAGCACTCAATCCAGCTGATTACGTCGGCGTAAGTTTCTGGATTATATCTGCAGCTATGGTTGCAGCAACATTCTTTTTCTGGGTAGAAAGAGATCGCGCAGTTGGTAAATGGAAAACATCTCTAACTGTAGCCGCAATGGTTACAGGTATTGCTGCCATCCACTATTTCTACATGCGTGATGTTTGGGTTAGCACAGGCGAGTCCCCAATCGTATTCCGATATGTAGACTGGCTGTTAACCGTACCACTTCAAATTGTTGAATTCTACTTAATACTAGCAGCTATTGCTGTGGTTGCAGCGTCACTATTCTGGCGTCTGCTCATCGCATCAGTTGTAATGCTAGTTGCCGGTTATCTCGGTGAAGTAGGTGCAATGAATGTCTGGCTTGCGTTCATTATTGGAATGGCAGGTTGGATCTACATCATTTACGAAATATTTGCTGGTGAAGCAAGTAAAATTAGTGCAAGTGATGGTACCCCAGCATCTCAACGAGCATTTAATGCTCTGAGAATCATAGTAACAGTTGGTTGGGCGATTTACCCACTTGGCTATGTACTTGGATACGCTGGTGCCGGAAGTGCAGATGCGCTCAACATCATATACAACCTTGCTGATTTTGTTAACAAAATCGCATTTGGTGTTGTTATATGGGTTGCTGCTACATCTGACGCAAAATAATAACAAGTTGGTGGTTGTCTAGTACAACCACCAACACTTATAACCCCCTAAACTTCCTTCTTATGAAAAAGCCCACCATTCAAGTAATTTATAATCATTCTTGCTCGATCTGTAGGTTTGAAATTAATCACTATAAAAAACAAAATACAGATACAATTCAGTATCTTGATTTGCATCAAGATTTACCAGAGAAATTGGGCTCAATCGACAAAGCTAAGTTTATTAGAAAACTTCATGTATGTGAGGGGGATAAGATTTATGTTGGCGTAGATGCATTTAAGTTAATTTGGTCCAAGATTGGTCGGTATAAATTTCTTGCAAAATTGCTTGATTATAAAGTTGTATATTTTCTTGCAACGTATTTATATGAAGTGCTGGCTTTTTTTTTATATCTAAAAAACCGGAAACAAATTAATGAGTAAAAATCTGCCTGAAAAAATTTGTGTTAGGTGTAAAAAACCTTTTAGCTGGAGAAAGAAGTGGAAACTAAATTGGAGTGATGTTAAATATTGCTCAAAGCGATGTAGGGATAATAAGTAATCTTTATATTGTATATAGTGCTCTCAGAGCATCCTCATATTTTTCAAGTACCTTATACCTTTTTATTTTCATAGATGGGGTCATCATTTCATTTTCAACTGTAAATTCTTCATCAACAATAATATAATTTTTTACTTTTTCGATTGCTGAAAGTTGATGGTTAACTCGTTTTAGTGCTTCATCGATAATCTTTTTTGATGGCTGCATCTCATTTACAAAACTTGTATCAATAACAATAATTGCAACTAGGTATTTTTCTCCATCTCCATATACCATTGCCTGATTAATTCCGGGCTCCATCACCAGCATGGTCTCAATTTTTGTTGGAGAAATATTATCCCCACCAGAATTAACGATGATGTCTTTCATGCGATCTGTAATAACTAAGTAGTCGTCCTTATCAAAAACCCCAACATCACCAGTTTTTAGCCATTCTCCTGAAAATGCATTTTTTGTTGCATCCGGGTCTTTAAAATAGCCATTCATTACATTTTCACCCTTGACAAGAATCTCGCTCTCATCTGATATCTTTACATCAGTATTAGGCAACAACCTACCTACGGTATCGATCTTGTTATTTTTTGGGTAATTTACTGATATTACTGGCCCACTCTCTGTTTGTCCATACCCTTGATAGATTGGAATACCTAGAGAGTATAGAGATATCCCAACATCGTAATTTAGAGCAGCACCACCCGAGATCAGCCCTACCAATCTGCCCCCAAATCTACTTCCGATCTTTTTTCGAACCAAAAGAGATAAAATTTTGTTATACATTTTACTCCCGAGTGATAGTTTTTCATACTCATACAATTTCCGCCCTAATGCGATTGTGTCATTAAATAATTTCTGTTTTAATTTACTTTCTTTGCTCATTTGTAGAGAAATCTTCTGTAAAAGGCTTTCATAAAACCGAGGAACCGCAGACATCAAGTGAGGCCTTACCTCACTAAGATTTTGAAGTAGCTTGTCTAGACTTTCTGCATAGTAAATCTGGTTACCTGAATATAAATTATAAAACTGTAATGTATGCTCATATGAATGTGACAGTGGGAGCCACGATAAAAAAAGTACATTCTCAATATCATTTAGCTCCGGTCCGAGTATTTCGAAGGCGCCTTCGCAATTATGAAGAATTGAACCATGACTTAACATCACACCCTTTGGGAAGCCAGAAGTTCCTGAGGTATATATGATGCATGCGACATCTTTTCTGTTCTTTCTTTTTGCCTGATATGATATTTGATCGATATCATCTTCGGCAGGCTCTCTCTGAATGTCGTCCCATTTATGTATTGTAATTAAATTATTTTTTTTTGGTCCAAAATCATCGATAATAATCACATCCCGTTCTATTTTCAGTTTATTTAAAGCTAACTCAACTTTTGAATATAACAACTTAGAGGACACAATTATAACTTTTGCTTCGGAGTGGTTTATTAAATATTCATAGTCTTGCGATGTAATTGTTGTGTATGCTGGGACTGATATCCCATCTGCTGCCATTATGGCTAAGTCACTTATTTGCCATTCAGGCCTATTTTCTGAGATAAGCATCACTTTTGAGCCACTTTCAATACCTATTTTTTTTAGATAGTTTGCTAATTTTTTAACTCGAAGGTATGTGTCATTCCAACTCAGGAATTGATAATGCTTTTTATTTTTTGACCAAAGATATGGCTCATCAGCATATTTCTCAGCTTGGTCACAAAAAACAGACAGTAGATTTTGATATTTTTGGATAGAGTCAGACATAAAGAATTATCTCACAA
>Ga0208624_1000360_pt1 | contig 23786 bp, 21 predicted proteins | sample Knorr_S23_td_DCM_FD_185607 | JGI IMG/M metagenome (GOLD analysis project Ga0208624, IMG submission 185607) | Marine microbial communities from Southern Atlantic Ocean transect - Knorr_S23_td_DCM_ad_71m_LV_A (SPAdes) (version 2) | ecosystem: Environmental > Aquatic > Marine > Oceanic | place...
GATCCGCGCAAGGCGATGCGGGGTAAGCCGAACAACTCCATCACGGTAGCCACTCAGCTTGTTAAAGAGGGCAGGGCTGCCGGAGCGGTGAGCATGGGCAACACCGGCATGGTCGTCGCCGCCTCCACTCTTCTGCTTGGCAGGCTAGAGGGGATCAGGATGCCCTCGATCGCTGTGACTACGGGCATCACCGGCGAACCTATGGTAATCGTCGACATGGGCGCCAACGTGGACGCGACCGCTGAGAACTTGGTGCATAACGGCATCATGGGCTCCGCGTATGCCAGCGGTGTCCTTGGCCACTCCAGTCCCCGGGTCGGACTACTCAACGTCGGAGAAGAGCCTGAGAAAGGCCCAAAGCGCGTCAAGGAAGCTCACGCGATGCTCGCTGATACGCAGCTCAACTTTGTCGGCAACATCGAAGGTGGAGATGTGTTTGCGTCCGCGGCGGATGTCGTAGTAACCGATGGCTTCACTGGAAATGTCATCTTGAAGCTCATGGAGCAGTTCGGAGGATTCCTCCTTGAAGAGGTCGTAAAGAGCGCCAAGGCAGCTTCGGTAGACTTACCCAGGGAAGCCCTCCTGCCTGTGATTCGTGGTCTCGATTACGCCGCCTACGGCGGCGCGCTCCTACTTGGAGTGAACGGAACTGTTGTCATAGGGCACGGGCGCTCAAGCTCCAGAGCTGTGGCCAACGCGCTGAAGCAAGCTGCCCGAGCGGCCGACGCAGAGATCAACGCCCAGATCATCTCGGGCCTCAAAGGAATCCATCTCGACTGACCGGCTTTTTGTCGAAATCAGGGGCTAAACCTTCCTTCAGAGGTCCTTGATTGAGAAGCTTCCTCCTATGAGCGAGATCATCAAGGTTGGGGTCGCCGGCACAGGCTCCTATGTCCCTGACAGGGTCGTGGACAACGCCTTCTTCGAAGGCATCCTCGACACAAACGACGAGTGGATACGCCAGCGGACCGGCATCGCAGAGAGACGCTTTGTCGCTGAGGGTCAGGAGAACTCTGACATGTGCCTCGTGGCTGCCAAGGAGGCCTTAGAGAACGCTGGTGTTGCCCCAGAGGAGCTGGACTTGATCGTCGTCGCGACCATATCCGGCGACTATCAGATGCCGTCCACAGCCTGCCTTGTTCAAAAGGAGCTAGGTGCTGTCAACGCAGGCGCATTCGATGTCCAGGCCGCCTGTAGTGGCTTTGTGACAGCGCTTGGGCTGGGGGAGGCTTATATCGCCTCCGGGAGGGCTACGAATGTCCTCGTGATCGGTGCCGAGGCCTTATCTCGCTTCTTGAACCTCGAAGATCGTGGCTCTGCGATCTTGTTTGGCGATGGCGCAGGAGCTGCTGTGCTTCAGCCTCACTCGGTCTGCGGACAGGCTGAGATCTTAAAGACCACTGTCGGCGCAGATGGAGAGGGCTGGTCGCACATTTGGATCCCCAGTGGGGGCTCCAAGCGCCCTGCTACCACTAACACCGTTGCCGAGAGAGAGCACTTGATCCGCGTGAACGGCCGTGAAGTCTACCGCTTCGCTGTGCATCGCATGGGAGAGGTGATCGGCCAGATGATGGATGGTTACGACCAGCAAGAGCTCGGGCTCATTGTGCCCCACCAGGTGAACCAACGAATCATCGACGCAGCCGTAGAGAGACATGAGATCCCTGGCGATAAGGTCATGGTGAACATCGACAAGTACGGCAACACGTCTGCAGCGAGCGTCCCGATCGCGCTGCATGAGGCGCAACAGGCTGGCCGACTCGAAGATGGAAAGCTCGTTGTCCTAGCCGCCTTCGGCGCTGGGCTAACTTGGGCAGGCGCCCTCATCCGCTGGTAGGAGAGACATCGTATGACCGACGCAATCTTATTTCCCGGACAAGGCGCCCAGGCGGTTGGAATGGGCAAGGCCTGGGCAGACCACTCAACCGCAGCGCGAGAGGTCTTTGAGCGGGCTAATGAGGCGCTCGGCTTTGACCTCCGAATGGCTTGCTGGTCGGGCGACGACGACGTCAACAGGACCGATCTTGCGCAGCCCGGGATTTTTACAGCTAGCGCTGCCTGCATGGCCGGCCTGAGAGAGTCAGGGCAAGCGCCTGAGGGGGCGCGAGCCACCGCCGGCCTGAGTCTCGGCGAGTATACGGCCCTATGGTGGGCAGGCGTCTTGACCTTTGAGGATGGGGTTCGCTTGGTTCGTCTTCGTGGAGAGGCCATGCAAGAGGCAAGCGAATCCTGCCCTAGCGGCATGGTCAGCCTCGTCGGCGCAGAGCTCGCCCAAGCTGAGGCGCTCGCAGAGATCGGCTCGCAGCATGGGATTTGCGCCGTAGCCAACCGAAACGCTCCCGGCCAGATCGTGCTCTCTGGAGAGCTCGCCGCTCTTGATGCGGTTGAGGCGGTCGCCTCTGATCACGGAGCTCGTCGCGCAATTCGGCTTAGCGTCGCCGGTGGATTCCACTCAGAGTGCATGCGCCCTGCCGCAGAGCGGCTCAGAGGGGCGCTGGCCGACGTAGAGCTCAGCGCACCTAAGCTGCCCGTCGTTAGCAATGTGACAGCGAGGCCTGTCTCAGGACCTGAAGAGGTCCGTGAGCTGCTCGCGAAGCAAGTCTGCGCGCCCGTGCTTTGGGAGGAGAGCGTCCGTTGGATGCTAGGGGAGGGCTATTCGCGCTTCCTAGAGCCGTCGCCGGGGAAAATCCTAGGCGGCATCATGAGGAAGATCGACAGGGACGCTGTCTGCGACTCCGCAGATGAGCCCGCCTTAGATGAGGAGATACAGGCGTCATGAGTGCAGGAGATTGGAGCGTTGAAGGCAAGTCGGCTCTCGTAACGGGGGCATCCCGTGGAATTGGACGCGCGATCGCCGTGCGTCTCGCAGAGATGGGCGCGCGAGTCGCATGCGTCGCTACCAGAGCTGAGAACTGCTCGGACACGGTCTCTGCATGCCTAGAGCACACAGAAGGTGCGGCCGCATATGGTGTTGACGTCTCAAGCACCGACGATGTGGCGGAGCTTGTAAAGGAGGTCCAGTCCGAGCTTGGTGGCATAGACATCCTGGTGAATAACGCAGGCATCACTCAGGACCAACTGCTCCTCAGGATGACGGAAGATGACTTTGACCGAGTCGTGGACGTCAACTTGAAGGGCTCCTGGAACTTCCTGAAGGCGGCGGCCAGGCCGCTTATGAAGTCTGGCGGGAGGGTGATCAACATCTCATCCGTCGTCGGGGTCACCGGCAATGCGGGTCAGGCGAACTACGCTGCTAGTAAGGCAGGCGTGATCGGGCTCACTCGCTCGGTCGCCAAGGAGCTCGCCGGACGGGGAGTCTGCGTCAACGCGGTCGCTCCGGGCTTCATCGAGACTGACATGACCTCGGAGATCTCAGGGGCTGCCGCAGAGCAACTCCAAGCATCCATCCCGCTCGGGCGGGTCGGCTCGGCCAGCGAGATCGCCGATGCTGTCGCCTGGCTTGCGGGGCCTGGTGGCGCATATGTAACCGGCCAAACCATCATCGTGGATGGTGGCCTCAGCCTCGGAGGCTGAACAGTCTGCTTCTAGGGCAAGATTAGGTGGATTCTCTCCCCTAGGCCCGGCAAGCTACCTCATCAAAATTACGGCTCGGGGCGACCCGAGTCTTCGTGAAACCAAAGAACAGGTACTGAAGGTGACGGATACCGCCGCAATCGAAGAAAAGGTCATCAAGATCGTCTGTGATCAGCTCAGCTCTACCCCTGACAAGGTCACGAGGGACACCTCGTTCATCAACGACCTTGGCGCTGACTCCCTCGACACTGTCGAGCTCGTAATGGAGCTAGAGGACGAGTTTGGCGTCTCCATCCCGGACGAGGACGCTGAGAAGATCTCCACAGTTGGCACCGCGGTCGACTACATCTGCTCTAAAAGCGACTGAGTGTCGCACACGGCTGGCCCTGCTAGCCAAAAGGATCTGTCATGCGTCGGGTAGTCATCACCGGACTAGGGACCGTCAACGCCTTAGGGCTTGACGTCAACGAGTGCTGGCCAAAGCTCTTGGCTGGTGAGAATGGCATCACTCCGATCACCAAGTTCGACGCGAGCGGACACAGCGCGCAGATCGAGGGTGCGGTGAAGTGGGATCAGTCTGAGCACTTCTCAGGCTCCGACGCACGCAAGCTGGATCCGTTTACGATGTTCGCTCTCGTGGCAACTCAGGAGGCGCTCACTGACGCTGGTCTTGGGGATGTTCGAGAGCTTCCAGAGGAAGCTCGGCAGCGCTTTGGGGCTGTCTTAGGGACGGGCATCGGCGGCATCACCGGCATCCTCGAGCAGGAGAGCATCTTCCAGGATAGGGGCGCTCGCAGAGTCAGCCCTCACTTTGTGCCCCGCATTATGGCCAACGCAGTGAGCGGCCAGGTGGCCATCGCTCACGGCTTGCTAGGGACTGTCTTTACGACCTCTAGCGCCTGCGCTTCGTCTGGGCATGCCATCGGGGTTGCTTTCCAGAGCATCCGCTACGGCGAATCCGATGTAGTCATCACGGGTGGGGCAGAGTCTTCTACTACACCCTTAGCCCTCGCTGGCTTCTGCTCCGCCAAGGCCGTCTCAACCCGCAATGATGCGCCCGAGCTGGCCTCGCGACCCTTTGACAAGGACCGTGATGGCTTCGTCATGGGGGAGGGGTGTGGCATCCTGATCTTGGAGGAGTACGAGCACGCCAAGGCGCGCGGCGCAACGATCTATGCTGAGGTGAAGGGCTACGGATCTACAGATGACGCATTCCACATCACTGCCCCGCAAGAAGACGGCGGCGGGCCCGCTCGAGCGATGTCCTTGGCGCTCGAGCAAAGCGGGGTTGAAGCTGAGTCTGTGGACTACATCAACGCTCACGGGACTAGCACGCCATACAACGATGCTATAGAGACCCGTGCGATTCGTAAGACCTTTGGGGCACATGCCGACTCGCTGATGGTCTCAAGCACCAAATCAATGATCGGACATTGCCTCGGCGCCTCATCGGCCGTGGAGCTCGTCGCGACTGCTCTGAGCGTGCATCACGGGGCGGTCCATCCGACCCGGAACTACCAGACGCCGGACCCGGATTGCGACCTCGACTACGTCCCGGGGGAGGCCAGGGAGGCCGTTGTCAGGAACGCGCTCTCTAACTCGCTCGGCTTTGGTGGGCACAATGTCAGCCTGCTGATCGGCCAGGCCGACTAGGGAAGATTCCAACTCAGCGGGGCGATCCTCCCTCCTATCGAAGAGAAGATCACGCTTAGCCAATTTGCTCAGGAGGGTTGCCTGGACGCTATTGAGAACATGATGGCAGCGGTCCTTGAGGTGCTGTCTCACGAGCTCGCAGAGTCGTAGCAGACCCATACTAGGAAATTGCACTAGCCGTTTTTGGCGTCTTGGCTACATTGGAGTTCGCTCGGGCTGCAGTGGCCTGAGTCTTCTCACCCCGTGCGCTCCGAACCCCCACAACGCAAGCTCTGGGGGGGTGTCGTGAGCGCTGATTGGTATGCGCCGTGAACACAACGACTTTTAACACCGCAGCATTGCAGGCCAGGCTCTCCGAGCGTGGCCAAGGGCACGTCCTCAACTTCTGGAATGATCTAGATCAGGACAGTCAGGACAACCTCTTGAGAGAGGTCTCCAACCTGGACTTGGACCTTGTGAATCACCTTATGGATGTGGCCGCCTCGCCCGCCGCTGAGTCCAAGGCTCCTAACATCACTCCTCCGGAGACCATCACCCTCGCCGAGGTTCTTGCTAACGGAGATCGGATTCGTGCTGCCCGGGAGGCTGGAGCAGCAGAGCTCAAAGCCGGCAGAGTCGGTTTCGTGCTCGTCGCTGGTGGCCAAGCATCTCGCCTGGGGTGTGACGGCCCAAAGGGAGACTTCCCTGTTGGCCCGGTGAGTGGAAGAACGCTCTTCCATTTTCACGCCAAGCGCATATTGCGTCTGAACAGGCTGCATCAGGTTCGGGCGCCTTGGTATGTGATGACCTCTCCCGCCAACCACGATGACACACAGCGTATCTTCGAGCGGAATGACTACTTTGGCCTCGAGCGCGAGGACGTGTTCTTCTTTTGCCAGAAGATGCTCCCGGCTCTAGACCTAGAAGGGCGCGTACTCCTCAGAGGGAAGGGGGAGCTCTTCCTTGCACCTAACGGGCACGGTGGCGTCCTCGAGGGGCTCGCGAGTTCAGGCTGCCTTGAAGACGCATGCGCTCGTGGCGTAGAGACGCTCTCCTATTTCCAGGTAGATAATCCGCTAGTACGCCCGGGGGATGAACTTTTCCTTGGGCTTCACAAGCTCGCGGACGCAGAAATGTCTAGCAAGGTGGTCCGGAAGGCTACTGCAGGGGAGAAGGTCGGCGTCTTAGGGCACGTGGACGGCCGCCTCGGTTGCATCGAATATTCAGACATGCCTGAAGACTTGCTTAACAAGCGAGGGGAGGACGGTGCACTTGTCTTCTCCGCGGGGAACATCGCGGTTCACGCTATCAGCGTTGATTTCATCGCAAAGATCACAGAGGGCGGCCTCAAGCTCCCATGGCACGTCGCAAGGAAGAAGATCGCGAGCGTCGATGATGGCGGAGCCCCCTGTGAGCAGGACGGTATGAAGTTCGAGACCTTTGTATTTGATGCCTTGGGGCTCGCGAGCCGGAGCGTGACGCTGGAGGTTGACCGCGCACATGAGTTCGCCCCGGTGAAGAACCGTCAGGGAGCAGACTCGCCGGACACCGCGCGTGCCCTCCTGTGCGCGCTGCACGCGAGCTGGGCTGAGCGATGTGGGCTACCGCTGCCTGAGGCGGGGGAGGACGGCGTCGTGTCCGTTGAAATCGACCCTAGTGTCGCTGAGACATACGAGCAGTTCCGGACCGCGCAACCCATCGCGCCCCTCGTAACAGAGGAGGGACATCTCTACCATTGAGGTGTGAGCTCGCTGAAGACTGAAGGCGTGAGGATGGAGTCCGCACGAGAGACCGTCTGGGTCATCTCTGGGGGGGCCTCTTCCGAACGAGAGGTCTCCCTTCGATCTGGCGCTGCTGTTACCGCGGCTCTTCAGAGGGCCGCTGACACAGGCGCGTGGGCAGGTGCAGTCCACTCTGTGACCATTACGGAAGAAGGCGACTGGGTGACTCCTGACGGCGCTCTCCCTGAGATTGACGCACTCAAGTTGCTTGGAGTTGAGCACACTTGCTTTTTGGCCTTGCACGGAGGGCGAGGTGAAGACGGAAGGCTCCAAGCGGTCCTTGAAGCTGTTGGTGTCCGATATACCGGGTCCGGTCCCGCTTCGAGTTCTCTCTGTATGGACAAGCGGGCGACTAGGGGTGTTCTTATCGATGAAGGGGTGCCTGTCCCGCCTGGCCGACTGGTGAGCGCTCTCTCCGCAGAGGGTTCTGACGCAAGTAACCTCTTCCAAGAGCTCGTCGACCTGTCGCCGGATGGCGCTGGGTGGTTCGTCAAACCGAACGCTGGGGGATCTTCGCAAGGGGTCGCCCTTGTCCGCGACCCTCGTGACCTCCTGCCTGCTATCGCAAGGGTGCTGGAGTCAGGAGATCGCGCCCTCGTCGAGGCGCGAGTGGTAGGAGTGGAGGTCTCTGTAGGGGTCCTCGGGGTGCAAGGCTCAGACCTCAGGGCGCTGCCTACAGTAGAGATCTTGCCCCAGGGATCAGAGTGGTTCGATGTTCAGGAGAAGTACTCAGAGAGCGGCGCCGTTGAGGTGTGCCCCCCGGAGAATGTGCCACCAGACGTAGATGAGCGCCTGAGGATGGCCGCCCTTCGCGCTCATGCCGGCGCTGGCTGCTATGGGCACTCCCGCGTGGACTTCATCGTTTGTGACTCCGGGGACTTCTTTGCACTTGAGGTGAACACGATTCCTGGGATGACGGAACGCTCCCTGCTTCCCCTTGAAGCCGCAGCGTCCGGCATGACCTACGAGGCCTTGTGCCTTGAGCTTCTCAGACTCGCGAGGTCTCGTGACTGAGCCTCTTGCTGTTGGCGTGATAGGCGCAGGCGGCAAGTTAGGTCGCGCCGCGTGTGATTGGATCGAGGAGTCTCAGGAGTTCCAGCTCTCCGCCACCATTCAACGAGGGAGCTCTTGGAGCCCACTTGAGAGGGTGGTCGCATGCCTCGATGTCACTCGGGCTGGCCTCGGCGCTCTTCACGCTGAGCGCCTGCTTGAGATGGGGGTTCGACCTGTCGTAGGAACCTCTGGCGTCACACCCGAAGAGCTCCAGGCGCTGAGAGACCTCGCGAGCTTGAAGGTGCTTGGCGGGGCAGTGGTCCCCAACTTCAGCGTCGGGTTCTTGGCCATGGCGCGTGCCGCATCTGCTGCGGCAGGCCTCCTACCCGACGCCCAAATCACTGAGGCCCACCGGCCGGAGAAGCTAGATGCCCCCTCAGGCACGGCAGCCAAGCTCTGCGCCACGCAGGGCTTACACCTCGAGGGGGTCATCACACTCAGGATGCGAGGCGTGACAGCATTTCACGAGTACAAGCTGTGGGGGAGTGATGACGTTGTCACCATACGGCATGAGTCACAGGGGCTCTTGAGCTTCAGGGAGGGTCTCCTAGCAAGCCTTCGCTACGCGTGCCAAACCTCGACCCTCGCTTATGGCCTAGAGGAGGTCATGGGTGGCTCTTGCATTGTGAGCCCCTAGCCCTAACCTCTGTTCTAGCAGAAGCCAGGGTGGCGGAATTGGTAGACGCGGTGGATTCAAAATCCACTTCCCGCAAGGGAGTAGGGGTTCGAGTCCCCTCCTTGGTACCAGCGCTCTGCAGGCAATCAAATGGGTGATGACCGGAGCACAATCATGAGCTCTAGGCTCGACTGGGCCGCTGGCTTGATGCCCATGCTCTTGCATGAGCTCAACAATGCCACTCAGTTTCTTGGCATGCTTCACAGCGTGCACTCTCAGGACCCCACCGCCGGGCTCTTTGAGCGCTCGGCTCAAGGTCTCAGTGAGACCGGAGCAGCTGTGGAAGACTTAGGCCTACTCATGGCGATCGTCTCAACGGCAGCAGGGACTGATCTGTTGCTAGAGCGCCGTAGCCCAAGAGGCCTGGATATCACGTTGAGCATGACTGTCCGCGCGCTTCGTAAGCGAGGCATAGATGTCCAGTTCCTAGGCTCAGATAGCCTGACCCCCATGAGAGATGAGGCGATGGGCTGGGAGCTCCCCTGGGCGATCGCCGCTAGCGCCTGGGCAGCCGCTGCGCCCATGGAGGCAGGTGGCACCCTGGCGCTAGATCTCGACACCCATGGCTGGGGCGCAAAGACTCCAGCTACTTCCGAACTGCTGGGGCACGCAGAGGCTGCGCTCGAGCTTCTCTCGGAGCTCTCGTTCCAGAGCTCGGAAGAGGGGTGGAGATTCACTCTCCCAGAGGGCTGGGTCTCCACCCCAAGCTGAGCTCAGGCTCTATCAGTGGAAGGCTGATTCACTAGAGCCGATGAAGGCGCCGCTCTGGTCAGTCACGACACCTTGAAAGACCAAAGTACCTTGCAGGTTCCCGGCGTCCCAGAAGGGGAATGAGGCTGTCCCATTGGCATCGCAGGGGATGAGGAACTGGCCTACCCTGCGAGTTTGCCCGGGCGCTAACCCGGAGTGATATAGGAAGTCGAAGTTGAGCTGATAGCTCGTCTCGACCCCTTGGTGTAACGCGGAGTTTCCAAAGGCCAACAGCATGGCGCCTCCAGGCTCGGCCCCTGAAACGACAAAGGAATATGAGTTGCCTCCGTTGCTCACGACCGCAGACGTCGGTCGCTTCGGTGCGAGGGTGTGGATCGCATCACCTTGGAGCCAAGTCAACTCAACCCCTGCGGGTTGATAAGCCCTGAAGTGCCCCGGGCCTGCTCCTTGAATCAACTCGACATTAGAGCGGTAGCCGCCAGAAGTCATCGAGACAACGTCCTTTACATCTCCGCTCGGACGAACGATGAGGATCTCATCCTTTACGACTGCAAAGCTCGAATCGAAGACATTGGTTGAGATGACGATGTCACCCATGACCGGGTCCACAGCGATGGATGAAATCGGATCCAGGGCGGAGTTAAGCACCTCAGCGTCTCCGTCTGTAAGGATGACCCCTGAGTTCAGTTGCGCTGAGGTGAATTTGTAGAGCGCTGACGAGCCCGTCGGTGCGGGGAAGAAGTCAGTGGAGGTCCCGTAAATGAGGTCTCCCTGTGCGTTCATGGCCACCGGTCCTGAGGGTCCGGCGAGTTGCACGACAGTAGTCGTGTTACCAGACAGGGTGTCGACACGGAGGATCTCGTTGCCTCCACCGAAGCCATTCACAGCAGCGCTTACGTAAGCGACGCCTGGCTCGGCGTAGACCGCAGCGTAGTTGAAGGGGAGGTTGACGAGGAGTGTTGCGCCAGACCCGTCCATTTCGACCCGATAGATGTCTCCGTTAGTGCTTTCGCCTACGAGCAGGGAGTCCCCAGAAGGGTCAGCGGCGAGGCAGCCGGTAAAATTGAAGCTCGGGAAGATGTGTAGGTTTTGAAGAAAAGTCCCGTCCATGCTCTGTTGCGAGACGGTGTTTCCATCAAAGTGAGCCCGAGTCCCATCTTGAAGAGTGGTGTAGTTGGAGAAAGGCGCAGGGTTGGGCAAAGAGCCATTAAGCTCGAAGCCAGGCTCAATGAGCCCCTGTGCATAAGCACCAATAGGGAGGAAGGTAAGAAGCGCTGCAGAGCACAGATTGCGAAGTTTCATGCTGGATATCCCATCGAGTTAAAAAACCCGTCGATGGCCCCAGGAATGAGCACATCCAGCGCAGCAGCGATGAGACGTACACCCAGTCCACGGGGCAAGGTCCTAGTGATCGTGCTTCGAGGTGCTCTGGCTCCCCTCCAAGGCTAAATTGCCAAGAGAGATACAGTGGCGGGTCCGCGCAGGCTTCTCACCTGCTTCCCCTTGAGCGCACGAGTAAGTTGTCTGCCATTAGGTACCAAATCAGGCGATGATTGGCAAATTCGCAATGAGCGAGCTAGCCAGGAAACAGCTTGAGCAGCTCTGTGAGCTCAGCTGTCAGTCGACTCGTCCGTGTGGCCTCAAGCGTCTCTGCTCGCCAAGTCTCGCCTGCGAAGTAAGCGCAGGCCCAGACGCCTGCGCAGTGCAAGAGCAGCCCAGTCGCGGCGCCGACAGCCGCACCCAAGGCGCGGTTGAAGAGGCTCAACTTCATTGCCTCAATGGTCCTATCTCCCAGCATTCCTAGGAAGGCGGCGCCGATGAGCGTGAGCAAAAATGAGCTCGACCAGCCGAGTCCAAGCGCAACATCCAGGGGGAGGTCCGCCCAGGCGTGGATGTCTTCACCCCAGACAGGACCTACCCAGCGGGCAATCGCCACTGCAGCAGCGAGGCCCAGCAGCCTCACAACCTGCCACCAGAGTCCGCGCCAAGCTCCTAGGAGAAGAAAAACAGCCGTGACGCCAAGCCCCACTTGGTCGATCCAATGCAGCTGGCCCACTTGGCTTGTGATTGATTGAATGTCGATGGTCGCGTTCACAGTTATGATCCGGTTACGATGACTCTTCGGATGCAGTGAGAGCCATTATGACCGTGACCCATAAAGAACTGGACGCTGGGATGTCCCTTTTCCTGGAGCTGATCCAGGGGGATCCTTCGCTGGACGCTTACATTGAGGACGCTCGCCAGGAGTACTTTCCCGGTGAGGCAGGCTTCGCAGGTGACCCGCGCTCAGCACCGGCTGCAGAGGTCCGCTTCCTGGAGTGGGTGCTCTTCGAGCGAGACTTTGAAGGGGGGCTCCTGGTAGAGCGTCTGTTGCCTTTTTGGCGAGAGAGCGCTGGCCCTGAACTCTCTCCGTATGAGTCAACTTTCCTTGGCACCAGCGCTGGGATCTTCGAAGTGGGTGAGGAGGCTGCCCCAGGCCTTTACTGGCTCAAAGATGTCGCTGGCTTCGGTGAATTCGCAGTTGAAGTCCGGGTCGCGGATGGGCCACCTCAGCTTGGCGACCTCATCGTGGGTCGTATATTTCCGACCGGCGACTCTGTCCACGTCCTATCGCCAGGCGCTGGCTGCTTCCGAGATAGCGGCCTCATTGCTGCAGTGCATCGCGATCTTGAGCAGGCTCGCCGCGATCGCACCCATCAGGCGCTTCGGGTTAGACAGGAAGACCTTGAGGCCATGTTCTGGGGGGACGCCCTCGGAGATGATGCGCCAGATCCCGTAGGCGACCTCAGGGGCTTTCTCACGGTGGGAGGCCTTGGATCCGACGAAGTGGATGGATTCATTGATGCGCTCTCCAAGCGTCCAGTACCGACAGACAACAGCGGTCCGTTCTTCTTGTCTGCTATCCAAGATCTCTTGGACCACCTCGCGTTTGATACCCAGGTCGACCTCAACCTTGCTCAGAAGAAAGTCCTCGCTTGCTGGATTCACCTGCAAAGCGGCGGCAAAGAGGGCCCAGCTCAATCAAAGTCGGATGAAATGAGCATGACTCCCGAGGAGGCGCTCAAAGCTTTCGATGAGGATCGCGCCTCAGGTTTAGACGCAGAGAACGCCATAGCTCGTCTCAGCGAGCGGCTGGGACTGGGCTCGGAAGCGGCCGGTGAGGAAGCTTCTATTGATTCCCATACCCCTCATGGCCTCGTCGACGGCCTCATAGAGGAGTATCTCTGGGACCTCGGGCGCACGAATGACATCAAGGGGGAGGAGCACCGAGCAGTTATTGAGCTCATTCGGCTTGAGCTTCGGCACATTGAAACGATCGAGGACCTCACACCCAGGCGCCTGCTCTTATTTGCCTGCACTACTCTCATGGAGCAAGAGGGCTTCGAACCGGGGCAGGCGCAAGCGCAAGTTCAAGCTGTCAACAACTTCACGACTTGGTGCATAGAGCATCATGGTCACCTTGAGAGCGAGGCAGTGTCGGAGGCCTTTGCGTCTTTAGCAGCTTCTGGAGAGAGGGTCTTCGCGCTCAACGAGCACCTGAAGGCTCACGTTGAAGGTGGAGCGTGGTTACAGGTGGAGAGCTCAGGTGGCCTTTGGGAAGGAGTATCTAGTAGCGGAGGGCGATATGAGCTCGTGGCTAGTGATGAGCTCATAGCAGACCTAGAGCCAGGCGACTTTATTCGTGCAAACCTTAGCGCCGCTAAAGCCGAGCCGATCTGGGTTTATCCACCAGAGCTCAGCGCGGCGCAATGATGATTAGCGCCTAGTGACAGGGACTTGCACCTCGCTGATGAGCTGATCGTACCCATCAACCTCAGACGGAGGGATCATGTAGATCTCTCGAATTGGGCCAGCAATCGCCCAGTTCATCTTTGACATGTAGCCGAAGATGCCGGGATACGAGGAAGGGACGCCAGGGTAGGGTCCAGAGGCGAGTGCGTAGGCTACCGTCCGCGAGGGCAACGTCTCTTTCTTTAGCGGAAGAGCTGGCTTGGTCCAAGATCCCACCGGAACGCAGGCCCTCGAACGCAACTTGCCCTCGTCAACGCTGCTCGGGTCATCATAGTAGAGGCCAAAGGGGGGGCCAGCAGGTTGAATGCCCTGCTGGGCTAAGAGCCTGTGCACTTCAGGTATCAAAGCGCCTGTATCAGCGTAGGGGCCGACGTTCTCCAAAAAGACATAGGGCTGATCAAGGCGATCCTTCCAATTGCAATGGACCTCTTGAAAGGGCGGATGGCTCACCTTGAGGTCTGAGTTGTAGACCCATTGTGACTTCAGAGAGCTCGGCGCTGGTCCTGCGGGGGTCGACGTGTCCACTGTCGCGCAAGACGCGATGAGTGCGAGAGCTGAGATGTTGAGTAGCTTCATGTTGGTATGTGTCCTGATGGTCTCACCTAAGCCATCGGTCATCGGAGAGCAGTCCTTTCGCGACAAATCAGGTTCATGCAGCGCACCCTTGGTTGAGAGGGCCTAGGGGCGACATAAGGAGCACAGGGTGTCCGATAATGTATCTTCTGCTGCACAAAGCTTATGTCGCTAGAGACGGCCCAGGAGGTCTATGGGCGTTCCAGAGTCCCTGATAGGATCTCTCAAGAGGACCCAGCTATGCCCAAGCAGTGTTTCATGGACGCGGATCGCCCTTGCGATCTCACTTGCAAGGCCGCCTTTCAGGTGGATGACCCAGTCGACAACATAGACTGCTACTTCATCTGGCTGGCGTATCACTTGGGCGAGGCCTTCTTTGAGGTTAAGCGAACTCTAGACGGCGGCCCCGGCGGCGGCCCTCCGCCAGGATTCCCGGGCTTCCCAGGTGGAGGTCCCAAAGGTCCAAAGCCGCCGGTCAGCAACAATTGAGCAAGGATTCCGCTTACCGCACCTCGCCCGACACTCCTTAGTTTATGTTCTGGATGCCTAGTCTATAAGGACTCTGGGAATTCCATTCGACGCGTCTCTGATCCCCAAAATGTTAGGACACCTGAAGCAAGCGCTCTCCGCCTCGATCGGCAAGAAAGCCTGGATGGCCGTCAGTGGACTGCTGCTCGTCGGCTTTCTGGCCACGCACCTCGCTGGCAATCTGCTGTATTTCGCAGACGACGATGGCTCCATGTTCAACGCTTACGCTGAGGCATTGTCATCGAATCCGCTGCTGCCCATCGCCGAGCTCATCCTTGCCACGCTCTTCCTTGCGCACATCGCCCTAGGAATTCGCGTTTCAATGGAGAACCGCGCTGCGCGCGAAGTCCCGTACCACGCGAAGGCAGCACACGGAGGTCGCACGACCGCCTCTAGGAGCATGATGATCACAGGCCTCATCGTGCTGATCTTCCTGATCATCCATATCTTGGACTTCCGGCTAGATCCTAAGGCCCATGACGACATGGCAGGTGCCGTTCAAGCCAAGCTGAGCTCCGGACGAAGCGCGCTCACGTACGGTGTCGGCGTCGCAGCTCTTGGCCTACACCTGAGCCACGCAATCGCAAGCGCGTTCCACACTCTTGGGCTCAACCACCCCAAGTACGACGCCATGCTTCAAGCGGCTGGGCGAGGCTTGGCAGTCGTCCTCGCCCTCGGCTTCTTAGTCTTTCCGATCTACATCTACTTCTCTGGAGGGGCCGCCTGATGAGCGCATTCAACAGTCAGCTCAACTCTCACTCCCCCACCGGGCCGATCGAGGACCGCTGGACCAAGCACCGCTTTGACCTGAATCTGATCAACCCGGCTAACCGTCGAAAGTTCAAGGTGATCGTGGTCGGCACTGGGCTCGCTGGTGGATCTGCGGCCGCGACGCTCGCGGAGATGGGCTACGAGGTCACCTCGCTGTGCATCCAAGACAGTCCTAGGCGCGCGCACAGCATCGCTGCCCAAGGCGGGATCAACGCCTCCAAGAACTACCAGAACGACGGAGACAGCACCTACCGCCTCTTCTACGACACAGTGAAGGGTGGAGACTTCAGGGCGAGGGAGTCCAACGTCTATCGCCTCGCGGAGGTCTCCGGGCAGATCATCGATCAATGCGCCGCTCAAGGGGTCCCCTTCGCGAGGGAGTACGGTGGCTATTTAGCCAACCGCTCCTTTGGCGGAGCCCAAGTGAGCCGAACGTTTTATGCCCGCGGTCAAACAGGGCAGCAGCTCCTCATCGGCGCCTACTCAGCCCTGATGCGTCAGGTCGCCGCTGGAAAAGTAGAGCTCCTGCCTAGACGAGAGATGGTTGAGCTCGTGACCGTCGACGGTGTTGCGTCAGGGGTCGTGGTTCGAAACCTGATCACTGGCGAATACGAACGCCACGCAGGTGACGCTGTCCTCCTCTGCACCGGCGGCTATGGAAACGTCTTCTTCCTCTCAACCAACGCTCAAGCGTCCAACGTGACCGCTGCCTGGCGCTGTCATAAGAAGGGTGCGTACTTCGCTAACCCTTGCTTCACGCAGATCCACCCCACCTGCATCCCCGTGTCGGGTGACCATCAATCCAAGCTCACCTTGATGAGCGAGAGCCTCCGAAATGACGGAAGGGTCTGGGTCCCTGCAAAGGCTGGTGACACCCGCGCCCCGGCCGACATCCCCGAATCAGAGCGGGACTACTACCTCGAGCGGCGCTATCCGAGCTTCGGAAACCTGGTGCCCAGAGACGTCGCGAGTCGAGCTGCGAAGCTCGAGTGCGACGAAGGGCGCGGCATCGGAAACACCGGCCTCGCGGTCTACCTAGACTTCGCTGACGCGATCAAGCGAGACGGAGAGGACGCCATTCGACAGCGCTACGGGAACCTCTTCCAGATGTATCAGATGATCACGGGTGAGGACCCCTACCGCACCCCGATGCGCATCTTCCCAGCCGTTCACTACACCATGGGCGGCCTCTGGGTGGACTACAACCTGCAGACCACAGTGCCGGGACTCTTTGCCCTCGGCGAGGCCAACTTCTCGGATCACGGGGCCAACCGGCTAGGCGCGAGTGCGCTCATGCAGGGGCTCTCAGACGGCTACTTCGTCGCACCCGCGACCATCACAGCGCACTTAGCCTCTGGGAACGTCAAGCGAGTTGGTGTCGACCACCCTGCCTTCGCAGAGGCAGAGGCGCAGGCCAAGGCCCGCTCGAGCAAGCTCCTCTCGGTTCAAGGTGGGCGCACAGTCGAGGGGCTCCACCGCGACCTCGGCCAGATCATGTGGGACATGGTCGGTATGAGCCGCAGCGAGGCCGGCTTGAAGGACGCAATCTCTCAGATTCGCGCACTCCGCGAGGAGTTCTGGTCAGAGGTTCGAGTGCCTGGCGAGAACTCCCACCTGAACCGCTCACTTGAGCGGGCCGGACGCGTCGCAGATTTCATGGAGTTCGGGGAGCTCATGGCTCAGGACGCCCTCAATCGTGAAGAGTCTTGCGGCGGGCACTTCCGAGAAGAGCACCAGACAGAGGACGGTGAAGCCGCTCGCAACGACGAGGACTTCTCCTACGCCGCCGCCTGGGAACACCAGGGCGTGGACAAAGAGGCGAGCCTGAACAAGGAAGACCTCACCTTCGAATACGTCAAGCCGAGCACCCGGAGCTACAAGTAGGCCAACCATGAAGCTGACCCTTCAAATCTGGAGACAACCGAGCGCTGAGGCGGACGGAAACTTTGAGATCTACACGGTAGGAGGTGTGTCTGAGGACATGTCCTTCCTCGAGATGATCGACCAATTGAACCGGCAGATCGTCCTCGATGGCGGAGAGCCTGTAGCCTTCGACCATGATTGCCGCGAAGGCATCTGCGGCATGTGCAGCATGGTGATCAACGGTGAAGTTCATGGCCCGATCAAAGGAACCACCACTTGCCAGCTCCACATGCGGAGCTTCAAGGATGGCGCGAAGATCGTGATTGAGCCCTTCCGAGCTAAAGCGTTCCCGGTCGTCAAAGACCTCGTGGTAGACCGCTCATCCTTTGATGCGATCATCACTGCCGGAGGATTCATCACATCTCGGACTGGCAGCGCGCCTGACGGGAACGCGATTCTTGTTCCCAAGGAAGACGCAGACCAGGCAATGGACGCAGCGGCCTGCATCGGCTGCGGCGGCTGCGTCGCAGCTTGCCCCAACGCGGCGGCGATGCTCTTTACGGCAGCGAAGGTGACCCACCTTGGCTCTCTGCCCCAAGGCCAGCCTGAGCGTCGCGCGCGAGCGCTCTCCATGGTCCAAGAGATGGACTCTCAGGGCTTCGGAAACTGCACGAACGAGCGCGAGTGCGAGGCCGCGTGCCCTAAAGAGATTTCGGTTATGACTATCGCCCAGATGAACAGGGATTACCTGCGCGCCTCCGTCGCAGGCGACGACGCCTAAGGGAGATTAGAGCTCAGCGAGACAAGAGTATTCCCTGCAGGGAATGTCCAGGTCGCCGGACGTCTCAATCAATTCAGTAGTCGAGCTGCCGGAGCAGCCGCGTGCGACTAGGACTTGAGCAGCGCCTAAGCGCTCCATGGCTCCGAGCGCAGCCTCTACGCTAGACGGAGCCGCGCACCACCAGCCCTCCTCGCGGAGCTCTTTAAGAACAGCCGTTCTGCGCACGGGATCTCGGTCCAAGACGACTGCCACGGGCTTTCCATCCCGCGCCCCCTGGATCTCGACCGAGACCCTCGTGCCCGCGCCTTGGCCGGTGCTCACCTTGAGACTAGATCCGAGATCAGACGCGGCCTGAGACATACTGTCGGTTCCGAAGCCTGTACTCCCAACGCCAGAGGCACCAGACGTGTACGCCCGCTCTACGCCTCTGGCGCTCATGCCAGGGCCGGCGTCAGTCACACTGAGGCGTAACAGGCCATTCCCCGTAGACGCGACCTCGACGCGCGGCCCCGTAGTGAGGGGAGAGACTGAGAGCGCGTTCAGCAGCGCGTTCTGCGTGAACCTCCTCAGCGCTGCCTCATCACCATAGGCGACGAACTCAGAGGAGCACTTCAGGGCAACTCGTAGCCCTGCACTGCCCGCGCTGTCAATCGCCGACCGGATCTCTTCTTCAAGCAAAGGGCGAAGCGCGAACTCATCGTGAGCTATGCCGCTCTCCAAGAAAGAGTTGCACATCGATCTCCCCGCCCTGAGCGCCCCACGAAGCGATCGCAGGGATTCATCTGAGCAACCCTCGAGCCGCTCAAGCCTGAGGAGAGCGAGGCTCAATTGGTTCCTGATGTCATGAGCAGCGGTGTTGGCGCGCGATGTAGCGACAGCCTCGGCCTCTGCGTTAGACCTATCGCAGAGCAGAAGCCTCAAGAACAGGACGCCTGATTCGTTGAGGCGGAAGCCGCTCTCAAAAGATGTCAGCCATGCTGCCACCCCCTCCCCAAGAGGAATCCACTGTGCGGTCTGTTGTCCAGCCGCCCTGAGCTCAGCAAGACGCATGCACTCAACTCTGCTCAGAATGAGTGGGAGATGAGGGCTGGACTGGCAAGTATGAGGTGGCTCTCCGACAGGAGCCCCCCACTCCCCGAGACGCTCTAAGCGGCCTCGGATGGAGACGAAAGCGCTCAGAGAGGCCACCCCCTGTGCCTTCATCCAAGCGGAGAGGTCGGTGCTGTGCATGTGACCAGGGGCTCCCATGAAGGTAGTGTGCTGTTCGAAGGGACCTAATCAAGCGCTGCCAAGCAGCCTTCGAACCCTTTAGGGGACACAACTGCTACGGAATCGAAACGCGACCATGTGCCCCAGGAGCGGATTGGGTGCCAAGAGTGGCCCTAAATGCGTACTATGACCACATGAAAATTAGGGGGACGCGCCCGGCACGACCGTTGCTCTTAGGCGTCAGGCCACCTGGCCATGCTCCCGGTCTTTACCTCACCTGAATCACTATGAAGAAGCTCTTCTTATTCGCCGCACTCACCCTCGGCGGTCTGATCGCCCTCGAGGACACCTCAAGCGCGCACGGCGGCACGTACCGCGGACCTGGCGACACAGTCCCGCCCGGCGGCGGCGGTGGCGGCGGAGGAGGCGGGCCGGCCACTCCTGGGCCCGCTGGACCCGCGGCGCCTGGCCCCGGTGGACCGAACACTCCTGGACCCGCAGGCCCTGCAGCTCCTGGAGCTGCTCCCGCAGCGCCCAAGGCTCCGACCACCGGCGGCGGCACAGACACCGGGCCTGACCTTACGGTGTGGCAGTTCTGGTGGGGCTTCAACCGGGACCCCTACCTGAACCTCAAGTCCAAGATTCACGACGCTGGGAGCCTGACCGGCTCGGACGACTTCTTTCTCGGCCACGGCCAGAAGACGCACTCCAAGGACAGCCTCAAGCCCTCAGAAGAGACCATTCGCCAGCAGATCGTCCCTGCGTTGAAGGAAGCGATGGATGGCGAGACAAACAATGACATCGTCACTGCCTGCCTCATCGCTCTGGCAAAGATCGGTGACGCGACGGATGAAGAGGGAGACTCTGAGTTTGAGGCTCTCATTCGAGGACGTCTGAACGACGCCGTCCAAGAGGTCAGAGAAACCGCGGCTGTCGCGCTGGGCATCCTGGCGAACCCCGCCTCCATCGACCTCCTCGAGCAGCTCGCGACCGACGCCCCCGAAGGGCGCCGCGTCACTGGCGACGAGGCCGGGATCAACTACCGAACCCGCGCCTTCGCGACCTTCGGCCTGGGTCTCATTGGCAACCGCACAGAGGACCCCGAGGTCCGCAAGCGCTTAGTCACGACCATTCACGGCATCCTGGAGGATCGTGAGGATCACCCCACAAGGGACATCCGCGTCGCGGCGTTGATCTCTCTTGGGCTCGTTCCGATCGAGCCCATGCAGATCCCGGTGAAGCCTGAGTCCGAGCTCGAGAAGGGCGAAGATCCCTACGTCATCGGGACGGACCCCGCCCGCTCACGTGAGGACCAGATCCGCTACTTGATCAACTACTTCGAGAGCACCAAGAAGCACTACCTCATCAAGGCTCACGTCCCCCGCGCCCTCGCGCGCTTGCTCATCGGTGCGCCTGAAGAGCTCCGCATTGACGCGGCAGAGGCGATCCTCGTGAGCGCAGGAAAGCGCGCGAAAGGTCAGAAGGAGCTGCGTCAGAGCGCAGTCCTCGCTTTGGGCCAAATCGGCGACCTTGACGATGACAAGATCGACCAAGACATCCGTCAAGCGCTCTATGACTCAATGGGCGACGCTGACCTGCAGGTGAAGAACTTCAGCACGATCGCTGTCGCTCAGCTCGCTGGCAACCCCACAGAAGGCGACACCGAGAAAGGCCTTGAGGAGATTCGAAAGCACCTCATGACAACCCTCTCTCGCGGCAAGAGCCGCGTGAAGCCCTGGGCCGCGCTCGCTGTTGGAGTGATGGAGGAGAAGCGCGACAGCCTCGGCCAACCGATGTCTTCTGACGTGCTCTCAGCTCTACGCTCAGCATTCAAAAAGGAAGGGAGCCCGGCTGACGCAGGCGCTTACGCCATCGCTGTCGGGATCTGCAAGGACCAAGAGTCCAAGTCAGTCCTCCTTGAGAAGCTGGACAAGTTCACCGACGACGAGGCGAGGGGTCACATGACCATCGGGCTCGGACTCATGAACGCCAACGACGCGATCGAGCCGATCCAAGAGATCGTTGCGAAGTCCAAGTACCGCGCCGCGTTGCTGAAGTCCGCTGCGACCTCGCTCGGACTGCTTGGTGACAAGCAGGTCGTCCCCCAGCTGATCGACATGCTTCGCAATGAGGGGCGTAGCCTCGCAACCCAAGCCGCCATCGCCTCCGCGCTCGGCTTCATCGGTGACACCCGCTCGGTCGACCCCTTGGTTGAGATGCTCCAGAGCGACGATCTCACGGACAAGGCGCGCGCTTTCGCAGCGGTCGCCCTCGGGATCGTCGCCGACAAGGAGGACCTCCCCTGGAACTCCAAGATCTCGGTCGACATCAACTACCGGGCGAACACCACGTCACTCACGAGCCCTGAGGGCACCGGGATCCTCGACATCCTCTAGGACGAGCTGACACCAATCTACAACGGGGCCGTCCCGCCGAGAGGCAGGGCGGCCCCGCTCTCATACCTCAAAAGGCGCCTCACGTCAGACTAATCCCGTAGCTGCGAGAGGGACCAGCGCACAAGGAGACCTGATAGCAGCGCGAACGCAGCGACGATGAAGAGCGCGAGCTGGCGACCGCCCTCCACCTCAGCTTCACGGAGCAGCAGAGCCTCCGCGTCCGCCTTGAGCTCAGGTGCGCGCGGGTGCCCCTGCGCTGAGAGTCTGTCTGCGTAGCGCAAAGCGTCTGACCCTCGGAACAGGGACGCAGACAAGTATGAGGCCTGCTCAAGCATCTCGGCATGATTTGGTTCTTCTGCCATCGCCCCCTCAGCTAGCTCTAGAGCACCTCTGAGGTCCCCTGCGTGATGCCTGACCCAGACCTCTAGGGCGAGCCCATCCGAACCTTCATCCTCTCTGGATGCAGCGACAGCTTCGGCATACATGCCCTCCTTGACCAGCTTCCCCACCTTTATCGACATGAGGCTGCCGCCTGCTTGGTCCTGCTGCATGGTGAGCAGAAAGAGGAGAGCAAGGCTCACTACTCGGCTCCCATTAGCTTGAGGGACTGGCGTTGAAGCGATTCAAGCGGCGCCCTTTGGTCCCGAAGAAGCTCGCCATCCTCATGGTCGATCCAAGCCCAAGTACCAGGTAAGGAGACTCGCCTCGCGAGGGCGCTCAGCTCGCCTACGAGGGAGGAGAAGTGATCTTGGGTGGGATCAGGGATAGCGCCCTCAGGCCGCTGGGTGAGGATCACATTGCGAGAGAAGGGAACCTCAAGTGCCAGCGTCGGTCGGCCAAAGACCCCCGCCATCGTCGCCCCGATGGCCAATACGACCGGGTCATCTACCCCGCCCCCACCGACATTAACCTGGAGCCACCCCTCTCGATCAAGGGCCTCGGTGATTGCGTAAAAAAAGTTGTCGGTCACGAGGTGCGCTGGGATCTCGACCTGGTTGGCGTACGTATCCACGATGACGTGATCCCAACGCTCGCCTGCGGCAGTGAGCGCCTTCAGCGCCAACCTAGCGTCCCAGCCGCCAAGGGACCTCCTATCAGAACGACCCACAGCCAGGCCCATATGCTCCCGCGCAAGCTCGATGACCATAGGGTCAAGTTCAACACCACACGTCTCTAGCTGAACACCTTCCGGCAGCGTCCCCTCAAGAACTCTCACCGCAGTCCCAGCCCCCTGGCCCAAGATGAGAGTCCGCCATTGATGACGTGGGGCGGCCCAAGCGGGAGCCAGCGCAAACAGGTCATAGTAGTAGCCTGGTCCCAAGAGGCCCTCAGTCGGAGCCCATACAGATTGAAAGGAGCCTCGCTGCTCATTCACCTCTAACGATCGCCAACCGTCGACGCGTTGCACCACCCTGACCTGCTGATAGGGCGACTCAGCCAAAGCGATAACGTCAGGCGAGGCGGTGCTTGCTTTGGATCCAGTGAGGCTGAAGCCGAGGGCGAGGACTGCTGCTACATGCTGACGGCCAGTTATCGAGGCGAGCAAGGCGCCGAGGCAAATGAGTGCAGCCGCCAGCAAGAGCGCACCTTTTACGCCGAATACAGGGATGGAGATGTATGTCGTCCCGAAGGTGCCGACGATGCTCCCTAACGTAGAGCAGGCAAGCACCTGACCTCCAGCCTCACCCGCAGAGGCTGAGGCTCGCCTTGAGACGACCTCAACGACCAGGGGCCCAGCGGTGGCGAGGAGGGCTGCAGGCGGGAAGAAAAGGCACAGTGAGCAAGCCAGGCTCGTGAGCGGAAGGGCTTGGGCAATCTGCTCTAAGCTCGCGCTATCTGGGACTAGGGTGGACGCAAGCCAAGGAGCGAAGGACGGGAGCGCGACAGCCCAGGCGGCTGAGAACCAAAGGCATGCGCTCAGCACCCGCTCAGGCCGTGGAGATCGGGCCCAACGCGCACCGACTAAGTAGCCACACGTGAGCGCAACCAGCACAGCTCCGATAGCGCTCGTCCACACCGCCTGGCTGGTCCCGAACCACGGGGCGATGAGGCGAACGGCGGAGAGCTCAATCGCCATCGTGCCGAGGCCAGCGAGGGCCGCGGCTGCGAGAGGGCCAGCTGAGCTGAGACCCCGCCCGGACTCAACCTTCGTCTTCGTCGCCCTCAAGTTTAGGGACGTCGTACTGCCGCGTAGCGGTGTAGATGCGGCCAGCATCGTTCCTAGCGGAGTAGATCAGGCGCATCATGGTGGAGAAGTTCCGGGGGATGACATCTTCATTCTTTACGCCGTTGCAGATCACAGTGACAGGCAGGTCCATATCTACAAGCTCATCGTTGAGGTAGATCGTCACAGAGGACACATGCTTTGCTGTGATCGTGATCTCATTCGTAGCGCGGTCTACAACAGCGCGAATCGTGCGCCCCTCGATCTCTTCAGTCTTGGGCACCTCAAGCCAGTAAGCCTTGTTCGGGAACGGAAGCTTTGG
>Ga0208624_1000361_pt1 | contig 23715 bp, 25 predicted proteins | sample Knorr_S23_td_DCM_FD_185607 | JGI IMG/M metagenome (GOLD analysis project Ga0208624, IMG submission 185607) | Marine microbial communities from Southern Atlantic Ocean transect - Knorr_S23_td_DCM_ad_71m_LV_A (SPAdes) (version 2) | ecosystem: Environmental > Aquatic > Marine > Oceanic | place...
TTCATTTAATAAACTTTCATAATCATCACATGATGATATTACAGTCACATTTTTATAATTTTTTGCAGCAGCTCTAACCATAGTGGGACCGCCTACATCTATATTCTCAACTATTTTGTCGTTATTATTTGTTATTTTCAAAACTTTATCGAAAGGATAAAAGTTACAAACTACTAAGTCTATTTCCTCAAAATTTTGATCTTTAAGATCTTTCATATGTTTTTTATTATCTCTATCACTTAAAATTCCAGCATGTATCTTGGGGTGAAGTGTTTTCACTCTACCGTCTAGTAGTTCGGGGAAATTCGTAAATTTTGATACTTCCGTACATTTATAACCATAATTTTTTATTGTTTTATAAGTTCCCCCCGAACTTATGATTTTAATTTTATATTTAGATAAATTTTTAATTAAAAATTTTAATTTTGATTTGTCGCTTACTGATATTAGTGCTGTTTTAATTTTTTTATTCATATTTTCTGGAATATCCAATTTATACTTTCATCTTCCTCAGAGGTTTTACCATATATATAAATATTTTGATTTTCTGAATAATTGTTTTTTTTTCCAAAAAATAAACCAGTTTCAAAATTTATTTTTTGATTTTCACAAGTAAATTTCCATCCTGCATTTTTCATGTCTATTAAAATTGTATTACCATCAATGGTTTTGGTAACTTTAGTCCCAGGATACATATGAAATCTGATCTCAAAAGTTACTGACTTGTGATTTTTCTTTTTTAAAAGTCTGTCTAAACCATTGATCACAAAATCTTTATTGGATATTTCAATTTTTCTACTATGTATTACTCCATATCTTTTTAAATAACCATCATGTGATCCCTCTAATATCCATTTATCGTTATCAGATACGACTTTTTTTGAAATAATTTTAAAATTTTTATTTACAAGTTTTTTACTGTTATTTTCAAAAAAAAATTGAGAAACCGAGCTGTTATCAAGTGTTAAAGTTGAATGTGAAGCTGAAGATCTAGATATATTGTTCAGTTGATGATCTATTTTCTGAAAATAACCAGCGTTACATATCAACTTTTCACCTAAATAATCCAATTCAAAAGATAAGGGACCAGACTGATAATTTTGAGAAAATTGGTTTTCAGGTGCTTTACCTAAGTCCATAATTATGGACATTTTTTTCCCTTTCAAAAATCCGTAATCACCTATTATGTTTTCATCACACTTAAATTTATAACCATTACTTTTTAAATATAAATCAAAGTCACTATTTTTTGTCTCGTTGTTTCCATTAAATAGAAAAGAGGTATTTGAATTACCAATTAAATAACTATAACCACGCCCTAAGTAATAAATAGTTTCATCTAAATAGTCTGGTATCTCGTGTTGTGAGTCTTTAAGTAATTCTCTAATTAAAATTAGGTACTTAAGATAAAACGCTAACTGTCTCAAACTTCTTGATTTTGGGAATAGATCTTTATCTAAACATTTATTAATTATTTTTCTTAATAAATTAAAACCATAATTTCTCAAATACTCGTCTTGATAACACAATCCGCCTAAAATTATTGCGGTACAGGATATAATTTTATCATCTATTGTGTCAGATTTATTAATTTGGTTAATAAGATGCTTTAATTGCTTTCTTATAATAAAGTTAAATTGAATTTTAAAATCATCATTGCCATCTTCATATGTTAATTTAGAATTACTCAACCAGGAAATAACTCTTTTTGATAAAACATCTATTTCCCATACTTGATCATTATATTTAGAATTTTTTTCGATCCAGCTTTTAATTATTGATTGAATAATCTCATTTGAAGATTTTAAATCTACTGAAAAAAGCCAAAAGAAATTATGTAACTTTTTATAAGATCTATCATTTATGTTATAATTTTCCCAAATTATATTTGTATTTAAGGTTTCAATATTTATTTTTTCTTTATCGTATTTAATTATGCTGTCGAATGTAGATAGATTTGGTCTGTAAATTAAATTTTTTGTGTCTAATTTAGATATTTTACTGTCATAATATGATGTATTTAGATAAAACTTTCTTAACTCTAAATTTATTATATTTTTAAAATATTTAAAAAAATTTATAGAATTTTTTAATTTCATTCTAGATTTTCTTTAAAGTTTCGATATTTTTTTTTAAATCTCCATTATTTTCTTTAAATATTGTAGTGCCTGATACTAGAATATTTGCACCGGCATTTATTACCTTTTTTGAATTTGTAAAGTCTATGCCACCATCCACTTCTATTTCAAATTTAAAATTATTTGTTTTTCTTATATCATCTAATTCACTGATTTTATTTACTACTTCAGGAATGAATTTCTGACCTCCAAATCCAGGATAAACACTCATGATTAAAACTAAATCGATATCTTTTAGATAATTTTTAATCAGACTTATTGGTTTATCTGGATTTAAAGAGATACCAACTTTTTTTTTCATATCTTTAATATGATTTATTGAACTGTTTAGATTATCTGTAGTCTCAGGGTGTATGGTTATTATGTCTGATCCTGCATCAGCAAAATCCTTTATGTACTTGTGAACTGGTGAAATCATAAGATGAACATCAAATGGAATATTAGTAAACTTTCTCAAGGCTTTTATTACAGGCGGACCAATTGTTAAATTAGGAACAAAATGACCATCCATCACATCTACATGAATTAGATCAGCACCTGCCTCATCAAGTCTTTTTATTTCCTTTCCCAGCTCACTAAAATCAGCAGATAATATAGATGGAGATATTTTTATTTTTTTCATTGATAACTAATACACTAGTATCAATATTTGTTTTTTTTTTGAATTAATTTTTACCAAATATTTGGTATATTTGTGTTGCTATCTCACTCTCGAGTGGAAAAGACAACATCCCCATTACAGAATAACCCATTAAGTAAGGCATTAGGTAAAAACGGAACATATAAAAAAACCATGCAACATAGAGGGGAACTAGCGGAGCAACAATAAAAGAAGGTGTTATAAATCTAAACATTCTTATAAATGGATCAGTCATTTTAACAAATACTTTCATAAAAAAAAATTCTGAATCCTGTCTTTGAAAGATATTCATCGCAACCCTTCCAATAAGAGTCCACATAATGACTCCTAATATATAATCAATTAAATAAATTAGAGGATGAAAATTTGCACTCATGGATTTTTTAAGGGGCGAAATAAACTCGCCCCTTTTTTATACTATATAATTTAGTGTTGTTTTCCTAGTACAGTTTTACCGCTAGGTACTCTAACTTCGTCAACCATCTTCTGCGTAGCAGAATCTGGCGCTTTAGTTATCAAGCTTACTACAATCATTGAAACTAAGCTTACAAGTGATCCGACTATACCGAAAGTTAACTGTGTAACTCCCCAGAAGCCAGCCCCACCGTTTCTTACCCAAATCAAGTAAGCAGAACCTGATATTAGACCTAACAACATTCCTGCAACAGCACCTTGTGCATTTGCTCTCTTCCACCATACTCCGAGTACTAGTGGGAAGAATAATCCAGACATCGCAAAGTCAAATGCCCAAATTACCGAACCAAGAATACCTTGAATTTCAAGAGCTGCAATTGTTGCTCCAGCAAATCCAATTATTACAAGTAATACCCTTGCTACAATTAATCTTTTAGCTGTTTCAGCTTTAGGATTAATCATTTTGTAGTAAATGTCGTGCGATAAAGCATTTGAAATTGCAAGCACTAGTCCATCTGCAGTTGACATGGCAGCAGCCATACCTCCAGCAGCAACTAGACCTGAAATTACATATGGTAATCCAGCAACCTCTGGTGTCGCTAATACAACGGCTTTACCACCCATGAAAAACTCGTTTAACTCAAGTGTTCCATTTCCATTAAAGTCGCTTACGAACATTAGATTAGCTTGGTTCCAGTTTTGATACCAGTCTATAGCCTGTACATCTGCAATTGATTTACCAATAATTCCTGTTGGTAGATTTGGATCCATCAAAGAAAGTTTTGATAAAGTCGCTAACATAGGTGCAGAAGAATATAGTAGGAATATAAAGAATAAAGACCAACCTACTGATCTTCTAGCTGCTTTCACACTTGGAGTTGTAAAGTATCTCATCATTACGTGAGGTAATGAAGCTGTTCCAGCCATCATACAAACTGCCAATGAAATAAATTTCCAAGGTGTTGTGTTAACATCAGAGTGAGCTTTAGTTATTCCAGCTAAACCTTTTGGTACTGTAGCTAAATCAGCTGCTGAGTTTTTGATAGTACCTAGACCAAATTGATTTTCAAGTTCAGCAATTCTAGCAACTTCATCCGCTAACATAAAGTGCGGGAAGAAACCAGCGCCTATTTTGTTACTAATCCAGAACACTGGTATTAAATATGCAATAATTAATACAATGTACTGAGCAACTTGGGTCCAAGTAACTGCTCTCATTCCACCAAGCATTGAACACATCAATATACTTGCTAAACCGACGTATACAGCAATATTAAAAGGAATATCTAGTGCAACTGATGCAATAGTTCCTGTGGCATTAATTTGAGCTGTCACGTATGTGAATGAAGCAACCGTTAAAACGATCACCGCAGATAATCTTGCCATGTTTCCACCATATCTAGTTCCGATAAAATCTGGAACTGTGTAACATCCAAATTTTCTTAAGTATGGTGCCAATAAAGATGCAACTAAAACGTATCCACCAGTCCATCCAACTAGCAGAGCCATATAACCATAGCCTTTGAAGTATATTCCACCTGCCATAGCAACAAATGAAGCACCAGACATCCAGTCTGCTGCAGTCGCCATTCCATTAAATACAGTTGGAACCTGCCTTCCGGCTACGTAATAAGCGTCTACTTGAAGTGTTCTTGATAAGTATCCGATTAGTGCATAGATTAAAACTGTAAATGCAACGAAGAAAATTCCTATCATCTTCGCAGACATCCCAGCTTGTTCCGCAATTGCCATAAGAATTATGAAACCAAGGAAACCCCCTGTATAAATTCCATAAACTTTTGGCAAGTTGTCTATAAATTTACCTTTAATCATTAGTCATCCTCTCTCTCGGTGAAACCAAACTCTTCATCGATTTTCTCTTGTCTGCCTGCAAACCAAAAAATTAAGATTACAAAAATTCCAAGAGAACCTTGACATGTAAACCAATACGTTAAAGGATATCCAAATGGTTTAATGCCAGAAGCGTTCATTTCAGTCGCGAAGAAAAAGATGCCAATTGAGAAAACAAACCAAATTGCTAATGTTACAAAAAGCAAATTTCTTGTTTTTTCCCAATGTTGTGCTTGTTTTGACATTTTTTTCCCTCCCTATAGGTTAAAAGAATTTACCATACCCATAATCAAATTTATTGGAACCCCTAAAAAAGCTACAAATTGTAGTATTTTTAGCTTATAAAACAACCTTAAGTAGTCAAATGGTTCTAAAATACAGATTTAATCTAAAAGATATCAAACTTGAGGATTTTAAAGTTTATTTGCTTGCAATGTTCAAAGCTATTTTACCAAAGAAAAAAATCAACAATTTGGATGATTTAGAGGATTTTGTACAAAAGAAATCTGCATGGGTTACTCAGGTTACCCTTTATGGATATTTAAAAACTAGAATGGGAACTAAATATGTTTTGCATTTTGATAATGAAAAATTTCTAGGATCTATAAACAAAGCAAAATGGAATATTTACTATGTGGCTTTACAGGATATGATATTTTATTCGCTCTCTTACTTAAACATTACAATAAATTTTCAAGAAGGTGGACACGCAAAAAATATTTATAATTCTATTTTAGAAAGAGAAAAGTTAAATGGGATGCCAGAGGAAGTAATTGAAAAAGCAAGAAAATTATTTGAAGAAAGATATCATAATATTGATTGGAAAAAATACTCTAATGATTTACCTTTTAATAAAAGTGCATTAGCACTTTATGAATGGGCTCCAATAGCAGAGGAATTAAAAACATTAGACAGAAAAATAGTTTTAAATTCTATGATACTGAAGTGGGACAATATTAAAGAAGAATTTCAAAAGCTTATAAATTTTTAAATATTTTTTCTTTCGCTAACTAGGCTCTTTACTACTGAAGGATCTGCAAGTGTAGTTGTATCACCGAGTTGATCATGCTCGTTTGCTGCAATTTTTCTCAATATCCTTCTCATTATTTTTCCAGATCTTGTTTTAGGAAGTCCGGGTGAAAAATGGATTAGATCTGGTGTAGCTATAGGTCCAATTTGCTTTCTTACCCATAATTTTAAATCTCTTTCAAGTTCTCCATTTGGTTCTTCACCTACATTAAGAGTTACGTAGCAATATAAACCGTTACCTTTAATATCATGAGGATATCCAACTACTGCGGCTTCTGCCACTTTAGGGTGAGCTACAAATGCACTTTCTATTTCGGCTGTACCTAAGTTATGGCCAGAGACAATTATTACATCATCAACTCTGCCTGTGATCCAATAATATCCATCTTTATCTCTCCTACATCCATCTCCAGTAAAATATTTACCATCAAACTGTGAAAAGTAAGTGTCTATAAATCTTTGATGATCACCATAAACAGTTCTCATTTGTCCAGGCCATGATTGTGCAATACACAATCTGCCTTGAGCTTCACCTTTAAGAACTTTTCCATTTTTATCAACTAATACAGGCTTAATTCCATAAAAAGGCTTTGTCGCTGAGCCAGGTTTTAAATCTATGGCTCCAGTTTGAGGGCTTATCAAAATTCCACCAGTTTCAGTTTGCCACCAAGTGTCAACTATTGGGCATCTAGAGTCTCCTACAGTTTTAAAATACCATTGCCAAGCTTCAGGATTTATTGGTTCACCAACAGTTCCTAGCAATTTAAGTGATTTTCTTGAGGTTCTTTTAACTGGTTTATCTCCCTCTCTCATTAATGCTCTTATTGCAGTTGGAGCAGTATAAAAAATATTTACTTTGTATTTATCGATAATTTGCCACCATCTCGAACTATCTGGATATGTTGGTATTCCCTCAAACATAATAGTAGTAGCTCCATTAGATAGAGGCCCGTAAATTATATAACTATGTCCTGTAACCCAACCGATATCCGCGCTACACCAATAAATATCTTTAGACTTATAATTGAAAATATATTGGTGTGTCATAGAAGCATAAACCATATAGCCCCCAGTTGTATGTAATACGCCTTTAGGTTTGCCCGTCGAACCAGATGTATAAAGTATAAACAACGGATCCTCTGCGCTCATTTCTTCTGGTTCGCAATTTGAAGAAACATTTTTAATCATATCGTGATACCAAACATCTCTACTTTCATCCCAATTAATTCTATTTCCAGTTCTTTTAATAACTATACATTTTTTTACTTTAGGACATTCAACTAATGCCTCGTCTGTTATTGATTTTAAATGAATAGTCTTACCGCCTCTTATGCCCTCATCCGCAGTTATTACGTAATCAGACTCACAATCATTTATTCTTCCAGATATACTATCAGGCGAGAAGCCACCAAAAATTATAGAATGAATGGCACCTATTCTTGCGCATGCCAACATCGTGTAAGCAAGTTCGGGTATCATAGTTAAATATATTGTAACCCTATCTCCCTTTTTAACTCCTAACTCTTTTAACCCATTTGCTGCTTTAGAAACTTCTTGATGTAACTGTTTGTATGTAATTTTTTTTTGAACCTTAGGATCATCACCGACCCAAATAATTGCAGTTTTATCTTTATTTCTTTTTAAATGTCTATCGATACAATTTGCTGAGGCATTTAAAGTTCCATCATAAAACCATTTAATGTGTACATCTGATTTACTATATTTAACATCTTTAATTTTCGTGTAAGGTTTAATCCACGTAATTCGCTTACCTTCCTTTTTCCAAAATCCGTCGTTATCTTTCAATGATTGTCTATACTTCTTTTCGTACTCAGACTTATTGACTGTAGCTTTTTTAACCCAATCTGTTTTAACTTTATAAATAAGTTCTTTTGGACCCTCAGTGTCTTCTATTTTTTTTAATTTAATTTTCTTTTTTCTTTTTGATTTAAGAATTTTTTTTCTTTTTTTTGTTTTATTTTTTTTTTTTTTTTTTTTTTTTTTTTTTTTTTTTTTTTTTTTTTTTTTTTTTATTTTTTTTTTTTTTTTTTTTTTTTTTTTTTTTTTTTTTATTTTTTCTTTTTTTATTAGATTTTTTTTTCTTTTTTTTTGGCATAGTATTTTATTTACTTAATCTTACCCATCTTCAAAATAATTTTCCAGCATTTAGTATCTATTGGCATTACTGATAATCTGCTCTGTTTTATCAATGCAAGGTCTTTAAGATCCTTGTTTTTCTTAATGTTTTCAAGGGTTACACAGTTTTTAAGTTTATTAACAAAAGCAACTTGCACCGCAACAAATCTCTTTTTTTTATCCGTTGGATCAATAAATGCTTCTTTTATAACTTTTACAATTCCAACAATTTCCTTACCTATGTTTGAATGATAGAAAAAACATAAATCACCTACTTTCATTTTTTTTAAATTATTAGCCGCTTGATAATTTCTAACTCCATCCCACATCGCACCTTTTGATCCTGCTTTCATTTGCTGTTCAATAGACCAAACATTTGGCTCAGATTTAAGTAACCAATATTTCATTATATTTTAACACCTGCACCTTTTAAAAATTTAGCATTTTCATCTAACTGCCATCTTGGTCTTGCTTCCAAGTCATGGTGATCGAAATTCTTTGATTTAAATTTTTCTAGACCTACCATTGCAATCATAGCTGCATTATCACCACATAAATCTAAACTTGGAAAAAATACATTAAAATTATTTTCATTACTTATTTCTTCAATTTTCTTTCTAATATTTTTGTTAGCAGCAACACCGCCAGCTACTACAAAATTTTTACTATAATTATTATTAGTTTTTAAATATTCATTAAATGCTACTTGTGTTTTTTTATAAATAATTCTTTCAATCGTATTTTGAAATGAGGCTGCTAGGTCATATTTTTCTTGTTCGGTTTTAATGGTACTGGATATTTTCAGAACTGCTGTTTTTAATCCTGCGAATGAAAAATTACATCCTCCTTTATTAATTATTGGCATTGGTAATTTAAATTTATTAGGATTTCCTTTTTTGGCAAGAATTTCAATTTTTGGACCACCGGGAAATTCAATACCTAAAAGTTTAGCAGTCTTGTCAAATGCTTCTCCTAAAGCATCATCAATTGTTGTGCCCAGTCTTTTGTAATTACCAAGCCCATTAACACATAAAAATTGGGAATGTCCCCCTGAGATGAGCAATAACAAATAAGGATAATCTAATTTAGTTTGTAACTTTGGACTTAGCGCGTGTCCCTCTAAATGATTTACACCTATAAAAGGCTTATTTAATGATAAAGACAAAGCTTTTGCAAAATTAAGACCTACAGACAAGCATACAATTAATCCAGGGCCAGCAGTAGCAGCTACTGCATCAATATCATTTAAACTTTTTTTACTTTTCATCAAAGCTTCTTTTACAATTAGATCAATTTTTTCAACATGTGCTCTAGCTGCTAAATCTGGTACAACACCACCAAATTTTTTGTGAACATCAAATTGACTAGACACAATATTTGAGAGAATTTTTGGTATACCTGAACTATCATCTTGAATAATGGCTGCAGCTGTCTCGTCGCAACTTGTTTCTATTCCCATAATTAAAGCATTTTTTGACATAAATTTTTTTTCTTAAATTCAACGATTAAACTATAACAATGCAATATAAAGAAATTTATGAAAAGAAATAAACTTTTTATTGGATCTAGAGCTAGTAAATTAGCACTAATCTATGCAAATAAAGTTAAAAATGAAATCTCAAAGCATTATAATAAAGAAATTATTATAAAAGAAATAAATACCACAGGAGATAATAAGATAGATATAAGATTAAGTGAATTAGGTGGAAAAGGTTTGTTTTCAAAAAATATTGAAAATGAACTTTTAAACAAAAATATTGATTTAGCTGTACATGCTCTTAAAGATCTTCCATCTTTTGATACTAAAGGTTTGGTAACAAATTGTTTTTTAAAAAGAAATAATTCTAATGAGGTGATGATTAGCAACTCTAATAAAAAGTTGAATGATCTAGTTCCCGGATCTATTGTTGGCACATCTTCATTTCGTAGAGAATTTCAATTAAAAAGAATTAGAAAAGATTTAAACTTTAAACTCATTAGAGGTAATGTTGATACAAGAATAAGAAAATTAAAAAGTGGTGAATATGATGCTATAATTCTTGCAAAGGCAGGTTTAAGTTCTTTAAATCTAGACAAAGAAATAACTCAAGAGTTTTCCAATAACGACTTAATACCAAGTGCTGGACAAGGAACCATTGCAGTACAGTGTAGAAAAGATGATGTAGAGATAATAGAATTACTAAATAAAATTAACCATGAAAAAACAAGTATTTGTGTAAAAGCTGAAAGAGAAGTACTTAAAGTTTTGGATGGGGATTGTGAAACTGCGGTTGGCGCAACATCAAAAATTGTTGATGATAAAATATATTTATCAGGTGAATTATTTTCAATTGATGGAAGTAGAAGATATTTTTATGAAACTAGTAAAAAGTTATCGGATTTTCATATGGCCGGCGAAGAGGTAGGAAAAAAACTTAAAGAAGAATCGCAAGGGAATTACAAAAAATAAATGCACATAATGTTAACAAGACCCTTGGAGGACTCGAAAGAATTAATAATTAAATTTAAATCATTGGGTTATGATGTGTCTCATTTACCAGTAATTAAAATAATAAAACAAGAAATAAAAAATATAGATTTACTTGAATTTGCTGGGATAATATTTACTAGTGCAAATTCTGTTAAATTTCTTGATACAAAAAAACTTAACAAATCTATATATTGTTTTTGTGTAGGGTCGGCTACAGAAAAAGAGGCCTTAAACAAGGGTTTCCAAAATGTTTATGCGGCTGATGGCAATGTCAACAATCTTAAAGAGATCATAATTCAAAATTACAATAAAAAAAAAGGTAAGTTACTTTATGTAAGTGGAGAATTAATAACTACAAATCTTCACAAACAATTGATAGATGAAGATTATCAAGTTGAAAGAATTGTAAATTATAACGTAGAGCACATTACTGAATTAGACCTAAAATTCATTGATCAGTTAAAAAAAAATATGCCCAATATCATATATGTGTACTCTCAAAATAGTGCAAAAAGCTTGCTCAAAATTATTAAAAAATATGAACTTATTGACTATTGGATGAATACTAACTTAATGTGTTTAGGTGAAAAAACATCTTCAGTTTTAAATGAAATAAAATGGAAAAAAATATTTTTATTTAATCCTGGAGAGGAAGAATTTTTACTATATAAAATTTAATTATGGAAATTTTTGAGAATTTTAAAGGACTGTTTTTATCTGTTTGGAACAAAGGAATAATTGGTGTCGACTTTGTGCAAATCTTAATAGGTCTTGGGATATTTTTTATTTTTTTAGTATTTAGAGGTTTAATAAGTAAGTTGATAATCAGAAAGCTTGAGATTATTTCAAAAAGAACAACCAACAAACTAGATGACACTTTTGTAAAAGCTATGGATGGTCCTGCAAAGTTTTTGCCTATAGTTCTTGGTTTCTTTTTTGCTAGTTATTACATCACCTTCGCAGAGGATACCAGATCATTTGTAGATAATGTAAACAGAACCTTGATTACAATATTATTATTTTGGACAATCCATCAAATTATAGAACCAATTTCTTATGTTTTAAGTGGTCTAGATAGACTCCTTACAAGAGAGCTAATAGGCTGGATTATTAAATCACTAAAAATTTTGATTTTTATTTTAGGAGCTGCAGCAGTACTTGAATTGTGGGGCATTAAGATTGGTCCAATTATTGCAGGTCTTGGTTTATTTGGAGTAGCAGTAGCACTTGGTGCTCAAGACTTATTTAAAAACCTTATTTCCGGGATATTAGTTTTAGTTGAAAAGAGGTTTAAAATTGGAGATTGGATTATTGTAGAAGGAATTATAGAGGGAATAGTTGAAAGAATTGGTTTTAGGTCAACAGTAATTAGAAAGTTTGATAAATCTTTAGCAATAATTCCAAATTTTCAGTTTGCTGAAAATGCTGTGATTAATGTAAGTCAAAAAACAAATTGGTTAATTAGTTGGACTATAACACTTCAGTACGATTCAACAATTGAACAGTTAAAAAAAATAAGGGATAAAATTGAGGACTACATAAACAATCATGAAGATTTTAATACTTCAATAGGAGTGTCTGTACGAGTTGATAAATTTGCAGATAGTTCAATTGACATGTATGTAAGATGTTTTACTAAAACAAATAGATGGAGTGAATACCTTAAAGTTAAAGAAAGATTAGCACTCTCAATAAAAGAAATTGTAGAGGGACAAAAAGCTTCTTTTGCTTTCCCAAGTCAATCAATTTATGTCGAGAAAAAATGATTGCAATATTTTACTTAACACTTCAAATAATTAAACTTTATAGCTACGTAGTAATTGCAAATGTTGTTATAAGTTGGTTAGTTGCTTTTAATATTTTGAATACTTCAAATAGATTTGTATATTCAATTTTGGAATTTACTTATCGTTTAACAGATCCTATTTTAAATAAAATTCGAAGTTTTTTACCAAACCTGGGTGCATTTGACATCTCTCCAATTATACTTCTATTGTTGCTATGGTTTATAGAAATGTGTATGAAGATCTACGTTGCACCAATGATTTTTTAAATACCTATGATTTTAATTGATGGAAAAAAAGCTGCTGCCGAACTAAGAAATGAACTCAAAAAAGAGGTAGCCGAACTTAAATCTAAATATAATAAAGTTCCTGGACTAACTGTAATATTAATTGGCGATCTAACACCTAGTCAAATTTATGTTCGTAATAAAGAAAAATCTGCAGTTGAAGTTGGTTTAAAATCAGATGTAATTAAATATCCAGATACAGTTGATGAAAAAACAGTTCTGGAAAAAATTACTGAGCTTAATAAAGACGATACTGTATCAGGAATTTTAGTTCAACTACCTCTTCCTAAACATATAGATAAACAAAAAGTTATAGAAACAATTCATCCTAGTAAAGATGTGGATGGTTTTCACCCCATGAATGTAGGAAATTTATCATCTGGTTATGATAGTTCAGTTCCTTGTACACCGTTAGGGTGTTATTTGCTTATAAAAAAAATTGAGCCAAACCTAAATGGTAAGAAGGCCGTGATTGTTGGTCGATCTAATTTAAATGGAAAACCAATGACGCAACTACTACTAAAAGAAAATTGCACAGTAACTATCACTCATTCAAAAACTACAGATTTAAAAGCTGAATGTCTTGAAGCAGATATAATTGTTGCTGCTGTGGGTATACCAGAGCTAGTCAAAGGAGATTGGGTAAAAAAAGGAGCAATTGTAATTGATGTTGGAATTAATAAGACAGATAAGGGTATAGTTGGTGATGTAGACTTTGATCAAGTATCAAAAGTTGCAAGCGCTTTAACTCCTGTACCTGGCGGTGTTGGTCCAATGACAATTGCATGTTTATTAAAAAATACTGTTGAGTGCTTTAAAAGATCACAAAAATAAAATAATATTTATTGATTTCTTATAAGTGGATAAACCTTAGGACTTAAATATTTATAATTTGTGAACATTATTAAAATTAAAGTAATTACCCCAATACCTAAACCAATATTTATAATCAATTTTAAATTAAGTCCCCAAGTTAAATTAAAAATATCTTCTATTACATAATAAGAGCCAATAATTGCAAATATAATTGCTATTAAAATTATTGAGGAGAAGACTAATAAAAATTCAATAATAACAGAAATTATCACTTCTTTTCTTGAAAAACCTAATATTTTAAAAATTAAATTTTGAAACTCTTTAGTTTTTCCTTGAACAATTACAGCACTAGAAATTACAATTAAACCAATAATTATTGTGATTGAAGAAATTAATATTACTGCAACAAATACTTTATTTAATACATTTGTTACTTTTGATAAGTAATCTTTTATTTTAATTATCGATAAACTTGGTAATGCTTTTAATAATTTTGTCTCTTCAAATTTATTTTGATTTGAAAACTTAGCAGTAGCCAAATATTCATGAGGTATATTGCTTGCAAATTGTGGATTAAATAACATTGCAAAGTTTATTGACAGGTCACGGTAGTCAACAGCTCTAAAATTTTTGACTTCACCCTCTATCTTTTTTCCATAAATGTTAAGAGTAAAAATATCTCCCAATTTTACATTAAAATCTCTGGCTACTTGAGCATCTAAAGATATTTGCAATTTATCTGGCTGAGTCAAATCCCACCAAACACCCTCAGTTAGAGGATTATCCACTGGAATTTCATCAGCCCATGACGATCTTCTCTCACTTTCAATGACCCAATAGCTGTTATTTTGAGGTGGTATATAAGTTTTCGGATCAATACCATTAATTTTCTCTAATGCATGAGAGACGATTGGAACGACCTCAACATTAGCGTTATTATCCATTTGGTTAATTTTTCTTAAAAAAGTTTCACGTTCATTATTTTGTATACCAATGAAGAAAAAATCTGGGGCAATTTCGGGTATAGACTTAGAAACTTCTCGTTTAAAATTTTCTCCCACCAAGGCTAAAGTAAATAGTAATGTTACACCTAACCCTAATGACATAATTGTTATTGGGGTAATACCTTTAGATTGAGTAATATTTTTTATACTGACTTTAAAAGAAATGTTAGGATGATTTTTAAATTTATTTAAAAATAATATTATTACTTTAGATAATAAAAAAAATATAGACAAACAAATAAAAAAAGCACCAAAATATGCCAGACTAATAATAGGTTTGTCAGAGCCAAATATAAAAATCGAAATTAGTATTGATAAAAATATTAAGCTTATAGCAGATGACTTTTTTGTATATTTAAATTTTAAACTTTGGAATACATTTCTAAATAAACTTGATGCTTTTACTTGTTCTATAGCATTTATTGTTGGTATAGAAAAAATGGCAAGCACTAGTAGTCCTACCAAAAAAATTTTTGTAAAATTTAAAAATGAAAAGATAGGTTCGATATTTAGACCAAGATTTTCACTTAAATAAAAACCGACAATAGGAACTAAAAAAAAACTAGATACATATGCACATATGCAAACAACAATAAGTAAAATAAATAATTGAACATAATAAATAGATTTAATAATACTCGAACTAAATCCTAATGCTTTTTTGACAGCTATCGACATATTATTCTTGTTTACAAATGACAGCAAAGTATTTGAAATCCCAATACCTGCTATTAGCATTGCGCTAATCGATACTAGAGACAAGAATTGGGAAAAGTTATTTATAACCCTTTTTAGCCCACTCGCTGAGTTTTCTGGGTATCTGATTTGAACTTTATCATCTTTTTTAAAAATTTTAATTATATTGTCTCTTGTTGTTTTTATATTATCGTTTTGTTTAAATTTAACTTTATATTCGTAATTTAAAAAACTGCCTAGATTATTTAATTTTAAAAGATTTAGAGTTTGTTTTCCTGCAATAGCAAAATCTCCAAATGCCACAAAGCCACTAACATCTGGTACAGATTTTATAATTCCAATTACAGTGAATATTTGATCCTGAATTTTTATTTTTTCATTTAAGTTTAAATTTAAACTATTAAAAATATTTTCATTTACTAATATTGTATTTTTTTCTTTGTGGATCCTAGATAAAGCTCCCTTCGGCTCATGACTAACATTTCCATATAATGGGTATTTGATATCAACAGTTTTAACTCTTACAAATAAAGTTTTATTTTTTTCATTTCTCGTGGTCGAAATCATTGTGCTAAATTCAACCATTTCAGAAACAATTGCGAAGTCCTTAACTTTATTTATTAAATTTAAATCACCTTGAAATCTGTTGTAATCTAACTCAAGATCTCCTCCTAGCAACTCCCTTGCATTATCTCTTAATTCCTTTTTCAAACTATCTTCGATAGTTAAAATTACACTAAGAATAAAAAGACTAATAAATAATGTTAGGACAATGCTTTTAATTTTAAAATAATTTCTACTTAAATCTTTTATTGAATATTTAAATATTAATTTTAAGTCTGAACTTTTAGGAAATTTTACCATCTATAATTTTGATTTTTCTTTTTGATTTATTTGCAAGTTTATGATCGTGTGTTACCATAATTAAAGATGATCCTTCCTCTGCTACATAATTAAATAGTATTTTTGATATCATCAGAGAATTTTCACTATCTAAGTTGCCAGTAGGCTCGTCAGCTAAAATTAATTCTGGTTTCATAGCTATTGCCCTTGCAATGGCAACTCTTTGCTGTTCCCCCCCTGACAATTGACTTGGCAGGTTGTTAAATCTATTTTTTAATCCAAATCTGTATAATAATTCTTTAGCTTGACTGTTAGGGTTTCTGAACTTATTTAATTCTAAAGTTAATGCTACATTTTCTAAAGCAGAATAATTAGGTATTAAATAAAAAGATTGAAATACTATTCCTATATTTTTTCTTCTAATTTCTGAGATTTTATCCTCTGATAAATTCGTTAAATCATTATTATTAAAATATATTTTCCCAGAAGTGGCTTTTTCTAATCCACCTATAAGCATTATCAAACTTGTCTTTCCTGATCCGCTCTCCCCTACAATTGATATAGTTTCTTTTTTTTTAACAGTTAGGTTAATATTGTTTAAAACTTTTAAATTCTTTTTATCATTTTGATATTTAAGGTTAACATTTTGTAATTTAAGAAGTGTAGTCATGAATAAAATATTTTTTATTAAAATAATATTGCTCTGTCTAGTAAGCATAAAAGTCAATGCAAAAGAAAAAATCTTACTTTTTGGGGATAGTATAATGGCTGGATATGGCCTACCAGCCGAATATCATTTATCAACCGTTTTAGAAAATGATTTAACTTCTGAAGGTTATAATTTTGAAGTTATTAATGGCAGTGTATCTGGTAGTACTTCAGCAAATGGATTGAACCGTGCAGAATGGAGTTTATCTGATTCTGATATAAGTTTAATAATACTATGCCTTGGAGCAAATGATATGCTTAGAGGAATAAATCCAGATGAGACAAGAACAAACTTAGAAAAAATAATACAAATTGCCAATAAAAAAAAAATTAAAATCATTTTAGCAGGAATGTTAGCTCCAAATTCACATGGTAAAATCTATAAAAAAAAATTTGACAATGTTTATCCTCATTTATCAAAAAAATATGATTTACCATTAATACCTTTCTTATTAAAAGACGTAGCATTGAAACCTGATTTAAATTTAAATGATGGGATTCATCCAAATAAAAAAGGTACGATAATTATAAGCAACACAATAAAAAATAAAATTTTAGAAAACATATAAATATTAATTTAAAAATATGATAAAAAAATATCACCATTTAAAAGATGGAAGCTTCAGAAATCCAGAGGGATCTCCAGTAAGAGATATGAAGTTCAATTGGAGTTATAGAATATTTAATCAAGAAAAAAAAAAATTAGATATGAACATTCCTAATGAACACGTAATTTCCAAGGATACGGTGATTAAATCACTTAAAGAAAATGAAAACAGTGATTACATTTTTTGGATTGGCCATGCTACTTTTTTAATCAAATTGGGAAATACAACCATTATAACTGATCCAGTTTTTGAGAAAAATATGGGACCTTTAATTTTTGGTCCTAAAAGATACGTAGATCCAGCTATTGAATTAGATGAATTACCTAAAATTGATTTATTTCTTTTGACACACAACCATTATGATCATCTTAGTACTAGAACTATACAAAGATTCCCTTACAAGAAAGCTAAAGTTGCTACTGCTTTACAGCTCGGAAAATATTTTACTAAAAATGGATTTAACGATGTGACTGAATTGGATTGGTATGACCAAATAAAAGTTAATGATTTAAAAATAACATTTGTGCCTGCAGTTCATTGGTCAAAAAGAAGTCTTTGGGACACTAATAAAACTTTATGGGGTAGTTTTTTAATTGAGTATAATGGAAAAAAATTTTTCTTCGCATGTGATACTGGTTATGGTGGAATTTATAAAGATCTAGGTAAAAAATACGGTCCTATTGATCTAACCTTTATCAATATCGGAGCTTATAATTTTTATCCAATGGCGCCAAAAAAAGATAAATCTATTTATCATACAAATCCAGAAGAAGCTCTTAATATTGGACAAGATTTAAAAAGTAAAAAAGTTTTAGGAATGCACTGGGGTACAGTAGTACTCTCGTTAGAGCCTATTATGGAGCCAGGTGTGAGATTTAAAAATTCTTCTAATCAATATGGATATCATCCTGATGATGCGATAACATTTAAGATTGGTCAGTTAGAGACTTTAGATAATATCTTAAGCTAATCTTGATCGGCCACCATCTACTGCAATTACTTGACCAGTAATCCATGAACTATCTTCAGAAATTAAGAATTTAGCAAGTGAAGCAGAGTCTTGCCCTTCACCAATCCTTTTTAAAGGATGTGCTTTTGCTATTCCATCTGCGATTGCAGAATTTTTTAACATCGGTTGAGCAATTTTAGATTTTGTTAAACTTGGAGCAATACAATTTACCCTTATATTTGGAGCAAACTCTGCTGCTAGACTAATTGCAAGCCCTTCAACAGCTGCTTTTGCTGATGCTATAATAGAATGGTTTGTAAAACCTCGATGAACAGCCGCAGTGGAAAAAAGAACTATTGATCCTTTATTCTTTCTAAGACTATCTTGAAAACCTTTTATAGCCTCAACTGCAGAATAAAGATTTAGTTTCATGCATTTATTGAAGTCTTCTTCTTTTGTCATTCTAACAGGTTTTAAATCTATAGATCCTATGCAATAAGCAATTCCTTTTGCCTCTGGTACATCGGACTTAACCTTCTCCATAAATCCATCCTGTAGAACATCAGCTACAGTAAAAGTACAAGCCAATTTTTCTGCGATCGGTTTAACCTCATCTTCATTTCTGGCAACTAAATGAATTTCAGCTTTATCATTTGCAAGCTTCTCTGCAAGACTAGAGCCGATAGAACCTGTCGCACCAAAAATAATATATTTTCCTGACATAAATTTTTTTTTAGTTATATTAACATTATGAAGTTATTTTTTATACTTGGAAATCAATTATTTCCACCAAAATACCTAGATCGCTACAAAAATGATCACCTATTTTTCATGGCAGAGGATCTAGAGCTTTGCACGTACGAGAAGCACCATAAGCTTAAAATATTACTATTTTTATCCTCTATGAGATCCCATTCAGATGAATTAAAAAAAAATAAACTTAAAATAGAATATTCAGATATCGAGAATAAAGAGTTCGGTAAAAGTTATACAGAAAAATTAAAAAAAATTATTAAATCAAAAAAAATAAACGAAGTAACAAGTTTTGAAGTTGAGGATAAATTTTTTGAAATCAAATTAACTAAATTTTTTAACAGTATAAACGTTAAATGGAATGTTATTAAAACACCAATGTTTCTTAATTCTCGTCAGGAGTTTGATGCATATTTAAATAAAAATAAAAAACCATTTATGGCAACATTTTATAAAGAAACTAGAAAAAAACTGAATATTCTAATGGCAAAAGATGGAACACCAGTGGGTGGTAAATGGAGTTTCGATGAGGACAACAGAAATAAATTACCCAAAAATATTTCTATACCTAAATTTCCGAAAATTAATGAGACCAAACATACTGTAGCTTTAAAAAAAATAGTTGAAAAAAAATTTCCAAAACATCCAGGTAGTGTAGATAATTTTTGGTTAGCTACGACTCATAAAGATGTTGTTAAGCTATTAGATTTTTTTATTAAGGAAAAGTCTAATTTGTTTGGAGATTATGAGGATGCGGTTGATCAAAAAGATAATATATTATTTCATAGCGCACTAAGTCCATATATTAATCTTGGTTTAATTACTCCGGAATTTGTTATTGATAGAATTTTAACCCATCACAAGAAAAATAAAATAAGACTAAACTCATTAGAAGGATACATAAGACAAGTAATTGGTTGGAGAGAATTCATGAGGGGAATTTATAGGGGTTATAATAAAGAGATGGAAACACGAAATTTCTTTAAACAAAATAGAAAAATGAAAAGTTCTTGGTATGAAGGTAATACGGGTTTGCCACCATTAGACTACGCAATTAAAAATGCTCTAACACATGGATGGTCACACCACATTGAGAGATTAATGATATTAGCTAATATTATGAACCTTTGTGAAATCAAACCTATCTATGTTTATAAATGGTTTATGGAAATGTTTGTAGATTCATCTGACTGGGTAATGGTTCCCAATGTTTATGGTATGGGATTATTTAGTGATGGTGGAATTTTTGCAACTAAACCCTATATATGTGGATCAAGTTATTTTATGAAGATGATGGATTTTAAAAAAGGTGAGTGGTGTAATATTATGGATGGTCTTTATTGGAGGTTTATAAATAGAAACAGATCCTTCTTTTTGAAAAATCCTAGATTATCAATGATGGTTCGTATCTTAGATAAAATGAAACAAGACAGAAAAAAATTAATTTTTTCTGCAGCTGACAAATTTATTAAGGAGAATACTAATGTCAGTTAAAGTTTTTTTTAATAACTCATGTAAGATTTGTAAAATGGAAATTGATCACTACAAAAAATATTCAGATAATTCATTAGATTGGGTAGATATAACAAATAATGATGAGGCGATTTCATTGACATCAAAAACGCAAGCTGAGCTTTTAAGAAGACTTCACGTTATCCATGATGGAAAAGTAATTGGTGGGGCAAAAGCATTTTTAATTATTTGGTCGAGTATTCCGAAATACAATTTTTTATATAAAATCTTAAGTAAAAAACCACTATTCATATTATTTCATTACGCATATGAGATTGCTGCCTATTTTTTATTTTTAAAAAATAAACATCAATTAAAATGAAAAAATCTAACTTACCTTCTAAATTATGCGTCGTTTGTAAAAGACCTTTTAATTGGAGAAAAAAATGGAAACTTAACTGGGATAAAGTCAAATATTGTTCAAAAAGATGCTCTAGTAAAAGAATATGAATTTAGAAAAATACAAATGGAAAAGTAGAATATTGTTTGTTTCGACACCGAATTATAAGGAAAAAAAATATCTAAATTTAAAAAAAATCTATCAAGATAGGATTAAAGAATTTCACAAGAGACATATAAAATTAATTTGTAAAACAAATAAAAAAAGTAACTTTTCAATTAATCTGATTGGGTTTGATGGAAAATCAAAAAAAAAATTAGATAAACTAGATTATAAATTAGTCTTTAAGACTGTAGATAAAATGCCATTAAGTAGAAAAATTAAACCTTTAAATTTATCTTTATTTTCAGATTATAATCCCAAAACAACTACTCAAGGCCTAGGTTTTAAAAATAAAGAAAAAGCCTTATACACAATCGATACTATAAAAAATAGATCAACAAAATATCAGGTAAACGTTATTGCAACTATGCTAGGAAGGGCAAAAAATCACCCAAATAAAACTAGGGATATGAATGATGCCATAAAATTATTTAGTGAGTGGATGAAACAATATAAAAGAAAAAAAAATGCAATTTAAGGTAATTAAAAATTTAAAAAAAATTATATTCTTATTCTTATTAATATTTCCAAATAAACTTAATGCTAGTTTTTTTGAAGATTTAACAAGTCAAATTGTCGAAAACCCAAAAAGACTTAGTTATGGAGTTTCTGTGACAGATGTAAATAAAGATGGAAACTTTGATTTTGTGGTCACTGGGTTTGGTTATCTTAACTTGGCATTATCTTATAAAGATGGAAAATTAATAAATATTGTTAATGAAAATATTTTTTCTGATGAATTTAGAAGAACTATTGGTGTTGCTGCATGTGATATTGATAAAGATGGATACGAAGAAATTTATTTCCTTAACACAGACACCTACAGTGGTACGAAAAAATACTCAGATAGACTAATAGACTTTGATGGAAACAAATTTTTAGATTTATTTGAAGTTGAAAAAAATAAAAAGGATTTAAATTTGACAGCTGGAAGGTCAGTTGCTTGTGTAGATAGAAAAGGTGATGGAACATACGGCGTTTATGTTGCTAACTATGGGGGACCAACTAGATTTTATGAATATAGTGACAACGTAATAGTTGATAAGTCAGTTCAATTAAATTTAGCAAAAGTAACAGGAGGTCGAGCAGTTGTAGCAGGTCATATTATTTCAAATAAAATGGATATTTTTGCTGCCAATGAGAGAGGTGCTAATTTTCTTTATAAAAATAATAATGGTAAATTTTTAGACGTTGCATACGAGTATAGAGTAGAGGATGTTCTTCAAAATGGTAGAGGTACAGCTTTATCAGACATATATTATAGAGGGAGATTAGATATTTTGAACGGTAACTGGGGAGGATTTCATAGAGCTTATGTATTAAAAGATAAAATTTTTGAGGATATTGCAAAACCAACATTTGATGTGCCAACAAGAATTAGAACGATTATTTCAGCTGATTTAGATAATGATGGATATGATGAAGTTTTTATGAATAACATAGGTGAACCAAATAAACTTTTCAAAATATTGGATAATGGAGTTTTAGAACAATTACCATTAGATATTGGTTTAGAACCAGATGGTTACGGAACTGGAGCCGCTGTAGCAGACATAGACAATGACGGTATATTGGAATTATTGGTTTCTCATGGTGAAAGCAGAGATCAACCATTATCCCTTTATAAAGCAAAAGTGGACCCTAACCATAAATATCTTAGAGTAAAACCTTTGAATAAATATGGAGCACCAGCAAGGGGCGCAACTGTAACTCTTATTTCGAATTTAAGAAAACATTCCAAAACGATTGATGCTGGATCTGGATATTTGTGTCAGATGGAACCAGTTGCTCATTATGGAATTAGAAAAAATGAAAAAAATATTAGAATTCAAATTAAATGGACAAACGGAAAAACTAAAACAATTTCAGTTAAAGATTTAAACCAAACAATTACTTTAAGACAAAAGTAATTATTTTAAAGGTTGAAGAACTCTATTTATATAATGTATTACACCGTTTGAAACTTCGACATCAGCTGTTACAACTTCTGCCTCATTAATATAAACTATACCATTTACTTTTTTAATCGTAATTTCTTCACCGTTAATAGCCTTAAGTTTAACTTCACCATCTATTTCGGAAGAAGTAATTTTTTTTGAAAAAACGTGTCGACCTAATATATTTACTAACTTATCTTTATTTTCTTCTCTTAAGAGACCGTAATATGTTTTCGCACTTATCGCAGCAAACGCATCATCTAATGGCGCAAACACAGTGAAAGGTCCAGCCCCTTTTAGATTTTCATTTAAACCAGATTTAGCAAGAGTTTCATTTAATTTATTAAATTTACCTGCTTCATTAAGCTTTTCAATTACATTTCCAAATGTAATAGATGGGACAAACGTCATAATTATTACGCTTAAGATTAGATTGAATTTATTCATGGACTTTAAATAACAATAAATTAATAATTTAAAAGCCTATTTAACTGCGACAAAAGTTAGAATAAAATTACTACAAAATATCAATATTTCATGTATTAGACCTTATGACTTTTTGTTCTGTATCACTAATTGCATTATTTATCGCTGCACTAGGTATTTTTATTTTTAGAAAACCCTCAAAAGCAGAGTTA